>Ga0190358_1000030_pt1 | contig 65958 bp, 55 predicted proteins | sample 48721812_MG_FD_161666 | JGI IMG/M metagenome (GOLD analysis project Ga0190358, IMG submission 161666) | Hydrothermal vent microbial mat bacterial communities from Southern Trench, Guaymas Basin, Mexico - 4872-18-1-2_MG | ecosystem: Environmental > Aquatic > Marine > Hydrothermal vents >... | reverse complement strand
AATCTCATCCGTGCCCTGTTTGCGAAAATTCCCTATCCGTTACATATTAAAGAAGAAGCTTATTATCATTCTTTGTTTTATATGATCTTAGCGTTAATGGGTGTGGAAATTGATTTGGAAGTTCTTACTGATAAAGGGCGAATTGATGGTGTGCTGGAACTTGAACAGAAGATTTATTTGATTGAGTTTAAGTATGGTAAAGCCGGTAGCCAAATGGATCATTTAACTGATAAAGCAATTAAGCAAATTGAGAATAAAAATTATGGTGAACGCTTTTTAAATGAGTCGCGTTCGCTAATTTATTTGGGTGTCGGGTTTGCAGGTAAAGAAATTGGGTATAAAAAAGTGAATTGTTTAAGCGAATAAGAACAGGGGAAAGGGCTTTGGTGGGTTTTACTACCCACCCTACGTTTGCTGACTCAAGAAATCCGAATTCAAATGAAAACACAAGCGTTAATTAAACTCTGTCTAAATGCTTTTCCTGAGTTACAAGCCATTTATTTATTTGGTTCCTACGATACAGAAAATGAATGGACTAATAGCGATGTGGATATCGCTTTATTACTGCCTTATCAGTTGACTAATAATTTGTATTTGACAAAACTACATCAACAGCTTGAACAGCTATATCAAAAACCGGTTGATTTGATTAATTTAAGACAAGTGACGACTGTTTTTAAGAAAGAGATTATCATGGCAGAAAGAAGGGTTTATTGTGCCGATCAATATAAAACAGATGAATTTGAAATGTTGACATTATCTTTTTATCAAAAATTAAATGAGGAACGACAAGAAATTTTACAAGAATTTTTTTTGACTAAAATAGCGTATGAATGACATATTAATTAATAAAGTTCAAAGTATTCAGCGTTGTGTTGCAAGGGCGAGAGAAGAATATCATTTAGCCAATGGTCATTTTAACAAAAATTATAGCCATCAAGATGCTGCCATTTTAAATATGATTCGTGCCTGTGAACAATGTATTGACTTAGGCAGTCATATTATTAGAACTCATAAAATGGGTATTCCTAATGAAAGTAAAGACGTTTTTCGACTTTTAGCGGCAAAACAAATCATTTCTTTACCATTAGCGGAGAACTTACAAAAAATGATAGGATTTCGCAATATGGTTGTACATGAATATCAACGAATTAATCTTGATATAGTCGTTGCAGTGATTGAAACGGGTTTGAATGATCTAATTGATTTTTGTGATATTATATTTCGTACTCACTTAGTTCAGGAAAAAATTGGATCATAAGGGCTCGCCCGCAGCGTAGGAAATACACCAGAAGATTTTACCTTCTTGATTGAAAAAAAATATGCCAAAAAAATCACGCAAAAAATCCGCTATTACCAAACATAAAAATGTAATGGCTAAAGCCCAGGGCTTAAAAATTTCTAAAGTTCTTCAACAAGCTCAACAATATCAACAAGCCCAGGAATGGCAAAAAGCTGAAGCCTTGTACCATCAAGTATTGCAAAAGCAACCAAAAAATAAAAGTGCCTTGAATTTTTATAGGCAACTCGGTTCTGCTTTTAGTAAACGGAGACAATTTGCTGAAGCAATAACCTATTTTCAACGCGCCCTTTCATTTAATCCAAATCATGCCGAAATGCAAAATGATTTAGGAATTATTTTTGGGCAGCAGGGCAAATTGGAGCAAGCAAAAGCCTGTTTTGAAAAAGCCATTGCTGAAAAAAAGGATTTTGCTCAAGCCTATTATAACCTGGGTATTATACTTAACGGGGAAGAACAATTTGCCGAAGCGATTACTTGTTATCAGAAAGCGTTGTCTATTACTCCTCATTATGCCGATGCCTATAATAATTTAGGTAATAGCCTCAGTGGGCAAGATAAAATTAGCGAAGCCATCATTAACTATCAAAAAGCAATCGCCTTAAATCCGAATTATGCGGAGGCGCATAATAATTTAGGCGTGGCATTCAAAAAAGAAGGGCAAATCGTTGAAGCCGTTGCTTCTTTTCAGCAAGCTATCGCTTTAAATCCCAATTATCTTGATGCTTATAATAATTTGGGTGTCACGTTTAATGATCAAGAGCAATTTAAAGATGCGGAAACTTGTTTTAAAGCTGTTTTGTCTTTAAATCCAAATGATGTTGAAGCACATATTTCTCTCGCTCATTTGCTTCATAAGCAAATAAAATTGACGGAAACCATTGCTTGTTACCAACGCGCTTTGGCTTTGGAGCCTCATAATGTGCTTGCACATGGCGGCTTAGGCAATACCCTAAAAGAAAAAGGGTTGATTAATGAAGCGATTGTACATTACAAAAAAGCTTTAGCATTAAAAGCCACTGATTGTAAAGTCCACTACAACTTGATTCACAGCAACCTCGTATTCACATTAAATTATTCGCCTCAATATGATCGGGCTGCCCTATTTTTGGAACACCAACGGTTTAATGAACAACATGCCGTGCCTTTATCTGCCTCTATTAAGCAGCACCTCAATAATAACAATCCACATCGGAAATTAAAAATTGGGTATGTTTCGGCTGATTTAAAAAACCATTCGGTGGCTTTTTTTATGAAGCCTATTTTGGCACATCATAACCATGAGCAATTTGAAATTGTCTGCTATTATAATCATACGCAAGTCGATCACATTACTGAACAATTACAACAATACAGTGATTATTGGGTGCCCTGTGTCGAATTATCGGATGAAGCGTTAGCAGATAAAATCAGAGAAGATCAAATAGATATTTTGGTTGATCTTTCCGGGCATATCGCTGGCAATCGGCTACTGACTTTTGCGAGAAAACCGGCACCCATTCAAGCAACCTATATTGGTTATCCCAATACCACCGGCTTAACCGTTATTGACTATCATATAACTGATAATTATGTTGATCCCGAAGGGATTGCAGAAGCCTTTCATTCAGAAATACCAATGCGAATGCCTGCCAGTTATTATTGTTTTGATCCATTGATAGAACGTACAGCCGTCAATGAATGCCCTGCACTTAAAAATGGGTACATCACTTTTTGCTGTTTTAATAACTATGCCAAATTAAACCGTGAAACTTTTGTTTTATGGGCTAAAATTTTGCAAAGCCTTCCAGATGCTAAACTGGTTATTATGAACGCAAGTCTTCAGGATTTAGAAACACAACAATCGCTTGAAAAGACTTTCGCCAATTTAGGTATAAAATCTACTCGACTTGAAATAGGTTATATTTCTTCCACGGAAAAAACATTTAGCACCTATAATCAAATAGATATTGCCCTAGATAGCTATCCCTATAATGGCGCAACGACAACTTGTCAAGCCCTTTGGATGGGTGTACCGGTAGTGACATTAGTAGGAGAAACCCATGTTGCTCGGGCGGGATTGAGCATTTTATCGGCAGTGAGTTTAACGGAACTCATTGCTTCAAGCCCTGAAGAATATATAGATATTTGTGTAAAATTAGCAAATAATACCCAATATTTGCAAAAAATGCGAACTGAAATGCGTGACAAAATACAGGCATCTCCCTTAATGGATGGTGCCAGTTTTACTCGTCACCTAGAATCGGAATATCGGAAAATGTGGGAAAAGTGGTGCGATAAATAACAGAATTTATATTTCATATGAGCGAATTACTTTACGATAAGGTTTTTGAAAATGAGGAACAAAATATGGGTTCAGTTATCCATAGCGGAACACAAGCTAAACTCGTTGGATTGCTATTCAATGATGAAAAATTTTCATTGTTTACTGAATTGAGTTTGGATACGACTCAAATTGATTTAAGTCAATTTGGTCTTAAGAGTAAAGATGAATTAAAACCCGACGTGTGCCTTTATACAAATCCGCCGGAAGTAGAACCACCTGATGATATTGTAAAAACAACACAAATGCCTGATTTAGCCATTGAGATTCTTTCTCCTTCGCAAACAGTCAGTGAGTTGATTGCTAAGATAAAGGCTTATTTTGCACTTAATATTAAATCATGTTGGTTGGTTATACCGGCATTAACGACTATTAACGTTTTCACACAACCGAAACATTATAAAACCTTCACTCTAAATGATAGCGAAGTTGTTGATGAACTAATGGATATTCACTTACCCATTGTTAAGCTGTTTCACAAGTCTTCTTAAATATCGGGCTGACACGCAGTTCAGCCCCTACAAAAAACTGCGTATCTTGTAGGGGCGGATTGACGTGTTCGCCCTATTTGAAAAAATCGAAAAAATCAATTCATTAATTTCCGCACAGCACTTCATATCTTAAAATCCGTTATACTTTCAGTATGTCTAAATTCAATAACAACCAACCCATATCACGCACCCGTGTTAAAATCTGCGGGATAACTCGCCCTCATGATGCACAAGTTGCTGCTAAATTAGGGGTTGATGCAATTGGCTTAGTTTTTTATAAAAATAGTCCACGCGCCGTATCCGTAAAAACGGCTCAGAAAATAATTCAAGCATTACCGCCATTTGTAACAACAGTTGGACTATTTGTCAATGCCGAACCCACTTTTATACATAATATTTTGGCGCAAGTGCCATTAGATATACTACAATTTCATGGTGAAGAATCGCCAGATGATTGTAGGCGCTTTGATAAACCTTATATAAAAGCACTTCGTATGCGTCAGAATGTTGATGTACAAGCTTTTGCTCAACGTTATTCTGATGCAAAAGCGCTATTATTAGATAGTTATGTACAAGGTGTCAAAGGGGGTACCGGGGTAATATTTGATTGGCAACAAGTCCCATCAGATTTATCCAAACCGATTATTATAGCCGGCGGCTTAACACCTAATAATGTGAGCCAAGTCATTACCACATTATGTCCCTACGCTGTTGATGTCAGCGGTGGGGTAGAATCTGCCAAAGGTATTAAAAACGCGGACAAAATGACCGCATTTATGAAAGGAGCTTCAATGGTAAAATCAATCACCTTAAAAAAGACACCGAGTTTACCGGATTTACCGGATTCTGATGGTCATTTTGGACCATATGGGGGGCTTTTTGTTCCAGAAACGCTTATGCAACCTTTGGAAGAGTTGCAAAAAGCCTATCAACATTATCTTAATGATTCCGCCTTTTTGGCTGAACTCAACGACGATTTACACCATTTTGTTGGACGACCTTCAGCTTTATATCATGCAACACGTTGGTCCCAACACTTGGGGGGTGCACAAATTTATCTCAAGCGCGAAGATTTGAACCATACAGGCGCACATAAAATCAACAATACGGTTGGACAAGCCTTACTAGCTAAACGAATGGGTAAAACCCGCGTGATTGCTGAAACCGGTGCTGGACAACATGGTGTTGCCACTGCAACGGTAGCAGCCCGTTTTGGTATGGAATGTGTGGTCTATATGGGTTCAAAAGATATAAAGCGCCAAGCAATTAATGTTTATCGTATGCGCCTATTGGGAGCCGAAGTTCGCGCCGTCGAATCAGGTTCAAAAACGTTAAAAGATGCCCTTAATGAAGCCATGCGTGATTGGGTAACTCATGTTGATAATACCTTTTATATTATTGGCACCGTTGCCGGTCCCCATCCCTATCCCCTGATGGTACGCGATTTTCAAGCAGTGATTGGGCGAGAGACACGTCAACAGATTAAAGTATTGGCTGGACGCTTGCCCGATATTTTAATAGCCTGTGTTGGTGGCGGCTCTAATGCAATCGGTCTCTTTTACCCGTTTTTAGATGATACAGACATCACTTTATACGGTGTAGAAGCGGCTGGAGACGGGTTAGAGACGGGTCGCCATGCGGCGCCCTTATGTACGGGTAAACCTGGGGTTTTGCATGGCAACCGGACTTATCTCATGTCAACCGAAGAAGGACAAATTCTTGAAACCCATTCCATTTCAGCAGGGTTAGATTATCCTGGGGTGGGACCGGAACATGCATGGTTAAAAGATAACGGGCGGGTTGAATATGTGGCTGTGACAGATGATGAAGCCCTAGATGCGTTTCACGATTTAACGCGCCTAGAAGGTATTATGCCAGCCCTAGAATCCAGCCATGCCCTGGCTTATTGCAAAAAAATTGCCCCTACCCTGGATAAAGACAAAATTATCGTAATCAACCTATCTGGGCGCGGCGATAAAGATATTCACACCGTCGCAGCGCTTGAAGGAATTAAAATATGAGTCGCTTAAAAACCTGCTTTGATCAGCTACGCGCCCAAAAACGCGCCGCTCTGATTCCCTTTATCACCGCCGGTGATCCAATTCAAACACTGACAGTGCCACTCATGCACGGCTTAGTTGAAGCAGGAGCAGATGTCATTGAATTAGGTGTCCCTTTTTCAGATCCGATGGCTGATGGTCCCGTTATTCAACGTGCCAGTGAACGTGCCCTTGCCCAGGGTACCAGTTTGCGTGATGTATTGGACATGGTAAAAAACTTTCGGCTGCAAAACCAAACCACACCGGTTGTATTAATGGGCTATCTTAACCCTATAGAAATTATGGGTTATAAAACTTTTGTTCAAGCCGCCGAATCGGTGGGAGTGGATGGCGTATTAACAGTCGATTTACCGCCTGAAGAGGCAACCGATTTGAGCGCATTATTACGCGCTCATGCGATAGCCCCGATTTTCCTCATTGCACCAACAACAACGCCCAAACGAATTAAACACATTTGTGTCCAAGCCAGTGGCTATTTATACTATGTATCCCTTAAAGGCGTGACTGGCAGTGCTAATTTAGATGTGATTTCAGTCGCAAAAAAGGTGACGGAAATCCGTCAACACACAGATTTACCGATAGGTGTTGGCTTTGGTATTAAGGATGTGCAATCAGCGGCGCAAGTGGCTAAAGTTAGTGATGCTGTCATTGTCGGAAGTGCTTTAGTACGTCTTGTTGAAACGGAAGCTCAAGATAAATTATTAAAAATGATTCCTGCATTTGTAAGGGCATTGCGTCAAGGTATGGATGCACTTTGATTCATCAAATGGTATAAATATTGCCTGTTTGCTAGTGTAGAATAACGAAAATCCCTAAACAGGGGCAGAACGGGTTTGCAATTGGAAAAGTTAGAAATCCGATTTTTTCAAAAAATCGGATTTCTTTATACATACAGGATGATGTTTGCAACAATATAAAGAAGGATAGCTATTATGGTGACTGACAACTCACCCATAGCCTATGAAATAGAGAGGCAATTTCAAAATAGTTTTGGCAATCAAGCAGCCAGTAACGACAAACGTCCCACATTAACCCTGGGATTAAGAAAAGGGTTGGAAAGAAGGGACCATTCCCAAAGAACTAAAGAACCTTCTCGACTGACACTCGGATCAAGTAAAAAAGCGGAGGAAGAAAGTCAAACAACACAACGTTCAAAGCTGATGCTTGGTTTAAATAAAAAGCGTGAATTTCGACCCCCAATGGAAATTTCACCAAAAGTGTCTAAGCCAAGCCGAACCGTCATATCAATGCCGAAAACTTTAGGCAAACTAGAGGTTAACATTAAAATCAATGAATTACCTAACTGGGTGGAAAGTATCAAAAATAGTCGGCAACAGTTTTATATCAATGCTGATGGACAAATAGTACGAATGAAAGTACGTAATAAAACTTGGCAAAAATTACTCCAAGCGAATGAAAAATATCCAGAATGGGTAGCTTCTATTACAGGTAAAATGGGACACCATATCAAAAATGGATTCGAGTTACTTGAACCCGCTATACAAGTCTATGAAAAGAATTCTAAAGAAGCTAATGCATCCTAAGAATCAATGCCCTTATATACTTGGACATTTAGAGTATAAATGAATCAGCCTATTATCTCAGGATTTTTCTATGACGACTCATACCACTAACGACAAAGCCGTCGTACTCGTTTCAGGTGGGCTAGATTCTGCCACGACTTTAGCTATCGCTAAATCACAAGGTTATGCTTGTTATGCGCTAAGTTTTGATTATGGGCAACGCCACCGTGTTGAGTTGCAAGCTGCTCGTCGTGTGACTGACAGTATAGGAATCGTTGAACATAAATTTATTCACTTAAATTTAGACAGTATTGGCGGTTCTGCGCTGACAGATAGCCAAATTCAGGTACCCACTTCAGGGCTTTCTGATCAAATTCCAGTGACTTATGTTCCAGCTCGTAATAGTGTGTTTTTAACATTAGCATTGGGTTGGGCAGAAGTGCTATCCGCTTATCATTTGTTTATTGGTGTGAATGCAATTGATTACTCTGGCTATCCTGATTGTCGTCCAGAATTTATTGCTGCTTTTGAACAAATGGCGAATCTGGCTACAAAAGCGGGGGTAGAAGGACATCACTTTAAAGTCCATACCCCCCTTATTCACTTAACGAAAGCACAGATTATTCAAGAAGGGTTACGCTTAGGTGTGGACTATAGCTTAACCATTTCATGTTATCAACCCACTCCTTCAGGAAAAGCTTGCAGTGTTTGTGATGCTTGCCGTTTACGTGCTGATGGATTTCAAGCTTATGAAAATTCAATAAACACCGAAACCAAAGCTTGACTTTAAAGCTAGTACCATGCACCGTAAATTCATCCGATTATTCATATCAAGAAATCCGATTTTTTCAAAAAATCGGATTTCTACCGATTCTATCGTCTCAAAATCACTGAAAACGATGCGTTTGTATTGGGCGGGCAAAACCCTGTGGTGATGATTTTATCCCCACTGCAGTTGTCGTTTTGGATAAAAAGTTCACATTAAAGCCGCTGCTAAAATCAATATTATCACGATAAGCATTGATATCAAGGGAAGTGGGATCATCCAAAGTAAAAAAGGCACCGCAAGCTTCACCCGCATCACAAATAAAACCATTATTATTGAAATCACTCCCGGCAACAATAATGTAAGTGCCTCTGGCAACAGAGTCAAATTTGAAATGATAAACACCATCTTTTGCGGTAGCACGGGTTTCTTGCGTCTCCAAAGTATCTGGATCTATTAATAGAATATAATGAAATCCTGCATCACCGGTGATATTGGGATCGCCAACCTGTAAAATCACGGGTATTTTAACGACATTGACATTGCTGGTGATAGTGATGGTGCTGGTAAAGGTCCCAGTTGTGAGATGGCTACGATCCACCTTGATGGCATAATCACTTAAACCGCTACCTTGCCAGGATAAAAATTCAGCACCACCCACATTGATATTTTCTATATATAATTCTTCGCCCCCTCCATTGCTAAGTGTGATGGTAGCACTGGTACGATTTAAACCAAAATTTAAGGCTCTCGGTGTGACGATTAATTGTGGTAAAGGCTGAGGGACCATTTCACCGCTGACTTCAATGGCAGCCAATACTGCTTTTTGGGCATTAATCAGTCCATAGCCAAAATCATCATCACGTCCTTTAGCCCCTAAATCATCGGTTATTTTTTCACGACTTAGAAGTGCATCAACATCCTGGGGCGTTAAACCGGGATTAACGGCTTTCATTAAAGAAATCACCCCGGCAACGTGAGGTGCCGCCATTGAAGTACCTTCCAATGGACGAAATGTAAATTCAATGGTTTGTCTGCCACTTTCATCGCCGACTTCATCACCTACAGTACTGATAATCCCATCTGGCATACCGTCACCATTTATATCTGGCGTATTATCTCCCCCTGGGGCTGCGACATCTACAGAGTAACCATAATTAGAATAAGAAGCGCGTTCTTTGTTAATATTGACAGCACAGACTGAAATAACTCCCTCTAAAGCAGCTGGAAAAAACGGCACATCACTATCTTCATTGCCGGCAGCAGCAACTACAATGACACCAGCATCACGTACTTCATTCATCAATTCTTGGAAACCACTGGAAACGGCAGGTCCGCCTAAACTGAGATTAATAATATCAGCCCTTTGTGCCGGCACGGTGCGAGAATCATTCGGTAAACCGGCAGCATAACGTATTGCTTGCGAAATGTCATAATCATAACCTGCCCCTCCTTCGCCGGTGACTCGTAAGGGCATGATTTTAGTTAGCCAGGCTACGCCGGCTATGCCATTATTATTATTGGTCACGGCTGCTATTGTTCCAGCAACATGGCTACCATGAAAAGAACCACCGCCAGGAAATTGTTCCCCTGGATCACTTGGATCAGGATCAAGACCATCACCATCCAGTGAAATATCCACATTACTAATAAAATCATAGCCTTGGATTAAATTACCCTGTAAATCTGGGTGCCTAAGTAACACCCCAGAATCAATAACGGCAACAATCACACTCGGATCGCCTATGGTGATGTCCCAGGCTTGTGCTAATTTTATCAATGGGTGATTCCATTGGTAGCGATAATTGGGATCATTAGGAACACGTAAAGCCGATAATCGGTAATTAGGGCTGGCTTCAATAATGTCAGCCCGTTTGCGTAACTGCTTGATTTTCATTAAAGTTTCATATTTTAAACGGTGCTCTGGGCTGACAAATTTGAGTTGACGAGTGGCTGTTAAAAGACGCGATTGATTGGGATCAAGGCTAAATAACATGCGTCGCGAAGTATCGGTACTTTTGGTATGCATACCAGTGGTGATACTTTGCGCATGCAGTATACCATCAGCGGCAAATTTTACAATCACATCCCCAGGCACAAAATCATCGCTTAGACGCATACCATGATAGGTAACGCTCAAATTTTGACCGATACTAAGTATATAATTAGAAGCACCTAAATAGGCTTGCACTTGGACAAAATATACTCCATCCGATGGCACAACCAGCATTTCTGTTTCACCCGCTTTGCCTTCGCCAACAGAGGCATCGACAATAGTTGTCGTACCATCCGCATTACTTTTGATTAGTCCCAAATCTAAGTCATTATTACCAAGATTTTGATTGGCAACAAATAGGGCAATGGTTTGCCCTGTTCGCAAATCAACTTCAAAAAAATCATTTTGATCGCCAATGATTTTTAAGCTTCCGTTGGAACCACTCCCAGGTTGATTGACATATCCGCCTAAAATAACGGGGTTGGGAATACGCTGAGCACTATATTCATTATTATTGGACCGCTCAGAGGTATTGACATCATTTACATCGCTATCCTTAGCCGTATTGCTGGCTACAAAAATATTACCACTAAGGGTAAAGCGGCTCGTGCTTGTTTCATTTGATGATGAGTCATTATCACCATCACTATTACAACCCATGAATATTAAAAGGGTTAAAAAAATTAAAATGTGCTTGTGTTTTAACATAACTTCTTAGATTAAAATTTTGAAGAGGAAAGTAGTTACCTTGAAGATGCAATCAGCGTGATAGCAGGCATGCCCTTTCGTCGGTTGGGAACGAGAAATTCTTGGTATTTCCTTGCTCCAAAGCTAAAGCTTTGGACTCCAGGTAATGGTTTTGGAGTAGCAAGGAATGGTTGACAATTCATGATTTTTTCTTGAGGGTTTTGAGGTAATCCTCAATTTCTTCAGCCGATAATCCATCTAACCGATCTTCGAGTTTGAGACCCTTTACCCGTTCTTTTGGTTTGAGGCCTATTAATTGTTCTTCGGGTTTAAGGCCTATTAACCGTTCCTCTAACGGCATGTTGGAGAAAAAAGTTCTCTGTCCCTTAAGTGGTAAGGAATCGAAATATTCCTTAAAATCTTCAGGGGTAAAAAGACTACTTCCCCACATTTTACCTATATCTTTAATTTCTTGAGGGCTTAAATCAAGTGCCATGTCATCATCTCCTTTTTCTGAGATTCGTCGCCATAAATCGACTAAAAACCATTTGAAAGGCTTTGGAATGAATTTGAAGCCTTGGGATTGTAATAACTTAAACGCTTCAAGCCGTTTAAGTTTTTTACTGGCTAAACAAGTTACCCAAGCATTATGCAGTTTATTGGGTAATTCGTTAAGAGAAATTAAAGTGATATGATTAAAAGCAATCAAATCACTTTTATAAACACCTGGTTGTACCTGGATTTTATAACCGTATTGCGTCCGATTCGCTTTTTGGGGTTGTATCGCACTTATCACAAAAGTTTGTATTTCGTCATCATTTAATTTTTGTGACTGTTTGTAAAAGTATTCATACGCTGCCGCTTGAATAAAGCTTTCTTTTGAAAGGGATTGAGTCGCCTTAAATTCAATTAAAATATGACTCGCTTGGCTATCTCTAATCCCATCGGGTAATCGTTTCAATTGTTCGTCAGTCCAATTTTGGTCCTTTCGTTTTAATAATAAAATGTCTGCCTCAGGTGGCTTAATCATTACCTTAACATCGGTTGAAACGATTATTCCCAGGGGCGGTAATAGAAATTTAAAAATTCTGCCCAGGATTTGATGCCAAAGTGTCTTTTCGGTGGTTTCTTCATTATCCATTGGTTTTATGGCTATTCGGTTTAGTGGTGATACTCATCCGATCTCTAAAATGTTAAAAAACGGTAGCTACTTATATAATACGACAAGGGTAATTGCATTTTTTAATTTCCAGAAAGTGTCATAAAACTTAGGTTCGTGAAATTTATTATAGTTGGTGTTTCCTTGCTCCAAAGCTAAAGCTTTGGACTCCATGTAATGGTTTTGGAGTAGCAAGGAATGGTTGACAACTCATGAATTTTTCTTGAGGGTTTTGAGGTAATCCTCAATTTCTTCAGCCGATAATCCATCTAACCGATCTTCGAGTTTGAGGCCCTTTACCCGTTCTTTTGGTTTGAGGCCTATTAACTGTTCTTCGGGTTTAAGGCCTATTAACTGTTCTTCGGGTTTAAGGCCCTTTACCCGTTCTTCGGGTTTGAGGCCTATTAACTGTTCTTCGGGTTTGAGGCCTATTAACCGTTCCTCTAACGGCATGTTGGAGAAAAAAGTTCTCTGTCCCTTAAGTGGTAAGGAATCGAAATAGTCCTTAAAATCTTCAGGGGTAAAAAGACTACTCCCCCACATTTTACCTATATCCTTAATTTCTTGAGGGCTTAAATCAAGTGCCATGTCATCATCTCCTTTTTCTGAGATTCGTCGCCATAAATCGACTAAAAACCATTTGAAAGGCTTTGGAATGAATTTGAAGCCTTTGGATTGTAATAACTTAAACGCTTCAAGCCGTTTAAGTTTTTTACTGGCTAAACAAGTTACCCAAGCATTGTGCAGTTTATTGGGTAATTCGTTAAGAGAAATTAAAGTGATATGATTAAAAGCAATCAAATCACTTTTATAAACACCTGGTTGTACCTGTATTTTATAACCGTATTGCGCCCGATTCGCTTTTTGTGGTTGTATCGCACTGATCACAAAAGTTTGTATTTCGTCATCGGTTAATTTATTTGACTGTTTGTAAAAGTATTCATACGCTGCCGCTTGAATAAAGCTTTCTTTTGAAAGGGATTGAGTCGCCTTAAATTCAATTAAAATATGACTCGCTTGGCTATCTCTAATCCCATCAGGTAATCGTTTCAGTTGTTCGTCAGTCCAGTTTTGATCCTTTCGTTTTAATAATAAAATGTCTGCCTCAGGTGGCTTAATCATTACCTTAACATCGGTTGAAACGCTTATTCCCAGGGGCGGTAATAGAAATTTGAAAATTCTACCCAGGATTTGATGCCAAAGTGTCTTTTCGGTCGTTTCTTCATTATCCATTTGTTTTATGATTGTTCGGTTTACTTTCACAAGCAAGGGCAGACACGCAGATATACCCCTACAATCAATACGTGAAATAGATTCATGATTTAATGCGCCCTTGCCACCCTGCTGAACTACTCTATGGACACAATTCGCTTGAAAATTATATAACTTATTGATTTTTAATAAATTAATAAAAATAACCACAAATACTTAGAGAGTTATGTGCATAGAATAGTCTATTAAGTGAATGGTGCGTAGGACGCACCCTACACTCGTTAGTGCATTTTTCGGAATTAAGATAATCTGAATAAATTTCTTTGTAGGGTTCTGATGGTTTTTTAACCCCACTTTGTTTGTAAAACCATAAGACAGCGATACCAACAATTAAGAATATTATTTCTATTGAGATAATTATAAAATGAATTTCTAACATGAACATATGTTATCACAAAAATTATTGTTGGTAAAATTTTATTGTAACAAATTTTATTGAATCCTGGATTATGCTGTTTTTAATTTTTTAATTTGTAATTAATATTTATAATATTGACTAAAAACTTGATATATAATCGAACTCCTTTGATATGAAAAATTTTAATAATAACCTGTATTTTATCAAGTAAACTAAAAAGAATTGATATAAAGAATAAAAAAACTGTTAATATATATTTTTTATTCATTTCACAGGGTAGATTATGACAACAAGCGATACCCCCCAAACACGTTTAAAAAAAACACGACAACATGTTAAGCGTTTCAATCATCAAGTTTCTGCACAATATCGTAAAATCGATATCAAAAATGAACCCCGACAACGTCGTTTTGTCATTGCAACTTTAAGTCTTTTTATTATTTGGTTGCTGTTAGTGGGAACGCTTAGTTTGAGTGAAATAGTAGTTGGATTGATAGTGGCTGCGTTTACGGCGTGGCTGTCTAGCGAACATTTGGCGATTCTGGATCACCTTAAATTAAATAAGATGACACCAATACATGTTTTACGTTATTTAGGGGTATTTGGAGTCGCGTTATTGCGTGCGAATTTGGATATGGCACGTCGTGTGCTGTCGCCGCGTTTGCCTATTAATCCTGCTTTGGTGGAGGTGCAAACCCGACTTAAATCGCCCCTGGGTCAGTTGATATTAGCAAATAGTATCACATTGACACCTGGCACCTTGACGGTGGATATTATAGGTGATCATTTACAGGTGCATTGGGTGGATAGTACGCCGGGGAAAGATTTAAAACAGGCTACTCATGCCATTGCGGAATCTTTTGAACGTCATTTACAGGAATTTCTTGAATGATTGATTTTATTAGCTTGGGCTTAGAAATATTGGCTTTTATATTGATATGCGGCGCATTGTTATTAAGTATGTGGCGCTTATTTAAAGGAGATACGGTACCTGATCGCGTTGTAGCAGCCGATACTTTAGCCGTGATTACTATTGCTGGTTTGGTATGGCTTGCTAGTGAATTTGATAATCCTGTTTATTTGGATATTGCGTTAGTTTATGGTGCCTTAGCTTTTGTAGCGGTGGTAGCGATTGCGCGTGCGATTGAAGGCTCGTAAGTTAGAATTGTAGGGTGGGCAATGTCCTTTTATTGCCCACCAGACTTTTACGGATGAAGGTGGGCAACAAAAACACGTTGCCCACCCTACCTCTAAATTTTGATAAGATACAAATTAACGATAACATCATGATAATAATCGGAAATATTTTCATACTCATAGGCACAGCCTTTTTATGTTTAGGTGCCCTCGGTTTGGTGCGAATGCCAGATGTCTATAATCGCATTCAAGCCGGTACTAAGGCAACGACACTGGGTGCTTTATCGGTATTACTTGGGGTGGCATTTCATCACCCTGATTGGTTGCCTAAAATACTTTTGATTGCGTTGTTTATTTTATTAACATCGCCGGTGGCTTCATCGACGATAGCGCGTGCGGCGAATAGGGCAGGTTTGCGACCATTCACGATACCAACTAACGTTTCGGAGGAAAAATAATGTTATTTTGGGTTGCTTTAATAAGTGTTGTAGTGATGCTAGGGGCTGCTTTTGCAGTGTTGTTTTTAGAAAATTATTTAGCAGCAACGGCTGCGATTTCCGTTGTTTCTTTAGCACTTTCGGTGCTATTTTTCGTATTACAAGCCCCGGATGTCGCGTTAACAGAAGCTGCGGTGGGGGCTGGCATAAGTAGTGTTATTTTGGCATTAACTTTACGCCGTGTCGGACTTTGGCGGATTGAAACTCATAAGGATAAGCAATGAATCTACGTGAAATCAGTAGTTTGGTTTTTATTGTGTGGCTTGGATTATTACTAGGCGCAGTGCTAAAAATTGTCGCTTATGACAATATCCTCACAGGTGGGGTAGGCACATACATTTTGACTCATGCTGCACCTGAATTAGGGGCGGAAAATATTGTCACGTCTGTACTATTAGCCTATCGTGGTTTGGATACACTGGGTGAATTAACGGTTTTATTTGTTGCGATAACGGCGGCTGGCTTGGTCTTAGGGCAACGTCGTACAGATGCGCCGTCTGATTCGGATGCCGGATTTATCTTACGTACTGCCGCTAATTTATTATTCCCATTCTTAATTATTTTGGGGACTTATATTCTTTTGCAAGGGCATTTTAGCCCCGGGGGTGTATTTCAAGGCGGTGCCATTTTAGCGGCGGCATTTTTTGTGCCTATTTTGGCTTCACCCGCAAGTCCCCTTCACCATCGCGTTAGTCGTTTAGTAGAAGGTTTAGTGGTGGCAACTTTTATGATTATTTGCTTATTGGCACTTTTCAGTGACGATGCTTTTTTAGCACTCCTATTAGGAAAGGGTTCCGTGAGCCAATTATTTTCAGCGTATAGTTTACCTTTACTTCATATAGTTATCGGATTCCAAATCGGGACAGCATTTGCTGGGATACTGGCACGTTTACAAGAAACTGAAGCGAGTGATTAAATCATGACAGAAAGTGCAGGGATAATTATTTTATCTTATTGTGGTGCAATCGGTTTAATATTATTAGGCGTATTTGCCATGGTAATGTATCGGCATTTGATTCGGATTATATTTGGATTAATGCTATTAGAAGCCGGCGTTAATTTGTTTTTGATAACGATTGGTTATCGTGCTAATGCGGTCGCCCCGATTTTAGTGGATGGTCAAATACCGGCAGCGGCAATGGTGGACCCCATTCCACAAGCCATGGTATTGACAGCTATTGTAATTGGTGTCGGTGTTCAAGCCTTAGCCCTTGCCCTGGTTGTTAAAACTTATCAGGCTTATCGTACTTTGGATACTCAGGAATTGGCGCAAAAACTGGCAAAAGAGACCGGTGTAGATATTATTGAAGGTACGCCAGTGTATCTCCCATCGCCTTTAGCGGCTCACAAACAAATACTTGAGGAAAAATCGACATGAATGGTGTTTGGTTAGTTGCTTTACCTTTGTTAGGTGCATTTGTACTCCCGATGATTTATCGTCGGCATACAATCGTTGGTTATTGGACGGGGCCGGTTATATTGATTATTAATTTAGCCATTGCCATGGGCTTATGGCAGCGCGTGAGTGCCGATGGAACACATAGTATTGCTATGGGTGGTTTTCCTGCCCCCGTGGGAATTACTTTTTATGTGGATAAATTAGCCCTTCTTTTTGCGATCATGGTCATACTGGGGACATTGATATTATGGCTCGGCAAAAAGATGGGAGAAGTGCGGGAGGAAACACTACTCTTATTGATAGTCGCCGGTGGCTGTGGATTGGCATTATCGGGAGACTTGTTTAATATTTATGTCTTTTATGAAATTGTCGCGGTGGCTTCTTATGGTTTAGCAGCGAGTCGAGGAACGGGGGCGGGTTATGCGGCGAGTATCCGCTTTTTGATTTTAAGTGCGCTCGGTTCTTCCATGTTATTATTGGGGATTGCTTTGATTTATGCCATGACCGGCACTCTTAATTTATCGCATCTTGCCTATCTTGCACCGCAGATGTTAAATAATTCAGTTGGATTAGTGGCTTTCGCCTTGATGTTAATAGGATTAGGTGTGAAAGCAGAACTGTTTCCTGTAAATACATGGGTGCCTGAAGTTTATGCAACAGCACCGGCTCGCATTTCGGCATTATTAGGGGGCATCGTTTCTAAACTGGCACTATTGGTGGTTTTACGATTATTGGTATTGATTTACGCTGATACCTCAGCCCCTCTCTTATTGCTCAGCTTAGGCATTTTAGGTGTTATCACGGGTGAATTAGCGGCACTTCGTTCTAGTGATTTACGGCAAGTGTTAGCTTATTCCTCTATTGGTCAATTAGGGTTAGTCGCTATTGCTTTTGCGATTCCAGGTCCAGCCGGTATTATTGCCGGTATTGCTCTAGCCCTTCATCATGCCCTAGTCAAACCGGCTTTGTTTATGTTAACCGAGGCTTGGGGTGGACAATTAAACCGATTAGTAGGTGCAGCGCAAGTTTCTATGCTGAGTACCTTATTATTTATTGTATTAGCTCTTTCGCTAGTGGGTATCCCCCCTTTGCCAGGTTTTTTGGCAAAATTTTTGCTGTTAAAAGGCGCGTTAGCAGTAGAAAATGGCTGGTATCATACGGCAATTGCTGTCGTTTTAATCGCAACGGTGATAGAAACGGCTTATTTTATACGTATTATGCGTTTAATGTTTCAATCGAAAACTCAGCAAACTGCTGATGCGCCGCTTATGCGTGATTTGAAACCGGCACTGAGTTTAGTTGTCTTACTTTTAATAAGTGTATTAACTGTCAGTCCGATTAGTCAAAGCCTAAGTGCCATTGCTGAAGAGGCTGCGGATAAAGAAGTCTATATTAATAAAACGTTACCTTCGGATTGGCATCATTTAGAGAAGGTTGAATGGTAAGTATAATTGATTTCTTGTCTGAATCAGAATTTTAAAAATTTTAGAATTAACAGAATAAAAAAATCTATAAATCATTATAAAACTTTGATAGTTAAAGTTGCTTCGAGAAAGGGCAGACCAATGCCATTAAGTTAAGAAATAAATTATTTACAAACAAAAGGTTATAGCGTAGGTTGGGTTAGCTTATTTAGCTTCGCCAAAAAAATCTAACCCAAACGAAAAACGCTATATCTTATTGAAAGCGAGAAATCCTTAACTTAATGGCATTGAAAGGGCCGACACGCAGGTCTGCCCCTACAGTACGTGACATGAGATTCACGTAGGAACTCACTTTAGTGTTCGCCCTTTTATCAACGGAAATAAATACAGCCTTAATTTTCAGCCACATAATTGGACCAAGTATAAATGGGGGAACCGTCTATTTGATTCACAGAAAACGCCGTTTTCAAACTGTCTGGCTGAATCTCTGTTACTAACAGCGCGGCTGTAAAAAACGGATCGTCTTGGTTGAGAGGTGCCCTGTTTAGGTTTGGATAGCCCTGTTGGGAAAATTTTCCGACACGTTCCCAGTTGATCGGTTCAGAAATGTTTTCCGCTGTTACCCAATCTTCAGCGGACCATTGGCAAACCACATCTTGGTACCGATCCAGTTTTTCACGAAAGACAGCCGGTATATTATCACCCGCCTCTAAGGTGCAGTCAAAATACTGCAATTGGATCAAGAAATGTTGTTCTTTTGACACCAATCGGAAACGCAATTGTTCCATAAAATGAGTACTATTTTCTTCAAACCATTGCTCATAAATTGCTTTCATGGCATCGTAACCTGGCTGATTCTGAAGTCGTTTTTCAGTGGTTTTTCGCTGTTCTTCAAGCTTCCAACAGACGGCAGTAAAGTCTTTGGGCAAACGATTAACCGTCATGTTAGGCTGCCAGCCAACGAAAACCGATATCCAATGTTCGACATTGCCTAATACACCGTTGAGAATTGCCCGGTAGTCTATATAGATTGATAAAATAAACGCGAGTAAACTCATAAAGTATTCATTTCCAGACAGTTTTTTCATGCTATCGATTAGCGTCTCAAAATCTTGTTCGAGTCGCTGTAAGGTGTGCCAAAGTACAAGTAACCCCCAGTGATGCTTATCTTGCTCGTTTTCGAGTATGATATGACACCATTCCTCTAAATAAGCCAAAAAGATTTGACGCTCATGATCGCAAAACACCTTTTGCTCGTGATAGGGTCGCGCCAAGGGAATAGCATCCGTTTCTGTATCCGTTTGTTCCATGATGAATTTCAGTGGATTGGGTTTTTCATCACTCAAAATGAGAGCCGATTGTTTTAAAAACTGCCCTGATGGCCTTTGTGAATTGCTTCCATGCCAAAATTGGTCAATATAATCATTGATGACATCAGTGTCTGTCGCCGGTAATGTCAGCGGTTCTTGAGCCATATTTAAGCCGAGCCATTGTTGATTTATCAACTGACTCAAAGTCCTTTCTCGTGCCCATTCCCAAAGGCTCAGTTGTGGATAGTTATGACTGTGCAATTTGACTTGATAGCAGCCAGTGCTATTAGCAATTGGCATTTGTTGTGTCAGTATTTCGGGATAGGCTAACATTGCCCAAACCAGGTTGGCAATAGGAACAGAATCCCGTGTGACATCCTGCTCTCCGTTAATTGAAATAATGCGATCAAATAATTTATTAGCCGTTTTGGATACGCCACCTCTATCAGAAACAACAGCTTCACCACGTAAAGTTATCATGCGTTCAAGCTCATTCATCATGCCCGCAACTTGACGCGAATTATCACCGTCTGAAACAGTAGAATTAAGTATAGCAGTGGTACCCATTTTATGACTGGCACAAATATGCGCGATTTCCGCTAACAAGCCAGAAGTTTCAGCATCGCTGGCATCTCCCACAATAACCACCATGCCACTTTGTTCACTGTTCAGAGCAGAAATTCGTTCAATGCTTTTTTGGATCCGATTTTCAACCGCATCCGGTTGTAATAATAAAGCCAAACGAGCTTTACGGCGATCTTGCGCACAGCGAGTCAAAGGTACGGTTTCACCTAACCACTGTTGCCAGGGAACCCAATTACGTGTGGTGCCATCTAATTTGTGTTCGCGGATTTTTTCCAAATAGGGGCGTAAATCTTGTTTCAAAACGACGCGATCTTGATCACGCAATGAACAATTTCCAACCGTTACAGTTGGGCGATTATGAAAATCACCGTCTTGAATCACGACCAAATCAATGATAGCATCCAAACCCCGTTCCCTCAACTGATTCTTCAAACGACAAATAGCCATTTCTCCCAACTTCCCTAAACCAATCACTAAAGCTGGACGCAATTTAGCCGTGTAAATGTCAACCTTTGGTGGTGGCACCGGCTCAGGTAATGGGCGTGATGACAAAGCTTTAACTTCACCATTGACTTTTTCAGAAAAAGAAGACGGGCATTTTTTCTTGAATAAGAACAACCATAACGGCATTAAAAACGAAGCCCACTCAAAACGCTGGGGTAAAATTAATACTTTAGGTCCCTTTGGACCCTGGCTTTCTTGATCTTCACCATTTGGCATTTTCCAAATCGCCTTTGAATCCGGCAACGCGACGGTGTGCCAACCAATACACTTAGGTGTCAATTCATAAGTCAACTTAATGGGCTGTTGTTCCAATAAGGGCACTGACCAAGTAATACGTGTTTCTGGTTCCGTTTGAACACTTGTCGGATAAAATCCACCCGTGTTTTCCAAACTAAATGGAGGATGAGCGGCAACACCTTCACTCACAAAACAGGTAACGGCTTTATTTTGACTAATCGCATTAGCCAGCAGCGCAAATAAGTCTTCCAATTGGGAGACTTTATCCTTATGAATAAAGTTTTCTGAATCACTGATGCTTTTCAATAAACCTATTTCAACATAAGCCCCAAATCCAATACATAAGATCTGTAATCCAGAAAAATATTCCCTCAATTGTTGGGCAGCCTCTTCAGCCTGACTACGATCACTGCCCCCATCGGATAGCAAAATCACTGTTTTCTGAATACCTTCGCGCCCTTCTTTCAGCGCGTCTCGACATTTATCCAAAGCAAAATGGATAGCTGTTCCTCCCCCTAAAGACACCGCACCTAATACCTCTAATACGGATTGTTTTTTATCCGTTATTCTACAAAGTAATTGGGCTTCATGATTAAACGCGATTAAGCCAATATGAAATGGTGCCGGTAATCGGCTAACCCAATTTTCAGCGACTCGAAGAGCCTCCCGTAATGGGCTACCTGGTGCCGAACCCATACTATCAGAACAGTCCAATACTAAAAGAACATCACGCGCTTCGGCTAAATAGGGATTAGCGGGCGGCATTAATGCCAGGGTAACTTTGATCGTTTCCCCCAGCGTGTACTTCTGTCTGTCAAAACTTCTACGGTAATTTCTATTACCCGCCGCTTTACCCCAATATTGAAGTAGCAACCAGCCAATGAAACTCCATAATATAAGAACAATGGAAATAATGATTAAAATAGTCATGAAAATGGCTCCTTAGTTTAAGTACAACGAATTTTGGAAATAAACGAAATAAGTGTAATGCTCAACAAGCTATTGAACATTATAAGCAAGTGTAGGGTGGGCAAAGTCCTTTTCTTGCCCACCCTCTTAGCTACATTAGCTACTCTCATCCATTTTTATCGCAACCAAAACCAGCACATCATCATCTGGAATACCCCCCTTTTTTAGCCAGGCTTCTAATCGGCTAAAATCACCGCCATGGTCATCTTCGACAAAAGCGTGGGGTGGATTTTGGAAATGATAATAGACATAGTTTGCCGCCGCTACGGCTAACGATGAATCTTTATCAAAAGTCAGAAATTCACCTTGATCTTTAAAAAACCATTGATTGGCACCGTTTTCATCTTCACCTTGGTCAATATGCCCTGCTTGATAGGCGCACGCAAATGAACGAAATGCATTTGGATGCGATAGGGCAATACGCAAAGCCGTTGGAAAAACAGGCATTTGCATTTTAAAGTGCATTTGGGCGCGTTGTCTGACTTGTTCTGCGGTTTGTTCGGCATCCTGAATAAAGGGTAAGTTTTCTGCCGACATATCGGAAAATTCATCTTTCAGTGTGACAACTCGAATTGCTGCATGATCGTCGCCATCACAGTCTTGTTTTTGGTTGATATCACCTGCTGGAATGGTGGTTTTAAACTCATGAATCATGTCTTTTTCATTTCCATTTATGACGGTGGGCGTGACGACTAAGATTTGATCAGCGTCATTTTGGTGTTTGAGCATATTCCGTGCAAGCTGATCACGCAGGCATGGATTATCCATTTTTGCTAATGCACCTTCTACTGTTAGCGTTGGCACTAATTGGGCGATCTGGTTAGCATAGTTTTCAATAGCGGTTTTAGCCATTTCAGCAGAATAAAACGCTTGCTGTGGTTTGGCAATATAAGTAGAAACGTAAGCAGACAACATGATTTTAATATCGCCCTGGTCAAATTGCGCGGCGAAAAAGAAGCGTTCGCATAAAGCAGATGTGATATCGACTGAAGCACTATCAATCTGGCTTACCCATTCCAACATGGCTTGTTCTGTCCATTGGACTATTTGTTGATGATTGCTAGAGGTGTCAGTTAGCAAGTTTTTCCAGGCACCTACTGTAGCCCGTCGCTGTTCTAAACTATGCCGTTCTTGCCAGGCGGTTTCACAAAGTGGTATAAATTCGTCTAACCAGGTTTGTAACTGATTCGCGGCACCCGTTGCCAGTTGAATAATTTTTTCCAAGATGTTTAAAAATTTATCCTGGTTGTTTGGTAACGATATTTCATCTTTCACAGAAGTCAGGCGATGCGCTAATAAACGGAGTACGGCTATGACTTGTCCAGGCATTTCTTCGCGTATCCAGCGTTGTTTATCGTTGCGCTTGCCCCAAAGTTGTTGATTCAAGAAAACGGTAAAGGCTTGTTGGAACCAGGATAATTCTGGGATTCGATTTTCTGCGATGATTTCCTGGAATTGATCACTGATGTCTGGATTGATAGCAAGTTGCAAAAAGCGTTGCAAAGCACTTCCTTTGGGTTCACGTTCAACCCATTGCTCTAATAAGTCCATTGCTTTCACTTCAGGAATTTTGGGAATCGTCAATTGATCAGCCGGATCACGTTCTAAATCTAATAATACCTCTTTTCCTAGAATGCGTAACAATATTTCTAATTTGACTAGCTGCAAATCTAAATCAGGCAAGACGTGAAGACTGTTGAGATGCGTTGCGGCGATTTTCCGACTCGTTCCTCGCTCTGAGAGTAATGACAGGCGCGGATAACGCTCGACTAAAACAGCACTTAGCTCTGCACACTGGCTTGCTCTTTGGATTGCGTCATCTTCAGCGACTGAAAATAGCCAATTGAAAGGTGCTTCTGTATCGGTTTGAGCAAGTAAAGCCGGTTCTGGCTCAAGTGAATAAACCATCCGCTGGGGAAATGCACCTGTCAATTGGGCGACTTCTAGCTCCATATCTAAAGCTTGTTGGTTAGCCTGTCCCCTTTCAGGATAAGTCGGCGCATTGATAATGCCGATCATATCGGGGATAAAATCCAAGTGATTCTTTTCCCGTGTTTTTCTAGCCAAACGGCGCAATAAACGCGCAATATCTATCAGCCAGCCACTACCGACTCCGCCTGTGCGATCCGCAAACAAGATAATTTGTCGCGTCCCCTCAATTGATTCAAAGGCTAATAATTTTTGATAAGCCGCTTCCAATTGGGGTAAGAGTTCAGCACTTTTCAGCCATTGAAATAGAGCCAATCGTGCTAAGTCGCGTTGTCCTTGTGCGCCTTGGGAGAGGTTTAGCACATCATGGGCATCATGAATATGCTTGTCGGCATCAAACCAATTTAAATGGGTTTCTCCCGATGGAATAGTGATTTTACAAACCGAAGACGGTGCTATTATTTCTTCAACGGAAAAGGCTTGCCACGCTTCAAAGGGTACTTTCAGATTGCTTTCATGGCTCAAATCCAACCACATAAAATGGTAGGGTTGCTGAGAATTTCCTAAATGGGCAGCTTTTAAGGCATCTTGAGTAGCATACAAAGCAGTGCGTCCAGCACCCCCAATTCCAATGAAAAGTGTTGGAATGACCGTTTTGCGTGGGCGAACCAGTGGCACAGGTAGCGGCAAAGCCGAAGGGGGTAGCGGAGAATGAATACTCGGTGGCGTATATCGTGACTCTTCTGTTTTTTCAGATTCCCATCGGTATTTGAGATAATTCCAAATCCACCATAATGCAGGCAGAAATGCCAGTAGTAGCAACCACCAACTTAATACTAATAATCGAGGTTGTCTGCTACAATCATGGGATTGGGGTTGATTTTGCTTATCAAGGAAATTCACCTGGGGAGGTTCATTACCAACCGTCCATAGCCCTATTGATTTAGGGACTAAAGGATGTTTGTAAGTCATCGAACGATAGGGGAGATAACCTATATTGAGTTGTAACGCATTGTTATTCACTCGCCAGGACGAATCATCCTCTAGGGGTGTGGCAAAGTGGCGTCCATCTATATAATGTAGCAATTGTGCGCCTTTAGCATAGATACCCGTGACTTGATCAGCGACTTTGCGAAATGCCGTGGCTAAATCTTTGGCATTGTGAGGGACTAAGACATGAGCCGGGTTATCCATGATCATAATCATGTTAGAGGGATTGCCACCTGATGGCGTGATCACAGTGTACGTTTCTACCTTGCGCCTCCGCAGACCATCTACTTTACCAGCCATTTTATCGACATTATCCACTTGCCCATCGGTATAGAACACGACGACTTTATCAGCCTCTGGACGCGCCTGATCAATGAGCTGTTGGATGGAAGGAAATGAGGCTAAACCATCGGTAAGACCACTAGGTGTCAGTTTATTTAGACCGACGTAAAAAGTATTAATATCATTGGTCCAAGGCACTTCAATATAGGCACTGGTATTAAAAGGGATTAAAGCAAGACGCGCCGTGCCAGCATAACCCTGGTCCAGTTCTTGAGCGACCGTCCAAGCCGCTTGGATCATATCCGGTAGGGTTTGATCCATAGAACTGGATATATCCACAACAAAAATCATATCTAGCGGTTTTAGCTTACCACTGGGTTTGGGTATTAAATTGCCATGATAAGTAATAGAGTACTCAGCCCGTTCACCCGAAAACAGTATTTGGGGTGTCACTTCACTGTGAAGATAACCCGTCTGGGGCAATGCATTGAACCAATGTGTGTAAGCGATAAACCCGCTAATAATTCCAATCGGTGCTAGTATGAGTAGCAAAAGTCCATAAAAAAAGGTTTTAAATTTCATTTTGATTATTAAATATTCTTTAAATTGGGCAACCACAAGGGATTGCCCCTACAAACCGTCATATCCTGTAGGGGCAATCCTTTATGGTTGCCCTCTTAAAATTTTTTGTCCTGTACAAAGTTGATTAGGGCAATTCCATCCGATCATCCAATACTGTCCGTCTCTTTTTGTTGCCATAGAACTGGAAGATGAGTTTAAGTCCTTGTTTTTCCTGATTTTCTAGTTCAATACCAGAGCGACTGTCATTATTTGGCTTCACTTCGGTGCTGCTATCTCCAAACTGTTCATCTAAGAACTTGTCCAATTCAGAACTCTTAATAAACTCTGCCACCCGCTCATGTTTACTTTGTCCTGTATTCTGTGCCTTGTTTTCAGCACTTTTCATCGCATGATCGTAAGTAATTTGTTCCCGGCTACTCGGTTTCGCCTCACTTTGCTGGAGTACGAAGATAACTGCCGCTCGCACAATATCAGCTGTTGGTTCATGTTCCGTTGTCAGCTCTATATCGCGTCCCAGCTCAGTATCATGGAATACCCAAATGTCCTGGTCATCTTTTTCGATTTTTTCAACCGCACCGGTGGCAACACAATAGACAAACGCTCGCATCATATCCGGATGTGCTAGTAAACGGGTAATCCGATGAGGAATCTGTTCCTCGGGTTGGAGCGTTTTGTTTTGAGAACGCGCATAATGTCGCTCAATATACCAAGTTTCCAATTCAGCCCGAAAGGGATGATAGACTTGGGCGCGGTACAAGGCTTCATCATGATTAAAATCGCCTGTTTCCTGCTCACCTTGTTCTTGTATGTATTCCCCTCGGCACTGCTCAACTTCATAAACATCACCGGGTTGCGGCTTACAAACTTGGAGCAAGGTTAGGGAGTTGCGATCTGAATATAAGTTAGCCGGGTCCTGAGCAAGGGTATCTATCTTTCGTAAAGCCGTTTGTAAACCCGCAGACATATCTTGCTTATGTGCGGCAACCGTAGGCGTATGCACTAATCGTCCAACGGCTTGCGCCTTGCTACTGATCAACACCGAAGCGGCATCATTGAGCATTTTAATGATACTTTCCCAGGAGGTGTTATGTTCTTCTCGAACATACTTTAAGTAGTCAAATATGTCATGCTTTTCCAGTTTCGCATCAATGATTTGTCGAAAATGCTGATACAATGTTTTGTGAAGGTTACGCAGAGCACTGGGTTTACTCAGTGTCGGTGTTTCACCATCACGCAACTTGATTTCCAAGCTGACTTGAATTTTACCTCGCTCTGAAATAGCCGGTAGCCACTTAGAATTGGCTAAAGCCTCTTGCGCCAAGCTTTGAGCATCGTCACCAACGGCGAGCCGCTTGAGTTCATAGCGGTAGCCCTGCATATTCACATCTTTATCGCGGATATCTTTACAACTGATAAAGGCACTGCCATTGTCGGCTAAACGGTTTAAACGACCTCCTAAACGACTGTATTCCTGTTGGGCGAGGTACAGGGCCGGTCGTTCTTCGGCATATCGTATGGCGACTCCTTCTAAGAGGTTGCGAAAGACATCATGCCACTGTTTGTAACGCGCCTTCACGGTGTCCACTAATTTTTGCATATCGCCTAGTAAACCCCGTTTTTGATACCAGCGAATATAGTTAGTGCATTCTTCTCTCGCAGCTTGTTGGTGGTTTTCTATCCAGTTGCCAAAACTGAATATGCCTGTTTTGACCGTTTCTCGCAATGCATTAGTGGTATTGATGGCTTGATCTTTACGGAAGCCTTCTTCTTGGTTTAGGCTATCAATTAACACATTCAGAACTTGAGAAATCGCTTGAAGGTATCCATCTTGAGAAATAATCCAAGCCAGTTCTTGATAGAGGCGTGTCATTGCAGTCCCAGCTTCTTGATTATCCGGATCCCAAGCAATGGAAGAAGCTTTGCGTTGTAGTTCATCCACAATCTGATCATCTACCCTTTTATCTAACATGCCGGACACCGTCTCAAAAATTTGTTTGGCACCCGTTACAAAGCTGTTTTGCCCACCGTCAGGACGGGTATAACGCTTGGTTATCGCACCGAGTTCTATTGCAAAACGATCTCTGGATGCTTCTTGTGATTCTTTAGGTCCTTTAGAATCCTTGTTTTCTTGGCAGGTTTTCACCTCTTTATCTTGAGCACTCAGCTTGGCTTCATTTGGCTCAGTTAAGGAATAGTAGGGGTTGGCATAAGTCAGTAAGATTTTCTTTTGATCGGCACCGGTAATATCGGTCCCCGCAATGCTACCACCGCCACTGGCTTGATACCAACGAGTCACAATGGTTTCAGGGGCTAGGGCATTTTTAGCAAAACTAATAATATCCTCCTCCTTTCTTCCCACCCATTCTAGCAGGTTGTCAAATAACGGTAGAATGGCTCGGACCTTTTTCTTTGCAGCATCTTCGCGTTCCCCCTTGCTACCAAAATAGGCACTTTGTACCATATCGTCTTGCCCTTTTTTGGGCGCGGAAATGGCTTCCAGGTAATCCTTGACTTCTTCCCAAGCAAAAATGGCTTTGTAAGTTTCAATCGGCACATACAGTCTAGCGGCTCCAAAGGAAGAAGCGGCAAAACCAACATCATTGACCGAACTTTGCAGCAAATCACGTCCTTGTTGTTTATCCAAATAAGGATCAAGGGCATTCGCGACCGAGCTAAAAAAGGTTTCACGGGCATCATTACTACGGCATTCTTTCCCAATATAAAAAAGGTTGTCAAACAGTTTTGATTCTACCCGGGCATGGCGTTTACCCACGGCATCATATTGTACATCCGAAGAGGATAAATCCCCCTTTGCAACATACTGATGGTTCGACTTTTTGCCCATCCCCACTTCTTGAAATCTATCAATTTCTCGAAAGAGACTATAGGCTCGCGCCTGACTAATGCCTTCTTTATCGCTATAAACATCGGGCAACACAATCACGCCTGTAATCTGTATGCCAATGCCGGCTGCTGCAATACGAGTCATATAGGCGGCATCTAATATCGTGCCTGCCCCTGTGCCACCAGCAGAAGAGCCAATAATCCAGACATTGACTATCGTTTCACCGTGTTTGATATTCCTTAATTCCTGGGTCATTCTTTGAATAATGCGGTCAGCATTTTGGAACATGGCAAAGCGACCAATTTGGCGTTGTTGGGCAGCACCTTCTTTAATATTCAAGGTATGTTTGGCAACATGTCGCCCCAGCCAATGAATATGCAACCAATCCTTTAAATGCGGATATTTATCGGGTTGACCTACCCGCCTATCTAGCAATTTAAAGACATGCTCATCAAGGTACGGATGATGATCTTGAAGATAGTAGTATTCACTATCCGAATCGAGTGAAGTGCCTTCTTCATGCCCTTCAGCTAATTGTTCTTCAGCCGCTCCGCCCAAAATAGAGACGGTTTCACCGGGTTGCCAGTCTGCAATGGTATCGAACAATAAAAATTTAATCCTATCCGGTGATTTACCCTGTTTTAGGACGGCGATTTCTTTGAGGTAGGTGAGAATCTGGGCACCCGTTCCCCCAAACCCCATCACTAATGCTTGCATTGCCATAAAATATTCTCAGGTTGAGTTGAAATGAGTTTCATAATTTTATGTAGATAAACCATGATATTCACTTGTTAGAAATCCGATTTTTTCCAAAATCGGATTTTTTATAATGTTCATTTCACAGGGCGAACACTTATGTTCGCCCTTACATGAAATCTGCCCGTTAGGTTCAATTATTTTTCTGAACATCTATAGCACGAGTTTTAGTATAACTCAATTGAACCATATAATTTTCTTTGAGCATACCTTTTAATTGTTGTGGATTTTTCCCTCTAACCATAGCTTGGTACTTTTCTTTGTCATTTTGCCAGCGATAGTTTATTGTTACGCAGGGCGGTTCGATGGACGGTTCACGCTTTAGACGAAATTGCTGTGCTATCAATGAGTTACCGTCTTTCGTCATTATTTTAACTTGATTGTCAAGCTGCATTTTGAGTTGTCTTGCAATGGAAATGGGTTGTAAAGCACCAAATCCATCGGGACCTTCCATGCTGTCATAAATGAGCAAATCCACTTTTCGCCCTGTGTCAGTTTGTTCGAGCCAACGTTTTGGCAATACGAATAGTTGAAAGAGTATAAACACCCCGATTAATAAAACAATCAGTAAACCTATCATTATCAGGTATAACCACCAGGGTATTTTGATTTTAATCGCGCCTACGGTCATGGAATCACCATTAACCCGTTTATCTGCTAAATCTATAGGCAGCCAGACACCATTTAGGGTGCGATCTTCGTGTACCCGATCTGATGAGGCGATAAATTCTAAATTGAGTTCGCCAGGATACCACCATCCTTCTCCCTGTGCCCAATCAAGTGTTAAAGGAATATTAGCGACGAAATAGTTTTCACTATCTTTTTTGAGCTGAGTTAAGGGGGGCAGGGGAACACCCGATTTATCCACTAATTGCAATGATAGCCAGTCATCAGAGCCTATAATATAATTTTCTATGTCTGTTATACGACTCTCTTCTTGGTTTCCCTCTTGTAAAGCGACTTTGATAGTGACCATTTCTGATGACCAGGGCAACATCCATAGATTGTTTTGTGGATTAGGCTTTTCCAGGCGCAACCATAAGGGAGGAATAGGGGGGGAATGGGGTAAAACTTCAATAATTTCAATTACTTGCTGAGTATTATCCCATAAGTCAGTTTGACTTCCATCTTGATAGTGTACGATTGCCTGAAAACTTAATTCATGTTTTCCTTCTTCAATAGGGGTCCAAGTGACGACAAATTTGCCTTCACCATTAAATTGAGCATCCAATATTTGTGTTTGCCCTGATGGTGGCTTAATGTGAATTTTAGCCTCAATTGGCAAATCCGGTATTATGTCAAGAGTCGTATAGCTTTTCATCAACTGAAAGATGATGCGCGTTTCAATATTTTGATTCGCCGTGGGCTTGGGTGATAAAAATACCAGCGTGGGTGGATATTTTTCCACATAGATTTTATAACTAAAACCGGGCGTTTTTTGTAATTGATAATTTCCTGGGTAAGGATCATCAATCACATAACGCGCATAAGTGTCGCTTGCCGAGCTGGGTTGTATCGTTCTGCCATTGGGATTCATAATGCGTAAACTGGCTCCCGGTTTATTAAAGTGTGCATCAAAAACAATACGTCGCAGATAAGGTGGACAAAAAGCCTCTTCTCCAAAATTTTCTTCCCCACTGACTTTTAGCCATTCATCGACTATATATCTTGCAACAGTGGCGATATGTGGAAAAGCGGGTTCTGCTAATCGAGCGCGAGGCGTGTTCTGAGTGTCATATCCCGCAATGGGTTCCCAAAATTTTGGTCCATCATATTCATTCCAATAATTATCCGCATCATTCAATCCAACCACCCAAATATTTGCTCCTTTTTGAGTTAAGGTCGTGCTATGTATTTTAGTCTGCTTGCGTAAATCCCCAGTTGAGTGGGGTGGTAAAGAAGGACGACCATCCGTAATAAGTAATAAAAACTTTTCCCTGGTTAGAACGCCACTAACTTTATCCATTTTATCAAACTCAGCCAATGCTTTTTCTATTGCAGCGGGTGTATTAGTATAATCTAATTTAGCCGGTTTTAATAAAGAAATACGCTGTTGAGCCATCCGTAAGGCTGCCCCAGGCGAATTAGGATCATAAGACAACGCCATATTTGAAATAAAGACGCTCGCCTGCGTTCCAAATTCAATGACGGACACTTGATGCACAAAAGGTGTCCCCTCAACATGTTCAGCCAGTCGATTAACCACATTTTTTGTAATAGCCACTCGATGACCATATTCATCATTAGGTTGCGGATGGGACTTTGAACCTAATAATCGCCCTGACATGCTACCCGATTGATCAATCATAATAACTACATCAATACCATTACGCCCGTTAGCGTAAACGCTATTAATAATCGTCATTGTATTTAATAATAAAAGTAATAAAATAATTCGTAGCCACATTTTTTTTTGCCATCTGTCCTGTTATAGATGTTTAGGTAAATAATTTTACAAGGGCGAACACACAGGTTCGCCCCTACAAGAATTATGTCTCGAATTAATGACACCGCAAGCAGTTCTCAACCCACGCCACATTTTTCTGTTTAATGGATGGGATTGGTGGCAGCTTGTAATTAATGCGCCGCTCATAATGCGCCCGTTCATAAGCGGTGCGTAAAGCTTGGCCCAAATCTAATGGTATATCTGGATCGGGTCGTGATAAGGGTATCGGTAATACCGGTAATGGTTCACGTAATCCAATGGGCCAAACCTCACAATCCGGTCGTTTATAAGCTCTACTTACCATCGCTAAATAATCCATTTCTGGTAAAGTCTCCTCCACAAAGGGCATCCTGGGCCATTGACGCAAAAGGTCAATTTCAACCAGGTGAACGCGAGACTCAAATAAACCATCGCGCTTTTTCAAATATTTTTCCCGTCCTTTGCCGGCTCGCTTGTTGACCGGTGAAAGTAATTCAATAACGGTTACCAATTCTTCATTTTCTTCATTTTGCTTAATATGGATATTTATGATATGGGTTGGTACTGGTATGGGTACTTTTAGGTGCAAAGGAGCAGGCGCAATGGCAACGGCTGTATCCATAGAAGCCTCAAATTCATTAAATTCATTTTCAGTGATCGTCACATCTGGCACCGCAATGATAGAATCATTCGAGATTTTGTCAATGACAACATAACTTTCTAGTTCAGCGAAATATTTAGGCATCAACAATGATGATAATTGTTCAGCAAAGATATTTATTAATCTGTGATGAACATCCGCCCACAACCTGGGCGATTCAAGATAGGGATCCATACCAGGAAAAGGTGATTGAGCCATCGTATTATCCTAATAACAAAATGACTATTTTATCATGGCTATGAACTTTGTATCAACTTTCAGCTAAATGGTATTTTGAAATATCGTTGTTGTTTCAAGTTTTTCCCATTTGTGATAATATTAGGGCATGAAAATTTTTATTCACCAGATATTTATGAGGCTCTTGCAAAACTCATGGATGAAAGCGAGGGCGAACACAAAGGTTCGCCCCTACAATCCGAAAATACGTCAGGTTTTGTAGGGGCTGACCACCGCGAATGCCTTCATGACATGAGTTTTGCAAGAACCTCTTTATTATATATCGTTTTTCAGATAAATAATTTCTATTATAAACCTGTCAGGTCTTGGATACCTGACAAGTTTTTGGAAGTTATTTACCTGAACATCTATTATAGAAGCGCGCGTAGCAAAAATAATACCATATATATATACTAACGGGTAAATTTTAGACTGCAAATTAAGGAACTAAAGAAATACGGTTTCGTTATAAGCGATGAAAATGGTAATTGGCGCGTTTATCCTCGTATTTTTTTACATTTTGTGGCTGAAAAATTGAAACAGTTGACTAATAACTCATGAACACCATCAAAAAAATCTTATTCCTATTGACGCTATTCATGGCGAGTGCCACCGTTGCCTCGTCTGGTGGCACACATTTTATCGTCTTGATTGATGATTCTAAAGACTTCAAAACACATTTCCCGCGAATCAAAAAAACGTTGCCGGATATCTTATTTTATGGCGTTCAAAAAAACCAAAACATAGGTGCCGCCCTACCTACCTATAAACCCGGCACCGATCACTTATCCCTGGTATTCTTTGGCTTGCCGCAATCACCTCGAAAATGCCAGCGTGATCGTTTATCCGTTTTGCCAGAATATCTATTTCATTGGGAAACCGTGCCGAGTGATTTAGATAAACAAAAATTTGAAAATTTTTTAAGTCAAGTTGCCAAGAATGAATGCCGTTTTCAGAGCAAAGTTTCGCCTATTTTTACAGCGGAATCGCTTATTTTGCCCTTTGTTCAAAGCAAACTTGATCCGGATTTATTTTTTTCCGAAACGGTTTTGTTGTTATTGAGTAATGATGGTCATAATAATCGGTTTGATCCTGGTAGAGAGTTAGAACATTGGTTATATACCAAAGTGGAAGATAAAGCAGAAGCTCTCCATTTAGTTAGTAAAGTGATAGAAAAATTTCGCCTCACAAGATCGCAAGATGGTATATTTACAGTGCATACTCAAGATCCAAGCCGATTCTTAGCGGGTGGACGAAAGGATAATCAAGACACGCTTGGGGAAGGAGCATACCCGTTAGTTTATCGAATGACCGAATTTTTACCAACGTTCCCGGATGTCAGTGATTACCTTAATTTTCCAAGGGAGATAAAATTAGATCGTTTAGCTATTTCTAACCAAGAATTGTTGATGGTCCAGGTGGGCGGGGATGATAGGGCTGTGCTTCGTATCAAAACTGCTGAGGAACTACGTCCAGATAATGTGCAAATCCAATTTGCTGATCACGAAGAAAATACTTGGGGGCTTGGCAAGCACGATTTTCCGCAAAACCAAACCATCTTTCTGAATAATTGTGACGTTTGCTCAAAAGAGGCAGATGGCACGTATCACGTCCCATTGTTCAAAGTGATTATGCCAAAACTGTCTATCATGTTGGATGATGAACCTGTACAAGCGGGAAAGATTAACATTAAAGTCAATTTTCGTTATGATACGGGCAACCTTTATGATCATTATCTAGTTGAAACGAATTGGAAAAAGATTGAGATCAGCCCGGTTGCGTCGCTGGAAATCCCTGCAGCGACTTTCTTTCCCCACGTTGTTTTGGATAACCCAACCCTGCTTAAACAATGGACCGCGAGCGATGTTAACGGTCTCACTCAAGAAGCGGCGCGACAACGCATCGAAAGCTGGAGAGATAAAGTTTGGCTGATGACTCTTATTATTTCCACTATTATCCTTATTATTAGTGGCACTATTTTATTTATCTGGCTGCATAGACGCTATTCTGAATATCCCTTTGAGCCGGCTCTACAATGGATACCTAAACATGATATAAAAATGGATTTTAATCAACAACCAGGCAACCGCTTGTTAATCGGTACCTTAACGCTGACTAATGAAGGAACGGTTCCTTGGCTGATGTACTTACTTGAAAAACCCAGTCAACCGCATCGTCAGGCAACTTTGTCTTTAGCTTATGAGGCATTAAAAAAACATGGGTTATCGCTTAATATTGAGATCGCGCCGTTGGGATTTGACGTAGAAAAGCAAGCCCAATTGAGTCGTCAAATCACCCAAACGGTTACTGATGAAAGCACTTTTAATATTTTTCTCAACAGCGAAGCGATTACCGATTTTGAACCCGACGAATCTACGTCGTTATCCATTAAGGGCTGGTTCGAGATGACTTGGGATAACAAATCGCTACAGCAAGAAATTGCCCTTCAGCTTGAGCTGATGCCAGAAAGGGCAACGCCACCGCGAGTGACTTATCGTCCGATAGAGGAAAAGTGCCATTTCGAGTTAGGGCAAAAAGTCTTAGTTGGCACCCTGAACTTTGCCAGTGGTGCGCGACACCGCTTTGCAGATCCCTTTCAAGATTATTTCACCGTTAAGGCGTTTCGCCAAAATTTTGAGATAGAATCCAAGGTCATCGCCATTGAAGGGGATAAACAATTAACCGTCTTACCGCTGCAAACAAATTCTGAAAAAAAGGTTTATATTCAATGTGATGGCGACTATGTGCCGAATCCAGATTTTCCGAATAAAGAATATGCCTTTCGTTTGGATGGCGAGTTTGCTGCTCATTCAGAATTAGGACCTCATTCATTTAAATTATTCCGCGATAAAACTCAGGCTGATATTGAACTCACCATTATCCAATTTAATCAGGACTCTTCCATTTATTGGGGAAAAGAAGATGGATTCCCTCGCGTCCAAGGGGAAAATAGCGAACCCTTAGCGGATAATATATTCAAATTAAAGGATTATGACATCCTTCGTTTTGATGAAGAAAGTTCAGCTGAACCCCTTTTTGAAATTAAAATCGGAAATACCGGCAAATCGGGACGGGGTTTGGTTAAAGTGGCTATCAATAGTGAGCTTGAAATTAATGATGACACGGAAAGGGCGATTAAACTTAAAGATGACGATGAATTTTCTGATCTTATCCAACTCATTGATAGAACGGATGGTACTTCCATCATGAGCGACTCCATTGAAATCAAGGAAGGTGAAGAGGCTAAAACTTATGCGGTTAGACTAGACACGACGATTATTAAAGACATTGCTGGGGCGCGTCTGGTTGATGAACATGCACTGACTGTCGTTATCAAGCTTTATATAAAGATTACCAATGATTCTGGCCTGAAAACTTCTCGTCAAATCACCCTCCACAATACTGTCGGGCTAGAAAATTTGCCACATCCAAATTGGTTATGCATTGACTTTGGTACCTCAGCGATTACAGTGGCGATTGGTAGGGGAGATAAGATGTTTTTATTGCCCTTGCAAAAAGTTAAGGAAAATGAAGACAATGAATATCTCAATCTAGCGGATTACGATATGGATAACCTTGAAAAAAATTCAAAGTGTCTACTGCCCAGTTATGTCGCTTGTGATGCGGACTTACGGCGCGGAGATAATCCCGATAGTTCGGTAAAACCTGGTTTTCCAGCTTATAACGTTGGAGAAGAGTTACCATGCCCTGGTGAACCTCAATTTTTATCGCTCCCCGCGACAAGGACAAGAATAGAACAAGAGTCAGGTCGAATTATTTTCTCCCTCAAAAGTTGGTTATCTCTGCCCTCAAATAGTCGTATTATTCCACTGCAAAAAACGGTCAAGGACGAGGGCGGAAATAAACAGATAGAAAAAATGCAGGTACCGCTTGAGAAGACGGTTGAATCTGGTTTCGCCGCCCTCGTTGAAGCCTATATTAAAGTTTTTCCGAATTCTCAAGTTGGTCGTGTCGTCATCTGCCATCCCAATACGTTTAGTGACTGGCATCAAGAACGACTACATACCATTGTTGCTAAGGCATTATGTAAACCTGAACGATTAAATATCGCATTGCCTGATGAGCGTATTCAGTTACTGAGTGAATCTGATGCGGTAGCTAATTATTATTGCCGTCAACGTATGGCTCAACCGGATTATTCACCCCTCAAATCAGAGCATATACTGGTTTATGATTTCGGTGCTGGCACGATAGATTTATCGCTGGTTTATGTAGAATGGGACCAAGAAAAGTTATCTCCAACATACTGGCATGTCAAAAATAGCCTGGGAGTTCCCATTGCGGGAAATCATCTGGATAGTATTTTGGCGCGTCTGATTGATGAATCGCTTAAAGATAGTGATGTGCTTAATCCCGATTATTACCATTATCCTATTGTCAGTGAACACTTAAAAGAGGGCGATGAGAATAGTCATCGTAGTGCGATAAATGATCTATGGATAGCTATTAGAATAACCAAGCAACAAGAAAATTCAGAAAGTATCCCAACTTGGGGAGAAAAGGATAATCCATTTTGTGTTAGAATAGGAAATGTACGTGGAACGACGGGTATCGTTACCGCTGTAGATGAGAATGAGGTAGATGAGAATGAGAATGATCCTTATGCTTTTGATGAAGCACCTTCAGAAGGGCTGCATATTTTGTCCTCCCATGGTGTGCTTTATCTTTGCATTCCTGCTAATGAAGTGCATGATTATAAACCTATGCGAGAATTCATAGAGTTTATCACTGAAATCGTACCCACTGACTTAGTTAACGGTGCGGAAATAAGCAAAGAGGAAGTCAATACTGTGGTTATTTCAGGACGAGGCGCATTATGGCCAGGGTTACGTGAAAAAATATGGGCGCAATTTCCAAATGCCAAACCTGACGATTTTCTTAGAAACAGCCAAACAGCTAAAGAAGCTGTTGTCAGAGGGGCAATTGCTCGGCAAGTTTTACATAGAAAAACATTCAAAACAGGGCAACCACGACAGGCACAATTAGGAATTTTTCTTGACGATGAAAAGAGATTGATAAAAGCCGGAGACGACGAATGGAAAACGGGGATTGATTTGAGCAATACCGAATTTTTCACCTTAGTCCAATTTGCGTTAACTGATCCCCACCCACGCTCAGATTTCGATTCGTGGAACAAGCATTTTTACATAAAGATAGCCACGCATAGGCGGGAAAAGCACTGGGCGGATGACCCCACTTTAATTGTAAAGGAGAAAATAACACCAAAGGGTAAAAAAACCATCACATTTGAAAACACTGATGGTCATGGCCCTGAGGGAGTCGAGGCACTGGGTTCTGTTGGTCAAACACCAACGAGACCACCTTGGCCAATTGGGGAAATTCTCTTAAAACCAGAAACGAATAATGGGTAAATTATGATGAAACATACGCTATTGAATAACATTATCTTAGGGCACTTGAAGTGGGGAATAACCACCATCATGGGCTTAGCTATGTTGATGATGAGTCTAGGGACGGTAGTATACGCTGCTGACGGTAAATCAACGCTCTCTTTTGCTGAAGTTTTGGAAACGCCTGGCAATAAAGTAGCACGTTGTTTGATTTTGGATTTAACGACGGGTGCTAAACAACGTTATTTTTGTATGTATGGTAAATACAAGAATAACCAGTTGACTTTAACCAACAGAGACAATACTGCTGATGGGAAAATATTAGCCGGTTCCTTCTTAACGTATAAGAAGGAAAAAATTGGAAAACAGATTCAGGAGTGGTTAGGGAGTCGTTTTGATATTGAAAATGATTCCGTTCTTGTGATTAAAACGATTATCACTGCCCCTAAGTTAAAAATAGGAGGCATCGATGAGCTTGCCAAACTGGAAGAAAAGTTTGAAATCAACCAGAATATCTTGCATTATGAATTATCTTCTGATGCTAGAAAAATTTTTACTGATCGGCAGAGTCAAGGCGAATTATATCAATTTGCGAGGGCAGTGCATGTTTCATTACCGGTGTATTTCCACGCGAATAATCAGCTCGAATCGACTAAAGCGACACTCAATAATAAGGATAAGGAAATAGGGCTGCTAAATGCAAACCTTGAGCAATACCATACGCTCGTTCAAGAAGTACAAACAGCACAAGACAAACAAATAAGGATTTGGATTCCAGAGTTAATTGGTGTTTCACCAAAAATATTTTGGTTGGGTGTTGTTATTTTGTCGCTCGTGTTGGTGGTTGCCCTATTTGTTTTTGAAAAGAAGAAGGTTTTTATGCTTAATAAGAATGTAAAAAGCTGTGGAACAGTCATAAGTTTTGAAAACGTTTCCGGTACTAAGAGTTTAAAAATATATTGTGAAAATAACCAGGATGGATTTACTTTATCCGGTTCCGTTTCTACCGAAGATGTAAAGGAACTTTTGGAAGCAAGAGATAAGTACTGGAAAGAACAACTTGATGGAAAGGGTAAAGTGTCTCCTGATGATAAAGAACGTTCTGAATCTGAAACAAAAAGTTCAGAACAGGTTCAAAACCTTAAAACGGAATTGACTCCCCAACAAAGTTTTCCATTTAGGAATGATCCACAATTTCTTAATGAAGAATTGCAACGCTTATCTGCCCTTATCGGCTTAGGCACCGAAACATTTTTCAGTGCTTCACAACTATTCACTCAATTTGCGCCACTGATTAAAAAAATTACAGGGCAAACATTGAGTTCTGAGAATAACCTTCAACAAGTTTTAGTTGAAGTAGAAAAAGAACTGACTAAGTTAAGTCCTTCTGAAGCGGATTCTTTGCTCAAAGGCGTTGAACAATCATCCCATAATGTTGAATCTTTGCTGAAAGAGTTTAATAAACTTCTTCAACCTGGATCAGTTGAAGTCACGATGGCTAACATTCCGACTGATTTATCTAAAATTGTCGGAAATATCAAAAATGAAAGCGACGTAGGTTCTCGCTTTCTAGCACTAAAAACGAAAGATGAGACTAAAACTTTTCTCAACGATGACAAAACGGCACCTCAAATTGTACGGGATTACTTGTTTGAACTACATCAGTTTCAAAAAATATTACGCGAAGTTAATAAAGCGTGGCACCATTTTTCTAGTGAAGGCACTCCTACGTCTATCAGTTCCCAGTTAGCCACTCAATTAGATGGGTTCTTGAAAATCGCTAAGGATGTTCTTGAGCCATTCCAAGGAGAATCGGTTAATGAGCGACTCTCGGAAATGGTTAAAATCCATAAAAAGGACCAAGATGAACTCAACAAGCTTTATCATTCTTGGAAAAACTTTTCCTGTGAGGAAAGGGATATTTATCAATCGGTCGCTCGCTTTAAAGAATTCCTAGATTTAATTAGAAAGGAGGCTTTTGATGCTTTTAATTTACAAGAAGGCTCTGTTGATGACCGGTTCAAAAAGTTAATGAGGGACCGTGAAGAGCTCAACAAGGTTTATCAGTCTTGGAAAGACTTTTCAAGTGAAGAAAGCTCTATCTATGAATCTGTCAGTCGATTTGCTCAATTTCTTGAATTAGTTAAAATGGAAGGGTTCGAGAAACTCCAATTACATGAAGAATCGGTTGATAATCAGTTCAAAGCATTAATGAGAAATCATTGGGATAACCAAGTAAAATTAGCCGAAATGGATAAGGCATGGATGACATTTTCTGGTGAAAAAGATTGGATTCCCACGCGCTTGGTTAAATTTTTTGATACAGTTAATAAGACTTTTACCGACTTTAAGTTACCAAAGGCAGATTCTGTTTATGACAAAGCCACTCAATTGGTAACGATTTATCAAGAGGTAGGGCAACGGGAAGGAATCTATGAAAGTTTGTTGTTTGAGCATTTTTACCTGCCTCAACCGGTGCAAAAAACCATTGAGCAACTTTCCCAATGGCAGAAAAAAATTACCGAACAACGAGATATACGCACTTGGTTTAAATATAATCTCCTTGGGGAAATTATCGCTTGCCAAATAGCGGTGACGAATATCCAACATCAAGGCGATGCTGAATTAAAAGCGTGCTTAGAGGCACTTTATATGGACAAGATCATAACGGATTATTTGGAAATTACGAGACAGAAACAGTTTAGCACTGATACTAAACTTTACAACGGCTTAACAACCCCTTGGTTACACAAGGTTTTCCGTGCCGCTACCCTATTACAGACTTATTATCCCGATCATAAATATTTAAAGGAGTTAGAAACACACTTACGGATTATAACAGATATGTTGTGTGCCGTTTTTGTTGGATTACCTGAATTGAACATACAGTTTTCCTCACCGACATTACTGGCAGCTACACCGACAGATTGTAAAGAAAAATATCAACCTGATCCTTTGCTAACGAAACTCCGCGTTGTTAAAGATCGCGTCAAACAGCAACGGGAGAATCAAGGCAATAATAAGTTTATTGTCGATGTAGAAACTTATGGAATAAGTGATAAATTTGCAAAATGTGATATGGTTGTTATCGTTTATAATCCATCTGCGTGGCAATAGAATTGGGTGAGATATGCCGGATGAAGGTTTAAGCTTGCACAAGGTTGAACATTTCACATTATCACCAAAGAAAGGGTAAAATGAAAATCAGAAAACTTAACATCAAAAATTATAAACTATTTGATAACTTAGAACTGGATTTTACCGACGAAAACGGTAAGACATTAAAGGCGAAATAAGAGATAACCAAATTGTTATTAAACAAGATGACTTTATACTTTTTGAAAAACTGGGCAAAGCGGGTTTTGATTTTAAACTATGCTATATTCCTTCAGAAACTTATTTAAATACTTCATCAACACCTTTTTCAAAAGAGCATTCCGACTTAGAAGCACTTGAAAAATATATCACCCAACAAGATAATGGATTGGTGCGGGTTATTGATTTCGCGGTTCATAAATACGCGGTTGAAAAATACATCGTCAATTCTGTCGTTGAAAAACTTTTGTCAAATAGGAAGGAAAAAGCAGAGGATGTGATTCAAGAAAGCACGCAAGTGATTAATAACTGCTTTTCTGACATCAAACTATTTACCAAATTAGTCGATATTACCGCAAAAGAGGCTATTTTTGAAAGTTTCAATTGCAAAATTCGCCCTCGTAGTCGCCCCCAATATGCCAATTTAACCTTTTGTTATAAAAACTTATCGGTTTCTTGTGAAGGTTTTTTTTGTAAAACGGAAAGTTTAAAGCCAAAAAAAGAGTTTTGTGAACATAGAAAGGGTAATGAATACGATGTGTTGTATATGACATGCAGCGATTAAGCGTAGGCTTAGGAAACCACAACGAGGAGAATAACACAATGAAAACCATCGCATGGTTAGCTTTCTTTGAAGGCGTGATTTTAGCAGGGATACTTTGGCTGAATCCAGTATTTAGTTCAATTGGTATCATCATGCCACCGGATACGGGCGGGATTGGGAATACTGCTTTCATAGCACCGCCCATGCCAAAGGGTATTCCAACCCAAGTAACGGCAGCAGATATCATGATTCAGTATAGTACAAAAGCGGATGATTGGAACCAACAGCCGCCTGATGGAGCCACTTTTCTGAGTCAAGTAGAGCAGCGGGTGCTTGAATTGACAAATGCGGAACGCCGTCAGAAAAGATTAAAGCCCTTAAAACACGAAGACTTGCTCCAAAAAGCGGCGCGAACGCATAGCTTAGATATGTTTGTGCGTCAATTTTTCGATCATGCCAATCCTGAAGGTAGAACGCCACAAGATAGAGTCGCTATTGTGCATCGTGGCTTGATTGGTACAACAGGCGAAAATATATGGAGCCAAAATGGGTGGGATTTTTCTAAGGTAGATGAATTGGCGCAGCGAGCGGTGAATGGATGGATGAATAGCCCTGGGCATCGGGAAAATATTTTGCGAAAAAAGTTTACGCATTTGGGAGTCGGTGGTGTTGGCAAAGGGGATCAAGTTTGGTTGACTCAAAATTTTGCTTCCATCCAAGCGTTTCTGAAGCAACCCCTTAATATTGAATTAAAACAGGGAGAATTGCTTAATCTGGCGACAAATCCAGTTTCTCAACGGAGGGCACCTGTGAAATATGCTTTTTGGTTGCCAAATAAAGGTGTATTGGCTGCGGAGGTTTTATCTATCAGTGATCAGCAAATCAATGTGGGACCCGGTGAATATCGGTTACGTTTTTATTTTCCCGAAAAAGGGCGATATTTAATTTATCCGGGACCTCAGGTTGTTGTAAAATAATTTTGAGATGTAAAGATGTAGGGTGGGCAATGTCTTTTTATTGCCCACCATAATAACTTTGACGGATGAAGGTGGGCTACAGAGAGATTTCAATACTATGTTTAATCAGATTACCCTCATCAACTACAAAACTCATCAATCAACGACGATAACGCTTAATCCAATTACCTTATTGATAGGTGATAATAATTCGGGCAAAACGAATCTTTTGTCTGGCATACAACATTTCACAATTTTCACATTATTCCTCATCAATTAGCATTCCACAAGCCCTATTTATAACATGTCAAATCAAAAATGGCAAGATAAATTTAATCAAGCTGAGGTACTCTTAGGTGGTAGCCGCGAGCAACGGAAAAAAGCCCAAGATTTGCTTCAAGAAATAATCAAAGAAGCGCATGGTACACCCATTGCGGAAAAAGCACACGATAGACTCCTTCGTTATTCCACTGACTCCTTTTCTGAACCATTAGAAGATCAAAAAACACGCCAATTACGTAGTCAATGGATAGATATTAATTCTTTAACTCATCCAACCCTTAAATCTTTTTTGAACAATTTATTTGAACAGATAAAATCAAGAAGGATTGAGTTAGCCAGAAAGCTTTTCCGCAATGAAGTTATCGCGGAACTCAAACAGTGGATTAAAAATGAAATCGCAACGGTTCAACCCAATGAAAATGATTGGATTACGGCGCAGGTAGCTGCGGTGCATAAACACCCCGATTTTGAAAAGGCACTGATTCCTGCATTAAAAGAATGGCAATCAATGTTATTTCAGAAAAAATATCAACAGCAAAAAGATGAAATTGATGCTGCGCTGAAAAATGGCTTAATTGATGAAGCTTGGCGTTTATTTGAAACACTGGGGGTTCCTGCAGCGAGTTTACATGATGATGTTGCTATTCTTAAAGATAAAATCACGGAAGTCGCCTGTGATATTCGTGAATTAGACAGGTTGTTAGCACTCTGTGTTAATAAAAAAATGCCCGAAACCTGGATAGAGGTGCGACAGTTGGTAGCACAACAATTGGCGTTGCAACAATTTAAATCTCAACAATTTCCTATCCCCGCTGATAAACAACTGCAAATCCAAGCCTGCTTAAAAAAATTTTATATCACTGCCTTTTTGACTGAACAAGCTAAAAATTGTGGCAATTTAAAAGCAGTTCGTGAATTTTGGGAACAATATAATACGCCATCTTGTTTAGAAATCCCGTTAGAATCGTCTTGGTTTGATGAGGTGATAGCTGCATACCAAAAATATAATGATACTGCCATCAAGTCAGCCACTTCTGTAGAAGTATTGGATAATATTTTTAATCAACTTCAAGAAGATAAGGTAAAACTGCCTCCCTTTATCGAAAAAGTATTGACAACCCGTATTGATGCGATAGCTCAATTGATAGAAATATGGCGCACCTTGAAAATGGGGGCGGATTTTCCGGCACAGGAGATAGAATCATTTGTCATTCCCCAGACTTTTCAAAATGACATGGCTCGTTACCAAAAAGTTTGGGTGCAATTGGATAATATTTCACAACGTATTCATCCCGCGACAGACTATCCCACCCTTGAAGATTTCCAATGGGCAACAGAGCAATTGACGCTTATATTAAATGATTATCCAAAACATGAACGGGCATTGTGTCTGCAAGATGAAATAGCGCAAGGCAGTCAACAATTTAGCTTCGATGTCGCTTTACAAAAGTGGGATTTTGAGAATTTTTTAAATATTTGTCAACAATATCAAGCCGTTGGAAAAGCCAGTCGCACTGACGTGAAATCTTACCTAAAACTTGCCAAATATGAACATAAGTTGTATCAACTTAGTCAATTGGCAAAAGCAGAAAAATTCAGGGATATGTTAAAAGCCAATAAGTGGTGGATAAATTGGAAAAAAATTCGACAAACATTACCGCCTTTAAGCGAATTACCGCCTATTTTTTTAATTAAAGTTGAACAGATGGTGGCGCAACGCCAAAACGAATGGTTTGAGTTATCGGAAACTTTGTTAGCTAATACACACGCGACAGCTTTAGATTATTTTGAAGCGGCTCATGCGATCAGCTTATGTTGGTATGATCCCGTGCCTGATTTTCGTCAGTATTATCAAGAGTTTATACACAGGGCATGGTATAAGGAAACCGAGGAATATATCGGCGCAAAAAGTTGGCAAGCGGCAGGGCAATCTTTAGCACGTTTTAAACAAAGTGGGGGGGCTGATGAAAAAGAACAACAGTTAGCGATTTTATTGGAACTAAAACAAGCCTATGCAAATAATCCAGGTGCGTTGACTAATATACTTTGGGAAAGGTGGCATGGTATAAATCAGTATTTAGCACCTCAAGAAATATCTGATTTTTTGTATGTGGCTATACGGGAACATTGGCAAAACGATGATCAAGAGCAACTCTTTAAACTTAAAACTTTAGCCAGTCGTCTTTCTCCTGAGCAAGTGTCTGAGCCATTGCGTATTTGGATTGAGTGGTTGGATATTGAAAGGAAACTGGAAATTTCTCCCAATACTCCTTTTTCAAAAGGGGAGGATTTGAAAGGGATGAGTGAAATTCCTTTTTTAAAAGGAGATACGATAGGAGAAACAATTGAGCGATTAGCAAAATTGGTTTTAGCACCGAGTCAAAAAAAAGCAGCACTTGAATTGCATCAACCCTTGGAAAAATTAAATAAAAATGTACAAAATTGGTCTAATAGCTTATTTTTTATATGGTTTTATCATGCGACTCAATCTATCCAACCCTCTTTAATAAGTAGGGCAAGCGATCCGCTGGATAAATTGACTCAAGACAGTAAGCAGCGTGTCGCACAGATCGAGGCGCGTCTTAAAAATCATTTGACTGAATCGGAACTTTCGGCTGCACAAGATGAAATAAAGTTTGAACAAGAAAGGTGGCTCACTTTAGAAATCTATTTTGGTTTATTGCCTTTTCAAATCACCCATAAACCGGTTAAACCGGTATTATTAAATGATATTCAAGACAGTATCGCTAAATTATTATCAATCCAACAAGATATTGTCTATTTGGAAAATGTTGATATTAGGAAACCCGATCATAAAAATAAGTTAAAGCGTATTTATGGTTTGCTCACCTATCAATTAAAAGACTATCCGGTGCAACCGCTCTTAAAACGAATAACGGCATTGCAAAGCCTTTTTAGTATTCACTCTCCGCTTAATCGCTTTTATGAAGTTGGAAAACGCTGTGGCAGTGATGCGTCTAGTGATTTAGATACACTTCACCTTTTTGAGCAGATGAGTGATCATCTCAAAAAAGTGATCGAGGTATTTAAAATTGCCAAGCTGATTGATTCAAAAACGTGGCAAGCATTATCTAAAGAAGCTTGGGATTTTGCTAAACAAGAGGCAGGCGTGTTAGTTGATCCGGTAACGGAACAAGATTTACGCAACTTATTGAATTTACTAAAAAATTTAGACAAAGCGGAAAATGTTTTCCGAAATGAAATTTGGGCATTAGGAGGCGCAGTGCCCATTGCACCTATCGGCGCTGTCAATATTGATTGCACTAACTATCAGGGCTTTTTTCAAAAAATGCCTTTACAAGCACCCCGTACTCGGCGCAGTTATTATCTTTTTCAACGGGTGATTAAAGTGGAACCTGGTTATACGATATTACAACAATGTCAAGAATGTGTGCCGGATTGGGTGCGTGAAGTTTTAGAAAGGATTGCTTATGAATAACGGGTGTAGGGTCAATGCCATTAAGTTAAGGGCAGACACAGGTCTGCCCCTACAAACCCAGAAGTATTCAGAGCTTGTAGGGGCGAACCTTTATTATCGCCCTTTGTGAATTTATTTATATGAACATCTATAGAACTAAATAAAATACAGTAAATTTGACCATGTCCAGTATAATTCGCCCCCTATTTCCCTCTTTACCTATCTTGTTATGGTTGATGACGACATTAGTCTTAGTCGTATTGCCACATAGTAGTCGTTTACCTGGGTGGATTTTAGTCGCCTTTTTTGTGTCACTTGGCTGGCGTTATTTGATAACCTACAATAAATGGCCGGTGCCTAATATGTGGGTACAATTTGCCTTAGCATTGCTCATTTTGCTGGGCTTATCTTTAAGCTATGGTTCTTGGCTGGGTCGTCAGGCTAGTATTGCCCTGTTGGTAGTACTGTGTGGTCTCAAATTGTTGGAAATGAATAGTCTGCGTGATGCTCTATTACTTTGTTTTTTAAGCTATTTTTTAATCATTACCCATTTTTTGCATTCACAGTCTATTCCCACAGCATTGTATATGGGTATAGTGATGTTAGTCATCACAGCGACGCTGATTAGTTTAAATGATAAAAATAATGCCTGTTCGACTCGCCAGCGTTTGCGCTTATCAGCTATTTTATTGATGCAGGCTTTGCCTGTGATGGTGGTATTATTTATCTTATTTCCCCGAGTCGCAGGGCCATTTTGGATGTCATACCCAGGAGCAAACAGCGGTGTAACGGGTTTAAGTGATACATTATCGTTTGGTCAAGTGAGCGAATTAAGTTTGTCGGATGAAATTGCTTTTCGAGTCAAATTTCAGGGCGAAATACCGCCACTTGAACAACGTTATTGGCGGGGACCTGTATTATGGCGGATCGAGGGACATAATTGGAAAGGGGGTATTCAACAACATACACGAATGAATAAAATAAATATTTCTCCCACGAGTCTGCCCTATGATTACACGGTGACTTTGGAACCTCATAATCAGCGTTGGTTATTTGCTTTAGATTTACCCATTCAAGCTCCACCGAAAGCCTATATCAATCCAGATTATCAAATGTTTACTCATCTACCGGTACGGCAACGAATGCGCTATTCTCTTCGTTCTTATACTGATTATCAAGCCCGTATTTTTACTTCATCTCAAAATCATTTTGCTTTGCGCTTGCCAAAGGGAAGCTATCCTCGTACTCGTGCTTTGGCAAAACAATGGCGGCAAGAAAATTTACAGCCAATGGCAATAGTACAACGCGCCCTACAATATTTTAATCAAGAACCTTTTATGTACAGTTATACGCCACCATTATTATTAAATGATCCGGCTGATAATCCTGTTGATGAATTTTTATTTGAAACGCGCTCTGGTTTTTGCGAACATTATGCTGTTGCCTTTACAGTTTTAATGCGAGCGGCGGGTATTCCTGCTCGAATCGTGACGGGCTATTTAGGGGGCAATGTGAATCCCATCGGGGATTATTTAATTGTACGCCAGCGTGATGCACATGCTTGGAGCGAAGTGTGGCTATCTGATAAAGGGTGGGTACGAATTGATCCAACCAGTGCGATTGCACCTGAGCGAGTGGAACAAGGTATTGATAGGGTATTGCCTACGGTATTTAATCCCCTTGGAGGATGGGCTCATGATTCTGCGCTTGCTCAAATTTTTGAGCAAATGCGTCATACTTGGGATGCGTTCAATAATGGCTGGAATCAATGGATATTAGGTTATAATCCTGCGCGACAGCAGCAATTATTAAGCAGTTTGGGGCTTTCAGGACTCCAGTGGCGTGGCATGACGATATTAATGGTTCTTATTATAGCAGTGCTTTTGTTGAGTTATGCGGCTTGGATGTTTTTACAACGTGGAACACTTGATCCTGCACAACGAATTTACCTACACTTTTGTAAAAAACTGGCAAGGTACGGTTTGCCTCGTCATCCAAGCGAGGGTCCCTTAAATTATGCCGCTCGTATGGGTGTAGCTCATCCCGATTTAGCTGCCGATATTCAAATCATTATTGAACTTTATGTGCAAATTCGCTATCATAGTCAAACTCAGAGACTACCACAATTACGCATGGCGGTGCAGCATTTTCGTCCTTAGATAATTTTTTGAAAAATCCTTTATTTATCAATTTATTAGGAGAAGTCAATGTCAGTTAAACATTCTGTTATTGCCATCACCGGTTCATCTGGTGCTGGAACGACTACAGTTAAAAAAGCTTTTGAAGATATTTTCCGTCGGGGTAGATATAAGGCTGCTGTTGTCGAAGGTGATAGCTTCCACCGCTATGACCGTCAGGAAATGAAAAATGCGGTTTTAGAAGCTGACGCAGAAGGGCGCAATCTCAGTCATTTTAGTGCAGAAGCTAATCGTTTCGATAAATTGGAAGAGTTATTTCACCAATACTCAGAAACGGGGCTTGGGCAAATTCGTAAATACTTGCACAATGAAAATGAGGCGGCTCCTTATAACCAATCATCTGGGACGTTTACGCCTTGGGAGGAGATCCCTTCCGATACAGATTTGTTGTTTTATGAAGGGTTACACGGTGGTGTTATCACGCCGGAGTACAATATTGCCCAATGGGTGGATTTATTGATTGGGGTTGTACCCAGCGTCAATTTGGAATGGATACAAAAAATCAGCCGTGATGTTGGTGAACGTGGTTATTCCGCTGAGGCGGTGACTCACACTATTTTGCGACGTATGCCTGATTATGTGCAGTACATCACACCCCAATTTACCAATAGCCATATTAACTTTCAACGGGTGCCCTTGGTGGATACCTCTAACCCTTTTATTGCACGCGATATTCCCAGTCCGGATGAAAGTCTCGTGGTGATTCGCTTTAACAAGTACCGCGATCAAGATTACACTTATTTGTTGTCGATGATTCATGACTCTTTTATGTCGCGTCCTAATACCTTGGTTGTACCGGGTGGCAAGATGGGTTTTGCAATGCAAATCATTTTCCGTCCAATTGTTAGCGAAATGATGGAAAAACGGCGCAAAGCAATGGAATTTTGAGGTAAGACAACCAAACCTGACAGGTTTTAGAAACCTGTTAGGTTTTCACCGCGATTTATAGCAAATTAAACCCATTTTAATGAACCGGCATGTCGTTCATTAGAAAAAAAGCTATATTTATATTCAAATCGACCAATAATCCATTTTCCTTGCCGCTTGATAAGCGTGATGATAGCTATAAAGTATCCGCCTTGAAAACTTGCGTGTACTTTATAGCGAGGGTTAATGTACCACCAATTATGGCTAGAACGAAATAATCCCCCATAAGCACCGTGATAATTCAACAATTCCCCTAGGCGTGTAAAAACCACATTCATTTTTTGTAATTGCTCATCTGTCACCTTTTGTTGCAATTCATTGCTGGTATGCGTTAAAAAATCACGGTCATTCCAGTCAACAAACAAACCTAACATACTTCTATTAATAAATTCCCGCGCCTCAATATTCATTTGTTGTAAACTAAAAGTACCATATCCGCTCACTAAACTAAGGGATATAATGATTAAAATAAAAAAACCACGTAAGTTGTTCATTTCAGTTATTCGTTATCAGTTATCAGTTATTTATGCTTCTAACGCGCCTGCGTCATGCCTTTTAATCTATTGAATGACATATCCATAACATGAAAAAATCATTTCTACTCACTATCTTATTGATTATATTACAATTTTCCGTAAACACCACTCAAGCCGCTGGACCAGCAATCCCGCTAAAAGTAGCATGGGATGTGGTTAAAGCATTGGCGATTGATACCGCAATAGATGCCGTTCAAGACCTTTTTAAAGATCACGTTGAACCGGCTGAAGTTGAAACGCTACGCCAGCGCATTGATGAATTAGAACAACAACTGGTAATGGTCCAAAACCAAGGCAACTATCCCTCAATGGCAGAATTTAATGCCGTTCAGCAAATCGTTACGGGCTTAGGCAACATGGTAGAAACTATCGGTTCCCGCTTAGATTCAGTGGAACAACGCCTTGCTGCCTTAGAAAAAGACCTCATCGCCCTCAGACAACCCCTGCTCATCTTGCCTAGAGAAAAAGGGCAGAAGGCTATCACAGAACAGTTGGATTTCAAAATCAACTATGTTTATCGTACCGGTGGAGAGGGCAATTTTAAACCCTTAACTGATGGCGGCGTTCTGCATTCTGGTGACTACTACAAAATTATCTTTACCCCGGTTGAAGATAGTTATGTGTATATCTTTCAATTGGATTCAGCCAACAAACTATTTCGTTTGTTCCCAATCCAAGGCTTTAATAATGTCACTGTCAACCACGGCAATCCTGTTCAAGCCGGTCAAACCTATTACATTCCCTCAAAACATCAATCCTTTGAATTGGATGAACAAACCGGTCCAGAAACTCTTTATTTTGTCGCAACCCGACAAGATGATGTGATTTTAAACCAACACTATCAAGCCCTGCAACTCTCTGAACAGCAACACAATCTCGCTAAACAACAACAAATCCAAATGCAATTGATTAAAACACTGCGAGAAAATAAAGGTCCTAAACAACGCTTGCAAAATGATGTTCAGGGCATAAAAACTAGCTGGCAAGAAAATGGACAGCCCTTTTCAGTCTTACAACAAACTTTACAAGATGTGTGTAATGGCTGTGTCGATATTTTAACGTTTGAGCATCGGTAATTTTTCAAACTTACAACGTTTTGGATGCGACTTGCGTGTTTCTATTGCTTTAAGATGAATCCGCACCACGATGGAAAAAGGATTATCCGATTTTTCTAATTCTTCCCACTTGTAATCTAACAGCAAAGAGTATATCAATAATTGATAGATTATAACATTCATTTGATCTATAATAAATATAGAGGGCGAAAGAGAAATACTTTTTTTCAAAAAATAGTATTTCTAACACGCTAAAAATCCACCCCACTCATTATTGTTAGGAGGCGATCCCATGAAACAATTAACCCTAATAATCTTATTCCTAACCGGCATCAACGTAGCTTATGCCCAAACCACCTTACCCTTTCCCACTACCGAGGCAGAAATCGTTCAAGCGTTGACACCTCAACCTGATTCTCAGCGTCAGCGAAAGGGATTTGGCACAGAAGGTAAAGGTGTCAAAGCCATTCGAGATGATAACCCCAAAGTGGGTGCCTTGATTTTGTTTGATTTTAATTCGGCGCAGATAAAATCGGAATCTTATTCGCTATTACGCGAATTTGCTAACGCTTTACAGGGCGGATTATCTGATACACAAATTATCATCGCAGGGCATACTGATAATAGTGGTACAGAGGCGTACAATTTAAAGTTGTCAAAACAGCGAGCGCGAGCTGTGAGAGCGTTTTTGATTTCTGCTTATGATATTGCCGATAACCGTTTAACCATCAAAGCGTTTGGTGAAAGTCAACCGATTGAAACCAATAATACGGAATCAGGGCAAATGAAAAATCGTCGCGTTGAGTTTATACGGGAATAATTAAAAGCTTTGAGAAATCCGATTTTTTTAAAAATCGGATTTCTACTGATTCTATACTTACTCAGATAAGGGTGTCACAAATGTTTATCTACAAAGCCATGTATAAATATCTTGATGAAGGTGTTCATGCAGAAGTGTTGGATTTTCCAGGTACCATAACTTTTGGTAACAGCCTTATTGAAGCACGTCAATTACTCAGTAGTGCTTTAGCAGATATGGCGGAAACTAATTTGATACAGGGAGAAACCTTGCCACAACCGAATCCTTCATGTACCGACTCAGAAGCCGATTTGGAAGAACCCATCTATTTGCTATTAACCGCAACGCCACGAATACAGCAAGCGTAGGGTGGGTAGATAAACCCACCTACCTTTTTATCTGGAATGGTGGGTTGCAGCGAAGCTCCTACCCACCCTACACTACTATTGATTCTAAAATTCAGATTGGAGAATAACTATAATGATTGCCAATTACATTGATGCGGCTATGGAACAAGCTGTTTATGAAATCATTGAAGATGAAGGCATGTATTGGGGAGAAATTCCTGGCTTTCAAGGCGTGTGGGCACATCATCTAACGTTAGAAGGTTGTCGGCGAGAATTGCGTGATGCCCTGGGAGATTGGATAGCTTTACGTTTGCAACTCAATTTGTCCATTCCTACCATGACTCATATTGACTTTAACCACCTGAACAACCCTTATGAGGCTGACTATGTCTAAGCTAACTCCCGTTTCTTGGAAAAAGTTTGTTCATCGTATGCGAGAACTAGGCTTTAAAGGTCCCTATGCTGGTGGTCGTCATCCCTATATGCGACGTGGTGGGGTAACAGTTATCATTCCAAACCCACATGAAGGTGATATAAGTGTTGGTTTGTTGCGACGGCTATTGCGACAAGCTGGCATTTCCCGTGAGGAATGGCTAGGGGAATAGATTGAAACGCTCATAGAATATTTTCTAAATGATGTTTCTCGCTACAGAGAAAATATGACTCAAAAAATACAAATTGCTTTAGGCACGGCTTCCGATGCCGCGCAAGATATTATTGCCGCCTGGCATTGCGCTGAACATAATGAAGCTTATACGGGTACGACTGAAAAACTCTATTTTGAAGATTTAGAAACCTTACTGAAGGTATTAACACAACGCCGTTGGCAATTGCTTAAAACGCTACGCCTTGCTGGACCAACTGATACACTGAGTTTATCTAAAATGCTCAATTGGAATGATCGGGAAATACAGACAGATATTAATGAATTAGAACAAAGTGGCTTGATTTTGCGTACACCTATAGATCAAGTTGTCGCACCTTGGGATGTGATTGAAGCGCAAATGAGATTGGCTGCGTAGGGTGCGTCCCACGCACCCGTTTTTGGTGAATAAATTTCTGGCAAAATGCGTTTATTTGAAAGAGGTGCGTAGGACGCACCCTACGCTTGCTACACTACTACACTACTAGCCTGAGTCCTTTATCATTATATAATGATAGGATTTTCAGAATTATACCCTATTGACGAAATTAACAATTGGAGATAATAAATATTATGGCACCTATTTACAAACTCCCTCTCGTGTTAGAACCACAGCCAGAAGGGGGTTACACAATAACTTGCCCTCTATTAACCAATTTAGTCACAGAAGCGGATACCTTGGAGGAAGTCATACCTCATGTAGCGGATGCTTTAGCAGCCTTAATTGAAAGCTACGAAGAATTAAAGCAACCGCTGCCTGCTGTTTTACAGCCTTTGCCTTCTGCTTCAACACTTTGGTCTGAAACCTTGATTCAGGTAAGAACCGCATGAAATATAGCCCACCATCATCGGTTAGGTGGGCAAAAAAACACTTGCCCACCCTACATTTTTTAATATAACAGTTATGTAGGGTGGGTAACGTCTTTTTGTTGCCCACCATCATCGGTTAGGTGGGCAAAAAAACACTTGCCCACCCTACATTTTTTAATATAACAGGAGAAATAATTATGTTGAGAGTTATCTTTGTGGGCATCATTATAGTTGATGCCTTACTTTTTAGCCAATTTGGTCCAGAGGTGGCTGAAAATAAGGGCACTCATTTATCAGGGCAGGCTACGCCCTTAGTGGGAACCGGTGCTTATAGCGCACGCATTGCCCTTGTCATGGGAATTGGCGATTATCGTAATGCCTATGTCGGCAAATACGAGTTTGACGATTTACGTAATCCCGTTAATGATGCCAAAGATATGGCAAAAGTTTTAACCAATCTGGGCTTTAAGGTGATTTTAAAACTCAATCTCAAAACCAGGGCGGCGATGAAAAAAGCCGTATTGGAATTTCGGGAAAATTTACCAGAAACCGGGGCTGTCGGCTTATTTTATTTTTCAGGGCATGGCTTTCAATATCAAAATGCCAATTATTTGGTTCCAACGAAAGCCGTTATGCCAACTGCCCTTGATATCGAGGATGAAGTGTTAAGAACGGATTATGTCTTACGCCATTTAGAACAAGCCAATCGACAAGGGGTGAATATTGTCATTTTGGATGCCTGTCGTGATAGTATTCCCACCGATTTTTTTGATGATAGGAAAAATAAGGGCTTATTTGAGGCAGATTTAAAAGCCGGTTTTACCAATATGCAAGCCCCCATTGGATCATTAATCGCTTATGCGACGGCACCGAATACGACTTCTTGGGGCGGGTTGCCAAATGAACGCAATAGTGTTTATACCAAACATTTGTTAAAGGCGTTGCGGGATAAACCTAACGTTAATATTACTCGTTTATTGATGAGTGTGCGTAAGGGGGTGATACAAGAAACGAAAAATGCCCAGGTACAACAAGTGCCTTGGGATTCCGTGTCTTTGACGGATCCGTTTTATTTTGCTCAACCCACATCTATTACACCGCCACCGCCGTCTCCCGATCCTTTTGCACCCGGTCAAGTTTTCAGTGATCGCTTACAAAACGGTAGTTCTGGTCCAGAAATGGTTGTTATTCCAGCAGGGCGATTTCGGATGGGCGATATTCAAGATGGTGGTGCTAGTGATGAAAAACCAGTGCATTGGGTGAATGTTGATCAATTTGCGATGGGGAAGTATGAAGTGACTGTCGGTGAATATTTACGTTTTGTTAGGAAAACGGGTAGCCATGCTCCTGAATGGATGGAAACCGGGAGTGATTACAATATCAAAACAGGAACGGATGATCACTACAAAAAATTGGGTTCTGTTTTGACGAATGAAAATCACCCAATAGTCGGAATTTCCTGGCATGATGCCGTCGCTTATGCTGAATGGTTAAGTCAACAAACTGGTAAACAGTATCGCTTACCCACTGAAGCTGAATGGGAATATGCCGCACGCGCCAGCACCGAGACTAAATATTGGTGGGGAAATGACATTGGCTCTAATAAAGCTAATTGTGATGGTTGTGGAAGTCGTTGGGATAATAAACAAACTGCACCAGTCGGGTCATTTAGTGCTAATCCCTATGGTTTATATGATACGGTGGGGAACGTTTGGGAATGGAATGCCGATCCTTGGCATGGAAATTATGAGGGGGCACCGACTGATGGGCGTGTCTGGGAGGGAGGTGATGAGAGTAGCCGAGTGCTGCGTGGTGGTTCGTGGTACTACAACCCGTCCAACGTCCGTACCGCCTTCCGCATCAGGGGCAACCCCGCCGACCGTGACGACAACTATGGTTTCCGTGTGGCTGCGCGGGCTTTTTAATCTCTTATCCTTTTTTCCCTTTTTTCTCTTTTTTTCTTCTTAGCGGGGTGCAGGGGCGGCAGCCCCTGCTCGATTTTTTAGGGGTATTTCCGTATTTTTATAGGGTTATTATTCCAGAAATCAGCAAGCGTAGGGTGGGTAGACAAACCCACCTTCCTTTTTAAAAATTCAAAACAAAGGAGAACATAATGGAACAAACCGTAACCATTGATTCAAATGGCAGTCTGACAATTCCTAATGAATATCGTCAAATATTAGGGCTTTCAACAGGTGATAAAATCACCGTACAATTGAAAGGCAATAAACTGGTTCTCGTCTCACCACATGATCCGATAAAAATCGTTCAAACGATTGTAAAACGTTACGCGCCAAAAAATACCGAAGGGAGTATAGTTGATGAACTGATTGCGGAAAGACGGCGGGAGGCTATTTATGAGTAGTGAAGTCATTTTGGATTCCTCAGCACTTTTAGCCCTCATCTATCAAGAACCTGGTGCTGATATAGTGGCAAAAGAAAAATCGGTTGCAATTAGTACCGTTAATTTGACTGAAGTTGTCACTAAACTGATTGAAAACGGTTTATTAGAAGCTGATATTCAAGACACTTTAGCAACCTTGAATTTGACCATTGTACCCTATGATGAAGAAATAGCTTATGAAGCGGGACGCTTACGAACATTAACACGGAAACAGGGGCTATCACTCGGAGATAGGGCATGTTTGGCGACCGCTCTAATACGTGGTGTTCCGGTATTAACGGCAGATAGAATTTGGTTACAAGCAAATGTTGAGGTTGAAATTAAATGTATTCGTTAATTTGCTGCGTCTACCTTTTTATCTGGAATGGTGGGTTGCAGCGAAGCTTCTACCCACCTACACGACTAGCCAGGTAGCCCACCATTCATCTCATCATATCTGATATGGTATTTTTGGATGAGGTCTTGTTTTAACGTTTTGCCGTTGCACCAAAAAAACGGTTGCCCACCCTACATGGCTTGAAAACGAAACCATTTTGATTGATGCGAAAAAGTATTTTCTTGATAATCTGGAGCAGATTCTTGGTATACTTCAAGCTATTATAGATTTTTACTCTGATCATTCTAAAAATGTTTGAACAAGATTTCACGGATTAATGGATTGACAGGATTAATTTGAAATTTTTCGTAGGGTGGGTAGAAGCTTCGCTGCAACCCACCATTCCATCTACGCTTGCTAATGGAGATAAAGATGACTTCAACAGAAATATTGCAAAATGTACAATTTGTGGTAGATACGAAAGGCAATAAGAAAGCTGCCCTACTTGAATTGCCTGTTTGGGAAGCATTAATGGTTTACCTAAAAGCCGATGAAAAAGAGGCAACCGAAGAATTATTAGCGATACCCGGTTTAGTCAATGCGATAGAGCAATCTCGGCAAAGAGTGCAAGCCGGACAATTTGCCCGTTATGAGGATATTAGACGCAATGTATGAATTAAGATTTGATAAAAACGCGGAAAATGTCTATAAAAAAGTTGAGGTGAATTTAGTACGACGCTTGAACCGCTGTTTTGAGCATTTACGTGAAAATCTGTACAGCCACCCGAATTTGAAACGATTAAGCGGTACTTTATCTGGGCTTTATCGTTGTCGGGTAGGAGATTGGCGAGTCATTTATGAAGTGGTAGAATCAGAACAAGTCGTTAATATTCTACAAATTGTCCATCGTGGTAGTGCTTATCGTTAATTTTTCTTCGTGCCAAACGAACGAGGTTGCAAACCCTGTCATCTCGTCATATCTGATATGGAAGAGATTCAACAGACTAAGGCATTAGAAATTGCCCGTAACCTATTAGCCAAAGGCATTGATTCGGCTACTGTCGCTGAAACCACCGGTATTTCTGCAGAGGATTTATAGATATTCAGCAAGCGTAGGCTCAATGCCATTAAGTTAAGCAGGGCGAACACGCAGGTTCGCCCTACAAAAATCAACGTATTCAGGGACAGACGAACCACCGTGAACGCCGTGGCTTAACTTAATGGCATAGAGAAACCTGTCAGGTTTGAAACAACGTTTTATAAATTAGAAATGTTCTTAAATAATTTTGAACTGTGATTTTTAGGATTTTTATGAATGTGTCGCTCAAAGCTATCAGCCATGTTTTTATCACATAAATCACATAAATCATAGTTCAAATTCTTATTAAGGAACATGTCTATTATTTTATGTACGTTCCTTAATCAATTCGCACGACACGAAATCCTAATGTATCAAGGCGTACACCTGTACTAAAATCTAGTATTCTTTTGCTTATGCGTAAAGCATCTTTACCACTCATATAGGAACTACCCCGTACCACACGCAAACTACAATTTCCCCCTTCCCATTTCTGTCCAATGGAAGGTGCACCTTGATAATTGTGATGAACACAACTATCTGTCCATTCCATCACATTGCCGATAGTATCATATAAGCCCAAAGGATTAGGTGAAAAACGACCCACTATCGAGGTTTGTTGCCCATCCCAGTCGCTGCCACAAACACCACAATTCGCCTGATTTTGCTCTAGATTATTTCCCCACCAATATCTTGTCTCTATACCAGCAGATGCAGCATATTCCCATTCTCTTTCACTGGGCAGGCGATATTTATGATTGGTTTGTTCAGTTAACCACTCAGTATATTTAGTGGCTTCCCTCCAATTGACATTAATAACCGGTCGTTTTCCTCTACCCCAACCCATATCTTCAGGTAGTGGATTATCAGTTGCTTTAGCAAATAAGTCATATTCGTCAAATGTAATTTCATATTGACTAATAGAAAAACGACGTAAAGTCAGCTCAAGCTGTGGACGCGCCTGAGAATGGATAAAAAGTTTGCTACCCATTCTAAATGTTCCCCCTGATAATTTGACCATCTTGGGGCCATATCCCGATTTTAATTTTTCACGAAATTTACCCAATACTTTGATTTTTGGCACCGTTGTCTGTTTTTCAATGGGGATCGTTTCCTGATTTTCTATAGGTATTTTATGATTCGCAGAACGAGGTTGTATAATTGGCTCCTGTTTTTTTGGGGGCAATGAAATCAGTATTCCAATGAATATTAATGAAAATATAATTCCAATAACGACCCCCATTAATAAGCCTTTATGACTACGCTGATGAAGCGAAGCAAGCGATTGTTCTTTTTCGCGTTGCTTTTGTGTTTCCATCATTGCTCGTGCAGCATCGCGTTGTACCTTGAGTAATTCTGCTTCTTTCTTGGCTTGTTGACGAATGGCATCCAATTCTTGTCGGAGGTTATGATGTTCAGCCTCCTTTTTCTTAATAAGTTTTGCCAATTCTTGTTGTAACTTTTCATCACTGGCATGGCGTTGTTGGACGACATGAGCAGCACTTTTTTCTGCCCTTTGTTTTAAATGTGCTAGTTGTGTCTTAGCGCGGTTGAGTTGCTCAATTTGAATACGAGTTCTTTTTTGAGCCTCTTCAAGATGATTCATACGTTCGCTAAGCGCACTTTTGTCAAGGGCTGCACCCGTTTGAATCGAGGGGGCAAACGTTTTCTTGCCAGTCACCGTCTTTTTAACAGCAGACGGTTTATCTTTAGCTTGCAGTTTAGTAATAGCTAATTGTAATGCACTTATTTGTGAAATGACTTTTTCAGTTTCGGTGGCTTTACGTGCTGCTTCTTCAGCGGTATTAGCCGTTTTGGCTTCCGCTTGTAATTTATTATACCGACGAATAAGTTTTTGAGCTTCAGCCTTAGCCTGATTTATTGAAGACACAATGGTATTCTCGCAATTAGTTACTTCTCAAGGAGTAGTGGTTGTTTCATCCGTTTCAGGGAATACTTGAACATTTGTCACTTTTGATGGGTTAGAATTAGAACCGGACGTTTGGCAAACCATTTCATCCAACAAAGGTGTCTTAAAGATTAGCAGTATGAAAATGATAATACTTAAGATCCCTAAACCAAGGCCCGTCAATAACCCTTTCAAAAAACCATAGTCGTTTCCACAACGTAATAGGTTCATTTTTTCTTTTTCTAATATTTTCTGTTTTTCCACTGCAGTATCGCGTTCTTTCCTGAGCACCTCACTATATTTATGAGTTTGTTGACGAACAATATCAAGTTCTTTCCTGATAGCTTGGTATTGTGTTTCTTTCGTTTGCAATTGTTCCGTGAGTTTAGCCCATTCTTGGGCTTGTATATGCTGCTCTTTATTAAAACATTGATTAGCCACATTTTTTTCAGCCTCAACTTGTAAACGCGAAAGTTTCGTTTTAGCTACGTTGAGTTGTTCAATTTTAGCCCGAGTTTTTTGCTGGGCTTCTTCAATACGGTTAATACGTTGTTCCAGCTCAATTCTTTTTTCTTCTGTTGCGCTTTTATGTACTGTTGGTTTAGGGGGTTTAGTAGCAGTCGATTTTTTGTTCTTCGCTTGTTCAGCGTCTTTACTGGCTTTTGTTTTACTAATCGCCTGTTGTAGCGTATTAATTTGCGAAACTAATTTTTCGGCTTGAGCAAGCTTATGTGCGGATTCCTCAGTATTAGCTAATTTCGCATCAGCTTGTAATTTATTATACAACTTAATGAGTTTTTGAATTTCAGCTTTAGTGTGAATTATTGAAGACACAATCGTATTCTCGCAATTCAGTTATACTTTGGACGTTACCGTTTGAAGTATATTTTTAAGTAAAATGAGATAGTGTCCATCCGGAAAAATAAAATTTCGTGTCAGTTCAATCTTCGCTACGAAATATTAATAAACTGATAAAAGCATATTTTTCATAGAGATGACACAAACTGGCGTTTATGGATGGACACGAGATAATCAACAAGCTATCTGCGCACTCAGTCAAGGAACGCAAATTTTCTAGAATAATATATTATAATGTCTAAAGCTTGCTAAACTATTCAGTAGGTGGTTGACATTGAATTTTTCTATGTTTGATAGTTGGAAAACGAGTTCGCAAGTTTGCTTGTTTTTTTAGATCGATATCTGCACAAATAACACCAGCACCTCGGTTTAAGCGAGTTAATACTACCCCCCAGGGGTCAATTATCATACTATCACCGTATGTTTCCCGCCCATTAACATGATAGCCTCCTTGATTTGCTGCAATCACATAACATAAATTTTCTATCGCACGCGCTCGCACTAAGACTTCCCAATGGGCTTTACCAGTGACAGCGGTGAATGCAGAAGGTATGCCAAGTATTTCCACACCTTGATTTAGCATACAACGGAATAATTCTGGAAAACGTAAATCGTAACAGATTGCAAGTCCTAAACGTCCATAAGGCGTATCAACTACGACAATTTTATTTCCAGATTCAATTGATTTTGATTCACAGTAATGTTCATCCTGGCTTGCACTGACATCAAATAGATGTATTTTGTCATAACGACTGACACATTGACCGGTATCATCAAACACTAAACAAGCTGCACGGAATTTGAGTGGGTCATCGGTTTTTATCGGTAAGGTACCTCCTATTAACCAAATGCCTGCACGAGCGGCTTGTTGAGAAAGAAAATCTTGGATGGGACCACTACCTGGATTTTCACGAATGTTGATGCTATCAGTCGGATGCTTATGCATCAACGCAAAATTTTCCGGCAAAATAACTAATTTGGCTTCCATATTTACGGCTTCACTAATGAGTTGAGCCGCGATCTGGAGATTAGCGGTGACATTAGAGCCAGAGGCCATTTGTATAGTAGCAACACGGTGCATATTAGATTTCAACTTTTTTTACAGTTTACACTACAAACCTGACAGCTCTTGAAGACCGTCAGCTTTTATGCCATGATATGTTGACAATGTAGAATTTATTCTATAGATTTCCAGATAAACTTCCAAAAACCTATCAGATTTTGAATATCTGATAACTTTGATGTTCAGATAAATAAATTCAGACGCATAAGGGCAAGCATTAAGGGCAACCATAAAGAATTGCTCCTACATTTGTAAAATTATTTATCTGAAACATTATATATAATTAAAGAATAACATTAAATAAGTTTTTTAGCACTAATCTAACAATCAATTTTTTCTTTAATATTTATTTATCAAAAATTGTGTCGTGATCAAGATGATGTTATATATTTTATGTTCAACATTTTACTGCCAATTTTCTAAATAAATTGTGTCTAAATCAAAATCGTTCAACCTTTCCCCACATCAACCTGTTTTATTATCGGAAACACTAAAATCATTAAACTTGCAATCTGATGGTGTTTATGTTGATTGTACTTTTGGACGTGGGGGGCATAGTCAAGAAATTTTAAATAGCTTAGGAAGTACGGGACGGCTGCTGGCTTTTGATCAGGACCCCGAGGCTGTACAAGCAGCACAAGCTATACGCGAAGTTGATAAGCGTTTTAGTATTATTCACCGTTCCTTTGCCCAATTAAGCCAATCTATTGAAATAGTCGGTCAAGTTAATGGGGTACTATTGGACCTAGGCGTATCTTCACCGCAATTAGATACCCCAAGTCGAGGGTTTAGTTTTATGCGTGATGGTCCCTTGGATATGCGTATGAATCCTGAAATAGGAGAAAGTGTCGCACAATGGTTATCTAATGCAAGTACCAATGATATTGCAGAGGTGTTAAAAACTTATGGTGAAGAACGTTTTGCACGGCGCATCGCCTATAAGATAGTTGCTACACGCGATCAGAAGCCATTAAACACGACACATGAATTAGCGGATATTATTGCTAGAGTTTATCCCCCTCCTAAAAAGGGAAAACGGAAAGAATTGAAACACCCTGCTACCCGCTCTTTTCAAGCACTCAGAATTTTTATTAATCATGAACTTGAGCAGTTACAGCAAGTTTTACCACAAGTATTAGATGTATTAGCGCCGGGTGGGCGTTTAGTCGTTATTAGTTTTCATTCCCTCGAAGATCGGATAGTTAAACGATTTATTCGTGATTGTGTACGAGGTGATGATTTTCCACCTGGTTTGCCGGTCACTCAAGATAAATTATCTCCCAGTTTACGTGCTATTGGTAAGCCCTTATTTCCGAGTGCTGCTGAAATGGAAACGAATCCAAGGGCACGTAGTGCGGTTATGCGAGTCGCGGAGCGTTGTTAATAGTAAACATGTCGGTACGAAAAAGTCTTTTAATATTTTTAACCTGTTCAAGAAATCCGATTTTTTCAAAAATCGGATTTCTACATAATATAAATACTCATGTTTTCTTTAAGCTTAAAATGGCTATTGGCATTATTAATTTGTGCCGTATTTGTGTCAGCTGTACAGATAGTTTTAGTGCGACATAAAAACCGGATGCTTTTTATAGAATTACAAATTCTCCAACAACAGCGCGATGCCCTTAATGTTTCTTATGGGCGACTACAATTAGAACAAAGTACCTTGACACAACATAATCGTATTGAAAACATTGCTCGTGAGCAACTGGATATGATAATACCAACACCAGATAATATTATTATTATAAATAATTAATGTTTATTAATTAATGGTTAAGAAAAAATACAAAACGTCAAAAACGCCTCATTTTTTGACAAGACGACAATGGATGTTGAGATTATTTATCCTGATTATCGGCGTATTATTATGGAGAGCCGTTTATTTACAAGTTAAAAGTGCTGATTTTTTACAATCTCAAGGTAATGCTAGATATTTACGTACTCTATCAATAGTCGCATATCGCGGTATGTTAATGGATCGCAATGGGGAACCTTTGGCTATTAGTACACCTGTTGATTCAGTCTGGGTTAATCCAAGCGCATTTGTAACAGCACGGTTCCAGTGGGCAAAATTAACCCAGTTGTTAGGATTGAAGATATCGGATTTGGAAAAGGTGTTAGTAAATAGGATGCGGCGCAAGTTTGTTTATGTTAAACGGCATATTTCGCCCTCAGTCGCTCAGCAAGTCATGGCGTTAAAACTACCGGGCGTTTTTTTGCAGCGTGAATATCACCGCTATTATCCGACTAGGGAAGTTTCCGCTCATGTATTGGGATTTACTAATATTGATGATCAAGGGCAAGAAGGTTTGGAACTTGCCCTTAATCATTTTTTGAAGGGAACTTCAGGTGCAAAACGAGTCATACAGGATAAACAGGGACATATTATTGCTCATCTTGAAAATATTCGCATTCCACGCCCTGGGCAAAATATTCATTTAAGCATTGATCGCCGTTTGCAATATTTAGCCTATCGGGAATTAAAAGCGGCAGTGTTTCGTTCAAAAGCTCGTGCCGGTTCGGTGATCATTTTGGATATACACACCGGGGAAGTATTGGCAATCGTTAATCAACCCGCCTATAATCCCAATAATCGCAAAGAACTTCAGGCAGAGCGTTATCGTAACCGGGCGATTACTGATGTTTTTGAACCAGGATCAACTATTAAACCATTTACTATTGCTGCAGCCCTGGAAAGTGGCAAATATACCCCCACAACCCATATTGATACACATCCTGGTCGTTTGCGAGTGGGTAAATATACGGTCCGCGATAGCCGTAATTATGGTGTGATTGATGTTGCTACGGTCATTAAGAAATCCAGTAATGTCGGTGCCAGCAAAATTGCCCTATCCCTCACTCCTAAACAACAATGGCAAATTTTAACCCAGGTAGGTTTTGGGCGTATTTCTGGTAGTGGATTTCCTGGGGAAGTTGGGGGGCATTTGCCACATTTTAGCTATTGGCACCCTGCTCAACAAGCCAGTACCTCTTACGGCTATGGTATCAATATGACACTTTTGCAATTGGCACGAGCTTATGCTGCATTAGGTAATGGAGGCATTTTGCCGCCGATTCATTTTCTCCGTGTAGAAAAAGAGGAGCCTGGACATTTTCAAAGAATCATGCAGGCAAAGACGGCGCGACAAGTCATTCAAATGCTTGAATCGGTGGTTAAAACCGGCGGAACCGGTTCCCTGGCTCAAATTAGGGGATTTAGGGTAGCAGGTAAAACCGGTACGGTACGTAAATTTATGGCTGGAAAATATTCTGATAGTGAACATTTGGCTTTATTTGCGGGGATTGTGCCGGCAAGTGCGCCGCGTTTAGTAATGGTTGTTTTAATAGATACGCCTGGCGGTGAGAGTTATTATGGTGGAAAGATAGCGGCACCTGTGTTTGCTAAGGTTATGACTGGGGCATTGCGGTTATTAAATATTCCGCCTGATCATAAGTATTAACTTGTTTTAATAAATCCGATTTTTGGAAAAATTGGAGCGAGGCTTACCGCTGATATTTTTTATACACCACTTGAAATGGAACTTGTGTATAAGGCTGAAATTTTATTCATTATTGTAAAAGTCGTGCTAATTTTTAATCCATCAAACGCCTGAAATATTGACTTGGATTATCTAATTTATCCAAAGTGTTTTGGCTAATAATTAAAGCATTTCCATAAGTTTTAGTCGTATTTTCCAGCCGCGAAGCTATATTCACGGCATCACTGATGACGGTGCATTGTAACCGATGTTCTTCGCCTACAATTCCAAACATCAATTTACCCGTGTTGATACCAATTCCAATTTTAAGTTCTTGTTTTTCAGTTTGATTAAATTCAGTCAATATAGCATTTTCCGATTGAGTAAAGTACAGATATATATTATTTTTAGATATTTTATAACTAAGGAGGTTCTTAGTTGAAAATTATTTTTGTACTCAACCTTATGTGTTCAAAAATGTTTTTTTGAAGCCTTTTTCGACTCAGCGACTCGAACCTGAAATCCGCCAAAATATTTTTTTATAAGCCCAGTGGGAGATGTTAACTAACTTATTGTTTTTTATCATTTTATTTTTTTTACGATTTCAAAGAAAATGGAGCGAAAAATTCAAAAAAATGGATATTTGAAAAAAGATTTCTTATTTTTTTGAAGCTTTTAAATGAAAAATTGTATAAAACAGTCTTTTTATACAATTTGAGGTTATAAATTTCGGGCAAAATAAGGGGGATCCGCTAGGGGAAGAGATGTTAATTAACTCTTTGATTATTAAGGAGAATTTTTTTTGCTGAAAATGTGCCTATTTCATCGTTAAAAGTCGGTCAAAAATACCAAAATGTCGCCTTCGATAATAAGTGAAATATAACTATAATGATTATAGGGTTAATTCTTGATGGTTGCCCTTAACTGGTATATTATTTTTGT
>Ga0190358_1000028_pt1 | contig 66269 bp, 56 predicted proteins | sample 48721812_MG_FD_161666 | JGI IMG/M metagenome (GOLD analysis project Ga0190358, IMG submission 161666) | Hydrothermal vent microbial mat bacterial communities from Southern Trench, Guaymas Basin, Mexico - 4872-18-1-2_MG | ecosystem: Environmental > Aquatic > Marine > Hydrothermal vents >... | reverse complement strand
CACTAGTATACCAAACATAAGATGACAAAGAACCTTAGCATGACCTCGCACACGAGTATGACGACCTCCAAACTCGTCTTTTAATCGACTATTTACCCGTTCAGAAGCACTTCTTTCACGATAACGAATTTTTTCGGGTAATTCAAAATTGAGTAAGTCAAGTCGTTGATTTTCAGATTGAATTTCTTCCTTTAGCACTTTGTCACGACGAGGATTAGTATCTATAATAGGGACATGCCCTAATTCGAGACTCTTATTCTTGCGGGTAATTGGCCATCAATCGTGTCAATATGTAGCTTATACCCAATCCAGGTTTCTATATGGCCTTTACTATTCTTCTTACAGCCAACATTACAGTCCTTTGGCAAGTCATCTAACATCTCAGAAAGGCTCATTTTATCTTGGCGTTCTATACGGGTTGGTTCTTTTACAACTTCTTCATCTTTTTTGGGACGACCGCGTTTTCTTTTAGGTTGGTCTGGTTTAACCTTTTTCACGGGTTTTTCCCTGGCTTCTATTGCCTCATCCTTCTTGAAATATGCCCAACTATCTCTTCTTGATACTGATCTTTTATCAAAGATTCATGTATCAGTGAAGGTAATTGACTTTCGGAAAATGCCGCAAAAGCTCTCGAAAAGGTTGATTCACTTGGAATATCCGTTTTCTTTTCCCAACCACAAATTCGCCTCAGTGCCAGATCACATTCTAGGCGATCTAATAGCATTCGAGTGGTTGATAAATCGTAGATCGCTTTTGCTATAAAGGCTCTGGCTATTGCTATTCGAGAACTTCGTTTCCGCCCAGGTAGGCCATCACTGGGTATATATTCTTCTATACGTATAACTTCTAATACCGTTATTAGCAACATTTGTTTTTGGGTTAACTCACCCACTTCTTCTTGCAACCATGGAAATAAGTTGCTTTGGATGGTTAACCAATAATTTGATAATGTTTCTTTTAGTTTATTCATCATTTTTTCTTGACAGAGTTAATTTTTATGTGTATTATATCACAACTCTATAGATTTATATTATAAATTATTCTTTTTTTATAGTTTTGCAAGAGCCTCAGCAGGTTATTATATGGATTATGTGGAATTGAAAAGTGAAAATGGGTATATGGTTGATCCGTCTCAGTGGTCCAAAGAGTACGCCAAATGGCGTATGACTGATTTGGAAATTGAGATAACTGAAAATCATTGGAACATTGTTAACGTATTTCGAGAATTTATTGAAGAAAAAGGAATAACGCCCTCTTCAAGAGTCGCTCAAAAAGAAGCTAAAAAACGTTTTGGTGTTGACAGCAAAGGTTTTTATGCGCTTTTTCCGAATGGTCCTAAACAAGTCGCTATGGTTGCTGGTGGTATTAAGCCATCAGGTTGTTAATATATTTTGCGAGTTCCCAAACAGAGTTTGGGGACTCATTCAAAGACGCAGCGCAAACTACTTTTTCTGATTTCCACGCGCTGGCACTTTGCCATTAAGTTAAGCAAGTGTGTAGTCATAATGGACTTGTTTGCCATCGGGATAGGTTAAGGTGACTAAATTCCCCACCTCGTCGTATGCATATTGTAAAGTATTGCCCTGAGTATCGGTGTATTGAGTCACGCGATTTAACTTATCATATTCATGAGTCATGGTGCCGCTTTCATCAATAACTGTCAGGACATTGCTATTGGTATCGTAAGTATAAGCAACCGTGCCGTCCGGGTCGGTCCAACTTTTAATCCGTCCAAGTTCATCATATTCAAATTGGCGTTGTTGATTGCGCCCATTGGTGACCGATTCTAATAAATCTCGGGCATTGTAAGTATAAGTCACCTGATCCGTCGTTGCTGAAGTTTCCTGCACCAAACGACCATTGGAGGATTCCTGATTATTAAGGGGCAATCATTTTTGAGCGACTCACCCGATATCTCAGTGCCATTAAGTATCGGGCAGACACTTTCGGTTCGCCCCTACAATACTCCACGTATTCATTGACTTTCGGTGCGAACTTTCGTTATCGCCATCCCGATACTTAATGGCAGTGACCCGATATCTCAGTGCTACCAAGCGCAAGCCTAAGCATAGTACCCAAGCACTTTATGTATGAGATAGGCATTAAATTGATCAAAAAACCTGGTTTAAATTACTATCACTTATTGATAGCTTTGATTTTCAAATTAATCTTTCGGTGCCACTTGTCTTAGAATATGAAGACTCAGAACGTATCAACCAACGACAAGATGAACTTTCTCAATTCATCAATGAGCGTACTTCAAACACTTTTTCATCTGCCAACAACAAGTCTGAAAGACTGGAACAGACGCTGAAAGAAATTCAATCTAAGGTGGATGAAGTCAAGACTCAAAAAGAGGAATTGCTCCGTCCATTTACCGTACTTTCAGACACCGTAAAAGAGATTTTTCAATACGAAGGCATACAAATCACCGACACGATGACGCTAGGAAACGCTTTGGGTTCGATGGCTTCTGAAAAACTTTCATCTGGTGAAAAACAGATGCTCAGTTTTCTTTGCTATAATGCTTTTATTAATCACAGCATTATTTTAGTGGATGAACCAGAATTGAGTCTTCATGTCGATTGGCAAAGATTGCTATTGAGAATACTCATGCAGCAAGGCACTCAAAATCAATTTATCGTGGCGACGCATTCGCCATTTATTTATGCGAAGTATCCAGAGAAAGAATTGAGGTTGGATAAAGGAAACGAATAATGCCACAAATGTCACCTCTCACCGCCGATGAACTCGTTGCCACACTGACTCATACGACGCTGCTAACCATTTTGGTTGAGGGTACATAAGATATGATGATATATCGGTGGTTGGAAAACCACATTGGGCTATCTAACACCGATATTCTCCCTTGTGGTGGTAGGAATAATTTGCTGGTACCAAATACAAAAAAATGAATTAACGGAATTGCCCCCCAGATTAAACTTTTATTTTAGGGTTAACTATGTTGAAAACTGAATTACTAGAAATTATCGCCAATGGTGAAAATTCCGGCGTAGAATTCAAACGAGATGATATTCGCCCAGAACAACTGGCGAAAGAAATTGTTGCTTTGGCAAATTTTCAAGGTGGCAAAGTGATTCTTGGTGTAGAGGATGATGGCAAAATCTCAGGTATTCACAGCGATAATCTTGAGGAATGGGTAATGAATATTTTTCAAGATAAAATTCATCCACTTATTTTGCCGTTTTATGAAGAAATTAAAGTGGATGATGAAACCGTTGCGGTGATCAGCTTTCCACAAGGCATTTCAAAGCCTTATGTTGTCAGGGAAAAAAAAGCAGAGAAGATTTATATTCGCGTCGGTTCAACATCCCGAGCGGCAACCCGCGAGCAACAAGCACGTCTTTTTGCATTGGGCGGTCTGTTGCATACAGAAACAATGCCCGTTCCCAGAACAGATATAGGCTGCCTTGATGAAGCAAGACTGCAAAATTACCTTACGGATATTATAAAAGACCCGGAAGTGCCACAAACGCCTGCTGAATGGGAGGAAAGGCTTCTCCGTTTGGATTTTTTGACTAAAGTGGAGGATAAGATTTATTGCTCAATTGCCGGTTTGGTTCTGTTTGGTAAAAATCCACGTCATTATTTGAAACAGTCGGGATTAAGAATTTTTGCCTTTGCAAGTGAAGATAAAACCTATCAAGCATTGCTCGACGATATTTTGGATGGCCCGCTTGTGGGGCGATTTGATACCAATGCTCCAAAAAGCTTGATTGATGGTGGAATCATTGAACGTTTAATTGGACAAATAACCCCTTTTATCTCAAAGGAAGCGAGTCATATTGACGAACATTTTAGAAGAAAAACGGAGTGGTTTTATCCCATTGAAGCGATTCGAGAACTTATTGTTAACGCACTCGCACATCGCGACTGGACTCGTTCCGTCGAGATAGAAGTGGGTATTTATGCTAACCGGTTTGAAATTATCAGCCCCGGTGCGCTGCAAAACTCAATGACTATTGAAAAAATGCTTGCCGGGCAACGTTCACCCAGAAACATTCTAATAATGGAAGTATTACGTGATTATGGTTATGTCGATTACAGGGGTATGGGCATTCGCACTAAAGTCATCCCTTTGATGAGGCGTATAAACCATGCAGAACCTATTTTTGAGGCGACGGAAGATCATGTAAAAACAGTTCTTCCAAAAAACAAAGCATCTTAGTGATGTAGTGATGTAGTGTGGGTAGGAACTTCGTTGCAACCCACCATACCGTTGGAATAGGGTGGGTTGCAGTGAAACTCCTACCCACCCTACGCTTGCTATATTATTGAAATATAAGCACTTTTAAAATATATACTCAACGCTGGAACAAACTTAACTTTTTTCAATGAAGTAGCTGTTGCACAGACTTTAGGTAAATGTCGGGTTACGTTTTTTTGCCGCGCAAAAAAATCTAACCCGACCTACCTGGCTACCTGGCTGACAACTGACAACTGATAACTGAATATGAATATTGCACAGAAAATACGGGAAAATCGCGCTGTCGCCGTTTTGTTGAGTTTTTTTGGATTACTGGTGGCGTTATGGTTTTTGTTGAGTGGTGTCCTGGGGTTAATCACAAACGAGCAGGATGCGTTGCACCGTACCAAAACATTAGCAGAAGGTAAAAGACTCGTTATTTCCATTGAGCCTGATCAATCTTATATCCATTATGAAAATAATCTTGTTCATCTGAGTGGTGAGCTAACGACTGATGAGACGATTATTGATCCGATGTTTCAAATGAATGTTTATGCACTTAAATTACGGCGTGTGGTTGAAATGTATCAATGGCAAGAAAATCAGTCTCAGGATGAAGCCGACAATCTTGAATATACTTATCAAAAAGTATGGTTAGAATCGTTCATTGATTCCCACAAATTTAAGGAGCCTAACCGGTATCATAATCCTGCGATGCCATTGAAAAGCCAGCTTTTTATAGCTAAACAAGTGAAATTAAGTCATTTTGTTTTGCCCAGCCAATTGCTCGAAAAGATGAATCATTATCAGTGGCTACCCATGACAGATTTATCTTTTTGGAAGGCGGAAGATAATCTCCAAAGCTTATTACAAGATAAACCTTCACATTTGAAGAAAGGAATTTATTATGTAGGGCAAAATCTCGATTTTCCGAAAATTGGGGATTTACAAATAAAATTTGAAATTGTTCAGCCTGAAACAATCAGTGTGATTGCTAAACAAGTTAATTCAAATTTAGTGCCCTATCAAACTCAAACCGGGGGAAATATTGAATTATTTGAATATGGTACCGTCAGTGCCAATAAAATGTTTATAAATGCCAGAATTTCTTTATTTTTCAATAAGTTATATGAACGTTTTATCGATTTTTTCATGATATTTTTGGGTATTTATATCATATTCAATGTGTTATGGATAGCAAAAACTTCTTTCCCTTTCATGAATAAACCTTCTAATATAGTCGGTTGGTTGCTATCTTTAATTATATCTGCGGTGCTAACTCTGATTATTATTGGAATGACTTGGAAAAATTATAGCCCGGTGATAGGTATAACACTGCTTGTAATTGCCGTGTTTTCATTATATTTTTTAAAGTTTGCGCGTAAATCACCTAAACTGAGTTTGATACCGGAAACAGTCGTACCCCAAAAAATGATTAATGATTAATTGAAAAAAACAATTATGCGCCTTACTATAGTTTGTATTGAACTCAAAATCTGCTTTCAGCCGGTGTGCTAGAAATACTATTTATTCAAAAAAATAGTATTCCTGATCGTATATACTCTGAACACCAAATCAATTTTTCGCCCTACAAAAATCCGCAAAATTGACTGTATATCAGATTTTTATTAACCATTAACCATTAACCATTTTATTAAAATGATTAAAAAATACTTCTTGTTTTTATGTATTGTCATCGCTGAGTTGATTAGCAATGTGTCAGCTCAAGATCGCGAACTATTGTATTCGGTTTCACTAACCGATAATTTACGCAATATTGCAGCGAAGATCCAAGATGTTAACCAGGCAAAAGTGCCTTATGCAGAACTCACTGAAAACGGTGACTATTTTGCCCGCATTATTCCACGTAAATACGTACTGACGGAGAATAATGAAGTGCGAGAAAATGCGGTTTTGGGAGCCAAGCCCTTTGTTTTTTTTACCACGCCTGAGGGGTTTTATGGAAAATCCTTACTAGAAATGTACTTGGATATTGGGTACAAGGCGGAATCTATCATTGGATGGCAACGTAATCTGGAAATGATTGTTATCGTTTTTCGCTACCCAAAAAACATCGGCTTCTCTAAAATAAGGGATGGGCATTTGCCAAAAGCTTGGGACCAAAACATCTATGTTCCAACTTGGCATAACGTCTTTTCTATTTTTCACCTGCTCACGAAAAATGATGAAGCCCAGAAAGCGTTTATCTTAAACTTTCCAGAAACAGGGAAGGAGAAAATAAGAAGCACACCATATCCTAATTTAAAATTGGAAGGGGGGAAAAATTGGGATTATCGTGAATTATTAGAAAGGAAGTTGAGTATCTTTGAACATTTTCAAGGTAATGGACGGACACTCAATGGGATAAACTCTGCCAACACGAAAAATGGATTGGGATTGTTTGAATTTCTCGGTCCCAATATGAAAATTAATGACTTACCAGAGTTTGCGATTATTGATTTGGGTATGCTGATAATAAAGGATACCTATACATCTGGGAATGATTAGGAACGTGCCTGAAATAACTCTTAGGAATAAAACTTTAATAACTTGCCAATTTTTCAACCCAAACCTGACAGGTTTTCAAAACCTGTCAGGTTTAATTAGTGAGTGCTTTGATTTTAGTGATTTATTGCATAACCGCATGAGTTATTTTGATGGCATCAACCGTGGCGGCGACATCATGGGTACGAATGATTGCTGCACCTTGGTTGACAGCTAAAACAGCTAAGGCTAAACTGCCATACTTTCGTTCCGTGACTGATTTATTTAATATCTTACCTATCAATGACTTACGAGAAACACCTACTAAAACTTGATAACCTAAATGAGTCAATTCAGAAAGTTTTTTCATTAGGAGCAAGTTCTGCTCCACTGTTTTACCAAAACCAATGCCTGGATCAATTAAAAGACGATTTGGCTCCATGCCCGCTTCTAAACAGGCTTGGACTCGTTCTAATAAAAATGTTTTAATCTCAGCGACTACATCATCATAATGGGGATTTTGTTGCATAGTTCGCGGTGCCCCTTGTATGTGCATGAGGCAAACTTGTACTTTATCTGAAGCGGCGACGGTTGCCAAACTTCCGTCACCCCGTAAAGCCATGATGTCATTTATCATATCTGCACCAACGGCAATCGCTTCCCGCATGACTTCTGCTTTGCTGGTATCAACCGATATTTTGATGGAGCATTCGGCGCGAATTTTTTCTATTACTGGCATAACGCGATCAAGCTCTTCTTGCAACGGCACAGATTGTGCGCCCGGGCGGGTAGATTCACCGCCAATGTCAATAATATCCGCGCCTTCTTTGACCATTAAATTGGCTTGGCGTAGAGCGGTATCTATAGAAAAAAAATGTCCCCCATCTGAAAAAGAATCGGGGGTGACATTCAGGATCCCCATAACTTGGGGAAGTTGTAAACTATTGGCTGGTGGCATGTTTTATTTTTTACGCCACAAAGCTGTCGTCGATGAAATACCAAAAATATCTTGACTTGAATAATCCTTCTTCTGTAAACTGAGCAATTGACCATCTAACTTCCGCAATCTTTTAACCAATTCATAATGTAAATCTTTAAACGGACTACCAGTATAGGCAGCCAGTGCTGCAACGTATTCATTCTGGTGAGCATGAAGCAGCTTCAAAAAAAACTCATGCGAGGTAAACTGACGATCCATCTTTTGGATGGTTTCTTCAAAAAAGCTTTCCAGTTTATCAACAGATGTAGAAGGTTGGTTTGGCATAGATCAATTCCTATTAGTAAGTTGTGAATGAATAAAGGGGGGAATTATAAAGAATTGCTCATGCGATTGAAAATATCGGGTGGGCTGTTGTACACCATCGTATTGGGCAACCACAAGGGTTGGCAGCCTACAAACCGTCATAACCTGTAGTGGCAATCCGTCGGGTTGCCCTCTTAAAATTTTTTGTTCTGTACAAAGCAATATCTTACAAAATATTCTGTTTTATATAAAGCAAATTTTTATAAATACATTTCAGATCGTTAATATTCGTCGCATTAAATGTGCGACTGATAAAATAACGATATTTATCTTGAGCGAGTTTGTTCAAAATAACAAAATTCCAATTTTCACCTATAATAAAAGCTCCTCTCATTTGCTCAAAATTATTTAATTCGACTGCACTAATAAGTTCTGCTAACAACTGTGGTTCTGGATTTGAATATTTCAGCCCTTTTTTAAATTCCTGAATAAAAAAGTAAGGTTTTTCCGGGTATTCTAAACCTTTTGCAACAACAAAATCTGTCACTCCTTTTAGAATAAAATTATTCGTTTCATACGTTAATGTTTCCTCATAAAAATCTCGTATTCTATGTTTAAAGGATTTAAAATTAACCTTATTCAAAATAGGCGAGATAAAATGTGCTTTTAAATCTTCTTCATTATAAATCCTCATTAATTTAACTTCTTGCGCCAAAATTTCTGTTAAAAATGAAACTTCTTCATCTTTTAGGGCAATGTCAAAATTGAACCAAGAATCAAAAATGTCATCATCAAATATTCTTTCAATATCAAACAATTGTTTTAGATCCTTATGTTCGATTTTGCTAAAAGTATAAGTTGGTATTTCATTCTTTAATCTGTTAAATTCATTTATGATTTCTTCTAAATCTTCTTTTGTAAGGGAGGAAATAAAATCGTAAAAGTTCATTTTTTTTACCTCTTTTTTACCTCTTATGGCTTAAAAATCCGATTTTTAAAAAATCGGATTTTTTGGCAGACAAAACTTCAGATTTGTCTGCCTCCGTGCTGTTTTTGGAACGCGAATGCCCTGAGTAATTTTAATGTGAACCAGCAGGTCCTCCCATTTCGCCCTCTATGGGTTTGAGAGGCACCACTTTACTTTTGATAGGGGCTTTTTCTTCTTTTGCCTTTGGCTGAACAACACCATTGCTATCATTATCATGCCAGTCTTTTGGTGGTCCAGGGACCTTTCCAGCCATGAGATCATCAATTTGTTCGCTATCAATCGTTTCGTATTTGAGTAAAGCTTCTGCCATTAAATGCAGAATCTCAATATTTTCCTTGAGCAAGTGTTCAGCTCTATCGTAATTGCGATCAATGACCGAACGCATTTCTTCGTCAATAACATGGGCTGTGTCATCAGAGAGCATTTTATGTCTGGTGACACTATGCCCTAAAAAGACTTCGCTATCATCCTCACCATAAGTGATGGGACCCAGACGCTCTGATAAACCCCACTTGGTTACCATATTACGGGCAAGATCGGTAGCCCGTTGTATATCATTACTGGCACCGGTTGTAATCGCTTGTGGTCCAAAAATCAGTTCTTCAGCAATACGTCCACCAAAAACACTGGAAACTTGACTTTCCAAATATTCTTTACTAAAACTTAAACGATCCGTTTCTGGTAAAAACATCGTGACACCCAAAGCACGTCCCCTTGGAATAATTGTCACCTTATAAACGGGATCATGTTTAGGTACTAAGCGCCCCACAATGGCATGACCGGCTTCATGATAAGCTGTGAGCTTTTTCTCTTCTTCAGTCATAACCAAAGATTTACGCTCAGTCCCCATCATGATTTTATCTTTGGCTTTTTCAAATTCTTCCATTTCAACCAAACGCTTATTAGCGCGAGCTGCGAATAAAGCGGCTTCATTAATCAAGTTAGCCAAGTCAGCCCCCGAAAAGCCTGGTGTCCCTCGTGCAATCAAACTCGGTTTGACATTGTCAGCAATGGGAACTTTACGTATGTGTACTTTAAGAATTTGTTCACGTCCCCGAATATCGGGTAGTGGTACGACCACTTGACGATCAAAACGACCAGGACGCAATAATGCAGGGTCTAATACATCCGGGCGGTTAGTCGCGGCAATTACAATGACTCCTTCATTGCCCTCAAAACCATCCATTTCAACTAATAATTGATTAAGCGTTTGTTCCCTTTCATCATGCCCCCCCCCTAAACCTGCACCTCGATGGCGACCGACAGCATCAATTTCATCAATGAAAACAATACATGGTGCATGTTTTTTCGCTTGCTCAAACATATCACGTACCCGTGAAGCACCGACACCCACAAACATTTCTACAAAGTCAGAGCCTGAAATCGTAAAAAAGGGTACTTTTGCTTCACCGGCGATGGCTTTTGCTAGTAGGGTTTTACCTGTTCCCGGTGAGCCGACCATCAATACACCGCGTGGAATTTTGCCCCCCAAGTTTTGGAACTTAGCCGGTTCACGTAAAAATTCAACTAATTCAGTGACTTCTTCTTTAGCTTCATCAACACCCGCCACATCGTTAAAAGAAATTTTCACTTGATCTTCTTCAACCAGTCGGTGCCGGCTACGACCAAAGGATAAGGCACCGCGCCCCCCACCTTGTATTTGGCGCATAAAGAAAATTAAAATCCCAAACAATAATAGCATGGGGAACCAGGAAATAAAAATCTGCATCAGCAGTGACTGTTGTTCTGGTGGACGGGAGATAATTTTGACATGATGCTTCAATAAGTCCCCAATTAAACCATTATCACCAGGATTGTAAGTGACAAAACGTTCACCATTTTGGGTCAACCCCTTAATGGTGCGTCCTTCGATAGCCACTTCTCGCACCTGTCCTTGTTGAACGTCGGTAATGAATTTAGAATATTCTATTGACTGAGGAGAGACTGTTTTTTGGGAGCCAAAATTATTGAACACCATCATTAAAACCATGGCAATGACTACCCATAATAAAAGATTTTTTGCTATGTCGTTCACTAAGCTATGCCTTTTTGTTATGAATTTGGAATTTGGAATTATTAATTCTATTTAAACAGTTACAAAAGAAGTGACTTTTTATGAAAAAAATGACTTTTTGTGATTTCATTGGTATGCCACATCTAATTTTAAAAACTTAGGTGTAGCGCAATGATGGATAAACTGCTTATCCGATTCATCTCGTGAATTCTTGGCTACTTTTCAAAATGGGAAATGAAACTTAGACTTAACTTATGCCTTGCCGAAGTCGTGCATTTTCATGCTGTAGCTATTAGTTACAAAAGATAAGCATTTTTTATCACAATGAGCGATATGCTATCATGAAATTGAGTACAAGTCAATATATTTAAATCCCAAACTGATATTGGGTGCTATGTTAAACATTACAAGATCGGCTTTGTTATTAGTTGATACTAGAAGTTTTTTTATAAAGCCAAACCCTATAGATGTCCAGATAAGTTTTAGCCTAGACCTGCCAGGATTTAAAAACCTGGCAGGTCTTGTAGCAGTGTTGCCTTGTTGAACAGGGTTATGGCACCCCTATTTTTTATTATAATTTTTAGCCAGCACATAAACTTCAGATGATCGGGAACGTGATGCTGTTGGTTTGCGGCTCACGACTGGCTTGAAATAAGTCCTTAATTCCTTAATATAATTATCGAAACCTTCGCCTTGAAATATTTTAGTTAAAAAATGCCCTTGGGGTGCTAGTATTTCAAGGGCAAAATTTTTAGCTAATTCCGCCAATAACATGATACGAGGTTGGTCAAAATCTTTTATTCCACTGATATTGGGTGCCATGTCGGATATGACTAGATCAACTTTTTTATCATTTAATTGATTTAGTAAATTATCGACAACGGCTGATTCTCGAAAATCGCCTTGAATGAAGGTAACCCCTGGCAATGGTTCAAGCGGCAAAATATCTAAAGCAAATACTGTCACTTTATGATGTAAATGCTGTGTGATCCATTGTGACCAACCGCCAGGGGATGCTCCTAAGTCAACTACCGTCATATTGGGGTGAAACAAATGATCGCGAGCTTCAATTTGTGCCAGTTTATAAACTGCCCGTGAACGATAGCCTGCTAAATGAGCTTGTTTAACATATATATCTGAGCTATGTTCTTTAAGCCAAGCTTGACTTGTTTTATTAAAACGTTTTTTACTCATTTTATTTTTCTGAATAGCGACATGTTAGAGTTTTGGAACCGCTCGCACCAATAATTGTCGAAGTTCAATTAGTAATTCTTCACGATTATAGGCACTCTTTTGAAACACCGTATCGACACGATTATTGAGCCAGAGGCGGTCCTCAACGGTAATGTCTTTGGCTGTTAATACGACCACGGGTATTGAAGAACACGTTTCATGCTGTCGCAGCTGAAGAATAAATTCAAATCCATCCATTTGTGGCATCATTAAATCTAATAAAATTAAATCAGGTTTCACGGTTTCCAAGTGTTGCAAGGCGGCAAGACCATTTTCAGCTTCAAGCACTTTGCAGCCAACTTTATGAAGCATACGAATCATCATTTCGCGTGTAATCGCATCATCTTCTACTACCATCACAATACCAGGGTCCCTATCGGAGCGGTATTTACGCAAGACATTAACCAGTTTGGAACGACTGACCGGTTTATTCAGGTATTCCGCCGCTCCTAAAGAATGACCGATTTCTTGATTTTCCATCATGCTCAACATAATAACTGGGATATGCGCTAAATCAGGATCAGCTTTTAATTTAGATAACACTTCCCAGCCATCCATGCCCGGCATCATCACATCTAAAGTAATAGCATCCGGACGCAGTTTTTTCGCTAATTTCAATCCATCAATCCCGTTTTCTGCCCCTACCACTTGATAGCCGATTTTGCTTAAGTAAACTTGTAAAAACTCACGCACACTGTCATCATCATCAATTACTAAAAGCACGCCACTTTCTGTCGATAATTCAGGTGTTCTGATCGGTGTTATCATTGTCGATTTTTCAAGTTTTTCAAAGCTGATTTGTGCCGGTAAGCGCACAGTAAAGTGACTCCCTTTACCTAATTTACTTTCGACATGAATGCTACCCCCTAGCATTTGTGCAAAATGTTTAGAAATAGACAATCCTAAACCACTACCGTCATATTGGCGAGTTGTAGAAGCATCTGCTTGCGTAAAGACTTGAAATAAATTGGCTTGTTGGACTGAAGTCATGCCAATACCTTCATCACTGACGCACATGACAATCCAATCACCCTCTGTTTCCCGCTGTCGCTTGACTTCCAGTTTAATGATACCTTGTTTGGTAAATTTAGAAGCGTTATTTAATAAATTGAATAAAATTTGCCTGACCTTCGTTAAATCACTATACATCTCACCCAAATTTTCATTCCAGGATATTTGTAAGGCATTCGCTTTATTTTCTATCACTGGTTGAATGGTTGTAATCGTATTTTGAATCAGGGTTTTTAAATCAAAGCGTTCCGAATAACATTGCATTTTGCCCGCTTCGATTTTAGAAATATCCAGGATACCGTCAATCAGTGCTAACAACTGTTTGGCGGCTGTATGAACATTTTTGACATCTCGCAACAAATTTTGTTGATCATGTTCTTTAATCTCGTCTTCAAGCATTTCAGCATAACCAACTATTGTATTCATGGGAGTACGCAATTCATGGCTCATATTGGCAATAAATTGGCTTTTAGCCTGGTTAGCCTCTTCCGCTTTTTGTTTGGTTTGTTGCAATTCAGTGAGTATCCACTTTTGTTTGCTCATGTTTTCAATGTATGACCAAATGTAAGATTTGCCTTCCTGTTCTATAATTCTGGCTTTTAATTTGACAGGAACAGAATAGCCATCTTTATGCCGATATTCTTTTTCAATTGGACCATAACATTCACCGACTTTTAAGGCTTGTAATTTTGCTTGCTCCGCCGTCCTGTCTTCTTCTACGACAATATCATCCCAATAATTCAGCTGTAAAATTTCATCCACTGAGCGATCCATTATTTGCGCGTAAGCTGGATTAATGGTGACTAATGTCCCATTAACCTGCCACAAACTAAGTGCTAAGGGCATAGTGTTTAGCAAATGTTGGGTATTGATTTCATGCTGATGTATGCTGTTATAAGACTGAGATAAGTGATTAATAGAACTTACAATGTGTTCTAATTCATCGTTTTGAGGAGGGCGATCTAAAATCAAATCGGTTTTTAAATCTTTAAGCACCGGCGATTTTAAATCATGAGCGATTTTTTGGAGATGGCGCAATAGTATGACATGAAAAAGCCATAATATAAATGCCGTGATTAAAACGACACTGATTGCGTTGGTCATGAAAATGGGTATAAGGTTGATATTTTGGTACATATACCATTGCACCGAGGTGGTTAGTAAAAAAATCAACGTATTAAATGAAATAATATAAAATGTTAATTTATCACTGACGGTATTTATTAACCGATTGTTTTTCAATGTTATCGCTCCTTTTATTTGCTATAGTACAACGGATTTAGGAAATAAACGGATTCTGAGTTCTCTATTAAATTTGTGATGTTATTTATCTGAACATCTATAGAAACACTATTGCGTTTTCTAAATCCGTTGTTCTCAATTGTACTTAATTATAATATACAAAACCTTAACTATTTAAAATTAAATTCACATTAAGAATATAGCAAAAAATGATCCCCATAGAGATACTACGCAATGTATTTGGCTATCAAAATTTTCGCGGTGCGCAAGAAAAGATTATTCACCATGTTTTAGCCGGTGGTGATGCTTTAGTACTAATGCCAACCGGTGGTGGCAAGTCACTTTGTTATCAAATTCCTGCCATGATTCTAAAGGGCACAGCAATAGTCATTTCACCTTTGATTGCTTTAATGCAAGATCAAGTGAGTGCTTTACAACAATTTGGTCTCCGCGCCGCTTTTCTTAATTCTAGTTTAACACTTAATCAAGCCCGTGTGGTATCAAGACAACTACGTCAAGGTGAATTAGATTTATTGTATGTCGCTCCTGAAAGATTAATGACACCTCGCTTTTTAGAATTTTTGGACACAGCAAAAATTGCCCTGTTTGCTATTGATGAGGCGCATTGTGTTTCGCAATGGGGACATGATTTTCGACGGGAATATATAGAACTTTCTATTTTACATCAACGATTTCCTACTATTCCCCGTATCGCGCTAACAGCTACCGCTGATGGACCCACACAGCGGGATATTATTACCCATTTAGGTTTAGCTGAAGCCAAAAAATTTATCGCTGGTTTTGATCGCCCCAATATCCGTTATCGCGTGGTGCAAAAACAAAATGCGCGTCAGCAACTGTTAAATTTTCTTGAAGAAGAAGGGCATCGTGGTGATGCAGGGATTGTGTACTGTTTATCCCGTAGAAAAACGGAAGATGTTGCCACCTGGTTAGCCAAACAAGGTTGGACAGCCTTACCCTATCATGCTGGATTAGAAAAAAAAATGCGTCAACATCACCAAATGCGATTTTTACGTGAAGAGGGCATTATTATTGTAGCGACGATTGCTTTTGGTATGGGTATTGATAAACCCAATGTTCGTTTTGTCGCCCATTTAGATTTACCTAAAAGTTTAGAAGCCTATTATCAAGAAACGGGACGGGCAGGGCGCGATGGATTGCCAGCGAATGCTTGGATGACTTATGGTTTAGAAGATGTGGTTAAGTTACGACAAATGTTAGACAAGTCTGAGGCGGATGAACAACATAAACGAATAGAACGGAATAAGTTGGAATTCATGTTAAGTTATTGTGAAATCACAACCTGTCGTCGCCAAACCTTGTTAGACTATTTTGATGATCATTTACCTGAGCCTTGTGGAAATTGTGATACCTGTTTAGAGCCAGTGGCTACCTGGGAAGGGACTGAAGTTGCTCAAAAGGCACTATCTTGTGTTTATCGGACGGGACAACGATTTGGTGTTGCTTATTTGATTGATGTGTTATTAGGTAAAATCAATGAACGTATCGAAAAATTTAGGCATGATCGGGTTAGTACCTTTGGTATTGGCACAGAATTGGATAAAAAAGAATGGTCTTCCGTTTTTAGACAGCTCATCGCCAGGGGATTTATAACGGTTGATGTGGATTATGGCAATTTACAACTCTCTGAAAAATCTCGCCCCTTACTGCGTGGTGAAGAAAAGATTTATTTACGTAAAGACATTAAGTCTTTGAAAAGAAAGGAGAAAAAATATGCTCGCACGGAACGCATATCGTTTACTGGCACTGATCAAAAACTTTGGGAAAGCTTACGGGCTAAACGTTTAGAATTAGCCAACGCACAAAATGTACCCCCTTATGTTATTTTCCATGATAGCACCTTAGAGGAGATGATACAAGAGCGTCCCCATACCTTGAAAGAGTTTGCATTATTGCCTGGTGTCGGTACCCATAAACTAAAACATTATGGTCAAATTTTTATTGATGTGCTAGATGAACATGCGTTGCAACATGGATGGGATAAACCCGCAGCAAACATCCCCACTTCGACATCGACATTTCATCAGGAAAACACTGCACCATCTGAAACTGTGTTATCCGAAAGTGTTGAAACTACTCTTGATGCCTTTAATCAAGGATTAAGCCCTGAAGAAATTGCAGGGCAACGTCAACTTCAACCCTCAACAATTTATACTCATCTTTCCCATGCGATTGAAGTGGGAAAATTGAAATTACATCAAGTGGTTAAGTTAAAAAAAGAAGAAATCCATGAAATTGAAGATAAATTATTAGAACGCCCATCAGAAGAACAAAATACAATGAAACAGGTTTTTGAAGATTTTGAAGGTAAGTATAGTTATGAGATTTTAAGATGTATTAGAGCGCATCTTTGGCAGATTAAATAAGATACACAAGGGCAACCATAATAAGATGAATTTCCAAAATACCATTTTTTCAAAAAATGGTATTTTTGCACTTTAAAAAATATTATTTGTAACCGCGTTCAGTTAAAGCCAAGGAACTAAACATTTCGTGTGTTGGCTATAATCTGTCCATTTTTCTTTAAATTGTTGTTGTAATATTTTTTCTTCCCTGGCAATACGCTCAAATAGCCCGGCAACCGAAAAAATAGCTAACAATAACCCTAAACTAGATAAAAAAACTAATGGAAGACTTACAAATATTAGAATGGTCCCAAAATCACGCGGATGACGAACATATTCAAAAGGACCACTGGTGACTAACTGATAACCTTGCTGATTTTGTTGTTGAATGTTTAATTGTTTGCAGAGATGAATAGAAGCCCAATTAGCCGCAAATGCCCCTAAAATAAAGAGAAATAATCCAAAGTAACGTGTGATATCGCCGCCGCCTAATAGTATCCATTCATTGCGATCAGAAAAGGGAGATATGATTATAATTAATAAAATGCTCATTGCCCCTATAAAAGGAACTAACATATTATCATCTGGTGCTTGTTTGGGTAGTCTGCTAAGTATCCAAGCCCACGGTATCAATTCAAGGAAAAAAAATTGAACGATTAATAACAATAGTAGGACCACACGGGCGGGGTGTGCTAATAAACCATGTATATCGTCAAGTCCCCAACTGATAAAAATAATGCTAAAAATAATGATGGTTATAAAAAAAATAATGGTTTTGAGTTTTAAAAGATGAGTCATTTTTTTAAATTATTGATTTTAATGAATAAATCAAACCTGACAGGTTTTTAAAACCTGTTAGGTTTAAATAAACAGCTTCAAATAAAAAAATTACAACTCTTGAGCATGTTCAGCTAAATAACTGGCTACACCATCCGGCGTATCTTTCATACCCACATCCCCTTTATCCCAGCCAGCAGGACAAACCTCACCATGTTCTTCATTAAATTGTAAAGCATCAACCATACGGATCATTTCGTCAATGTTGCGCCCTAACGGTAAATCGTTAACCACTTGATGACGGACCAAACCTTCTTTGTCAATTAGGAATGATGCCCGGAAAGCAACAGCTCCATTTGGGGTTTCCACATCATACGCTTTAGCGATTTCATGCGTTAAATCAGCTACCAGGGTATAACGCACTGCACCAATTCCCCCTTTATTGACTGGGGTATTACGCCAGGCATTATGGGTAAAATGTGAGTCAACCGATACACCTATCACTTCCACATTGCGTTTTTTAAACGCATCCAAACGCTTATCAAACGCCAAAAGTTCCGTTGGACAAACAAAGGTAAAATCTAACGGATAAAAAAATACAACAGCATATTTGCCCTTGACGCTTTCTGAAAAACGATATTCATCGACGATTTCGCCAGTTCCCAAAACAGCCGGCGCACTAAAATCAGGGGCATTACGCCCTACTAAAACACCCATTATTAATTTCCTTTAGCAATTTAAATGTGTTATACTAAACGTGTTTAAAATTTTTGAAATTGAGAGAACTTTTATATATAAGTGCTATTTTTGTAAATGCAAATTCTATTATGAGATATGAAATGATATATGAAAAAATAAATGTCGCAAAATATCACCCTTCCATTCGCATTTTACATTGGTTAATGTTCGTCTTATTTGCCATTATTTTTGTATTCGGCATCGTCATGGTGGAATTTAAAGAGGCAGAGCCATGGCTGATGTACAATATTCACAAAGCCACTGGGGTTTTAGTGCTATTGTTAGTCTTACTTCGCATAGCGGCGCGTTGGTTAACTCAAATACCACCGCCCCCCTTTGAAATGTCGTTGCTTAATCATCGCATCGCCCAATTTGTCGTTTATTTGTTTTATGCGTTGATGATCATCGTGCCTATCAGTGGTTATGCCCTGTCTAATATACATGGCTATGATGTTCACTTTTATGGTTTGACATTGCCAAAAATATTTCCCACTGAGCCAGCCTGGGAAAAAATAACCGAATTACTCCATTATTATTTGGTTTATAGCTTTTTATGGTTTTTTTTATTGCACCTATTAGGGGTAATTAAACATCATGTGAGTGGTTTGGAAATATTACGACGAATTACTTAATCTGAAAAAGAAATACTATTTTTTTCAAAAAATAGTATTTCTCAGAAATCACTTTGCAGGTGCTTTTTGATATCCACCAAAAGGTAAAGACATCTCTTGTCCATTAAGAATCAGTTTGCTGCCTTTAAACTCGGCGACTAACTGATAATTTTCACCCGCTTCAACCAGCAACTTCATCATTATAAACATTGAAATTTGTTGCTTACTCGCCTTTTCAGCTTCTTGTTGTAATTGAGCTAATTCCGCTTCACTCTTACCATAGAGTTTAGCCATTTTTTGCAAGTCATGATTAATAACAACGGTTAGCGCGTATTCTAACAAGGATTTGTTGATGGTGAAATCAGCTTTTGCCAGCACCGCTTGGATTAAAGCAGGAATTTCAAGGGCGATTACTTTGGGGGTGATTTTTTTCAAATCAAGGCTAATATCAAAGGTGCCTTGCAAATTTCCTTTTGGCGTTTTTACCGTTAACTGAGTCAATGCCATTCCTGGAGATTTAGCGACTAACTTAGGTGCCACTTCCATGAATTTCCCAATCAGAGCCATCGACATCATGGGATTTTTCTGTAATTGACGCGCCGTCGTTTGCAATGTCAACAAAGCATCAGCGTCTAAACGAATAAAATCAAGATTGCCGATCCAGTTAATAGCCAATTTTTCACCCAAGGTGATTTCTGTTGGCGGCTCTAACTTGTCAATTTGAGTTTGCAAGCTATAATTGATAACGCCTTCTTGTTCTTTAGCATCAATCGCCACTGCCAAACCATCCAAGCTGCCCTGATTACCTTTTTCACCGAAATCTAAATGCCCAATCTTGAACTTCAGTTGATTGAGATCAAGACCTTTGCTGGTTGTCTGGGTATTGAAGAGAGTAGTCAGGTTTTGCAAACTTAACAGATTTTTATCACCTTCACGCATTTCAAACAGGGGCAAATTCAAATCCACTTCAGTAGGCATCAAATTGGCATCGAATGCACCTTTGAAAGTCGTGTTTCCCAATGATAATGAAACAGCGACTTTATCAGGTGTTTTAAGCACAAAACCAGCAATGTTTAACACTGTGGTCAGATTTTCAAAGTTCTCAGTAAACGTAAACTGACTAGTCAAACCTTTCCAATCTATCAAACCCTTGCCAGACTTTTCTGACAGTTCGCGTCGATACGCCGGAAATACCCAATCACTTTTACCAGCACCGTTACTATCGATTTTAGTCTTAATAGACACCTTGGGTAAGTTACCTAGAACTTGAGTCATCTCACCCGGTTGCAAAAAATCAAGCTCGGTATCAATTTCCACTGGTTTTTTCTGCTTTTCTAAATGCTTAGAAAAGTTCTGTTTGAGGCTTTCAAAAAAAACCAGCGGATTATCACCAAATTTATCAAAAGGAATTTCTACCGTTTCTTTAGCAAGCGGCGCACCTCCATTAAAACGATGTTGCAAAGTAAAACGCAGAGCCTCTTTTGACAAGGTACTAGCCTGACTATCGGTGCTATCACCCTCCTTCTCCCCGGTTAATATTAGGAAGTTAGAGCTTGGTTTTTCACCTACCAGGTGGGAGACAGTATCAGCCAACAAGGGCTGGGATAGAGTCACTGTGCTAACGAGTAAACTCGTTACTGTGAGTTGGAGCCGTTTATTCATATTAAAAAATGTCCAAAGTTAAAATAAAATTGAATGAAAAAATAGTAACTACTTAATCTACTATTCGTTTTTAAAGTTAAAAAGCTTCAAGAAATACTATTTTTGCCAAAAATGTCTAAAAACATAGCACCCCACAATATTTGACAAAGTAGAACCATTCTAATAATATAAAATAAGTATTATTTGCGTAAATATCAAGTGAAAATCATTTCTTCTAACCAATTGATCAGATCACCTGATAGTTTAGTGAGCGCATCTTCCAGATTGGGTATAGATGGCAAAGTAGAAATTGATGCTCTATGATCCAAATTATTGCACTCACTAACCGATAAAACTCAACCATAAGGAATTGAATCAAAATGCCCGCTAAAGATACGTACCATAACATAGTCAAAAATGCTTTAATCAAAGACGGTTGGAAAATTACCGATGATCCTTTAGTCCTTCAATTTGGTGAAACGAATTTGTATGCTGATTTAGGTCCGAAAAAGAGAAAGACCCTAAACGTATTGTGTATTTAGCGATTCCGTCTGAGGTACACAATATTTTCTTTAGGCTACAAATGACTCAAGCTTCCGTCAAAGCGAATCGGATCAAATATTTTGTTTATGATATTAAAAAAGAGGAAATTGTGAAATGGAAAAATTAGAAAAATATCGCGCATACATTGAACAAATCATAAAGGATTACGGCAGCTTTAAGCCATCTTATGGCAATGTTGATGTACAAATTCTTTTTGATCACGAACATGAGCACTACCAATTAAGCAGTATTGGATGGGACGATGATCAACGGATATACGGTTGTTTGTTACACCTAGATATCAAAAACGGCAAAATCTGGATACAGCACGATGGCACAGAAATCGGTGTTGCCAAAGAACTAGTGGCATTAAGCGTACCCAAGGAAGATATCGTGTTGGCTTATCATCCTCCCTACAAGAGATCACATACCGGATATGCTGTGGCTTAAAAAATGTCGCTATTTTTTGCTGCCCTAAAAAAATGAACACTGAAACTTTTAATTTATACTTGATGTTCAAATTTTGTTTGTTCACGAAGAAAAAAAATGGATTCATTACCCTTTAGAAATACTACTTTTTGCAAAAATAGTATTTATTGAAGCCTTTTGACTTTAAAAACTAGAACATCGAGTTCATAGGCATCAGGTGTCATGGGCGAAAATATTTTAAAAAATTAACGCTAAAATGTAAAATGTTAATATTTTAATTTCATGTGTTAAAATACAAAAAGTAAAATATTTTAATGATAAGAAACAAAAATTTTTTTAAAACTTGGTTTTTAAAATGTTGTTTTTAATTGACTTAATTTTTATTTAAGGTGATAACAAATCATGAATATCAATATCCATATTTTTTTAGTCAGTATGATGGTTGTTTTTATTGGGGGTTGTTTTCCAACTTCTAATGACAATGACAAGGTTTCCACACCGCCATTACAGCAAACTCAGCCTGCTCATCAGGGCAAACCTGATACTGGCTCTTCTGACTCTATTGCTTATAGTGGCGATAAACCGGTACCCATGTCAGATGAATTAACCTTTGGTTCTTCAACTATTTTAAATAGCTGTTGGACACCAAAACAACTCCAGGGAAGTTCAAGGGACAAACAAGTACAGCGTCCCATAAAGAATCCATACCGCTCGCCCCCCAAGATAACGACACCGCATCTCAATTCACCGGTGGAATCAAAATTACGCGATTCCATCCGCCACGTAATCCCAGATTCAGACGAAAAAATCGTTGCACTGACTTTCGACTTGTGCGAGCGTACTAAGGAAAGGACCGGGTATGATGCTGCTATTGTGAATTATTTAAGGCAACATCATGTTAAAGCTACCTTTTATGCAGGAGGTAAATGGATGCATTCCCATCCGGATAAAACGATGCAATTAATGGCGGATCCGTTGTTTGAAATTGGTAACCACGCTTGGACACATGGCAATATGCGGGTGCTAAAGGGCGAAGAAATGAAAAACCAAATTTTATGGACACAGGGACAGTATGAAGTATTACGTGAGCGATTAGAAAGAAAATGCCAGGCACCGGTGAGGGAAATGAACAAAATTCCCCATCTACCTCTCACTTTCCGGTTTCCCTATGGAACGTGCAATGCCAATTCTTTGCAAGCACTAGCTGAATACGGTTTGCCGGCGGTGCAATGGGATGTGGTGACTGCCGATCCCTGGCATAAACAAACCGCAAAAGGTATCACTAACACAGTGTTAAAGAAAGTCAAGCCCGGTTCAATTATTATTGCTCATGCCAATGGACGTGGACATGGTACCGCTGATGCGTTACCTTTATTCATTCCCAAGTTAAGGGAACGAGGTTACCAATTTGTGACTGTCAGTGAATTATTAAAGTCAGGCGAAGCCATCACGACTAAAACCTGCTATGAGCTGAAACCAGGGGATAATAAGAGATACGACCGGATATTTGGCAAGGGTACGGAGTAAAATGTCTATTTATAAGTGGTTCAAGTTAAGATTGAAAATGTTAGCTTGATTTGAATCACGTTTTAAAATGAGGTGATAACAATGAAGATAATCGCAGCACGTATTCTATTGGTGATTATAATGTTTGCTTTAATGCCAAATGGTTTGGTAAATGCTATTGGAAGCTCGTTAGAACAACAAGTTAAACAGGATTTTAATCGAGCCATTGCAAAAAAAGGCTGCATTATAATAAGACAACTCGGCTTATATAGCCAAAAACAACAGTGCCTTAAAATACATGATGTTAATGTAATAGCATTTGTTTCATCCGTGGAAAATGTTGACGATGTTCCTATTAATTCTTTATTGATTGTTAAATTTAAAAAAGATCGAAAACAGGAAATCTTTTCAGGAACGGTCAAATTGACTAAACGGGGTAGAAAATGGGTAATTGTTGATTTTTTTTATCGCTCTAATAACCAAGAAGGCTTCTATGTTGAAGATAATATTCCACAGCCCCGTTACAAGACACGAGACTATGTCTATGAAAATTATGAAGATGAAGAAGTTGTCAACCCATCTCCTCAATTAGATACACAAATTCACGATTGGAATGAATCAGTACCCAGTTCAAGTGATTTAACTTTTGGTTCTTCAGATATCCTAAACCGTTGTTGGACACCGAAACAATTACGAGGGAATTCATGGGATAAACGAGTACGGCGCCCTTTAAAGAATCCATACCGTGGCTCGCCCATGATAACAAAGCCACATCAAAATTCACCCGTTGAGCCAAGGCTACGCGACTCTATTCGCCGTATTATTCCTTATAATAACGAAAAAATTGTGGCACTCACCTTTGACTTGTGCGAGCGTACTAAAGAAAAGACCGGGTATGATGCATCCATTGTGAATTATTTAAGAAAACATCGTATCAAAGCCACCTTTTATGCCGGGGGTAAATGGATGCACTCGCATCCTGATAAAGCGATGCAATTGATGGCGGATCCCCTGTTTGAAATAGGCAACCATGCTTGGACACATGGCAACATGCGAGTGCTAAGGGGACGTGCAATGGAAAATCAAATTTTATGGACACAAGGGCAGTATGAAGTATTACGTGAGCGATTAGAAAGAAAATGCCCGGCACCGGTGAGGGAAATGAACAAAATTCCCCATCTACCTCTCACTTTCCGGTTTCCATATGGAACGTGCAATGCCAATTCTTTGCAAGCACTAGCTGATTACGGTTTGCCGGCGATACAATGGGATGTGGTGACAGGCGATCCATCGCGCAAGCAAAACGCAAACTCTATCGCTAAAACGGTTTTACGTAACGTAAAGCCAGGTTCAATTATTATTGCCCATGCCAACGGGCGTGGTTACAACACTGCTAAAGCATTACCCTTATTTATTCCCAAGTTGAGAAGGCAAGGTTATACATTTGTGACTGTCAGTGAATTATTAAAGTCGGGAAAAGTTATTACGGTTGAAACATGCTATGAATTGAAACCGGGAGATAATAAAAAATATGATAGGTTATTTGGTAAAGGGACGGAATGAAAAAATAATCTGTGGTTTTACATGTCCGTTTATGCAAATGGTAAAAAAAGTTTGCATATTAATAAATAATTGAGTATAATAAATTTATTCCTAGAAAGTTTTTTTTGGGAAGGCTGGGTGATTTTTATTTGAGGTGAATTTTTGAAATATTGGTTAATTATTGCAAATTGAGATCACCCTCATCATGCAACCAATTAAGTGATAACTAATAATGATCACTTGAGGAGATATGAAAATGACTATGACATTATCTCAAACCTGGCGAGTTTATTTACTCGTGCTGTTCAGCGGGCTTTTCGTTCTATTGCCCCAATATGCTCTGTCTGCCAGTTGTGACACTGCAAGGTCTTTTGTGCGCTCTTATTATGATGATTTGGAAAGAAATGATGTGGGTGCAGCCCGTGCTAAATGGATCAAACCGCCTAAAAATTTCGCTCGGTCGGTCAGAAATTTTTCATGGACGACTGTTCATTCGACGAGCTTGAATTCTTGTTCTGGGCGTAAAGCGAGTGTTTATATTGATGTCACGGTGAAGGCATACGGGGAAAGAGCAGAAAATTGGGAAGGTTCAATTTATCTGAAAAGTATCCGTGGCAGCTGGAAAATAAGTTCAATGCGATTACACGAGAATTAATTATTAGTTGCCCAATATGTGGGGTGCGTTAGTTATTTAATGTAACGCACCTTGCAATTCCAATAAGTACAATGAGTACAGCGAATAATAAGTGCAGCAAATAAAAAATAAACGAAGGATTTAATTGATTTTTATATGTTTTATTCGTTTAGTTCCTAATTTGCTGTACTCTATTCGCTGTACTATTAACTTCCTATCCTTATTTCCAAACGGGTGATAATCTATAAAATCAACACAGAGTCAAATTCATGTCAATAAACATTCGTATTTTTTTAGCAAGTCTAATCATTATTTCAATCCCAAGTTGTACAAATCTCCCGCAATCAGTGGGAAACAACCAGAGCGTGCCTGTTCACCGACACCCCTCCAATAAGCTACAATTTGGTTCGCAAGCCATCCTAAATCGTTGTTGGACACCGAAACAACTTCGAGGAAGTTCAAGAGATAAACGAGTACACCGCCCTTTAAGGAATCCATACCGCTCCCCTCCCCGAATAACGAAACCTACCTATTTTAATTCTCCGCTTGAAGCAAAATTACGCCATTCCATTCGCCACATTATCCCTGCTCGGAATAAAAAAATTGTGGCACTCACTTTTGACTTGTGCGAGCGTACTAAAGAAAAGACCGGGTATGATGCTGCTATTGTGAATTATTTAAGAAAACATGGTATCAAAGCCACCTTTTATGCTGGCGGTAAATGGATGCACTCGCATCCTGATAAAGCTATGCAATTGATGGCGGATCCCCGGTTTGAAATAGGCAACCATGCTTGGACACATGGCAACATGCGAGTGTTAAGGGGACGAGAAATGGAAAACCAAATTTTATGGACACAAGGACAGTATGAAGTATTACGGAGGCAATTGATGTCCCAATTAGAAACCAGGCAATGCCCGGTGCCTGTGAGTGAAATGAACAAAATTCCCCCTGTTCCCCTAACTTTTCGGTTTCCTTATGGAACGTGCAATGCAAATTCTTTGCAAGCACTAGCTGATTACGGTTTGCCGGCGGTACAATGGGATGTGGTCACAGGCGATCCGTCGCGCAAACAAAGCGCAAAAGCTATCGCCAGAACAGTCTTACGCAACGTAAAGCCAGGCTCAATTATTATTGCCCATGCTAACGGGCGTGGTTATAACACCGCTAAAGCGTTACCTCTATTCATTCCTGAGTTGAGAAGGCGCGGTTATCAATTTGTGACGGTGTCAGAGTTATTAAAATCAGGAAAAGTGATCACAGCTAAAACTTGCTATGAATTGAAACCGGGAGATAATAAAAAATATGACCGATTGTTTGGCAAAGGTACGGAGTAATCAAATGGCTGATTCTCCTTTTATCCATTCTAATTACACACTTCGTTTATGCCAGTTACGCGAATTAACTCAAGCAGAAATTATTGCCATGAGTCAAACGCTTGCCCAAATGGAACCTTGGCTGACTTTAAACTATTCTGCGAAAACCCTAGCAAACTATTTAGGTTGCCAAGATCCATCACTTCACCAATATGGCATAACTTCACCAACTCAACAAGTGACTGGGGTTATTTGTATACGCTACCCTTGGCTACGTGGACCTTATATAGAATTATTTGCCGTCTCCCATTCACAACAAGGGCAAGGAATAGGGCGTGATATTATAAACTGGCTGGTAACAGAATTACGTCAGAACACAAACTTACATAATCTATGGGCATTAGTGTCTGAATTTAACCATGAAGCACTGCATTTTTACCAGAAAATGGGATTTGTTGAAATGGCTCAATTAGATGATTTAGTTGTAACTGGTTATAACGAAATACTATTGCGTAAAGTTTTAACTTCTTCCTCTTAGTACAGGACATTTTTTTGTTCTGTACTAAGAGAACTTTTATTACACCCATCCAATAGCAACGACAGTAACTTGTACACAGTTGATCATTTCGATTTCTGACAGTTTTTCAAGTGGGATAAAGATCGCCATAGTCACCTTATCAAATCCTAAGTTGGAAACTCGGGACTGACTACACAACGCCCACCCACTGCAGAATGACCGCCCTTTTCTTCGGGTTGCCCAATCAGTTGCTGAACACCTTGCGCAATCAGTTCTTGGCGTTTTACACAGAAATGGGATTCACAATCGACCGGTCCGTAAGAATGAAAATGTCTCATGTTGTTGATCTTTTTTAGTTATCAATTATTAAAGAAGTCCAAAGCTAAAGCTTTGGACTCTAGAACACAAACAGAAAAACGACTTTAACGACTTTAACCTATTTTTACAATTTGTGCATGATTAAAGAGTTATCAGATACAACTGCTTGCGCTAATTCGACTAGGCGTGAATGATGAGTTAAGAACAAAATTTGTGTTTGTTGAGATAATTCGCCTAGTATTTCAAGGGTAACTTTGGAACGCTCATCATCGAAGTTAATGAGAATATCATCTAAAATCAATGGGATAGGTGCGTTTTTATCAATATAACGTTCAATACTGGCTAAGCGTAGTGCCAAATAAAGTTGATCGCGTGTGCCGTCACTCATGCCGGTTGTTGGAATATGGACATTATCTTGGGTACGCAGTCCGACTAAAATCGGCTGATCGTTTTGACCACTATAGTCGGTTTTTAATCCGCAAAAACGGTTCATAGTGAGGCGTTGAAATAATTCACTCGCTCGTTTTACCAGTGGTCCTTGATTTTGTTCACGATAACGGTCAATTGATTTTCGTAGTACTGAGGCGGCTAAATGGAATCGCATATAGCGTGTACTTAAATCTTCGACTTCAGCTAAAGCTAATTGGGCTTCATCGGCTGCTTGAGCGGCTATCGCATTACCATCCATTTGTTTTAATAGGGTGCGTAGTTCTCCGATACTTTGGTCGATGCTAGAGCGTTCTTGTTCTAATTCTTTAATTTGTTCGGTGCAACTTTGTAATTGACCGGGTAATTGATCTATGTCCACTGTGGCGGCGGTTTCCGCTAAATCGCTTAATGACATACCTTCGCCCTGCTCTAACAATTGTTGTTCCACTTCGTCTAAATCTTGTTGTACCTCTTTTTTATGTAAGGAAGCTTGTTCGGCTTCTTCTAAAGTCGTTAAATCGTCACAATGCGCTTGTTCTAACAGGGTATGTAAATGCGCTTGTGAGGCTTGAACTTGCTGACCGGCATTCATTAAGCGTTGCTGTTCCGCGTGTAAATGCTGTTGTAATTGTTCCGTGCGTGTTAAATCTTTTTCAGCTTGACTCAATTGGTTAGATAATGCGGGTACCGCTTGTTCAGCCGCTTCATTTACTAATGAGGGAGCCGTTTTTTGGACAATAGCAGCTACTTCATGCCGAAATCGGTCCGCATCTCTTTGCATAAGTTCTACCCGTCGTCGTAAACCATTGCCTTTATCAATTTTATTTAAGACTTGATCTAAGTCATTGAGCACATTACGGGCTGTTTCCGGTGGGGTATCGGGTGGTAAGTGTAGTGGTATAAGGGCTTGCGCCCAGTCAAGTTGCCACTGTTTGAGGGCATTATTGGCTTGTTGTTGAGCAGTTTGTGTTCGTTGCTGTTCTCTCAGTAAGTTATTGATTTCTAAGTGTAAATTTTCGCGTTGACGTTGTAGATTGCTTACCTCATTGACACAGGCATGACCTTGTTCAATTAAATCAGGTAGACGCGTCAATATCGTTCCTTTGACGAAGGATTTTAAGGAAGTGAGTGCTTGGATTAATTCTTGACAAAGGGCGGTGATTAATTGTTGTTGTTCAGTTAGGTGTTGGCGATGTTCTCGCAAGATGCCCGCTTGTTGGCGTAAACCAAGTGCATCGTTTAACCAGCCCCGCATTTCAGCGGGTAGCCAGGGTTTAATATCCGTTTTTTTCCAACTATCTTCCCATTCGCTTTGTAATTTGTTAATTAAGCCTTCTACAGTATGCCATTTTTTAGTTTGTTGTTCTTGTTCGCGTTGAGCACTTTTTTGTTCTGCTAATAACATGGTATATTCAGCGACACGATTGGCTTCGCGGCGCAGACGATCTGACAGTTCATCGCTGTAAAGCATCGTTTCTTCAAAAGCTTCAAATACTTCGATTTCTGCCTTTTTGACACTATCCCCTTTGGTACTATGCGTGTTTAGACTGTCAAAAGGATAAATTTGGCTATCTTCGGCTTCAAACAGGGAAAGGGAAGGATTATTTCCACCTTTAGCTGATGAACGAGGGGATTTTAACTTTTTAATTTTTTGCCAGTGTTTTTGGCGAACTTGTCTCGCATTTTCCAAAGCTTCTTCTGTGGGAATTTCCCCAGCCCAAGAAAGCGCGTTAATTTTTTGTGTGGAACGATCATTCCGTTGTCGTGCTTCTAAGAGCCGTTCCTTAATCCGTTGCCGATCATTTTCAAGTTCATTAAAGCGGCGAACAAAATTGTCAATTCTTTCCATTCTGGGTAATAGGTTTTTTTCTAATGCGGCTAAATCTTGAGTCCAACCGATTTGTTTTAAACCCATTTCTGCCCTTTCCTTTAATAAACGGAATGCTTGCTCTTCTTTTGTCTGTATTTCTTCTAAATTGCCATATTGACAGGCTCGACTTAAAGTTGCCCTTAATAAGGTTAGATCAGGTACCATTAGCAATGCATCTAAAGCGTTGCGTTGTTGAATTAATTGTTCTGTTATTTCTGATAAGCGTTTTTTAATGCTGCTTTGTTTTTCATGCAATGCAGGTGCGTGTGTTGCCTGTTTTTTTAGATATTCACGTTGTGGATTGGTGATGGCGAGTTTTGAGAAAACATCGGCTAAATCCAATTGGGGATAAATGCGCCGTAATAGGGCATTGGCATCACTTTCCACCGTTCGCATTTCGGTGCGCACACCAGGCAAATCACGGGCGGCTTTTTGATGACTTCCCAAGCGTTCTCGTAAATCATTAATCTTAGCTTTTTGTGCTAACAAGGCTTGGGGGATATTGATTGCATCAATTTGGCTCTGCAATTTAGCTATATCTTGCCCTGCTTGTTCTTCTTGCGCTTTTGCAGTACGTAAAGCCAGTTTGGCTTGAAAATGTTTTGATGCAGCATCATCTGGTAATAAAATGAATTCTGCAAGTTCAGTCCATTTTGTTTTGAGTTCCCGATACCGTTGCAATAGGGGGCGAGTACGTTTGATACGTTCTAAGCGATTTTGCTCTGCACGGAACTTTTTTAGTTGGTGAGTGAATTGTGTATTTTGTTGCTGTGCTTCATCCAATTTTTTAGCTTGTTCGCTCCACCTATCAGCAGATAATGAGGTGTCAGCAATTCGTTTACAGGCTTCTTTATAAACACGAATCGTCTGATTTAACAATGGCTTACTACCACGCGGTTTGAATAAATCACTCTTTTCTTTATCAAGTTCTGTTAAAACATCATGCACTTTTAAGGTGCCAGTACCTGCTTCAAATAGACTTTCACCGACATCGCCACCTCCATTCAGTAAATCTTCACCGCCTTGCCGTAAGTGTTCATGGTTAAAGCAACATAAAGCAGTGAATTGGCTTTCTTTCATACCTCTTAAAAAGGCTTGCAAGCATTTTTCCTCTAAGGGCTTATTATTGACATCAAGCAGCGTATTTTTACGCCCTTTGCGCCGATAACAAATTAATTCTTTACCTTCGCTATTCATCAAGCGTCCTCCTATACGTAATTTATCATTCGCATGGAGGTAGGCATCGGCAGTTCGTGCTGGAAATCCGAAAAACCAATGTGTCAAAGCACGGTGTAGGGTACTTTTGCCCGCTTCATTTAGTCCATAAAGTACATGTAAACCGGGTAATCCGGCAGAAAAATCTAAGGTTTTATCGGTAAAAAAACCAAAGGCGGTTAATTCAAGTTGTAAAATGTTCATATTAATTGTTAATTGTTAGAATCAGGATTTTCAGAATTTCAGAATTTTCAGGATTTAAAGATTAATAAGATGAACTGAAAATGTTTTATCTTGGCATTCATAAAATTCTGATTAAAGAAATACCATTTTTTCAAAAAATTGCATTTCTCGTACCCACGCAGATGCGTGGGAACCAGAAAACAGCGATTACGTGCGTGAGAAAGTTCCTGTTGCACTTTATCAAACCTGTCTGCTTTGTCGCTCAACCGACTTTAGCTCATTCAATAAAAGAGGATGATTATTCAATAAACGTAACAAGTGACTGGTAGAAGGTATTGGAGTTGCTTCGCCACGTTCATAACGACTGAACGTATTTGGGGCACCACCACAAAGTTCTGTCGCCTGCTTTTTGCTTAATTTCAATTTCTTACGAATTATCCTAATTTCTTTAGAAGTTAACAAGCCATCTACCTGTGACTGAAAATCATTTTTCAGTTTTTCGGTGACTTTTAGATCGGCACCATTAAGAATGCCTTCATCACACACATTACACCACTCTCCCGGTTGTTCAACCTCAAGAGCGTGTCCTTTGTATTTATAAGTTTCCTTAATGATTTTTCTTTCTAAAGAACCGTCTTTGCAAAAAGGACATTTTTTCATATCTTTCACCTTTTTTTAAAAGAAATGATTAAGTAACCTTCACTGTCTCGCATAAATTTGATATACAAACTAAGAGCGTTATATTCAAAATGGTAAACATCTTGCCAAACTCTATGATCTGCATAAGTCGTCATTGATTTATAAAAATGATGGTATTTAAGTGACTGTATTACAGACACAACCGACTTGAGCTGTTAGCTCTAGAATTTATTCTAAGGCGGATAGGAGTACTTAAAAGATATTTGTTATTCAGGATAAAAATCATCATCCAATACTTGTTCTAAAGAGTATGGGCAGCTATCTGGAAAAGTCTTCTTTGGCAAATTTGTTTCATTTATGGCTGCTTTCAGTGCTAAACAATAAGCACCTTGAAGTTTTTCTATCAATTGATATTTTAAACTAGGGCTATCAATTAATACTAAATCGACTTGTTCACGTTGTTCATTAATCGTACTTTTCCAACTTTTTGAACGTTTATTTTTTTGAAATTGCCACTTTAACAAGTGCATCAGTAAAACTTTCAAACGACTCAATAATTCACGTTTATCACGCTTACCCATACTTTCTAGTTCTTCCGCAATATTATTCACATCAATTTCTGTCAAACGGCGTTGTCGTAATAATTCGACATTTGTCATCAGCCAAACATAAAAATCTTTTTCGTACTGTTTTGCAGCTGCTAAATTTAGCATTATATTTTCACCGACTTATTATATGTAGATAAATATTTTAATATTTTTTAAAATCAGTAAAAATCGGATTTTTAACACGCTATTTTGACATTAATTAGCCAAAAATCTCTCATAGCCAACTTTTTCTAAATGCTGCGCCTTTTTTGTCACCATTTTTTCTAAATTCGCTTTATACTGTTTAACATTTTGGCGAATATCCGGATATTTAACACCGATAATTTGCGCGGCGAGAATACCTGCATTTTTGGCATTATTAATCGCAACGGTGGCAACCGGGACACCGCCAGGCATTTGTACAATAGATAATAAAGAATCCAGTCCTTGTAAGCTAGAAGTTTTGACCGGGACACCGATCACGGGAAGAGGGGTGATTGCGGCAATCATACCCGGTAAATGGGCTGCACCGCCGGCACCGGCAATAATCACTTCTAAGCCCTTCGCTTCAGCTTCTTTGGCATAAGTAAATAAACGTTCAGGGGTGCGATGAGCGGAAACGATGGTTAATTCATAACTTACTCCTAATTCTTTCAATATATTTGCTGCTTCTTTAAGCACGGGCAAATCTGAATCGCTGCCCATGATGATGCCTACGTTTGTTTGAGTCATATTGTTTTTTGAGCCTTGATTTTTAAAATATTCTTAATGTCTTGAATGCTCGTAATGGCACGATCCAACGAGTCATCTAAAATTGTGATATGCCCCATTTTTCTAAAAGGGCGCGTGGTCATTTTATCATACCAATGAAAGGATAAACCAGGTATCGCTAAAGCTGCCGGTAAACCTTCAATCAGGGGATCGCCAGTATAACCTGCTTCACCTAATAAATTAAGCATGGCTGCCGGTTTCAATAAATCACTCTTGCCAAGCGGTAATCCGCTTATCACTCGAATCAATTGCTCAAATTGACTGGTGAGACAAGCTTCTATCGTGTAATGCCCTGAATTATGCGGTCGTGGCGCAATTTCATTGACTAATATTTGCCCATCACGGGTAAGAAACATTTCTACTCCAAATACGCCAACTCCCGCCAAGGCTTCAATAGCATGTAGGGCAACTTGACGCGCCTTTTCTGCTATTGCTGGATCAATTTGAGCAGGTGCTGCGACAATATCACAAATATTCGTTTTATCATCAAAAACCATTTCTACCACGGGATAACAGGTCGTTTCTCCCGTTGGACTTCGCACAATAATAATAGCTAATTCTTTGGAAAAGTCAATATATTCTTCAAGCATAGAAGGCGTTTGCAAGACATCGTCTGTTGGACTTTTCAACACGACTACACCTTTACCATCATATCCCCCTTTACGCGCTTTTTGCACAATCGGAAAATGTGTTTTAGCCAAAATTTCAGCTGTCAAATTATCAATTGCTTCAAAACGTGGCACGGGTACGCCATGTTGAGCCAACACTTGTTTTTGCTTTAATTTATCTTGGATAATGCCCAATACCTTTGGTGATGGATAAATGCTATAACCTTCTTGATGCAGATTTTTGAGCGTTTCCGTGTCAATATGTTCAACATCATAAGTCAACACGTCACTGACATTCGCGAGCTTTCTGATTTTTTCAGCATCATATAAACTCCCTATAATTTGAGCGTCGGCAATGTGAGCGGCAGGACATTTTGGTGTAGGTTCCAATACAGTGACATAAAACCCCATTTGTTTAGCAGCCTGGGCAGACATTTTAGCCAATTGTCCACCGCCTATAATACCTATTCGTTTGATAGGGTAGGGAAATTTTTTATTCATTAATTGTGTTTAATTATTATTGGTATTGAAGGGCGAACACACGGGTTCGCCCCTAAATGAAAAAATTGTAGCGGTTAAGAAAAACAAACTCTAAATTTGAGTTTGTACTAGCCACTTCGACAAATTATAATATCATTTAATAATTAGGAATACCATTTTTTTAAAAATGCTATTTTTTCTACAATATCTTCGCCAATTTTAAATTTTAGCGATTTTCAAAAACAGATTTAAAAAATTTTCTTAAAAACTGATAACTAGAAATATTTAAAGTACATGCGCCCTATTCTCCACAAAATCGGTTTTATTTCCCTCGGTTGTCCAAAAGCGACAGTCGATTCTGAACGTATCCTAACTCAATTACGTACTGAAGGTTATTTAATTACGCCTCACTATGAAGAAGCAAAACTCGTCGTCGTCAATACTTGCGGTTTTATTGATGATGCTATTGCAGAATCTTTAGAAGCGATTGGTGAGGCATTAAGCCAAAATGGCAAAGTCATTGTTACCGGTTGTTTAGGGGCGCGGGCTGATATGATTAAGGCAAGCTATCCAGAAGTATTAGCCGTGACTGGACCGGATAGTTTGGATGAAGTGATGGCAGTGATCCATACTGAATTACCGCCACAGCCTGATCCTTATAGTGATTTAGTTCCCCCTGGCGGTATTAAACTCACACCTCGTCACTATGCTTACCTTAAAATTGCTGAGGGTTGTAATCAAAAATGTACTTTTTGCATTATCCCAACTATGCGTGGCAAATTAGTCAGCCGCCCGATTGCTGAGATACTTAATGAGGCAGAACGTCTAGTTGAAGCGGGGGTACGGGAATTGTTAATCGTCTCTCAAGACACCGCTGCTTATGGTATTGATACCCAATACCGCCTGGATTTGTGGCAAGGTCGTCCACTCAAAACTCGTATTGTTGAATTAGCTCGGCATTTAGGGCGTTTAGGTGTCTGGGTACGCTTGCATTATGTTTATCCTTATCCTCACGTTGACCAATTGGTTGAATTAATGGCAGAAAATTTAATCTTGCCCTATTTGGATGTTCCGCTACAACATGGCAGCCCCTCTATTCTTAAAGCGATGCGTCGCCCGGCAGATAGTGAAAATCTGTTGCACCGTATTGCTCATTGGCGCGAGCTTTGTCCCGACATTACTTTGCGTAGTACTTTTATTGTTGGTTTTCCAGGTGAAACCGAAGCTGATTTTGAAAAGTTATTAGCCTTTATCCAGGCGGCTCGTTTAGATCGCGTGGGCGCTTTTGCTTATTCTCCTGTGAAAGGGGCAGCGGCTAATACATTACCTGGTATGGTACCGGCTGAAATTAAAAAAGAACGTTTAGCGCGTTTGATGGAAACACTCAAAGCCATTAGTGCCAATAAACTTCAAGAGCGAATCAATCAAACTGTGATGGTCCTGGTAGATGAGGTCACACCTGAAGTCATTTATGCTCGAAGTGCTGCTGAATCCCCTGAAATAGATGGCATGGTTATGATTGATAATCAAGAAGATTGGGATTTAGTGTCAGGAGAATGGGTTAATGTGAAAGTGATAAGGGCTGATGAGCATGATTTGTATGCTAAAATTATACCTTAATACTGTTAACGAATGCCGACTGACGGTCTCAAAGATGGCAATTTGGAAAACTAAAACATGTCGAATTCTTATACTGTTGCCACTCAAAAGTTATGGGGGGGACACCTTAAAAATGCATTATTCGCTGCAGTGGTTGGTTTTTTTTTGTGTTGGGGCGCATTTGTTTTGCTATTTTGGAATGAAGGCAGGGCGGTGCTACGTGCTCAAACTTTAGAAGGCGGTGTTCGTATTGTGATGCCAATTAATGCCAATCAAATTTCTTCTCTTTATGAAGGCAAACTCGTTTATCTCAGCGGTAAAGCAACAACTGATGAAACTTTAATTGATGATATGTTTGGTGTGACGGTGCCCAATGTCATTAAATTACAACGTGTGGTGGAAATGTACCAGTGGCAGGAAATTCAGCAGTCTGAAACACGGGAAAAGTGGGGAGGGGATACTGAAACCGTCACAACTTATAGCTATCATAAAATATGGTCAAAAAACTTGATTGAATCTAACCATTTTAATCAATCGCAAGGTCATGTTAATCCCTCTTTTCTGCCCGTTGAAGGAAGCATATTTATTGCTGAACAAGTGACTATCGGAAAATTTACGCTGTCTTCTAACTTGGTTGGAAATTTAAACAATTACCAGCATTTGCCTATCAGTGCTGAAACTTTTGATACTTCGCAAATTAAATTGTTGGATAAAAAAATTCGTTTAAATTATGGCAATTATTATGTTGGTGAAAATCCCGTTCATCCTCAAATCGGCGAGCTACGCATCAAATTTGAAGTCGTTTTACCTACAATTATCAGTATTGTCGCTAAACAATCTGAATCGTACCTAACGGCTTATACGACTGAAGCAGGTGGAGACATTGAATTGTTTGAATATGGTGTTGTGGATGTCCAAACTTTGTTTAAACATGCCCAATGGAACAATATTGTTGTGACATGGATTTTACGTCTTGTGGGTTTTGCGATGATGTTTTTGGGTTTACTGATGATCTTCGGAGTATTGGGAATATTAGCGGTGGTGATACCCGTTTTAGGTTACATCGTTGGATTAATCAGCAGTTTTATGGCTTTTATTTTAGCACTCGTGTTGTCTCTTATTACTATTGCCTTTGCTTGGTTATTTTATCGCCCCTTATTAGGTATCATTTTCATTTTCATTGCCCTCGAACTTTTGTTTTTAGTAAAATGGGAACGTCAGTCGCAAAGCACACAAAACATAAATGATGAACCTAAACAATCTGAATCGGGGTTAAAACCCCAAAAACTTAGTTTAGCGTCTGAAGTAGTTATCCCTCAAAAGGATGATTTGGAAGCGACAAAATTTTAAATGAGAAATGAAATAATTTCCCTGTATTAAAAATCTTTCTACAGGACAAAAAATCCAAACATAACCAGGAGAAAATGATGCGAAAAAGATTCAATGATACAGGGCTCTGTATTCCTAATCGACATTACATGGTTGATACATCTGTCAAACTTAAGCAAGTTATTCAACTTGTGGAATATGGCGAATATTTCACCATCAATCGACCGCGTCAATTTGGCAAAACAACGACTCTGTTTATGCTGGACAAAGCACTGAATCTGCGAGATGATTATGTGGCGGTAAAGATTAGCTTTGAGGGAATAGATAGCGATGCCTATCAGCATCCAGAACGCTTTATCATGGAATTTCTAATCCTGATAGCTCATCGGCTTGAGTTTTTAAAGTTTTCAGTTCTCAGCCAATTTGTTGAAAAACATCGCTCGGAGATCACTAATTTACCTGCGTTATCTCGCTTCATCACGAAGTTGGTGGGAACGATGCCCACCAAATCGTGGGTATTGATGATAGATGAAGTGGATAAAAGCAGTAATAATCAGTTATTCCTAGATTTTTTAGGTTTGTTACGGAATAAATACCTGCTTCGAGACGATGGTGAAGATACTTTCCAATCAATCATTTTAGCCGGGGTGCATGATATAAAAACCCTTAGGCGAAAGATTCGCCCTGATGAAACTTCAGGCTACAACAGCCCTTGGAATATTGCGGTTGACTTTAAGGTTGATTTAAGTTTTGCGCCGCATGAGATTGATACAATGTTGCAGGATTATAGCATCGATAAGCAGATACAACTTGACATCTCGGCTATTGCGGAGCGATTATATTACTATACCGAAGGTTATCCCTACCTGGTTAGTAAGCTGTGTAAATTTATCGATGAGGAAATTATCCCCCATCGGGCTAATAAAAATTGGTTACTTGATGATGTGGAAGCGGCTTTTAAAATGATTGTGGATGATGCCTACACGACGACACTATTTGATAGTTTAGTCAAAAATTTGGAAAACAATCAAACCTTGTATGAGCTGATTTTCTATATTGTCATCAATGGCAAAAGTCTCCAGTTTACCATTTCAAACCCAGTGATTAACTTGGCTCATTTATATGGTATCTTGAGACCCTCAGAGCAGGGACGCTGTCATATCCATAACCGCATTTTCGAGCAACGGATTTATGCCTACATGCTTTCAAAATCCATGCAAACACAATATGGGGACATTAATGGTTTCGGCGGACCTGAATATTATACCGCTGAAGGTTTGGATGTTAAGCTGGTATTACAGCGATTTCAAGCCTTTATGCAGGAAAACTATTCTCATCGGGATGTCAAATTTTTGGAACAAGAAGGGCGATTATTGTTTTTAGCCTTTCTCAAACCCATTTTGAATGGTAAAGGCTTTGAGTTCAAAGAGCCCACTGTAGCAGATGAACAACGCATGGATATCGTGATCACTTATCAAGATAAACGGTATGTCATTGAGCTAAAACGGTGGTACGGGCAGAAATATCATCAACTGGGTTTGCAACAGTTAAGTGATTATCTGGACATTTATTCGCTTAAACAGGGCTATCTACTCATTTATGATTTTAACAAGGGCAAAAGTTACAAAGAGGAACTGATTCAGTTTGAAGATAAAGAGATTTTTGCTGTGTGGGTATGAGGAAAAAGCCATTACAAAATCTCCTGTATTCAGGGACTGTAGGGCGAACATAAATGTTCGCCCTGACTTAACCCCCCATTCCCTTTTTATGTTAAACTGATTTAACATTTTGTAATTTATTTTATTGATGATTGGATTAAGTGTCTTAGCGGCTTGCGCTCCGATCAAACCAGGAGGGCAACGTGATCCTGGTGGATTAACGGATGAATCTGTACCGTATACGCCTGTGAAGCCTGGACAATCATCATCATCTACTTCTACTTCAGTGCTTGGCTCGCAAATATTGTCTTCATATTCAGGGAGTTACGCGCTGTTGATTGGTGAAAGCCAATATACTAATGGTTGGTCAAAATTGGGGAGCATACCCGGCGAATTGCAGGAAGTGGAAAAAGTTTTGGTGTCGCAAGGTTTTAATAAGGTTGAAAAATCGTTAAATGCGCCGGTTTCATCGTTAAAAGTCGGTCAAAAATACAAAAATGTCGCCTTCGATAATAAGTGAAATATAACTATAATGATTATAGGGTTAATTCTTGATGGTTGCCCTTAACTGGTATATTATTTTGGGTGAGTTATTTAAAAACTAAACCGGTTTTCAGGCGATTTTTGAGGGGAATATTAAAAATGGTTTTTTCCGTCCCCAAATTCAGGTTATCAATAATAGTTGTCGCCACCGCATCATGATCAAATAACCGAGTCAGCAAAGTTTGAAATAATTCCTTTTTAGCGGCTTCCGTATTGGCTTGGGAAATAGCTTGAAAATAGGTTTGAACGGTATTTGATTTCATAGTTATTATTTAAGGTTTGTTATGTCGTTTATTCAAACGTGAAATGCTATATGCTAATATATCCTTATGCAATACGCCCACCACGAAGACACATTGTTCTAAAAAAAATATTGGAATCTTATCCAAATTGATTATTAAAGGTTAAGTTAATGTCAAAGGTTAAATTAATATCTATAAAATTGACTCAAACACTTGAAGGGTTTATTGAAATATTACTATTTAAAAGTCGCTGGCTGTTAGCCCCATTTTATATCGGCTTAATTGGATCCCTGGTAATTTTATTGATAAAGTTCATTAAAAAGCTCTTTGTTATCATACCCGATATTATTTCTATATCCAGCACGGATTTGATTTTGCACATATTAGGATTGATTGATATCGTCCTAATTGCGAATTTGCTGTTGATTATTATTTTTAGTGGCTATGAAAATTTTGTATCGAAAATTGAGGTGGCGGAAGAGCATATTGATAAACCAGAATGGATGGGTAAAGTTGACTATGCAGGTCTTAAACTCAAGGTAATAGGTTCAATTGTCGCCATTTCTTCGATTGAACTATTAAAAGTTTTCATTAGCATTTCCGAAAGGGGTGATCCAGAACAACTTATGGCAGGCAAAGTTTTATGGGAAGTAAATGTTTTCTGGTTAGTTGTTATCCACATGACTTTCGTATTTTCTGGGGTGTTATTTGCACTTATGGATAGGATCATACACCCACCTCATACCCACGAAACAACTGAAGACAACCATTAGGCTTTTTATTTATATAATTATACTTGTTCCTGAATAAGCTAAGTTATTGATTTATAATGTTTTTATATTTATTCTTTTCAAGGGTTTACGCTTATTAAGGAACAAGTCTATTGTATAAAAGTAGGCTGGGTAGTAAAACCCACCAAAACCATGCTACGCTTGCTGTTGTAAGTTTAAAACGATAAATGCCAGTAACGCCAAAAGTGCCACAGCATTGATAAGCAATAAAATTGAATAAAAATACACATGCCATGCCGATATTCAGTCTTTAATCACAAAAATAATATCTGATTATGTTCAATATCTTAACTTTACACTACAAAAAATATAATATAGCCCCAGCTTTTTCATAATCAAAGCCTTCTGGCCATTTTGTCATCTTATCATATATGGCATTTTTCAAATTAGCATCTGATAGGTTAGCTCCCAATTTAGCTCCCCTCAAATCTGCACTGCTTAAATCAGCACCCGTCAAGTTAGAATCTGTCAAATTAGCGCCCATCAAATTAGCACCTATCAAATTAGCATTTGTCAAATCTGTATCCATCAAGTAGGCATCTCTCAAATCAGCTGCCTCTAAGTTAGCTTCCATTAAGTCAGCTTTTACCAAATAAGCGTTTTTAAGAAAAGCTTCAGTCAAAGTGATGTTAGTAATATTATGACGATTAAGTCTTTTGATATTTGCAAGAATTTTATACATTGCCCTTTCATCATTCCACCCAAGATAATCCTCTATTTCCTCTCTATACCTCCTAACAATCAATTCCAATTTACCAAGCTTTTGCAGCCATAGAACGAATACGCCTAAAACGAGAAGATCAAATAATAATCCATGAGCTTCTATTAAGATATTTCCTAAAAAATTCCAAAAATTTTCCATGTAAAATGGCACAGATAATGTCATGACAATCAAGGCTGCTAGACAGAAAACATAAAACGCTAGTTTTACAGGTTTTTCTGCAGCATGATACTTTAACCATTTTTTTACTGATGTCGTCATTATTTATTCTTTTGTTATGTTCTTAGGAACGTGAAATAATTTAGTCAATTTTTAGTTGTATACTAGCCTGTCGAAATATAACCTTTTGAAATAAAAACTTATGCCCGCTTTTTGGATTTTAATTCGATAAAAAAACATTGATAATTTAAAAGAAATCCGATTTTTTGAAAAATCTGATTTCTAGACTCAACATGTGATTCATTGCTTTATCAGAACCGGTAGGTAAAATTCAGGCTTGTACATAAGTTTCCTTAATATCAAAACAATGTTATGGGTGCTCTTAATGAAAGTTAAATAATAACATTCGCAACTAACCAGTCTGTCAGACAAAATTCATTAATAGTGATGACAGTATTAAAGATCGAATTAGTTAATCTATAATTTAATCTATTTTTTGAATACTCAATTCTTATTATTTAAGTTAGCTGTTAATACTATACAATTCAAATTATCAAGTCAAGCGTTCCTGCTTGAGTTAAATCACCAGGCATCAACGCTTCTTATGAAGATTAAATACCAACCATCATACTCCGTTAAGGGCGAACACGCAAGTTCGCCCATACAGCCCCTGAATACATGCTGGTTTGTAGGGGCAGCCCTGGTTCCATTCGCAACCGCTTTGGATTCCAAAATACCCGACAATTTATGATTAATTTTTCCAAAACTTGGTATTTCAACAAAAATTTTAAATGGCATACCCCAAAATCGGCGCTAACCATTTTTCCACCTTAGCCACTGTCATACCTTTACGCTTGGCATAATCTTCCACTTGATCTTTCCCAATTTTACCGATGCCAAAATATTGTGCTTCTGGATGGGAGAAGTACCAGCCAGATACAGAAGCGGCGGGAAGCATGGCAAAACTTTCCGTTAGCGTGATACCCGCCTCTTTATGGGGTTTAAGTAGGGACCACAGCGTTGCCTTTTCAGTGTGATCTGGACAAGTGGGATAACCCGGCGCAGGGCGAATACCCTGATAAGCTTCTTTTATCAGTTCTTCATTCGTCAAATTCTCATCAGGAGCGTAGCCCCAAAAGTCTTGTCGCACTCGCTCATGCATCCGTTCAGCAAAAGCTTCAGCGAGACGATCAGCGAGGGCTTTTAATAAGATACTGTTGTAATCATCATGTACCTTTTCAAAATGGGCAAGATGTTCTTCGATACCAACCCCCGTCGTGACAGCAAATGCACCGATATAGTCGGCAACGCCGCTATCTTTAGGGGCAATGAAATCAGCAAGACACCGATTATGCTGTTCCTGAGTTTTGGGCATTTGTTGCCGTAAGTGATGTAATGTTGCCCTAACTTGGGTGTTTTCAGGGTAAATTTCAATATCATCATCATTAACACTGTTAGCCGGGAACAAGCCCATAACGGCATGAGCATGTAACCATTCTTCCTGAATAATGCGATCTAACAGGACTTGTGCATCTTGATAAAGTTGACGCGCCTCCTTGCCGACGACTTTATCATCCAAAATTTGGGGATAACGCCCTGACAAACTCCAAGTCTTAAAAAACGGTGTCCAATCAATACGCTTACGCAATTCTGCGAGAGAGTAATTTCCAAATAGTTTGACACCTAAAAAGTCAGGCTCAGGGGGCGTATACTCTTCCCAATTGAGGACTAACTTATTCGCTCTTGCTTGTTGCAAGGTGAATGTCCGGCGTTTGCTTCCCATTTTACTTGCGTGTTTATCGCGGACTTGATCATATTCTGCACTTATTTGTTTGACATACTCCGTCTTTAATACAGGAGAAATCAGCTTTTGTGCAACGCCCACCGCACGAGAAGCATCAAGCACATAAACCGCCGGATGACTATAATTCGGTGCAATTTTAACGGCGGTATGCACTTTAGAAGTCGTCGCCCCGCCAATCATTAACGGTATCTCAAAACCTTGGCGTTCCATTTCTTTAGCGATATGTACCATTTCATCTAATGAAGGAGTAATTAATCCCGATAAACCAATCATATCGCAATTCTGTTTGCGGGCTTCTTTTAGAATCGTCTCTGCCGGTACCATGACACCGACATCAATGATTTCAAAGTTATTGCATTGTAAAACCACACCCACAATATTTTTGCCAATATCATGGACATCGCCCTTAACCGTTGCCAATAATATTTTGCCCGCGCTCGTGACGGCATCATCTTCACCTTTTTCGGCTTCAATGAAGGGCATGAGGTGAGCCACTGCCCTTTTCATCACGCGAGCAGATTTCACCACTTGCGGTAAAAACATTTTGCCCACTCCAAATAAATCTCCCACCGTATTCATGCCATCCATTAAAGGTCCCTCTATGACATGTAAAGGGCGTTCCGCTTCTAATCTCGCTTCTTCTGTATCGGCATCAATATAATCAGTAATGCCTTTCACCAGGGCATATGCCAGGCGTTTTCCGACAGGTGCATCGCGCCAAGCGGCTTCCTGTTTCTTATCCTGGGTACTGCCCCCCGTTTTATATTTATCCGCAATCTCCAATAACCGATCCGTCGCATCATCACGACGATTTAAAATAACATCCTCAACACGCTCACGAAGCTCTTCAGGTAAATCCTCATAAATGGCTAATTGCCCCGCATTGACAATGCCCATATCCATACCCGCTTTGATAGCGTGATAAAGAAAAACCGAATGAATCGCCTCACGTACCGGATTATTACCCCGAAATGAAAACGAAACATTAGAAACACCGCCCGATATCAGGGCATGAGGCAAAGATTGTTTAATTTCATGAATCGCTTCAATAAAATCAACGGCATAATTATTATGTTCCTCAATCCCTGTTGCCACCGCAAAAATATTAGGATCAAAAATAATGTCTTCAGCCGGAAAACTGACTTGTTCCGTTAAAATCTGGTAACAACGTTGACAGATTTCCACCTTACGCGCCTGAGTATCAGCCTGCCCCTGCTCATCAAACGCCATAATAATAACCGCAGCACCATAGCGTTTTATCAATTTAGCCTGTCTCAAAAATTTTTCGGTGCCCTCTTTGAGACTAATCGAATTGACAATGCCCTTACCCTGGATACATTTAAGCCCAGCTTCTAACACCTCCCATTTGGAAGAATCAACCATAATAGGTACTTTAGCAATATCTGGCTCCGTTGCCACCCTATGTAAAAAATTGATCATTACCGCTTTAGAATCAAGCAGCCCTTCATCCATATTCACATCAATAATCTGCGCTCCATTTTCCACCTGTTGACGCGCCACTTCCAGGGCTTCATCAAATTTTTCCTCCTTAATCAATCGCTTAAAACGCGCAGAACCAGTAACATTCGCCCGTTCACCGATATTCACAAATAAAGAACCTTCATCAATCGTACAAGGTTCCAAACCGGCAAGGCGACAAGCAATAGGAATATCAGGCAATTTGCGCGGCGGATATTTTTCAACAGCCGCTTTGATAGCACGAATATAATCAGGTGTCGTACCACAACACCCACCGATAATATTCAAAAAACCACTTTGCGCCCATTCAGCAATATCCGTTGCCATATCATCAGGCGTTTCATCATAACCCCCAAACTCATTAGGTAAACCGGCATTTGGATGCGCTGAAACGTAAGTCTCTGAAATCCTTGACAATTCTGCAATATATTGGCGTAATTCCTTAGCCCCCAGGGCGCAATTTAAACCAATAGAAAGCGGCTTGGCATGACGTAGCGAATTATAAAAAGCCTCAGTGTTTTGCCCTGACAAAGTACGCCCGGAAGCATCCGTAATCGTACCTGAAATCATAATGGGCAATACATCCCTTGAAAGAGGATTATCAACTTGCCCTGGTAAAATAGGAGAATTAGGATGATCATCAAAAAACTTTTGTACCGCAAAAATAGCCGCCTTCGCATTCAAAGTATCAAAAATTGTTTCAATCAAAATCAAATCAGCACCGCCATCAACCAAACCCTGGGTAGCTTCATAATAAGCTTCCACCAAATCATCAAAAGTAACATTACGACAACTGGGATCATTCACATCAGGGGAAATGGAACAAGTACGATTAGTCGGTCCCAACACACCCGCGACAAACCGGGGATAATCAGATGTTCCGATTTCATCAGCCGCTTCCCGCGCCAGTTTGGCACCCGCGACATTAATTTCATAAACCAAATCTTCCATTTGGTAATCTGCCATAGCCGTTCGTGTCGCACTGAAAGTATTCGTTTCAATCAAATCAGCACCCGCCTCAAGATATTGGCTATGAATATCCCGAATAATCTGTGGCTGGGTTAATGACAAAAGATCATTATTGCCCTTTAAATCGCAACCCCACTTTTTAAAACGTTCCCCCCGATAATCATCTTCTTCCAGTTGATGCCTTTGGATCATGGTCCCCATCGCACCGTCGAGAATCAAAATACGTTGCTCTAACAGGGATTGGATGGTATTAAAAGCGTTAGCATGAGACATTGGATTTCCTATATTAATAAGTCATTTGAATTAATAATTATAATTGTTATTGTAGCTGAAGATTAACTGAGTTAAAATGTAACTATTCAATCTTAGCGTGTTAGAAATACTATTTTTTGAAAAATAGTATTTCTTTTTATGAATTAGCCCTGGGATAAATCTATTTGAGCTTTATTTCAGGGCAGAGTACAAAATATGTTAAATATTGTTGCTTGTTTGGCTCATTATGAACAAATTTCCCAAACATCAAAAATAAAAAGTTAAAAACACTTGATATTTTTGATAAGGAACGTGCATAAAATAACTTCAACAACTAAACCTGATAGGTTTTGGAAACCTGTCAGGTTTGATGCGACATTAAAGTGGGCGCTTTTCTCCAATAACACGATTGAACCAATCGAAGTATCAGAAACCGGTTTGACTATCAAAACGATTGATACAACGATTGATATGTTAATGCGAATTAAGAGTTGTAATTTTTTTACCAGGTAGGTTGGGTTAGCAAGCGTAGGCTCAATGGCATTGACGCTGGCGCGTGGAACCCGAAAAAAGGATATAGCATCAGTAGGGCAGATTAATTTCTAATTCAATTAGCAATTAATAATTCCCAATTAAACATAAGAACAGATAAAAATATTTTTATATTGGCTGAAACCTTTAAAATTGTAGAATTTGAAGAAATATTTCTTTTGACCTAGAAAAATTTTTCAAAAAGGGATTGGATAGCACCACTAATAGTAATGATGGTACAATATTAGGTGGTTCTTTTGATAGTGGAAAACTTGATCTAGCATACAAAGCTCTTGATGGAGGTAGTTTAATAACTGTTCCAGATAATGATAGTTTAGATTTGACAGAGTTTTCTTTTTCAACTTGGGTTAAAGTAGATTCTCTCAATAGTTCAAATATGCCTATTATTTGGAAGGGACTAGGGGGGGAAATATAACTTCCCCATATTCTTTTTTTATTGCTGGTAACGTCCATCAAACTTTCACTCCTTCTGGAGAAGTGACTGGAACAATAACTCGTCAAAAAGCAATCATTATGATTTCAGATGGAGTTTATGAGCTTGACGAGCCTAATTCTGTCACATGTTCCGACGAACCAGCAACTTATAACAACGAAACCCGGCAGGCAATTTTGCCTTGTGTAGAAATACCGTTGTACACCGATATTAACGGTAGTCCTATCAATATAACCGGACTATATTCGGCTGTACTAGAAATACCTTTTGGTTTTTCAGATTTTGAAGCCAAAGAACTGACTTTCTTGGAAATAATTGAAGAATCAAATCCAACTCATGCTCGGTTTAATCCTGATAGTGGCATTTTGGATATTCCAAGAATTGATGTACCAACTACCGTACCATTGTTAGTTGGTGGAACTGTACCAGGCCCAACACTTCAATGTAGTGCCGAGTTACAACAATCCGTTTTAAGGGCTGAAGTTTTAATATTGCAGGAGTTTGATTGCAATTTACCTTAACTGTAACAAAGGGGCAGAGCAAGCGTAGGGTGGCTAGAGCTTCGCTGCACCCACCCTCATTTTTCTTTCAAGTGAAAAGTAGGATTCAACGCGTTTAGAAATCTTTTCCAAAAATCGCTTGATTCGCCAAAGAGCTTAAACCTGACAGGTTTTTTTTGCCCTTAAGAATATTAGACTTGTCCGAAAATAAGCAAGCGTCAATGGCATTAAGTTAAGGGCAACCTCGAAAACTTAATACACTTGCCCTTAGCGTAGCCTAAATTTAGCACTTAGCTAGGGAAAGCTACCCGAAAAGGTGGTAACCACAGAATGCCACTCTGCTAAGTGTTTTTATCAAATGTCTGTGAAATCCTTCCTAATTAACTACTGTAGAGAGTCTATAAAATGACCAACCAACAATTAATAAGCCGTGATTTTCACGGTGCTACAATCCGCCAGCGTTCTGATGGGTATTTGAACTCGACAGATATGTGCCAATCTACAGGTAAACGGTTAAATGATTATCGTCGCCTTAAATCTACGCAAGAATATATCGTAGCTCTTTCGAGTGATGCGGGAATTCCCGCATCTAATATAAGGGCATCATGACTATTTAATTCGTGGGAATGGCTTATATGCTAAATTGTATGGTGGGTAAGGGCATTAAAAACGGTCTAAAACTCAAAAATCATTGAAACAAAGAAATCCTATTTTTTGAAAAATCGGATTTCTAATCACATTTTTTACCGACACGTAGAAGGTAAAACATTAGACGGCACACCATTAGGTTCGCCTGCACTATACTGCCATAACATAGCATTTGAATTATAAGTCAACCGAATAGTTTTTCCTGCCACCAATGGATTAACGCCTTCTTCTACCGTTTTCAGAGTGCCCTGAAAAAAGAAATCACCTGAAATGATGTTGGCTGTGTATTTTCCTGCGATTTTGCCACCAAGCTCTTCTACACTACCCCACTTACCCATTGACGAAAAATACTCTTCTGCAGGCGCTTTAAGTCCTCCCAGCAAACCCATTGTTTCACAAATAAATTCTATAACTGGAACTGAAGATAATAAACACTGTTGGGATACGCCATTAGGCGCACCTCGTCCTAATTTCCAATCTTGCGTTTTTCTGTTATAGAACAGCCTAATGGTTTTACCCGCCACTGCTGGTTCAACGCCTTCTTTTAGCGTTTTCATAGTTGCCTGGAAGAAGAAATCAAAATCACTTGAAATGATGTTAGCTGTGTATTTGCCTGCGGTTTTGTAACCAAATCCTGAAAGCTCTTCTATACTAGCCCACTTACCCGTTCCCCAAAAATACTCTTCTGCCGGTGCTTTAAGAGAACTTAGTAAATTCCGTGCTTCTCTCAACTGTTCCTTTGCCAAATTGGTACAGGTCCCGCCAGCATTCTTAGGCACAGAATCTGCGTAGGTTGCCCCTGCAACTATTGCCGATAAACATAAAGCGATTGATTTGAAAAAGTTTTTCATATTTCCTTTATAACATTGAGGTAGAAAAAAATGCAACCTATCAAAATTTCCAAAAAAACACATTGGAAACAAACTGACCAAAAAAAATCACCTTTAAAGGTAAGCTGGTATCAAACCAATCCCTTCTTACTAAAAGAATTTAGCTTTTCAGCAATGGTATATTCAGATAATCCAAAATGGCTCGTTTCCCTTGTGCAATAATATTAGATGGGGGTGTCATTGGGTTGCCCTCAATATGTAAACCAATCAAATTAATGAGTTGACCCATTTCCAAAGGTAATGCGGTAAGTAGATTCCAGCGAACATCAAGCATAGTCAAATTAGTCAATTGTCCAATTTCTGAAGGCAAAGCGGTTAGTTGATTATTGCTCACACATAGCATTTGACAATTCCTAAGTTGACCGATAATGGGAGGTAGCACAGTCAAATTATTACCACCAAATGTGTCACCAATAACCAATTTTTTAAGATTGTTCAACTGATTAATTGTTGGAGGTAAATCAGTCAGTTGATTCCCACTGACTTTGAGCATTTCCAAAGAAGTCAAATTCCCAATTTCTGCCGGTAATGCCATAAGTTGATTATAGGATAAATCCAATTCGGTTAAGTGAGTAAGTTGACCGATTTCGGTAGGCAATATTGTTAAACCTCTTTCTGAAAGATCGAGCGATATCACTTTATGTTTAGCAGTTTGCTCAATCATTTGGAGTAATTCTGCGTTTATCATGATTTTACCTGCCTATATTTGAGACTTTTTTAGGGTATGTGCTCATGAAATGATTCAGAATCTGGTAATCTAATAACCTATTTTTTAACAAGCTGTACTTTGTACTTCAAACAAGATAAATTTAATGTTATTATATTACCATTTTATTATAGAAATCCATTAGAAATACTATTTTGGGCAAAAATAGTATTTCTGAAGGCACCCTACGTTTGCTACTGTCATCTTGAATGCCTATGAGCAAGGCGTGTTTGAGATTGAATGATTATGAGTGATTATTCAGGGCTTCCGCAAAGGATTGCCCAATGCCATTTGCGTTAAGCCAGGGCGAACATGCACGTTCCTTAGCACCGAAATCCTTAATGTCCATCCGGAAACACTAAAAAAGCTTACGCTTTGAAATTTTTGCAGCTTTGCCATCTGCGCCGTCACTTTTCCTTCCTTAAAAAATATCTAAACTGATAACTGATAACTTATAACTAAATATGTCTATTAATACTCCCCATCATTCCCGATTTTTTTGGCGTTCTTCCGCTATGTTTAGCATTTTGGACTCAGAAGGCAAATTTAAAGAAGTTAATTCCGCTTGGGAAAATACCCTGGGCTTATCTACCGCCGGATTGCTAGCTAAACCTTTTTTAGATTTTGTTCAGCCCGATGATAAAACATTAGTTCAATACTATTTTACTCAATTAGATGAAGGCTTGCCGTCAATATCGTTTTCCATTCGGTTTCGTCATTACGATAATACTTATCGTCATATATTGTGGGAAATAAGTGGAGCAGCATCGGCTGAATATGCTTATTATGCGGTAGGAATGGACGTAACCATACGTGAACAGCCTCAAATAGCCGATGAAATGCTCAGTGTATTAGAAGAGGGTGTCATTTTACAGTATGCGAATGGAGCCATTGGAACCTGTAATCCGAGTGCAGAACGTATTTTAGGTTTATCGGCTGATCAAATGATGGGATGGACTTTAGTTGATGCAGACTGGCGGCTGGTTCATGAAGATGGTACCCCATTTCCAACCGAAACTCACCCAGCAATTTGTACCTTGCGAACGGGGCAATCTTATAATGATGTCGTTATGGGTATCGTCAAGCCAGATGAATCAGTGATTTGGATTCGTATTCATACTTATCCATTATGGCGCGATGATGTCACGATGCCCTATGCCGTAGTCATTTCATTTTCAGATATTACATCCTATAAGGAAACTGAACAAACTTTACGTAAAAATTTAGCCACGTCTAGTGGATATATACCAGAAAATAATTATGATTTATGGAATTGGGATTTCACCACCAATGAAATGCACTTTTCAGCACGTTGGGAAAAAATGTTAGGGTTTGAAGAACATGAATTATTGCAACATATTAATTCATGGCATCAACGTATTCATCCAACAGATCATAAACGGGTGATGGAGGATATTCAAACATTATTAACCGGTTTAACGCCAATGTGTGAAAATACCCACCGTTTACAACATAAAGATGGCAGTTATCGCTGGATTTTAAACCGTGCAGTGATGGTTCAAAATTCGTCAGGTGAACCACTCAATATAGTGGGAACCCATGTCGATATGACTGAGCCACATCATATTGAAGATGAATTACATGAAACCGAACTCAAATATCAACAATTGATGGAAGTTGAATCGGATGCCATTTTTATGATAGATGCCGATACCATAGAAATACTTGATGTTAATAAAGCAACGACTCATTTGTATGGTTATAGTCGCAATCAGTTATTAAAGCTCCCAAAAATGACATTTTCAGCACAGCCGGATAAAACCGAGCAAATGATTAAAAAGGCGATAAAATCAACCTCAATACAATACCATAAAAAACAGAATGAAACCGTTTTTCCTGTGGAAGTCACCACCTGCCCATTTTCGTTTCAAGATAGGCAAGTCTTGATGATGGCGGTACGTGATATTTCAGAACGGCAGAAAATGGAAAGCGCGTTGTGGGAAAATGAATCAAAGTATCGGCAATTATTTGAAGCCGCTTCCAATCCAACCGTGGTATTTGATACCAATACTCAACAAATTTTTGATGTAAATCAAGCCGCAGTTGATTTATATGGATATAGTAAAAATGAATGGTTGCAAATGAGAACTGAAGAGGTTTCAGCCGAACAGGTGAAAAAACGAGGTACCTTTGGAAGTGGCCATAAACGGCATGTCATTCCACTACGTTGGCATAAGAAAAAAGATGGCACCGTCTTTCCAGTTGAAATTGCGAGTGGTAATTCTTATCTATTTCAAGGGCGTTCCCTAGTGTGTACGACATTGCGTGACATTACAGAACGTAAAGCTTATGAAGAAGCACTGCGTCAAGAAAGAGATTTTGTACAGTCTTTGATTCAAGCATCACCTGCCTTTTTTATCACTATCAATCCAGATGGAAAAATTCGTATGATCAATCAGGCTATGTTGCAAGCGACTGGATATTCGTTAGCTGAAGTAGAACAGGCTGATTTTATTACATTTTTTGTATCTACTCAGGAACAGTCCTTAGTCTCTACTGAAATTTCCAATCTAATTAAATCTATGCAACCATCATTAATGGAATGCCATGTTAAAAGTAAATCGGGTCAATCTTTACTGGTGGAATGGCATAGCCGTGCTGTCGTTAAAGCGAATGGTGTGCTAGATTATTTTTTTGGCGTGGGTATTGATGTGACTAAGCGTAAAAAAGCCGAAGTGCATTTGCATTTATTTAAATCTATTATTGAAACTTCTGAAGAAGCGATTACAATTAGGGATGCACAAGGACAATTAATGTATATTAATCAGGCTTATGAAAAATTATTTGGCTATTCTTTCCAAGAAGCCAAACTGAATAATTTATTTGACACTTACCCGATTGAATCCAAAAAAATTTGGAAAAAAGAAGTCATACCTGCTTTAGCCAGTGGTAATAGTTGGGAAGGTGAATTAGACGCTTTTTACAACGATGGTTCTCAATTTCCTATCTGGCAGCGAGTTGATGCCGTGCGTAATGCTGAAGGAAAAATTTTATTTCGTTTTGGTTTAATGCATGACATCAGTGAACGTAAGCGTATGTGGGATATGTTGCGTAAACAATGGCAAGAGTACCAAATGATTTTTAACACCGTGCCAGCGATGATTTGGTATCGTGATAAGAATAACCATTTAATACGCCAGAATAAAAGAGCAACTGAGGTCTTTAAAAATCATGAGCAAGAACTTGAAAAATATACCGATTGTCAAGTGATTATTCAAGTGGGTCGTCCCCAATCTGGGATCGTACACAGCCTTAAAGTCATATCAGAAAACATGGCGGATTCAATGGGTAAAGAAGCTGTAGAATCTCAGCGTTGGTTACAATTTGATAAAATTCCTTATCGGAATGCCACAGGTAATCTGATCGGCGTGATTGTGTTTGCTATTGATATTACTGAATACAAAAAACCTCAATCATCAAAATCTGATCGTTTTCAGCAACAAAGCTATCATGACAATGAGGCTTTTCTCACTTCGCTATTCGATGTAGCTAAGTTGGGAATTTGTGTGACAGATGATCAGGGACGTTTTTTGCAAGTTAATCAAGCTTTTACAGCTTTATATGGCTATCGCACTCAAGAATTGATAGGGCAACCTTTTACTATGATACTGCCACCATCGGCTCGTGATGATGCAGTGCGTGAATATTATAGTTTATTGGTGACACAAGAAAAAGAGATGTTTATCAAACGGCGAACAGAACAACACCGTAATGGTCAATTATTTGAGGTGCAAATGATGGGCAGTCGAGTCATATTTAAAGAAAGAGGACGTATGTTAGTTAGTATTATTAGTCAAATTTAAACGTTCGCGATGATTCGCCACAACAATCCAAAGGTATTTACATCTTATGAATTTACAAGCGAAATGGTTACGTTATGTTGTTGCTATAGTTCTTATCGGTATTGCTATGGGTTTCAGAATATGGCCTTTGGGTGGTTTGGAATTACGCATACCCTGGGTAACTTTCTATCCAGCCGTAATGGCTGCCGCCTTATATGGTGGTTTTCCGACAGGTCTATTAGCCACATTTCTCTCTATTATGGCCGTTTTGTCCTGGTCTCCCACCGGCGAACCCTTTATTGATGATCCTGGTGATTGGTTAGGTATAGCTGTTTTTTCTTTCAATGGCTTATTAATCTCCGCCATGAGTGGTGCAATGTATAGGGCTAAAGATCGGGCAACTGTGGCTAAAGAACAAGCTGAAACCGCTAATCGCTCCAAAAGCGATTTTTTATCTAACATGAGCCATGAATTACGAACACCATTGAATGGAATTTTAGGCTATGCTCAAATCCTTAAACGGAACAAGAATCTCACCGCTATGCAGCTAGATGGTCTCAATATCATTAATGAGAGTGGTAGACATTTATTGACGCTTATCAATGATATTTTAGACTTATCTAAAATTGAGGCCGGTAAAATGGAACTTTATGCTTCTTCCGTCCATTTCCAAACATTTTTAGATGGAATTGGTGGCGTGATTCGGATGCGAGCAGAAGAAAAAAATGTTTTTTTCCAGTTTGAAGCCCCTAAACCTTTACCAATCGGCGTGAGTATGGACGAAAAAAGATTACGTCAAGTCATCATCAATCTGTTGGGAAATGCCGTAAAATTCACCCATCAGGGAAAAGTCATTTTGCGAGTCACTCCCCTTGGAATCATACAAATTAAGGATGATCTAAAACAACAACTGATTCGGTTTGAGGTAGAAGATACGGGTGTTGGTATGACACCAGAAGACTTAAACAATATATTTTTAGCCTTTGAACAAGTGGGTGATAAAAAGGTACGACAAGCAGGTACCGGCTTAGGATTGGCGATTAGCAGTCGCTTGGTCGAACTGATGGATGGTAAATTGCAAGTCAAAAGTGAAAAGGGTAAAGGCTCAATTTTTTGGTTTGAGAGTATGTTTCCACTGGTTGAAGTGGCTGTCCAAACTGAAGAAACCAACAAACAAGTGGTTGGCTATAAAGGAGAACGGCGCACCCTGCTGGTGGTAGACGATAAGCGTGAAAATCGTTTGGTGATGGCGGGTATGTTAGAACCAATAGGATTTGAAGTGATTCTCGCTGAAAATGGGCAAGAGGAAATTGAAAAAGCGCAAGAAATACAACCTGATTTGATTTTAACGGATTTGATCATGCCTGTGAAAACAGGATTTGAAGCAGTCGCAGAAATACGGCAAATACCCACTGTGAAAAATATTCCCATTATCGCAGTGTCGGCAAGTGTATTTACTGATGATCAGAACAAAAGTCAGATCGCCGGGTGTGATGCCTTTATTCCTAAGCCAGTGGATGAACGAAAATTGTTAGCTTTGCTACAGACACATTTGCAATTGGCATGGGTTTATGATGAGAAAGAAGCAGACGATTCCAAACTTGAGAAGATTGAAAAAGAAAAAGCTTTGGTTGCGCCACCTGCTGATGAACTTGAAGTGTTATATGAACTTGCAATGTTAGGGAGTATGCGAGACATCCGAGATCGAGCTTTGCAACTTGAAGAACGGGATGATAAATATATTTCCTTTGCCAGAAAACTCCAAAGCTTAGCCAAGGGCTTTGAAGATGAAAAAATTGTTGCCCTAATTGAACACTATTTAAAAGGAGAAAAATGAGCATTATCAATGAAACCGCAACAGCCTTTCAGAAAAAAAGTCATACCATTCTGATTATTGAAGATAATCCTAATAATTTAAGTGTGATTGTAGAGTATTTGGAAGAAGCTGCTTTCAAGATTGTGGTGGCTCGTAATGGTGAAATGGGGTTAAAACGAGCCAAATTTGTTTATCCCGACATTATCTTATTGGATGTGATGATGCCGGGCATTGATGGTTTTGAAACTTGTCGTCGTCTAAAAGCGAATGAAATGACTAAAGACATTCCTGTTATTTTTATGACCGCACTTGATAGTCCCGAAGATAAAGTCAAAGGCTTTGAAGTTGGTGGCATAGATTATATCACCAAACCTATTCAGCACGAAGAAGTCTTAGCGCGTGTGACCACACATCTACGCATTCAAAACTTGACGATTCACTTGAATAGCAAAATTGAGGAATTAACCAAAACTCGCTATGAATTAGTACAAAGCGAAAAAATGGCTTCGCTTGGGCGATTGGTTGCTGGTTTTGCCCATGAACTCAATACACCTCTCGGTGTTGCCATTGGTAGTGCTTCCGCTTTACAAGGCGAAGCTAAAAAAATCAATGTTTTAATGGAGCAAGAGGAAGTGGATGTGGATGAATTGCTGTCGGCGTTAGAGGTTATTGATAAAGGCTCCGATTTAACCTTATCCAATTTAGAACGCTCTGCCAACTTAGTGACCAGTTTCAAACGCACCGCCGTGGATCAAACCTCTGATGAGGTGCGGTCATTTTTGGTCCATGAGGTAATTAACGATACAATTAACACGTTGCATAGCCGCTTCAAAAAGACCGACATTGAAATTTCGCTGGATTGTCACAATTTGCTCAAAGTAAAAAGTTTGCCTGGTGCTTTGGAACAAATCCTGACTAACTTATTAATGAATAGCCTCATACACGGTTTTAATGAGGGCAAAAATGCAGGTATCATTAAAATCAACGTCGAACTTTTAAAAGCACAGTTACATTTAGAATATTCCGATAACGGCAAAGGCATTGCACCTGAAAATATGGAAAAAATATTTGAGCCGTTTTTTACAACCCACCGCGCTCATGGTGGCAGTGGCTTAGGAATGTATATTTGTTATAATCTTATTACTACCCAATTGCATGGTACAATTAATTGTGAAAGTGTGCTTGGTGAAGGAGTTGTATTTCAGATTGATTTTCCAATATAACTCATATTATATACAATCCTTGTAGTTCACTTTAGGAGAAAATAATTACCATGTTAATTCTACCTAACTATCAAATAGCTCGTCAGATTTACGAAAGCATTAATTCGCTCGTTTATCGAGGGCTGCGAAAAAAGGATAATCAGCCGGTTATCCTAAAAATGCTCAAACAAGACTACCCCACCCCGGCGGAATTAACCCGCTATCAACAAGAATATGAAATCACGCATGATTTTGATTTAGCCGGGGTTATCAAAGCGTATGCTATTGAAAAATACCAAAATACGCTCGTTATTATTTTGGAAGATTTTGGAGGCAACTCCTTAAAACAATTAATGGCAAATCGTCCAATAACGATAAAAGCGTTTTTGCCTATTGCCATTCAAATCGCTGACAGTTTAGGCAATATTCATGCAGCTAATATTATTCATAAAGATATTAACCCAAGCAATATTGTTGTGAATGTTGACACTCAGCAATTGAAAATCATTGATTTTGGCATTGCAAGCCGCTTGCCGCGTGAAAATCCCACTCTGAAAAATCCGGAGCAATTAGAAGGCACATTAGCTTATTTATCCCCGGAACAAACCGGGCGCATCAATCGCAGTATGGATTATCGCACTGACTTATATTCATTGGGGGTGACTTTTTACGAATTGCTTTGTGGGCAATTGCCCTTTACGGCTACAGATGCAATGGAGTTAGTGCATTGTCATATTGCTAAACAACCTACACCACCCTTTGGACCTGATATACCACCAATAGTTTCCGACATCATAATGAAACTATTGGCAAAAAACGCAGAGGCTCGATATCAATCCGCTTTTGGTGTCAAAGCTGATTTGGAGGAATGTCTCAAAAACCTCGGAGGTTTCAGCTTTGAACTAGCCCAAAACGACTTTTCGGGAAAATTTGAAATTCCACAAAAACTTTATGGGCGCGATCTGGAAGTCAATACTTTATTACAAGCCTTTGAACGTGTCAGTAATGGCACTGCCGAAATGATGCTTGTCGCAGGCTATTCTGGCGTAGGCAAAACCGCCCTGGTACATGAAGTCCATAAACCCATGACTGAAAAGCGGGGCTATTTTGCAGCCGGTAAGTTTGATCAATTCCAGAAAAATATACCTTATTCCGCCATTACGCAAGCATTTAATGAATTTTGTCGTTATTTGCTGATGGAAAATGTAGAAACTCTGGCAAAGTGGAAAACGAAAATCTTGGCTGCGGTAGGCAATAACGGGCAAATTATTATTGACGTTATTCCTGATTTAGAATTAGTCATTGGTTCCCAACCCGAAGTCGCAAAAGTGGGAGCGACTGAAGCGCAAAACCGTTTCCAGATATTTTCCTTGAAATTTATTAAAGCGTTATGCGATAAGGAGCATCCCTTCATTCTGTTTATTGACGATTTACAATGGGTGGATTCCGCTTCATTAGGTTTACTGAAAAGCATTATGCTTGATGACGAAATCCAACACCTATTAATTATCGGTGCTTATCGTGATAATGAAGTTGATAACAGTCATCCATTTATTATGGCAATGGAAGAACTTCAAAAAGCCAATGCCGTTATTAACACTATTGAATTGGCAAATTTACAACCAGCAGATATCAACCATTTATTGCAAGATAGCCTCAAGTGTGAAGCACTACGAACTCAAGCACTCACCGACTTGATTTACCAGAAAACCCAAGGCAATGCCTTTTTCACTCATCAGTTTTTGCAAACCTTGTATTTCGATGCGTTATTGCGTTTTGATTTTGAACAATATGAATGGCAATGGGATATTGAACAGATTGCCGCCCAAAATATCACCGATAACGTGGTTGAATTGATGGCAAATAAGATTGAAAAATTGTCTTCAAGCACATCGGCAGCCTTGCAATTAGCGGCTTGTATTGGTAATCAATTTGACTTGCCCATCTTGGCTATTATTTATGAACAGAACCAAAACGAGACGTTATCCGTATTACATCCGGCAATTACCGAAGGGCTTATTCAGCCTTTAGATGAAAACTACAAACACATTGAGAGTTTTGAAAAATCCCAATTTAAGTTTTTGCATGATCGGGTACAACAAGCCGCCTATGCACGGATTGATGGTGAGCGAAAACAAGCCGTGCATTTACAAATAGGGCGTTTGTTATTAGCTAATGTTTCTAGCGAAAAATTGGCCGAAAAACATTTTGAAATCGTTGATCATCTCAATATGGGACGAGAATTGATTGCGGATGTTCAAGAAAAAATGGAACTTGCCCAATTGAATTTAGAAGCAGGTCAAAAATCCAAAAATGCCACCGCTTATGGGGCTGCTATCAACTATCTGACCGTTGGGCAGGAATGTTTAACCGAAAATAGTTGGAAAATGGACTATGACTTGACGCTCAATATCTTTACCGAAGCAGCGGAAGTGGCTTATCTCAGTGGTGACTTTCAACAGATGGAGCAGCTTGCTCAAATAGTATTACAACATGCACGAACTTTAACAGATGAAGTGAAAGTCTGTGAAATTTCAATCTTGGCTTATCTTGCCCAAAATCAATCCAAAAAAGCAATTCAAACCGCCTTGGTTTTTCTAAACAAACTGGGCATTAGTCTTCCTGAAGAACCGACTCAAAAAGATGTTAGTTTGGCTCTCCAGAATACACACGTTTCAGTCTCCTTAAAACCCATCCAATCTCTCATTGATTTACCCCTGATGACGGATACTCAGTCGATATTAGCAGTGCGTGTCATGATTACAGTGACACCGGCGGCTTACGCAACTTCGCCAAACTTGCTGATTTTACTGATACTTAAACAAGTTCAGTTATCGCTTGAATATGGCAACGTGTCTGAGTCAAGCTTTTCTTATGCTGGTTACGGATTCATTCTCTGTAGCATGTCCCATATTGAATCGGGATATCAATTTGGCCGATTGGGCTTAGATTTGTTGCAACGATTAGGTGAAAAGGGAATTCAAGCAAAGGTCATTGAAATATTTAATGCCTTTGTAAGACCTTGGAAAGAGCATGTCATAGAAGCATTACCCTCCTTGTTAGAAAGTTATCAAATTGGCTTGGAAACTGGGGATATCGAGTATGGTTCGTATTCTATCTATATTTATTCCTACTATTCCTATTTTATCGGTAAGCCACTTGTCACCCTGGAGCGAGAAATGGCGCAGTATGGTCAAGCACTGGCTCGGCTTAAACAAGAGAATATTCTGAACTGGCATCACTTGTTTTGGCAAATCGTTTTAAACTTAACCGGACATGTCAACAATCCGTGTCGTTTGACCGGCGACATTTATGATGAAAACACGCAATTACCTCTTCATCAACGAACGAAGGACAGGACAGCGATTCATCATTTGCATGTGAACAAATGTATCCTGCATTATCTGTTTCAAGAATATGTCATGGCTATTGAAAACGCGGAGATCGCAGAACAGCATTTAGATGGTGTCATCAGTCAGTTAGAGGTGGCTATATTTCATTTTTACGATTCTCTCGCACGGTTAGCGGTGTATCCCAGTTTACCCCAGCAAGAACAAGAAGCCATTTTTGCTAAAGTATCTGCTAATCAGCAAAAAATGAAATTGTGGGCAGAATATGCACCAATGAATTTTCAGCACAAATACGATTTAGTCGAAGCCGAACGTTCTCGCGTGTTGGGCAAAGACGGTGATGCCAGAGAATTTTATGACAAAGCCATTGAGTTAGCCCATGAAAATGAATATCGCAACGAAGAAGCTTTGGCTTATGAACTGGCAGGGCAATTTTATTTGCTAAAAGGCAATTTAAAAGTCGCTCAAGTTTACTTGCGTGATGCCCATTATGCCTATCAACAATGGGGTGCTTTGGCAAAAGTCAAACATTTGGAAACCAAATACCCACAATTTCTGACACCCAAAACTGCTCCTGCCATTCTAACAAATGCCACTATCTCAGCAACAAAAATGGCTCCCGATTCAACAACTGGCAGTAGTAACCAATGGCTAGATTTGAACAGTGTAACAAAAGCCTCTCAAACTCTGGCTGGGGAAATTGTGTTGAGCCGGTTGCTAGAAAAAATGACGCACATTGTCATTGAAAACGCGGGGGCTGAAAAAGGTTTATTGTTACTGCCTCGCCAAAACAATTGGTTTATCGAAGCGGAAGGGCATGTTGAAAGTAAAGAAGTTTTTGTTTTGCAATCCCTTGCCATTGAAGATCATTCTCAGGTTCCAACCAATCTTATTCACTACGTTGCCCGCACCCAAGAAAACGTGGTTCTATCCAATGCCACTGCCGAAGGTAATTTTACCCAAGATGCTTATGTTATCAAACACTGCCCTAAATCGGTACTCGGTATGCCGTTGCTCAATCAAGGCAAACTCACGGGTATTTTGTATTTAGAAAACAACTTGACTGAAGGCGCGTTTACTCCGCAAAGATTACAGGTGTTGAGTTTGCTCTCCTCACAAATGGCAATTTCTATTGAAAATTCTTTATTATACAATAACTTAGAGCAAAAAATCGCTGAACGTACAGGTGAACTGGAGCAAGAAGTCGTTGAACGCCAACGCGCTGAAAAAGCCGCTAAAGTGGCAAATCAAGCCAAGAGTGATTTTCTCTCCAACATGAGCCACGAATTACGAACACCGCTCAATGGTATTTTGGGCTATGCACAAATTCTCCGGCGTGGGAAGGACCTTGAAGAGTCTCAAGTGACTGATCTCAATACCATTTATCAAAGTGGTAACCATCTGTTAACGCTGATCAACGACATCTTAGATTTATCCAAAATTGAGGCGCGTAAATTAGAGCTTTATCCAGACACCATCCATTTTTCTGGTTTCATAGAAAGCATTTCTGGCATTATCCGCATGAGAGCCGAACAGAAAGATGTTTACTTCTCTTATGAAGCCATAGGTGAATTACCAACGGGCATACTGGTGGATGAAAAACGATTGCGGCAAATCTTAATCAACTTGTTGGGCAATGCAATTAAGTTTACGGATAAAGGTGAAGTGACGTTGATCGTTTCAAGCGTCAATAAAGTCACTGACAATCAAACCCTCATCCGCTTTGAAGTTAAAGACAGTGGTGTCGGAATGACTCCCGAACAATTAAACAAGATATTCCTACCCTTTGAACAGGTAGGCGATACCAAACGTCGGGCGGCTGGCACCGGCTTAGGTTTAGCCATTAGCCGACAATTAGTCGAATTGATGGGCAGCGAAATATTCGTCTCAAGCGAATTTGGCAAAGGCAGTCACTTTTGGTTTGAAGTAGCGTTACCAATCGTTGATGTCAAAGAAGAAGCCATGCAAAAAACGCAGCAAATCACTGGTTATCAGGGAAAACGGCGAACCATTTTGATAGTTGATGACAAGCAGGAAAACCGAGACGTTCTATTCAGTATGTTGACAATGCTTGGTTTTAATGTTGTTGAAGCCAGTAATGGTCAAGAATGCGTGGCACAAGCCAAAGAAATTCAACCCGATATGATATTTATGGACTTGATCATGCCAGTGATAACAGGTTTTGAAGCGGTTCAACTTTTACGGCAAATGCCAGAGTTTAAAGATACTCCAATTATTGCTAATTCAGCCAGTGTTTTTGAAGCGGATCAAAAAAAGAGCCTGATAGCCGGGTGTAATGCCTTTATGCCCAAACCCGTTGAAGAAGATAAACTATTTCGCCTACTGGTTGAATATCTCAAACTGGAATGGATTTACAAAGAAGTCAGGCTAGAAAGCGATGAAAAAAGCAAGAAAGCCAAGTCTGCTCCAATGATACCGCCACCGCCTGAAGAATTGGAAACCTTGTACAAGTTGGCGATGATGGGCAACATGCGAAAAATTAAGGAACAAGCAACCCAGCTTGAGGCATTAGATCAGAAATATCAGCCGTTTGCAAGCAAATTACAAGAACTCGCCAAAGGCTTTAAAAGAAAACAAATCTTGGCTTTAATTAATAATGGTTAATGGTTAATGAAGCTTTCAAGAAATCCGATTTTTGAAAAAAATCTGATTTCTAAAGACACTCAAAAAATCCAACCGAAAATATGAACATTTCTACTCAACCTATATATCAAGGATACACTCTCTTAATTGTGGATGATAACCCAACTAACTTAGGTGTATTAACTGATTATTTGGAGGAACATGGCTTTGAAATTCTATCAGCCGAAGATGGCTATGCGGGAATTGAAATAGCACAATTTGCACAGCCTGATATGATCTTGCTGGATGTGATGATGCCCGGGATAGATGGCTTTGAAACCTGCCGTCGTTTGAAAGTTGATGAAAAAACTCAAAGCATTCCCGTGATTTTTATGACGGCACTGGAAAGCACCAAAGACAAAGTCAACGGGTTTAAAGTAGGCGGTGTGGATTACATTACCAAGCCGGTACAGCAAGAAGAAGTATTGGCGCGTATCAGTACCCATTTACGTATTCAAGCGCTAACCCAAGAATTAGTACAAAGCGAAAAAATGGCTTCGCTTGGGCGATTGGTTGCTGGCTTTTCCCATGAACTCAATACTCCTATCGGTGTCGCAGTCTGCGCCTCTTCAATTTTGCAGGAAAAATCAAAGTTTATCAATGAGTTGATAGAACAAGAAGAAGTCGATGAAGAAGAATTGGTTTCAGCACTAGATACAATTGCTCAGGCGGCAGCTCTGACTCGGTCTAATTTAAGACGGGCAGCCGATTTAGTGAGCAGTTTCAAGCGCACCGCCGTAGATCAAAGCTCTGATAAAGTGCGGTCATTTCAAGTCCATGAGGTAATTAACGATACGATTAACACCTTACATAGTCAATTCAAAAAAACCGACATTGAAATTTCGCTGGATTGTTCCAAAGAATTAAAGGTAAAAAGTTCACCTGGTGCTTTGGAACAAATTCTGACTAACTTATTAATAAATAGCTTTATACACGGTTTTAATGATGGCAAAAATGCAGGTGTTATTAAAATCAACGTTCAACTTTTAAAAGAGCATTTACAGTTAGAATATTCCGATAATGGCAAAGGTATTGCACCTGAGAATCTGGAAAAAATATTTGAGCCGTTTTTTACGACCAACCGCGCTCATGGCGGTAGTGGCTTAGGGATGTATATTTGCTATAATCTTATTACTATCCAATTGCATGGTACAATTAATTGTGAAAGTGTGCTTGGTGAAGGGGTTGTTTTTAAGATTGATTATCCAATATAACTCACTAGCAAGGGCGAACACTTATGTTCGCCCCTACAGTCTGAAAAACGTACATTAATTCATTTCCGAAAGCGTTTTGCTCAACGTCTCTAAAAACGCCTGATTTTCATCAGGTGTACCTATCGTAACCCGTAAGCAATTATCTAAGAGGGGATGGCTGCCCTGTAAGCATTTTATCAAAACCTCTTGTTTTTTCAAATGTTCAAACACAGCTTGCGCGTTTTTCACGCGAAATAATATAAAGTTAGCTTGGCTCGTCCATGCCTGTATACCGTTAATATTATTCAGGCGTTCGACTAAATCGGCTCTATTTGCCTTAATTTGCTGCGTTTGTTTTTCTAACACTGCATAGTGTTGCAATGCAAAAATCGCACTGAGTTGAGATAAGACATTGATATTATAAGGTAAACGGGTTTTATCAATCTGTTCTAACCATTTATGGGGTCCCGCCAGTAATCCCAATCGCAAGCCCGCAAGCCCTAGTTTTGAGACAGTACGCATCACTAATAAATTGGGATATTCACCTAAGCGTGACATAAACGTGTTATCGGCAAAAGGGGCGTAAGCTTCATCAATGATCACAAGACCTGTACTGGTTTCTATGATGTCTTCTATGTCTTCAAGCGCAAAGGCATTACCAGTGGGATTATTGGGATAAGCTAAAAAAATTAAAGCCGGTTGATGCGTTTCAATCGCCTCTAACATGGCAAACATATCCAGTTTAAAATCATTTGCTCCCAAAGGTATGCCGATATATTGCATACCAACCACTTGGGCGATGAGGCGATACATGACAAAGCTTGGCTCCGGTGCCAATAATACCCGCCCCTTCCCATTTAGGCTTAAAATTAACATTTGGATTAATTCATCCGAACCGTTGCCAAGGATCACATCCATCGTGTCAGGAATTTGCATTCGTTGTCGTAATTGCTCTTTGACTTTATACGCAGTCGGATCAGGATAACGATTGATGGCGGCTGTTTGCAAGGTTTGTAGCCATTTTTGAGTGAGTTCGGCATCCCACTGATAGGGATTTTCCATCGCGTCGAGTTTAATAGCGTTCTTTGGATCAGGAACGTGATAGGCAGTCAATTGTTGAATTTCTGGACGTATCCAATCTTTGTGAGTATTATTCATATTTTGTTTATGATGTCGTTTTAGATTATAGGCTTGCAGAAAAGCTATCAAACCTGTCAGGTTTTGAGATCAATCTATTTTATCCGATATTCTGCTGAATGCGCATGTGCTGTTAAACCTTCGCTATAAGCGATAACTGATGCCGTTTTTCCCAACGTTTTTGCCCCCGTTTGAGAACACATTATAAGCGAGCTGCGTTTTTGAAAATCATAGACACCTAGCGGTGATGAAAATCGCGCCGTGCGCGAAGTGGGTAAGACATGATTGGGACCAGCACAATAATCGCCTAACACTTCGGCAGTGTAACGCCCCATGAAAATTGCGCCAGCATGACGAATTTTCGACAAGTATGCTTGCGGTTTTTCAACGGATAATTCTAAGTGTTCCGGTGCGATCAAATTAACGACTTTTATAGCTTCATCCAAATCATTGACTTGTATAAAGGCTCCATGACGTTGTAAAGCTGTGCGAATAATCTCGGCGCGTGGCATGGTTTCAATTAAACGGTTCATGCTATCTTGTACGGTTTCTAAAAAAGAAGCATCGGCACTGATTAAAATAGCGCGAGCATCTTCATCATGTTCCGCTTGCGAAAATAAATCCATTGCAATCCAATCAGGATTCGTTTGTCCATCACAAATGACAACAATTTCTGAGGGTCCCGCAATCATATCTATGCCAACGGTACCAAATACCATGCTTTTAGCAGTCGCGACGTAAATATTACCAGGTCCGACAATTTTATCAACTTTAGGCACCGTTTCAGTTCCATAAGCTAATGCCGCAATGGCTTGCGCTCCCCCAATACTAAACACTTTATCGACATTTACAATCGAAGCAGCGGCTAATAGCATATCATTAAGAACATTATCAGGGGCTGGCACAACCATAATGATTTCTTTTACCCCCGCGACTTGTGCTGGTAAGGCAGCCATGAGCAATGATGAAGGATAAGCGGCTTTTCCGCCAGGCACATATAAACCCACTTTATCCAACGGCGTGATTTGTTGCCCCAACATCGTACCATCTTCTTCTGTGTATTGCCAAGATTTTTGGGATTGGTGTTGGTGATAATCCCAAATACGCTTTTTGGCATGCTCCAAGGCTTGGCGTTGAGTGTCATTCAAATTTTTCAAAGCTTGATGCAAACACTCTTTGGGAATAAGAAGTTCTTCTGGATTTTGTATGTTTCGGCGATCAAATTGACGAGTATAATCAAGCAGGGCACTATCACCATGGCGACGCACATTTTGCAAAATATCGCGTACTGTTTGCGTGATAATATTATCTGACATCGTATCCCATGTTAGCAAACTATCTAGTTGTGACCAAAAATGATGAGCTTGAGTCGTTAAGTGCTGTATTTCTAGCATTTGAATTATTCTCTTGTTTATGAAATGAAGTTTTTGACTATAGTTTTTCACATAAATAACTTCACAAAACCTGCCATGTTTCCAAAACCTGGCAGGTTTGATCAAAAAATTATTTTTCTGAACATCTATACGAACGAAAATAATGGGCTAATCTTTATATCTAAAATTTAACATATTAACAACACAATGTCAACACAATTTGAATCGGATTATTTATTGCCCTTTTCTAAACAAGAGGGCTTTTCAGATGAAAAATTTTCCGCATTTCGCAAAACGGCTATCGCGCAATGCCA
>Ga0190358_1000027_pt1 | contig 66283 bp, 58 predicted proteins | sample 48721812_MG_FD_161666 | JGI IMG/M metagenome (GOLD analysis project Ga0190358, IMG submission 161666) | Hydrothermal vent microbial mat bacterial communities from Southern Trench, Guaymas Basin, Mexico - 4872-18-1-2_MG | ecosystem: Environmental > Aquatic > Marine > Hydrothermal vents >... | reverse complement strand
GAGACTATAAGGCTAATCCGTTTGGGCTATATGATACGGTGGGGAATGTGTGGGAATGGTGTACTGATAATTGGCATGAAAATTATGAAGGTGCGCCGACTGATGGGAGTGTCTGGAAGGGAGGTGAAGAGAGTCTCCGAGTGCTGCGTGGTGGTTCGTGGTACTACTACCCGTCCTTCGCCCGTGCCGCCTACCGCGTCAGGTACAACCCCGTCATCCGTGTCGACTACTATGGTTTCCGTGTGGCTGCGCGGATTCTTTAACCTTTTACTCTTTTTTCCCTTTTTTCCCTTTTACTCTTCTTCGATTTTTTTTGGGGAGTTTTATGGGTTTAAGGCCCGCGCTTTAGCCCTGTAGGGTGGGCAACGTTGTTGCCCACCACCAATAAAAGCATTCCCAAACAGAATTTTGGAACGAGAAAAAGATAAGGGCATTCGCGGTGGTCTGCCCTATAAAACCCCAGGTATTGTTTTTGCCCTGACTTAACTTAATGACATTGATTCATTGCGTAGGTGCCACAATGCCTACTTCCCCTTTGAGTTGCTGAATTTGTTCATCACTGAGTACATTAGTTAAGCGACGCATCAAATTTTCTGTCGCCATTTTAACGCCTTTTTCTATTCCATCGGCTTTGGCTTCAGCTATTTCATCTGGGAACAAAATGTGAATCAGTTCCTTGGCTGTTGGATCATTTCTAAGTGATTCTATATTCATGATAGTTGATGGCGAAAGTAGTTTAAAACCCGCTGTATTATACTTTCTTCCAGCTAGGATAGCAAGTAAAAACAGCATTTCTGTTTGTTCCTGAGATTCGGGAATCTCTTTTTTGATGATTTCCGATGCTTCCCTAATTTCGGGTTGTTTCCCTCCGGCTAAATATGGGGTAAAAGGTAACAGTCCAATCAATCCTTTTTGTTTGATTTCCTGATAACTTTGTTCCCATAAATTCTTGACTTCGTATTGAAATTTGAAGGAACCAAAATCATGACTCCCTAACAATCGGCTGTTAGGATTGGGGTCAAGATTGATCAGCAAAGTTTTTACTTTGGACCTTTTGGTTTTGTTTTGGATCAACACATCGTAGAGTAAAAGTCTCTCATCTATCGTTTTATCATAAGACGTTTGCACCTCAATATGAAATACGGTGTCCCTCAGTTTGTCAATATCTGTTTCAACAATTAGTGTCAAAGAATCTGTTTCTTTTTTGAAATAGGCTTCTAAGGTCCTATTAGCATCCAGTATTTTGACTTTCTTAAGTTCATCCTGTGAAAGATTTTGAAAATCAGAAAAAAAGCTAAGGAAATCAAGAGGATGTAATTCTATTGCCTTTCGACTGACATAATCAATAGGTTTATCAATCAACTCTTGTTGTTCTTTATACTCTTTCGAGAATAAAGGGCTGTCTTCATTTAGCTTTGGCAAAAGAGAGCTAAACATATCAGCTTGTACGAAGTCTTTTGAGTTTTTCATACGAGTGGGAATCAGAAAATGTTTGAGAGACTTTTTAAAAAAAACGGCAGACCTGACAGGTTTTAGAAACCTATCAGGTCTAAAGCTAAAGCATTTTTAAGGCTTATTCTGCATCAACGCCCGTCGATAATCAACCGGCATAATTTTAACAAATTTGGGCAAATAGTTTTCCCAGTTATCCAGAATGTCTGAGGCGCGACGACTGTTCGTATATTGTCTATGTCGTTCAATCAATGTTTTGAGACGGATAGCATCATGGCGTGTCATATCGTGCATCACATTGCCATGCGTTTCTAAATCACCGCCCTGATGATAGGCTTTTTCTATCGCCGTGTCTTCTTCAACAACCGGTTCTAATTCGACCATCGACAAATTACACCGTTGTTCAAAATCCCCTGTTTCATCTAATACATAAGCAATACCACCGCTCATTCCTGCGGCAAAATTACGACCGGTTTCGCCAAGTACCACGACAACGCCGCCTGTCATGTATTCGCAGCCATGATCACCGAGTCCTTCAATCACGGCAATCGCGCCGGAGTTACGCACAGCAAAGCGTTCACCCGCAACACCTCGGAAATAGCATTCACCGCTAATCGCACCATATAAGACGGTATTACCAACCACAATATTGTCTTCTGCGACAATCGGACATTCTTTGGGCGGGTAAATGATGAGACGACCTCCACTTAAACCTTTACCCACATAGTCGTTGGCTTCACCTATCAGTTCAATCGTCACCCCCTGTGCAACAAAAGCCCCAAAACTCTGTCCAGCGTAGCCAACAACTTTGATATGAATCGTATCTTCTGGTAGTCCTGCATGCCCATAACGTTTCGCAATTTCGCCCGATAACATGGCACCGAAAGTCCGATTATAATTATGAATAGGCATTTCGATTTGGACTGGAGTACGGTTTTCGATGGCAGACTTCGCTTGTTTAAGGAGGGTTTGATCCAGGGCTTTTTCTAAGCCATGTTCTTGTACTTCACAGTTATAAACTGCTACACCAGGACCCATTTCGGGTTTATATAAAATACGTGAAAAATCAAGCCCTTTAGCTTTCCAGTGCGAAATGGCTCGGCGCATATCTAACTTATCGGAGCGTCCAATCATTTCATTAATAGTACGGAAACCGAGTTTTGCCATCCATTCGCGGATATCTTCGGCTAAGAACGTGAAGAAATTCACCAGATATTCTGATTTTCCCGTAAAACGCTTGCGTAATTCAGGATCCTGCGTGGCAACCCCTACCGGGCAAGTGTTAAGATGACATTTCCGCATCATAAGACAGCCCAAGATAATTAAGGCACTGGTTGCAAAACCAAATTCATCTGCTCCCAAAAGAGCGGCAATAATGACATCACGCCCTGTCCGTAACCCTCCATCCGTCTGCACGGCAATGCGTCCCCGTAATTTATTCAATACCAGGGTTTGATGGGTTTCCGCTAAACCAATTTCCCAGGGGGAGCCTGCATGTTTAACCGAAGTAATTGGGCTGGCACCGGTGCCACCTTCATAGCCGGAAATGGTGACATGATCAGCATGGGCTTTGGAAACGCCGGCGGCTACCGTGCCGACTCCGATTTCAGAAACGAGTTTGACACTAATCCTAGCTTGTGGATTGACATTTTTTAAGTCGTGAATGAGTTGGGCTAAGTCTTCGATTGAGTAAATGTCATGATGAGGGGGCGGTGAAATCAGCCCGACCCCAGGCGTGGAATGACGAACTCGTGCGATGGTTTTATTGACTTTATGACCAGGCAATTGTCCCCCTTCACCTGGTTTCGCGCCTTGTGCGATTTTAATTTGAATATCATCGGCATTAACGAGATATTCGGTTGTGACACCAAATCGTCCGGAAGCAACTTGTTTAATCGCAGAACGCTTAGAATCCCCATTGGGCATTGGAATATAACGTTCCGGTTCTTCCCCCCCTTCACCGGTATTCGATTTACCACCCAGGCGATTCATGGCGATAGCTATCGTCGTATGCGTTTCATAAGAAATAGAACCATAAGACATTGCCCCGGTCGCAAAGCGTTTAACAATTTCTGAAACAGGTTCGACTTCTTCCAAAGAAATCGGTTCAGCAGCCAGTTTAAAGTCAAACAAGCCGCGCAATGTTAATAGATGCTCATTTTGATCATTGATTTCATGAGCATATTCATCATATAAAGTACGATCATTGCGACGGGTGGCTTGTTGTAATTTGCTGATGGTTTGGGGTGTCCAAGCGTGGTTTTCGCCGCGTACCCGATAGGCATATTCTCCACCTACATCCAGGGCATTGCGATACAAGGGTGCCTGACCATAAGCCAAGCGATGTTTTTGTACGGTTTCTGCCGCAATTTCAGCTAAACCCACCCCGGCAGTTTGACATTTCGTACCGGTGAAATAGCGTTCAATAAAATCATCCTTCAAACCGATGGCATCAAAAATCTGGGCACCACAATAAGATTGATAAGTGGAAATGCCCATTTTTGACATGACTTTCAATAAGCCCTTATTGATAGCTTTAATATAGCGTTTATGCACTTCTGATTCGGTCAGTTTTTCCGGCAAGGTAGATCGAATAGCAGATAGTGTATCAAAAGCCAAATAAGGATTAATTGCTTCGGCACCGTATCCAGCGAGCAAACAAAAATGTTGAACTTCCCGTGCTTCGCCGGTTTCTACCACTAAGCCAGATTGAGTGCGTAAGCCCTCCTTGATCAAATGATGATGGACGGTTGAAGTGGCTAATAGGGCTGGAATAGCAATATGATCTGTATCCATGCCGCGATCAGATAGAATTAAAATATTATTACCTTGCAGCACCGCTTCTTCAGCTTCATGACACAGTTGTTTTAGGGCCGGTTCCATACCCTCTGCCCCCTGTTCAGCACTATAGTGCATTTTCAGCGTTTTAGTACGAAATGCTCCATCAGTGCGAGTTTCAATACGGCGTACTTTTTCCAAATCAATATTGGTCAAAATGGGTTGATGCACTTCTAACCGTTTATGGGTAGGTCCCTGGTTAAGTCCTAACAAATTAGGGCGTGGTCCAATCATTGAAATTAAGGACATCACCAATTCTTCTCGAATGGGATCAATCGGTGGGTTAGTGACCTGGGCAAAATTTTGTTTAAAATAGTCGTACAACATCCTGGGGCGATTTGATAAAACAGCCAGGGATGTATCAACCCCCATAGAACCTATCGGATCTTGCCCCCCAATCACCATGGGTATCAAAAAGAATTTTAAATCTTCTTGGGTATAACCGAAAGCTTGTTGTCGATCTAAAAGTGTCTCCTGACAGGGTGGCATCGCAGCCACTTCAGGGGGTAAATCTTCCAGGATAATTTGCGTTTTATCTAACCAGGCTTGATAGGGGGCACTATTCGCTAACTGCGATTTTAACTCCGCATCATCAATGATACGCCCTTGCTCAGTATCAATTAAAAACATTTTGCCTGGCTGTAAACGCCACTTTTTGATGATTTTTGCAGGCTCAATCTCAAGAACACCCATTTCCGATGCCATGATAACCATATCATCATCGGTGACTAAATAACGGGCTGGACGTAAACCATTTCGATCTAAAGTGGCTCCAATTTGACGACCGTCGGTGAAAGCCACCGCTGCTGGACCATCCCAGGGTTCCATTAAGGAAGCACGATATTCATAAAAGGCACGACGTTTTTCATCCATTAAAGGATTATCAGCCCAGGCTTCAGGAATCAATAACATCATGGCTTCCGCTAAGGAATAGCCTCCTGCGACAAGTAATTCCAAGGCATTGTCAAAACAAGCAGAGTCAGATTGTTTTTCAGCAATTAATGGCCATAATTTATTCAAATCATCACCAAGCAACGATGAAACCATAGAATGACGACGTGCTGCCATCCAATTCACATTACCGCGCAAAGTATTGAATTCACCATTATGGCAAATCATGCGGAAAGGTTGGGCTAAATCCCAAGTTGGGAAAGTATTCGTCGAAAATCGTTGATGAACTAAAGCTAATGCCGTTACCATACGCTTATCGTGCAAATCAGGATAGTAGATACCCACTTGATTAGCCAACAACATACCTTTGTATAACAAAGTACGTGAAGAAAAAGAAGGCATATAAAAATGGGCAAGATCAAGCTTCAATTCACGTTCAACCGTATGTTTAATGATTTTGCGAATAACAAACAGTTTACGTTCAAATGTCTCCTGATCGACGCAATTATCTCCTTTTTTGACAAATACTTGTCGAACAACCGGTTCAACGACTTTAACGCTTTCACCTAAGCATTCATTATTCGTGGGTACATCTCGCCAGCCTAATAAAACTTGCCCTTCGTCAGCAATGATTTTAGCCATTATATTTTCACAAGCCACACGATTTTCAGCCTGGCGTGGCAAAAATATCATGCCCACCCCATATTCACCTTGCGGTGGCAAGGGCGTCTTAAAAGCAGTAGTACACACCTCGCGCAAAAACGCATCTGGTGTTTGGATAAGCATTCCAGCCCCATCACCCACCAGCGGATCGGCACCGACAGCCCCCCGATGGGTCAAATTTTCCAGGATTGTTAAACCTTGATTGATAATTTCATGGTTTTTATGTCCTTTAATATGAACAATAAAACCAATTCCACAAGCATCGTGTTCATTTTGTGGCTCATAAAGTCCTTGTTTAGGTGGCAAGGCGCCGTGACTCATTAGCTTTACTCCAGAGTTAAGAAATTAAAGTAAATTTAAAATATTGGAAATACATAAGATTTCAATTATAATTGTAACTACTCAGCCTTAGCGTGTTAGATAGAAATCCGATTTTTTTGAAAAATCGTATTTCTTAGCGTAGCAGTTAATAATTAATTATTAACCATTAATTATTAATAATAAAAGGTAATTCTAATTCTAATTATTAATTTGTAATACTAATTCAATATTAAGAATATACTGATAACTCAATATGAAAAATGTCAAGCCCTTTGTTATTCACGCCCTGGAATTAGGACCGATGGATAATTTTGTCTATCTGATTCAAGATCAAAGTTCCAAACGAGCGGCAGTCGTCGATCCCGCCTGGGAAGTACCTAAAGTGGTTATCCTGGCACAACATCAAGGTTTTCAAATCACTGATATTTTGCTGACTCATAGTCATCATGATCATACCAATGGATTAACGGAGCTTTTAAAAACATACGATGCACAAATTCATTTATTAAAAGCCGAGGCAGAATTTTCGGGGCATCAATTGGAAAAAGCGAGTTTACATGACGATGGTGATACGATTCAACTGGGTAAAACTCAGATTACCGTTTTGCATACCCCTGGACATACGCCCGGTTCCGCTTGTTATTATCTTAATGGGCATTTAATGACGGGGGATACCTTATTTATATCAGGTTGTGGACGTTGTGATTTAGAAGGCAGTTCCCCGGAGCAAATGTACCATTCTTTAAAAAAAATCGGTACGAGTTTACCACCACAGACAGTTATACACCCAGGACACCATTACGCCTCGCAACCTTCTTCTACCCTGGCGGAACAATTAAAGAATAATCCGTTTATGCAGTTTGATAATGTAACGGATTTTTTGCATTACCGTATGGGAATTTGAATAAATTATACTTGATATTGTGGTATAATAATATCTTTTTAAGCACTTATGTTAGTATGAATTTAATGAAATTCTCAAGAAATCCGATTTTTGAAGAAAAACGGAAACATCGAAAAGACTTACTTATTTTACGACCCAATCAAGGATACATAAACTTAAATGGTTCAATTTGCCAAAGAAATCCTGCCAGTTAATATCGAAGATGAAATGAAACAGTCTTACCTTGATTACGCGATGAGCGTTATCGTAGGTAGGGCATTACCGGATGTGCGTGATGGCTTGAAACCAGTGCATCGGCGTTCATTATATGCTATGCATGAATTGGGTAATGTTTGGAATAAACCTTATAAAAAATCTGCACGGATTGTAGGTGAAACTTTAGGGCGTTTTCATCCGCACGGTGATGCTTCGGTGTATAATACAATTGTACGTATGGCACAGCCGTTTTCTTTGCGTTATATGTTAGTGGATGGGCAGGGCAATTTTGGTTCAATTGATGCAGATAATCCTGCTTCAATGAGATATACTGAAGTCAGAATGTCGAAAATTGCCCATGAATTGTTAACAGATATTGATAAAGAAACCGTCGATTTTGCACCTAATTACGATGAATCTGAAATAGAACCGACTGTTTTTCCCGCACGTATCCCTAATTTATTGATCAATGGTGCCAGCGGCATCGCGGTTGGCATGGCAACCAATATTCCGCCCCATAATCTCCGTGAAGTCATTAATGCCTGTATTGCTTTAATTGATGAGCCCAATTTAACCATTGAAGACTTAATGAAGTTAATACCTGGTCCGGATTTTCCGACGGCAGGCATTATTTATGGACTTAAAGGAATCTTAGAAGGTTATCGTACCGGGCGAGGGCGCGTTTATATTCGCGCTCGTACTGAAATTGAGGGCGAAGAAGAAGGTAAACAAAAAATTATTGTCACCCAATTGCCCTATCAGGTGAATAAAGCCCGTCTCATCGAAAAAATTGCGGAATTAATCAAAGATAAAAAAATTGAAGGTATCACAGCATTACGTGATGAATCGGATAAAGATGGTATTCGTGTTGTCATTGAATTGCGGCGTGGTGAAATCGTTGCGGTGGTATTGAATAATCTTTTTCAACACACGCAATTGCAATCTGTGTTTAGTATCAATACTGTGGCACTGGTAGATGGGCAACCTCGTTTACTCAATCTTAAACAATTGCTGGAATTTTTTATTCGCCACCGGCGGGAAGTGGTGACGCGGCGTACTGTATTTGAATTACGTAAAGCGAGAGAAAGGGCACATATTTTAGAAGGTTTAGCGGTGGCGTTAAGCAATATTGACGCGATTATTGTGCTGATCAAGGCGGCTAAAAATCCGCAGGAAGCGCGAGTCAGTTTATCGCATCAAAGCTGGAAACCTGGGGTAGTGATCAAATTATTGCAATCGGCAGATACAGCCATTTCACGTCCTTCTGGACTTTCCCCTGAATTTGGTTTAAATAAAGCAGGTTATAGTTTATCAGATACGCAGGTACAAGCGATTTTAGAATTACGTTTACATCGTTTGACCGGTTTAGAGCAAGATAAAATCTTGGAAGAATTTCAAATCGTGTTAAATCGCATTCATGATTTGCTAGATATTCTTAATAATACAACTCGTCTGATGCAGGTAATACGCCTTGAATTAGAAGCGATACGTGATGAATATGGTGATGAGCGACGTACTCAAATTGTCTCAGAAGTTGCCGATCTCAGTATAGAAGATTTAATTACAGAAGAAAATGTCTTGGTAACTTTATCCCATGAGAGTTATATCAAAGCACAAGCACTGAGCAATTACTCCGCCCAAAGACGAGGGGGTAAGGGTAAAGCGGCAACACAAATGAAAGAGGAAGATTTTATTGATAAACTCTTTATTGCCAGCACCCATGACACTCTTTTATGCTTTACCAATTTAGGTAAAGTTTATTGGCTAAAAGTCTATCAGTTGCCCCAAGCCAGTCGCATATCACGGGGTAAACCAATTGTTAATTTATTACCGCTAGAAGAAAAAGAGCGAATTAATGCCATATTACCGATACGTGAATTTGTAGAAAATAAATTTGTTTTTATGGCAACAGCTAAAGGAACGGTGAAAAAAACAGCACTCTCCGGTTTTTCCCGCCCTCGTACTAATGGTATTATTGCAATCAATTTAGATGAAGACGATCAACTGATTGGAGTGGACATTACCGATGGACAACGTGATGTAATGTTATTTACTCAAAATGGCAAAGCAGTGCGTTTCATGGAAGAAAAAGTACGTGCTATGGGTAGAACCGCTCGTGGAATACGTGGTATCAGATTAGCCGAAGCAGATAAAGTCATTTCTTTGATTATCAATACAGGTGGTACCGTACTAACCGCTACTGTTAATGGCTTTGGTAAACGGACTTACATTGATAATTATCCAGTCAAAGGGCGAGGCGGTAAGGGCGTGATCGCGATTAAAACTTCTGATCGTAATGGTAAAGTAGTCAGTGCGGTGCAAGTGGAAGATGATGACGACATTGTATTGATCAGTAATTGTGGTACATTGGTACGCACCCCAGTTAATGGTATTTCCATTGTCAGTCGTAACACCCAGGGGGTTAACTTAATCCGTTTAGGAAAAAGCGAACAACTAGTTGGCTTAGATAGAATTTTGGACTTAGGTACTGAGGAAGAATCGTGAATTATGATCCAAAAACAATCAGTTGGATATTACTTATTATCGCTATCGTTTTGGAAGTAACCGGCACGATTTGTATGAAACTATCAGATGGTTTCACTAAATTAATACCCGTGATAGCTATGTTGACTTTTTATCTACTTGGTTTAAGCCTTTTAGCACTAACGCTGAAAATAATTGATCTCAGTATTGCTTATGCTGTGTGGTCTGGATTAGGAACAACATTAATAGCCATTGTAGGGATAGTGTGGTTTAAAGAACCGGTTAGCGCAATTAAAATTGTATCAATCAGTTTGATTGTTATCGGCGTTATTGGATTAAATTTAGGTAATGGTGGTCATTAAATGGGGAATGGGGAATGGCGAAACTTCATTCTTTCGTTAATTGGGAATTTTTAAAAACTAAGTTTTTTCGTAACGACTCATTAGCATGTTAGAAATACTATTTTTTCAAAAAATAGTATTTCTTTCTTTTAAAGATAAACAATGTCAAAATTTTGTGTATAATAAAAAAATTGAGTTTTGAACTTTTTAGAAACCCAGTTTTTTAAAAACTTGGTTTTTTGCATCACTAACAACTTTAAAAACTACATTTTTTTAGCGTCTCTAAAGGGCAATAAAAGTAAAAAAACAGGATAGCTAGATGTCCAACCTAACCCCTACGTCAATTATCGTACCCACTTATAAGGAGGTAGAAAACCTACCAAAATTAGTGGAACGCATTGATCAAGTAAGAAGTCAGTACCCTGACTTGGCAATAGAGTTGCTCATCATGGACGATGACAGCGGTGATGGTACTGAACAGCTTGTTGAGTTGAAACAACCGTGGATACGTCTGATTGTTCGCAAGGAAAATCGTGGTTTAAGCCAAGCCGTCATTGATGGATTGGAACAGGCAAAACATGAATTTCTTGTAGTCATGGATGCAGATTTAAGCCATCCACCGGAAAAAATTCCAGAAATGATTCAACACTTAAAAGAAGGGGCAGATTTCGTAATGGGTTCACGTTATGTTCCTGGAGCATCAACGGATGTTGATTGGGGGATGTTTCGTTGGCTCAATAGCAAAGTAGCAACATTATTGGCTCGCCCCTTAACCAATATTAAGGACCCCATGTCTGGTTTTTTTGCATTGCATCGAACAACTTTTGAAGAAGGCAAATACGCACTTAATCCTATTGGTTATAAAATTGGATTAGAGTTGCTGATCAAATGTGATTGTCAAAATGTTCAGGAAATACCCATTCATTTTGCAGATCGACAATATGGTGAAAGTAAACTCTCATTCAAAGAACAGTTGCGATATATCCAACATTTGCGCCGTTTGTTCATTTACCGCTACAGCCTCGGAACGCAGATGGCACAATTTGCCGTAGTGGGTACGTCTGGTGTATTCGTCAATTTATTTGTTCTAACTATACTTATATGGTTTAACGTTACCGTTGAACTCGCTGTTGCTGTCGCCATTGCTGTATCAATGGTAACCAATTTTGTTTTGAATCGCCGCTTTACCTTTTCTTATGCTCGCGACGGTTCGATTATAAAACAATTCTTAGGATTTATAGGGGCTTCATCCGTAGGGGCAGTGGTTAATTATGCCATAACACTTTATATGCTGGCATTGATACCAACCCTTATACCACAGTTAGCCGCTATAGTAGGTATTCTTGCGGGTATGTTCTTCAATTTTGCTATCAACAGACTTTTTGTGTTTAAGGATAAATGATGTCAACCCCATTTTCTTGGTTCTCCACACGTAATACAGGCCCCGCACTGATTATATTAATTATAATCGTGGCAGCCTCAATCCTCAGTGCGGCGATGTTTCTACCCCAGCAGACACTTTGGGTTGATGAAACTACTCAAATGAGTGGATTAACTTTAAACCCTATTGAAGTTATCAGGTGGCTAACCAGTGGGAAAGACGCTAGCCAATATGGATTCGGTGTACCACCTGATCGCATGCCCCCCTTCAGTTATTGGGTAGGTTGGGGATGGTCAACAATTTGGGGCTTGAGCGAAACAGCTATGCGCTGGTTGGGTGTGATATTAATGGCAATTGCTGTGGGAGTAATTTTTGTCACCGCTTATAAGACATGGGGGTTAGGTGCTGCAACCGTTGCCGGTTTTCTTTTTGGCTTGTCACCCAACGTGTTGGTAACATCCGTAGAAATACGTGCTTATCCATTGTTCTTACTACTTTCTGCCTGTAGTTTTTGGTTTTTTACCCGTATATTAGCTCAACCTGATAAATATCGCTGGCAACATATTGCTGGACTTTTACTGTCCTTAGTTTTAGCCATGTATACCCATTTTTATGGGGTCGTGCTTGCGGGTGCGTTGTTAAGTGCTTGTTTATTAGTGGTTTGGTATGCTAAGGGTCGCAGCTGGCCCATTATTATCAGTATTGGTATTGTGGGTATAGCCATGTTAGGTTTAATACCTTTTGTGCTAACAGCCTTTTCATTTTCACATAGTGCGACGGAAAAGAATTACCTATATAGTATTGTACGTTTACTCTATCGTTTATTTGTACACCCCACCATGGCAGTCAACCAAATGGCAGTAGGGATTGCGCTAATATCTGCCATTATTCTAGGCTTATTAGCCATACCTAGAAAAAAAGATAACACTGTTCAGAATGGGATATGGCTGGCTCTAATAGTGGGATTTATGACGGTAGTGACAGCTAATTTTGTGTTTTCATCATTTGGTGCAACCGCACCAAGTTATAATAGTTGGATGCTACCTGGTGTTTATTTGCTGCTGGCAGGTGGGTTAGCGGTTACATATCAACGAAGTTTACGCAAATTAGCGATAATTGCCGCTGTGTTATTAATTGGTGCTAATGGATTTGCGACAAGCCAATTAATTATTCATGGTGAATACTTTGCTCACGGCCCCCATCAAAAAATTGCGAACTTGATACGTCATTTAGGTTCTGATAAAGTGTCTATTGTTTATGAAAATTCTAATGTGCCGATTGGATATTTCCCACTCCGTTATGAATTTGGTAGTCAATTACCTCAATACCTACATGAATCAGATGACAGCGGAAAAATTAATGTATTGAGGCTACTGAAGAAAGCAACCAGCGTTGAACCCACAACACTGACATCGCCTTTTGTGCTAGTCATTCGCGCACGGGCACAATATACTAAAGACCTTGTACGGCAAATTCATTATGGTGATAAGGCAACACCTGATGGTGTGGTTTCGCTTGCCTTTAAACAGTCTGAAAATTGGCAACTTATTGAGAATCATTTGTTCGTTGCCTTTGTCGCAGCTGATGTCGTAATTTTTGAGCAAATAATCTCACCGTAATTGCATAAATCAAAATTCCCTTAGTTAATAACCATGAGGGAGGATTTATCTCTCATTCAAACAATTAATATACAATATATGAAAAAAGCTACCATTGTACAACGGCTATTTATCGCAGCCTTACTTGCTTCTATTGTTTTTTTAGGTGTTGTTTATGGGATGGCTGCCCATAAGTTACAATTATGGCCGTATTGGCTATTTCGGGATTCCTACATGTCAGCTAAGGCATTGTATAGTAGAATAAAACCCTTTGAGCCTCCTTACTTCAGGACTCACCATAAAAATATCGGCATATCTCGATACAATAAAGAAAAAGCCTATAACGGTTTGACATTATTTACTTCTAGTCATGCCCAGAAAGCTTTTCTGATATCTATGGAGGGTCAGATTATGCATGAATGGCACCTGCCGTTCTCCAAAGTCTGGTCCAATCCTCCCCAAACACAATTTCCAGCATCAGACGATCAAATTCGTTTTAGGAAGGCTCATCTTTACCCAAACGGTGATCTTCTTGCTATTTATACAACAACTAGAGATACGCCTTGGGGATATGGGCTTGTGAAAATGGACAAAGGTTCCAAAACTATTTGGAAATATGCAGAGCGTGTACATCACGATGTTGAAGTTGGTAGTGATGGTAAAATTTACACGCTCATTCACGAAATTGTGACCGATAAAATTCCAGGAATAAATGCTAAACCGCCTATGATTGAAGATAGTCTTGTTGTTTTATCCCCCAATGGGCAAGAACTTAAGAAGCTTTCGATTACAGAGGTATTTCGTCATTCAGATTTCTCTGGCGTTTTGAAGCTGCTGGAGCCAGATCAAAAGGGTGACGTGTGGCATACGAACTCAGTAGAAGTTCTTGACGAGCAACTGGCTGATCGCTTTACTTTTTTAGAGAAAGGTCAGGTTTTGGTCTCTATGAGAAACATCGATATCATAGCGGCTGTCGATATAGATAAGGAACGGGTTGTGTGGGCTATTCGGGGGCCATGGCATAGGCAACATGATCCTGATTTCCTTCCGAACGGAAATATGCTCATATTCGACAATCGTGGCTATTACAACAAAGGTGGACTATCTCGAGTCATAGAGTTTAATCCTACAACCATGGAAATTATCTGGCAATATACTGGTAACGAGAAAGATATTTTTTATAGTTGGGCAAAGTCTTCACAGCAAAGGCTATCAAACGGCAATACACTTATTACTGAGTCCAATGCAGGACGAATATTTGAAGTGACGCGAGATAAAGAGGTGGTATGGGAATTTATGTCTCCTTTTCGTAATCCAGATGACAATGAGTTTGTGGCACCTATTTTCTGGGCCCAGCGCTTTCGTCTTGATTTTCTCAATTTTGAATTTTCTACCCTTAATCAAAATTCCCCTTAGCCATGAATTTAGGGGCGTGGCAACAAATAACCTACGCAATAGCTGTGACGACACCTGCGTTTTTTCAATTTAGTTTCTGTTTGCGTAGGTTATTGGTGGCAAAGTTCCTTATCTCTCGCTCAAACAATTGAGGTACAATAAATATATGAACAAAGGTATTGTTAGACAATGGCTATTTATCATAGCCTTACTTGTTGCAGTTGGTTTTTTAGGTGTTGTTTATGGTATGGCAGCTCATAAGTTAAAATTATGGCCATTTCTGCAATTTCGGGATGCCAACATGGCAGCTAAAGCATGGTATCAGAAAGTAAGACTTCCCGATCTCTATGGTCCGCCTCGCTACTTTAAAATTTCCAAGCAAAGTGGTATATATCGTTATAATAAAGAAAAAGCCTATAATGGTTTTACCTTGTTTTCGAGTACCTATAGACAAAAAGCCTTTTTGATATCAATGGAAGGTCAGATTGTACATGAATGGCACTTACCCTTTTCCACTGTTTGGACAGAGCCTCCGCCCCACATAAGATCGCTACTACCAGACAAAGCAATCTCTTGGAGAAATGTTCACCTTTACCCAAACGGTGATCTGCTTGCCATTTATACTGTGTTTGGAGATACCCCATGGGGATATGGACTTGTGAAAATGGATAAGGATTCCAAAATGATTTGGAAATATGCTGGACGTGTACATCACGATGTCGATGTTGGCAGTGATGGCAAAGTTTATGTACTCACTCATAAGTTTGTTACTGAAAAAATTCCAGGAATAAAACGGCTACCACCTCTAATTGAAGACGGTATTGTGGTTCTTTCCCCTGATGGGCAAGAACTCAAAAGCGTTTCGATTTCAGATGTATTTCGTGACTCTGAGTTCTCAAGCATTTTGAGATTGCCCTCAGAAGCAGGAGATATAGCAGGTGAACTATGGCATGCGAACACAGTGGAAGTGCTTGACGATAAAATGGCTGAGCAATTTCCTTTTCTTGAGAAAGGTCAGATTTTGATCTCTTTGAGAAATATTGATACCATAGCTGTTGTTGATCTAGAGAAGGAGCAGGCAGTATGGGTTCTTCGGGGGCCTTGGCATAGGCAACATGATCCTGATTTTCTTTCAAATGGAAATATGCTCATCTTTGATAATTATGGTCATTATCATAACAAAGGGGGATGGTCTCGAGTCATAGAATTTAATCCAATAACCATGGAAATCGTGTGGCAATATACGGGTAACGAGACAGACATTTTTTATAGTAGCCTCAGAGGTTCTGTGGAAAGGCTACCAAATGGCAATACGCTTATTACTTCTTCCCATCAGGGACGAATATTTGAGGTCACACAAGCGAATGAGATCGTTTGGGAATTTATCAGTCCACTGCGAGCCCCGGATGACGATCAGTATGTGGCAAGCCTTCATTGGGGGCAACGATTTCATCCGGATTTTCTAAATTTTGAATTTTCTAATAATCTGAAGCAAGATTAAGGAACTTTATAAAATGACTAAAAGTACGATTATACAACGCCTATTTGTCGCAGCTTTAGTGGTTTCTGTTGGTTTTTTAGGTGTTTTTTTCGGAATGATCGCCTACAAATCCCAATTATGGCCATATCCATTATTTCGAGATGCCTATAAGGCCGCTCAAGCATGGTATGTAAGACTAACGCCTTATGAGCCACCTTATGTTAAAACTGACCAAAAAAGCGGTATTTTTAGGTATGATAAAGAAAAAGCCTATAACGGTTTGACATTATTCACTTCTGGTCATGCTCAAAAAGCTTTTCTTATCTCTATGGAAGGTCAGATTGTGCATGAATGGCATCTGCCTTTTTCTAATGTTTGGCCAGATCCGCCTCACATCGCATATCCGCTACCGGACGCTTCCATTTATTGGAGAAATGCTCATCTTTATCCAAATGGTGACTTGCTAGCGATTTATATTTCCAATGGAGATACGCCTTGGGGATATGGACTCGTGAAAGTGGATAAGGATTCCAAACTGATTTGGAAATATGCAGCGCGTGTGCATCATGATGTTGGGGTTGGTAGTGATGGCAAGATTTACACGCTCACTCACGAGATTGTTACCGAAAAAATTCCGGGGGTGAAATTGTCACCACCTCTAATTGAAGACTATATTGTGGTTCTTTCAGCAGCAGGGCAAGAACTCAAGAGACTTTCGATTTCAAAAGCGTTTTTTAATTCAGAATTCACAAGTGTTTTGAGGAAAGGACCGATAGAAAATCGACAGGGTGATCTATGGCATACAAACACAGTAGAAGTGCTTGACAAACAAATTGCTCATCAGTTTCCTTTTCTAAATGAAAATCAGGTTATTGTTTCTATGAGAAACATTGATACCATAGCGGTTATCGATCTAGAACAGGAACGTGTGGTGTGGGCAATTCGTGGTCCATGGCATATGCAACATGATCCAGATTTTCTTCCAAATGGAAATATACTCATATTCGATAATCTTGGTCATCACGGTAAAGGTGGATCATCCAGGGTTTTAGAATTTAACCCAACGACCATGGAAATATTATGGCAATATACTGGTCATGAGAAAGATATTTTCTTCACTGCTGCTAAGGGCGCACAACAAAGGTTACCTAACGGCAATACGCTTATTACTGCGTCTGCTCAGGGGCGAATATTTGAAGTGACGCAAGAAAAGGAAGTGGTGTGGGAATTTATAAGCTTGTTCCGTGCCAGAAAGAACAATCAGCTAGTGGCAAATGTTCATTGGGGACAACGATTTCATCCTGATTCTCTCAGTTTTGAATTTAACTTGAAGTAACTGGCGTTTTGCGGCGGGCTTCAAAAGGGCGAACGATGTGTTCGCCCCCATATTAATAAGATGTATGTTCTGTAGGGGCTGATCTGTCTGCCCCCTTTATTTAAGCACAAGGTTTAATAACTTCACAGAGGTATGACATGAAAGTAGAAAATAGTTGTGGTATAAAAACAAGGGGCATTACGCTCTTAACCGTTACTGCGGTATTAAGTTTTCCCCAAATTGCAATGGCTTATGTTGGTCCTGGTGCAGGATTAACCCTTATCGGTTCTCTCATTGGGTTGGTGATTGCCATTCTCACAGCCCTGGGTATAATACTGTTTTGGCCGGTGCGTGCCCTTATTAGGCGGATACGGGGAAAACAGCCTACCAAGGAATCAGAAAACGTTTCCGAAAACGTTCAAGAAACTTCGCCTGAGTCTGTGAACAAAAAGAAATAATTGCTATTACTCACTCCAATAACTTGCAAGCAAGATTAAAACATGGGTATTTTCGATATATTTTCACCTTTTTTTTCATGGTTTGATGCCATATTGGAATATGCGTTGCCTCCAATGGCTAGATTGGTTTTTTGGGGAATTGTGGCATCAATTCTTACAATGTGGCTATACGTGCTTTTTTCATCTCAAGGAAAACTATCCAGGATAAAGACGGAAGCCGCCGAGACAAAGAAAGCCCTTAACGAATATGACGGCGATTTTAAAGGTGCTTGGCAACTTATTCGTCGAACATTGAGCCTTTCTTTAAAACAAATTGGTCTTGCGCTAGGACCTACTATCCTTGCATCCCTACCTGTGCTTTTTATGCTTGTGTGGCTAGGGACAGCATATAATTATCGCTTGCCAGAAGCTGGGGCAATAATCGATATCAAAACATTTCCTGCCTCGGCAGAGGTGCAGTGGCATCCCCAAGCAAAGCAGGGCGTTGAAGAAAGTCAATGGCAAATTTCTTGGCCTGCGTCCGATGAGCAAGTCTGGTTGCGTGATTCAACCAATCAAGTCATTGCTACTTTCCCTCTATCAGAATCCATTCCAATTCTACATAAACGTCAGTGGTGGAATGTACTATTTGGTAATCCAATCGGATACATTCCAGAAGGTTCGCTCCTGGAAAGAGTGGAGATAGCATTGCCTGAAAATAAGTACATTAAAATGGGTCCTGAATGGATGCATTCGTCAGAAGCTGTTTTCTTGCTGGTTGTGGTTATAGGTTCCCTCGCGATAAAACTCCTTTTTCGTATTCATTGACTTTGAAACAATGTAATCTCATGAAGAAGAACAACAATATTTTTCAGGTACAGAAATGGGTTGATTTTCTGGGTGGATTTATTGACAGGACAAAAGGTTTTTGGGTGCGCCTTGGCAACTTGGAATCTAAGTTTCTCAAGGAGGAAATGAGCCAGGTACGGATAGAAAAGCCTATTTATGTCAGTGGACTTGCCCGTGCTGGTACGACGATACTCCTAGAAATATTGTCGCGCCACCAAGGAGTCGTGTCGCACCAGTATAAAGACTATCCACCCATTTATACACCCTTTTGGTGGAATTGGTTATTGGCTCGTATGCTTACGCGGAAAGTCAAGCCAATTGAGCGGGCGCACCGCGATGGGATCCTCGTTACCCCAGATAGCCCTGAGGCGATGGAAGAAATTCTTTGGATGACTTTTTTTCCGAATGTACATAATCCTGCGAACAGCAATATTCTCGATCAAAGTACGAATAATCTGAAGTTTGAAAGTTTTTATCATAATCACATTCGTAAATTGCTGTTGCTGCGGAACGGAAACAGATACCTTGCCAAAGGAAATTACAATATCACACGGCTTGAGTATATTTTGAAACTATTTCCAGATGCGCGATTTGTGATACCCGTTCGCCAACCGGTTAATCACATCGCCTCACTCATCAAGCAACATACGCTATTCTGCGAAGGTATTAAAGAAAGCCCACAAGCACTTAAACATTTGCAGAGAATAGGTCATTTTGAATTTGGATTGGATATCCGTCCCATAAACATTGGCGATAAAACCAAAGAAATTATGACCTTATGGGAAAATAAACAAGATGTCCAAGCGTGGTCTAGTTATTGGAGCCAACTCCACGGATATCTCGCGGACCGATTGGAGGCTAATCCGAACCTGCGAAAAGCATCAATGGTTGTTCGCTTTGAAGATTTTTGTGAATCACCGGAAGTAACTATTAAAGCCCTTATGGATCATTGTTGCTTGGGAGAAGGGCAAGAAGTGGTGCGTGAATTTGCCGAAAAAATCAAGTTGCCCTCTTACTATAAACCTGATTTTTCAGAAGAAGAGATCAACACAATAAAGCAGGAAACTAGCCAAACTGCCCAACGGTTTGGATATTGATTTTCATAAGGTGTATAACCTGACAGGTTTTAAAAACCTGTCAGGTTTGGGTGATAACCGTTTCGGAAATGATTAAAACTTTATTCCCTATTATTTTGACACGATAAACCGATCATAGTCATCGCCAGCAGCAATGGCATGGGTTTGTTCAACCTGGTAACTGTTATCGGGATGATTAAATTGTTCCACATAAAATGTGGGAGTCAAAGCGGGTTTGTTACGAATATCAACTTTCCAAAGTAAATGTACTAAACCCAATGTTGCCCCCATTGCCAAAAATGACATATTTTTATCATCCGTAGGGGGGTACATGCGCCTAAATCCAACTCCTTCATAAGAATTGTACACGCGCACAATAAGCTCTTGTTCGGAATCCATTTTTTCTACGCGATAGATTCCCCACCCTAACATATTGATAACAGCTATCATACTGTGTAACCAGTCTTCTTTGGTTTCACACATTGCTACTACAACGTTATACCACTCAGGGCTATTCATTATCCTACCAAAAGTATTAAATGCACAAACATGCCCTGCTTGAATGAACATTTCTTTGCTATCGGCTGCTGGCACACCCGCATCACGCAAAGCAAAATAAGTTTCATAGCTAACCCGATTGTAGTAACCCATAAACTGATTAGTGAGTATAGCGCCAAAAACTTCAATTAAGCCTGTTTCATCTGGACCGTATTGACCGTATAAAGGAACTGTTTTTAAACCTGCGATGATTTTTTCTTCATCAACACGAGTGCTAAAATCTTGACAGCCTTCAAAGGCAAAACGCTCAGGAATAGTCGTTTGTAATTCAAAGGTGCGAGTCAGGTAGTTTTCTACCTTTATAGCTTCATCAAACACCATAAATTTATCTTTGGGCGCACCTAATAGTTTACATTCGGTTTCTTCCACCCTTTTTTCTAGCAATCCTTGCAGATAACCACTTGTAAAATAACAATTTTTTTGCGGTTTACTATGGAGACATGAAGTTTTACCATAATGTGAATGGGGCGTTTCCCAGGTATTATCATTCAGTTGCTGAAGCATACCAAAGCCACAGTAGGCAAATTCATGCAATAAATCAAGTTCACTGTAGCCACGCTGTTTCAACAACTGAACCAATGCCGTCACGGAATCTGTCAATAAACGTTCTGGATTGTGATCGCCCATGCCTTGCGTTAATAACACGGTCATTTGTAAATAGGCATTATAATAATTACAATGATAAACATGACTGAGTCCACCAATGACATTATGTCCACCGATAGTTGTGATTTGAGGGTGTTTATCAATATTCCCGAAATGGCTCATGCCGGACTCTCCTGTACTTCAGGTCTCATTCTTAAAAAGCCCTTGATTTTGCTGAAAAAACCTGTGGTACGGGTTCGTGATGAGGGGACGAGTTGATGAATATCCGCTTTTTCAGGTTGTGATTCTTGTATTATCACTAAGGCACGGATTTCTTCAGTCATCCTGGCATTAAAATGTTGCTCAAAAATTTCATGCAAAGCAATCAATTGAGCATCATTCAGTTCAATGGTTTCGCGCTTAAAATTGACATAAGCGTTGGTTTTTAGGGCGAACAAAATGCCCAATTTACTTGCAATCAATGCATGTTCAATTTCTATAAGCCCTTGTTTTGTTCGGTTAGTATTGAGCGCATATAATAATGCTCCCATATTAATAGTATAGAGATTTTTCTCGATCATGAGGTTTGCTCTCCAAAGTTTATAAGGGCATTCGCGGTGATCTGCCCTTACAGTGCATGATATAAATAGATTCACGTCAGGGCGAACATCAGTATTCACCCTGTGAGACTAAAAAAATATAATCTATAATCTTTTGTTATATAGACTGTCTTAAAAAAATCAATAATTTTAAGTATATTAGAATATTCTTATTCTCTAATAGCTAGTCTTTAACCTGAAAATCATCATCACATTATGCAAGCACTTTGGCTAGAAAATAACCGATTAACTTATCGAGATAATGTTCCAAAGCCTAAGTTACTTCACGAACAAGCCGATGAAGCCCTGGTGCGTGTCCATCTTGCCGGGATTTGTGCAACCGATTTGGAATTAGTGAAAGGCTATTACCCTTATACTGGTATTTTAGGTCATGAATTTGTGGGTGAAATTGTAGAAACAGCGCAAGCACCTGAGCGAATCGGGGAACGGGTCGTGGGAGAAATCAATGCCGCTTGTGGAATCTGTCATACTTGTCTCAGGGGGCAAGCGACACATTGTGAACAGCGCACCGTGTTAGGCATTGTTAATCGGGATGGTGCATTTGCAGAATACTTGCGTCTGCCTTTAAAAAATTTAATAACTGTTCCCGCGTCTATTTCGGATGAAGCAGCTGTTTTCACTGAACCATTAGCTGCCGCTTTAGAAATACAAGAACAAGTGATAATCCGCCCTAGCGATCAGGTTTTAATTGTAGGTGCTGGACGCTTGGGGCAATTGATGGCACAAACTTTGGTATTAACAGGGTGCCATTTACAAGTGGTGGCGCGTTATGATAAACAACGGCAATTATTGTCAGCTTATCATATCTCCTGGGTTGATGAAAATGCTGTTCCAAGCAGGGCTTTTGATATTGTTATTGAAGCGACTGGCTCAATTGGCGGATTGACGCTTGCCCGTCAAGCGGTGCGCCCACGTGGTACGATAGTCCTTAAAAGCACTTTTAAAGGGGATATATCAATCAATTTTTCTACTTTAATAGTTGATGAAATCACATTAGTCGGGTCACGTTGTGGTCCTTTTGCACCTGCTTTACGTTTACTTGAAAAAAAATTAATTAACCCCATATTATTTATTGATGAACGTTTTCCCTTTGATAAAGTGTTATCAGCCTTTGAATGCGTCGTACTACCAGGTACGCTCAAAGTTTTATTGTATTTTAAGTAGGTACAAGTTTTTTAACATTTTTTTCAGATAGAAATCAGAGTTTTTCTAAAAATCGGATTTCTTGAAGGGGTTGAAACCCAGTTTTTGAATTGGTTTTTAATATCACTTAACTTTTTTAGGAGAAATACAATGGGTTGGTTTAGTTCAAGCAAAGCACCTACATCCGAAGACACATTTAGCAAACAAGAAGCTTTTTTAGCAATTGCGCTGGCAACATCGGCAGCCGATGGTAACATTGATGAATCAGAAGTCAAGGGCATTTTCGCCTATTTGCTGCAAATGAGAATGTACGACGGCTACACTGAGAAGCAAGTCAGTGAGATGTTCAATAAATTGGTTACGATACTGCAAAACGAAGATGTCGGTGGCTTGATTGCGATTGCTAAAAGCAGCTTACCGGATGAATTGCGTGAAACCGCTTTCGTTTGCGCCATTGACATTGCTCTAGCTGATGGTGTCATTGAAGATGGTGAAAAAGCTATGTTGGAAGAACTGCAACAAGTTATGGATGTCTCTGACGAAGTGGGTGCTAAAATGATGGAAGTGATGATGATTAAAAATCGCACTTAGTTCTGAAAAAACCCTGATAGGTTTCAAAAACCTGTCAGGTTTATACCACTACCTACCGCAAAACCCTTCCCTTGGTAATTAAATATGCCATCTCAATTAATAGATAAATTTAACCGAAAAATTACTTATGTACGCCTGTCAGTGACTGATCGTTGTGATTTTCGCTGTGTTTATTGTATGGGCGATAAAATGACTTTTTTGCCCCGCGTACAATTATTAACCTTGGAAGAATTAGAATGGTTAGGATGTGCATTTATAGAATTAGGTGTGACAAAAATCCGTATTACTGGAGGTGAGCCATTAATACGCACAAATATCTTACGACTATTTCAAGGTTTGGGTAAATTAAAGGGCTTAAAAGAACTCGTGTTAACTACCAATGCTTCACAATTGGTCAAAATGGCACAACCATTAAAAGAAGCGGGGGTTAAGCGAATCAATATCAGTCTTGATACTTTAAAAGCGGCGCGTTTTCAAAAAATGACTCGTACTGATAAATTAGAAAAGGTTTTGCGTGGTATTGATGCCGCGATTCAGGCAGGATTTAAACGTATTAAAATTAATGCGGTCGTTTTAAAAAACCGTAACCATGATGAAGTGATAGATTTAGTGCGATTTGCTGTTGATAAAGGGATTGACATCAGCTTTATTGAAGAAATGCCTTTAGGCGAAATTGGTGAACATGATCGTGCCGAAGCTTTTTACGCCAGCACCCAAATTCGTCAAGATATTGAAACCTCATTTACCCTACTCCCTAGTTTGGAAACGACGGCTGGACCCTCACGCTATTATAAAGTGATTGGTACGGAAACCCGCGTTGGTTTTATCTCTCCGCATAGCCATAATTTTTGCGATAGTTGTAATCGAGTGCGTGTGACAACAGATGGTCTTATGCTACTCTGTTTAGGGCAAGAACATTCGGTTGATTTACGGCGCATAATACGCGCTAACCCAGGTAATCTTATTCCCCTCAAACAAGCTATTGTCAATGCCATGGCGTTTAAACCCAAAAGCCATGAATTTGATTTTGATGAACAGCCAAAGATTTTACGGTATATGAATGTTACTGGTGGTTAATGTGATATCAAGAGCTGCAAAGCCATATAAGTTAAGCCAGGCGATAACGAAAGTTCGCCCCTACAATCATATAATACAGCGAGTTTAAAGCCGTTTTCTTCTGGAAACTTTTTTAAAAGGATGAAAAACATGGAAACTTTTAGTGCCATCGAAACACGTCGTGCAATCAAGCATTATGATCATGAACATCGAATGACAAAAGATGAAGTCAACAAATTGATGTCATTAGCCATGCTTTCCCCCACAGCATTTAATATTCAAAACTGGCGTTTTGTATTGGTGCAAGAACAGGAACTCAGAAAGAAAATTCGAGCAGCAGCATGGGATCAAGCTCAGGTGACAGACGCTTCTTTATTGGTAATTCTCTGTGCAGATATCAAAGCATGGGAAAAGCAACCCGCTCGTTATTGGAAAAATGCCCCAAAAGAAGCACAAGATTTTATTCTCCCTGCACTTGATCAATACTATCGAGGGCGGGAACAGGTACAACGTGACGAAGCCATGCGTTCCTGCGGTATTGCGGCTCAAACGTTAATGTTAGCCGCTAAATCAATGGGTTATGATTCTTGCCCTATGGATGGTTTCGATTTTGACGCGGTGGGCAAAGTGATAAATTTGCCAGAAGATCATCTAATTACCATGTTCGTTGTTATTGGCAAGGCTATCAAGGAAAATCAGCCACGTGGTGGTCAATTACAAATGGAAGATGTGGTGATCACTAACCATTTTTAGTCAGGTAGGGTGGGCAACGTCTTTTTCTTGCCCACTCTACAAAAAAATGACATCTAATTAATGATTCTGAAAACCCGACAAGAGCGTTTTAACAATTAATTAATAAACATGAAATCCGTTTTCGATCCTAGTTTTTGTCATAATGAAAGGGAAGTTGAAAGTAAATTAATTGTCAGTTATTTATTACCAAAGTTAGGTTATAGTCTAAAATTATGGCGGCAAGAACGTAAACTAAATCGGTTTCGTTTGGATTTTTCTGCTTATACCGATTCTGAGGTGAAAACTGATGTTGTGTTTGAAGCTAAACATCCAAATGAAAATCTGAATAACCATTTTCAGCAGTTAAAAGATTATATGTTGGAGTTGCAAATTCCTTATGGAATGTTGACAAATGGTAAAGAGATTATCATTTATCGAAATACAGGGAATAATATTCAACTGATTTTTCATTGTTGGGGGCGTAAAGTTAATGAAAATATTGATAAAATTAAGGCTTTAATTGGTAAAGAAACACTCGCAAAAGAGCTGAAATCAATAGGTAATAATATGAAAATCATTGCAGTTTATCATAATAAAGGTGGTGTCGGTAAAACGACAACGGTCGTTAACCTTGCGGCTACTTTTAGCAAGATGGGTAAAAGGGTGTTGGTGATTGATTTAGATAGTCAGGCTAATACTACTTTTGCTACGGGTTTGGTGAATTTCGAGGATGAAGAGAAGGATGACTTGAAAGATAGTTATGTTTATCATGTACTAAAATCACAGAAATTCTTTCCAATTTCAGAAATTGCTAGAACTTCTCGTTTTAGTAGCCATGAGATTGATGTAATACCTTCTCATATCTTATTGATGGAAAAGGAAAAAGAACTTTTTGAGGCAAAGTCAGTCATACGTCGCTTGATCAAAAAATTGGAGGTTGTTAAAGACAAATACGATATTATCCTTATTGATACTCCTCCTTCTTTGAACTTATATGCTGAAATAGCATTAATAACAACAGATTATTTATTGATTCCTTCCGATATGAAACCTTTTGCTAATGCAGGTTTAACAAATGTTCGTAAATTTATTGATAAAAATGACGAAACGAGAGATATGCTTAGTCGTGAGCCTATTAAAATTTTAGGGGTTTTACCTACTAAAGTATCAACCAATGCTAGATTTAGAAAATATACTCTACCAAAGCGTTTAGCGGTTCCAAAACGTTATGGATTTGAGGTAATGAATAGCATTATTTTTGAGAGAGATGATTTAGCAAAATGTACTGAACAAACAGTGCAACTAGAAGATATGGAAATACCTGAACCTAGATCTATCTTGGATTTTAATTCTCAGTCTGAGTCTGTAAATGAATTTCAAAAATTGGCTACTGAAGTTTTGGAAAAGGTATCTTAAATGAAAAAAATATCATCCTATACTGTGATGCTTGAGGAGATTAAATCTCCTGACACTCGTGCAAAATTTTCGGAAGCTGATTTGAACGAAGCTGCTGAACTCATTTTACAAATGGAAGGAGTAATTACACCGCTTATTTTGTTGGAAGTCGGAATAGACTCTTATTCCATTATTGAGGGTGATTTTGAATATTATGCTGCACTTAAAGCTGAAAAAATAGACCCTTTAAAATGTGAGGGAATTAACGCATATCTCATTGAATCTGAAGAAGAACTTCCTTTTTACCAACAACAGATTGCAATGTTTAGAAAACAATCTGTTGTAACTCCAGTAGAAAAGCCTGTTGAAAAAACGGGTGAATCAGAAAAAGAGCCCGCTATTTCAACTCAAACGAGTACTGTTGATATTCAACCGATAATGAATGTGATTAAAAACTTGAGTGAACAATTTACGGGCTTTGTTTCTCAACAAAGCAAACGGGATGCAGAAGTTGATAAAATTTTTAATGTTTTGCAGGAAGCAATTGCCAATATTTCAGTTGCACCGCTTGAAACAACGATTATTAGTCAGCCTGAAAAACAAACTGTTTTTGTCGCTGACTTTAATAATAAAGGAATTTCTGATTTTGAATTTGAAATTAAATTAAATAGAATTGGGATAACTGCTAGATTTACAACACCAATTCTTGCGGAAAGAGGAAAACGAACCTTAAACTCATTTGCAGATTTTAAAATTAAAGGTGTAGGTAAAGGAACTATTAATAAAATTCTTAATAACTGGTCTTAAACCATGCTCAAAAATTAACTTTAAAAACGAGAAAAGTTTTAAAAGCTCGCGTAGGGAGGGTAGCCAAACCCACCGCAATCGAAAAATGATTATTGAGGATAGGTGGGTTTTCTACCCACCCTACAACTAGCTATTTGATTTATTATAACTTAAAATTATTGATATCGTTTCAATTGGGAATTAAAAAAGAGGTGTGAAAAATTGACGAATGGTAGGCAAAAAAAAGGGGGGGTTCGCTATAGCGAAACCCACCCTACACTTGCTAAAACCTCAAGCCTCAATTATTCCATATCTATAGCATCATTCTTTGATAACAGTTTAGGAATATCAACATATATGGAGTAAAATAGTCAGAGAACAACGCTACCAAAAGAATTTGAAAACTTATGAATAACTCGAATTTTCGCGTCAACATGATTGTGATTTGGAATGACTCAGCAAAATCCGACATATCTATTGTTTTAATTGGGAATTAAAAAAGAGGTGTGAAAAATTGACGTTTGATAAAAGTGGCATTCTTCAGTATAAACAAATATTCAAAACCGCAAGTACTTCATTGATGAGTTGATACGGTGCAGATTCAATCAGTTTAACGTTTCTAGCCACATAATCAATAGATTTAACTTGATCAACCATAACAAAACCAGTGAGCGATGTTTCTCCTGATATTTTAACGTGAAATGGAATATCTCTGTCGGTATTGGTAATGGGACAAACAATCGCCAGTATGCTGGTTGAATAAGTCATTGCTTACAACCAAAGCCGGTCTTCTACCTTTTTGTTCATGCCCTGATTGTGGATCAAAGCTCAAAGCGACAAAATCTCCCTTCTTGGGTACATAACGTGCCATTTACCAAACCTCCTTGCCAACAGATTTTCCCCACTCTTCCTCGTGGGGATTATAGTCACTAGGCATTTGTGCCACCAATTCTGCTAAAGTGTATTTGCCTTTTCCTTGAACTGTGGGTTTGATAATAATTTCTCCCTGTCGCACGGTAATGAAAACTTCATCACCAAGAGACAGTTGGGCTTGATTAAGCATTTCCGGGGTAAAAGATAGCCCTTGATGATTCCCCCATTTTTGAATAACAGCTAACATCTTAATATCTCCTAAGTTATCAGTTTTTGAACAGGATTGAACTTCTTTGGGGATTAACAGGATTATTTATGTTGAGAGTATAACAGATTCACGGAAAAAACGTGAATAATTGGGGTCAGCTCGCGTAGGGTAGGTAGCTAAACCCACCGCAATCGAAAAATGATTATTGAGGATAGGTGGGTTTTCTACCCACCCTACAACGAGCTATTTGATTTATTATAACTTAAAATTATTGATATCGTTTCAATTGGGAATTAAAAAAGAGCTGTGGAAAATTGACGAATGTAGTAGGCAAAAAAAAAGGTGTGTTTCGCTATAGCGAAACCCACCCTACAATTCTATATTTAACCAAAAACGATGCTTGCTACACTTCAACATCTATTTGTGTTGTAAACTTTGGAATAATCAAGAGCAAAAGAAATACTGGTGCTAAAACAACTAATAAAACCGGCGCAATGAGAAATGAGCTACCACTATATCGTATTTTTTGCTGCTGATTATTTGTAAAACTAACTATTCCTTGTCGTATTGATTCAATCAAATAACTTATCCAATCAAGCGGTATCAAAATAGCAAATATGGAACCAACGGCTATCAGGACAATTGAGTACAAAATCGCTATGACTGATAAAATTGGCATCAGTATCAGGTTAGCATTTCCTACATATCTAAATAGCCTTTTTGCTGCACCCCATATAATCTTATTAATTCGTTTAAAGGCACCCGCGCCACTAAAAATATCGGAGATTTCATTTACAGCAAAATTTTCGATTGGATTACTTGATACCTTTGGGATGAACACCGAAAGCAAAAACAACGGTGACAATAGAACAATAATTATTGGTTCTAAAATAAATGACAGAATGCCATTATTTATTTTCCGGCTATGTCCATCCATTGCATTAAGCAAACTCTTTCTCAATGTATCAGTCAGATTGCCTAACCAATCTAAGATAATGAGAGCATAGAAAAAAAGACTAATCATCAATAAAGTAACTGAATAGAATAGTGCGAATACCAATGCAAATGGTTTCAACAAAAATGGGGCACCCCGTTTTGTGAAATAAAATGTATTTTTCGCAGCCTTAATATACGATGTTCCAATACATGAAAATACACCTGCACTCATTTTTTTCTCCTTATTGAATAATTGGTATTGAATAATTGGGCTCTGAGTAACATTAATTGATCATTTCCTCTACACACTACGATCCTACGTTGGCGTACAAGCAGTGAACCGCCAGTTATATTAATTTTACTCTGATCCCAATTATTATGACACATTTAAGGGCAAAAAAAAATCTGTCAGGTTTGATATTTGTGACTTTGGCGAGAATTTCAAAAAATCGGGTTTCTAAACCCGCTTAGCAAGTCAGCAAATGTAGGGGCAAACCACACACCATTTTTGGTGGTGTCTACGATGAAAAAATGCGTTTTTGAGAGGTGCGTAGGACGCACCCTACGCTCGCTAGTGCGCCTTTCCTATAGGACCGCTCACTTTAACCCGTCGCTCGCTAAAAAAAGTCGCTTCTGGGAGAGCCAAAAATTTGGCAAAACCTTTGGCTTGTTCGACTGTCATTTGGTGTTTCTCAGTTAAAATTTCAGAAATGACATTGGGTGGTGCAATTTCAGATAAATCGGATAGTTTGATTTCACGTTCCTGCATAAAAAAGGCTAATGCTTCACTGGGTTTAATACTCGGAATCTGAATATGTTTTTGTTCATATTCATAAACGCGGTCCGTAATCATATGGGCAAATAATGCAGGTAAATCCTCTTCAGTTTGAGCATAACTAAACAATTCATCTAATATTTTCATCCGAACTTCTAATTCAAGTTCTGAAGTGATTGGGCTATAACAAGCTTGTAATAATTGAATTAAATCTTCAGCTATGGGTTCAAATTGCAAAAATATTTTGGCTAAATTGGTCGTATTGGTTATTGTATTGATGTTGTGTAAATTCATGAATTCCCTCTATTTAACCTGTTTTTTCCACCATTTATCATATTCTGCATGAGAATAAACCGCTTTAATAAAAAAACAATGTGCTTTAGGACTTGCCCATACCACAATACGACATTGGTTTTTGTGAACATCAAAAATGTATATATCTAAAGGCCCTTTTTGACTTTCTGGTTTAAGCTTGTTTGCCGGTATACGGTCAACATTCCAACCACTGGTATTTTTCCATACGTTTCTAATTTGCATAGCGGATTCAAAATGAATACTTTTATTGTTGAACGTATCTAACCAAAGTTTCAATCCGATTTTCCATTGAGAATGGATGAGCATTGCTTCTGTAATGCGTTTTGCTGTAATGATTCGCATAAATGGTCAACACCAAATAATTTGTTTTATCATAAAATGTGTATTCGTGGATGACGTGGATTTAGGATATATTAACTTAAAATTTAAATAAAATCGCAGCCCAACCCTGCGCTATAGCGATATGATACTTCGTATTGCTACGCTAAACCCACCCTGCATTTAACCCATCCAACGCGAGCTACATTATAAAATTATATTTTAACACATTTAAGGGCAAAAAAAACCTGACAGGTTTTCAAAACCTGTCAGGTTTGATGTTTGTGACTTTGGCGAGAATTTAAAAAAATCGGGTTTCTAAACCCGCTTAGCAAGTCAGTAAATGTAGTATCATAAAATAGTATCAAAAATAGGGGACAAACCACGTTTATCATCGAAGCAACCTTGGCTCTCAAAAGGGAAATTTTCTTTCCATTCTGAAAAATATACCTTTTGCATAAAAGGTGGTCTGTCCCCTATTTTATTCTGTTTGATCCATGCTATGCTGGCTATTTGTGACGAAAAAAAAGGTGGGTTTCGCTATAGCGAAACCCACCCTACAATTCTACATTTAACCCTTGGCGTAGCTGGCTGGCTACCTACACTTCGCGTAATCTACCTGCCCTCCAAGTTCTTTCATGCGTGCATAAGCCTTAGACTCTGCTTCTGATTTTGAATCAGCTTTTACACTAATCCAAGTTCCAGTAGGATGGCCATCGACATAGCGATAGCATGTATAAGTGTAAGCATACACTGTATAAGTGTTAGCATACCATGTGTAAGTGTTGGCATACGAAGTAGACGAAAGTACTAATAGTGCTGATGCTAAGACGAGTTTTTTCATTTCAGTTTCTCCATGCCCAATTGATTAAAGTTAGGCGCGCAGGGCACATGAACGCCTAATATCCAAGCTTACCAGCGGCGAAGCTGTCTGGTATAGATTGAAAAAATACCACTAAATATGGTATAATCCTCAAATACCAAAAATAGTAGGCACATTTAGCCCACTTTTTTTAGTATCTGACATTATACAGAATAATATTAAGCTGATCAAGCAACCCAAAGTTATTAATGGTCTAACCCAGAGTACCTATTTATGAAATTTCCTCAAAAACTTAAATTGATTCGTTCTTCTAAAAATTGGACGCAAGAAGATATGGCGGAAAAATTAGACATCTCTACCCATGCCTACGCTAAAATAGAACGCGGCGAAACGATGGAATTGTGGGAGTTATTTGCTTCGGATGAAAAAATGTCTTTAATTTAGCAGGTGATAATAATACTCAATGTCAAAATGTTAATTCTCTCTCAACTGAACTGATAGAGTGCAACATGAATTAGAAAAAGCGAATTTAATGATTGAAGAACGGGAAAGGGAAAATAATTATTTAAAACAAGAAATCGATTATTTGAAACAACAGATGAATGATTTTAGAGATATAATTAATTTATTGAAAAAACGGGAAAAATAAAAAATGATGGTATATGAACGTATCTTATGCTTTTTTTTCATTAAGTAGGTAGGCATAAGTCTTTTAACATTTTGAATGCGTCAAAAATACTATTTCTTCAAGAAATAGTATTTTTAAAAAAGTTAAAAAACTTTTTCGTACCTACATATATTTTATCATATTGTTTTGGAGCTAAATATGCCCATTCCTAATTCCGAGCAAGCCTTCATAGATATTCGCAAACTCACAGATTATTGTCTCAATTTAGAGCACCTTGAAGGAAGGCATAAAGCGCGTGTTTTTAAGTCAGCCCTTAATATAGATTTAGATAATGTTGATAAATTACAAGCTGCTCTCTTGGAGGCGGTTCAAACTCAACAGGCTATTCCGACTCAGCATAATAGGTATGGACAAAAGTATATCGTCGATTTTATGATGATTCATTTTCATCAACGTGTTGTAGTAAGAAGTGTTTGGATGGTACGACATACAGAAGGATTCCCTCGTTTAGTCACTTGTTATGTTCTTTAAAATAGGAGAGAATGATAAATGAAATTACTTGATGTCGTTGCATTATTGGAAGATTTGCCCAAATTAGGATTGTCTCGGGGACAAGTCGGCACAATAGTTGAGGAATATGAACAGGATGTTTTTGAAGTTGAATTTAGTGATCTGGAAGGACGGGCTTATGCCTTGGAAACATTATCAACGCTTCAGTTAATGAAGTTGTATTATCAACCCATTGCTGAAAACGCTTATCTTCAAAGTATGCCAGGAATGCAACCGGATTTTCAAAGTCGAATAAGAATCTTTCCTGAATTTGGGAAATGATGTTTTTATTAGCTGGCGTCGGGCAACAAAAGCCACCATTAATTTCCATCTAGGTGGCTTACGCTCTCGCATTCTACAAAATAATATTAAACTCATCAAGCAATCCAGAGTTATTAATATCCTAACCCAGAGTATCTATTTATGAAATTTCCTCAAAAACTTAAATTGATTCGTTCTTCTAAAAATTGGACGCAAGAAGATATGGCGGAAAAATTAGACATCTCTACCCATGCCTACGCTAAAATAGATAGAACGCGGCGAAACGAATGTGAACCTTTCTAGGCTTGAACAAATCGCTGATGTGGTGGAAATGGAATTGTGGGAGTTATTTGCTTCGGATGAAAAAATGTCTTTAATTTAGCAGGTACTCACAACACACAAGGAGACAATTGGTATGTTAATCCTCATTCAACTGAGCAAATAGAATACAAACATGAATTAGAAAAAGCGAATTTAATTATTGAAGAACGGGAAAGGGAAAATAATTATTTGAAACAACAGATGAATGATTTGAGAGATATAATTAATTTATTGAAAAAACGGGAAAAACAAGAATAAAGATTATATGAATGCATCCTACGCTTACTATGAAAGTAAAAGAGATTATTAAAATTATCCAAGACGATGGTTGGTTTTTGGTGAGGACACGAGGTGATCATCGACAGTTTCATCATTCTGTCAAACGGGGAACTGTAACGGTAGCGGGAAAACCTAGCGATGATCTTCATCCTAAAACCCAAAAGTCTATTTTAAAACAAGCTGGACTTGATTAATCCTATCAAGTCGATTTAGAAGAGGTTATTATGCGACAATACTTAGTGATTATTGAAAAAGGTGGAAATAATTTGAGTGCCTATAGTCCAGATGTATTGGGATGTGTTGCAACCGGAAAAACGGTTGAACAAACCGTTCAACAAATGACACAAGCACTCTATTTTCATTTGGAAGATATGATGATGCAAGGTGAACGGCTTCCAGAGGCGCGAGGTTTAGCAGAGCTTATGAATGAGATTAATACAAGCGTCGGTGATTTTTTTACATTTGTACCGATCAATATGAATAGGTTGAAAGTCGTCGCTTAGTCGGAACAACTTCATTCCCAATGACGCACCATAAGCTCGTTAATCAAGCAACCCAGAGTATCTATTTATGAAATTTCCTCAAAAACTTAAATTGATTCGTTCATCTAAAATGAGATGTCTCACCTGCTCATTAAAATAGACGTTACATTACAATTATTTGGTAACTTAAAAAGGAATTTTATGATGAACTGGCAAAACTATATTACTGCGGTTCCATTGATTTGTGAAGGCAGGGCTTGCTTTAAGAATACACCGATTATGGTATCTAAGGTACTTGAAAACTTAGCCGACGGTGTGATGCCCAATGACATTCAAAAAAAATATCCCGCTCTCAATCAAGAAGCGATACAAGCAGCCCTGGTTTTTGCCACACAAATAGCACGAGAGCAAATCTTTAATCTATCGAAACTCGCTTCGCATCGTGAGGTGAGAGTGGCTGGTAGATTAGAAGCCATCAAGCTTAATGACTATACCTTTAGTATGGCAGTTGCCGAATCATTATATCCTATTAATGGCTTTGCTAAAGCCGTCGAACCACAAACATTATCAACACTGTTAGGTAAAAATGTGGTGGTTTCCGGTACGGCGCATTTTACTAAAGAGGGTGCTCTACTTGTCCTTGAAGCGGCGCAGATCGAGATAGCGAAAGAACGCGATTTGATGATATGGGGACAAGTACCCAAACCGTTTCTTCGTCCCTTCGATATGAGTGATTTTAAGGTAGAACGTGGGTTAAGTGCCATTATTGGGAAATTGTCTGGGGATGAAACGGATAAAGAAGTACTCCAAGTATTAGAGGAGTTATCGTGATGCCGGGGTTAGCAATCCAAACGGTAACCTTTTGATTCTCCTATTTTGATTAAATTCTTAAGTTCCTCTATTGTTTATTATAGTCTAGTTCTCGTTAACCTGACAGGTTTGCCGTGTAGTATTGGATCTGAGATATGACAGGTTACTGTAAGGGCAGACCTGCATGTCTGCCCTTCAACAATTGTCTAGTTTCACCAATTTATTGCTTTAATACCAGCAAATCCTGAAGCGACCCAAGCCTGATTCGGTGTTAATACTAGCCCCTCATCATTATAAGGGCAAGTCTCAAGGTGTTTCAGTAACTTCGGTTCCTTTTCTGGTATCAATTGATAAATATCACAGCCGTTTTGCTCATCAAGCGTAGGCATGATCGCCGGTTCAATCATAACATGTTTTTCAGGCATAGCACCTCCTATCCAAGGACGATACCAATCATAAGCCATTAAAACCACTTCACCGGAAACCGCTCTAAGATTTTGGTAACCAGGCAAAGTCCAATTTCCCTCTTCCATAAAGCCTTGCCCCGGATTCAATTTCAGCAATTGCGTTATGGGTTCATTCACCTCTTCACGAGTGCCACTATAATAGATAGGACGTGGCAAATCTCCCGTTTCGCTATCACACTTCACATACAGCGCACCTTTTGTCCACCTCACACGAGAAGAAATTCCACAGTTAAGTTCACGACTATGAAGTAAACGCGCATTACCTACGTCCAGTGCTAACAAATTCAGGCGTATTTTTTTTGTCGCTTCTAGCGTAATCAATTCACCATTTGCCGTGAATGTCAAGGGAGTACCAGGAATAGAGCGAGTAGGTGCTTCCTTTGCGTTTTCCACTTTCAGATCCCAACTCCGCAATACCCACTGCGCTTGCCATTCATCTTTTTCCGGCTTGGGCAATAATGTAGCTGTTTGTGATGTACCGTTGTAGGAACGTTGTTCTGCCACATAAAACCAACCATTATGCACTAAAGGTTGACTACGATACAAAAGCATATCGGAAGTAACCATTGTTGGCTCTTCTATCTCTTCAAGCTGTTGCGGTGGATATAATTTTCCTGTGTTCAGCTCTATGACTTGCACAGACAACGGATGGGGGTTATAAAAGACGGCAAGACTATCGTCCATTTCTAAAAAATTATAGCTCTTTGGCAACGACCAATTCTGGATAGGAATTTCCACATCAGCTGTAGTATAACGGTAGAAACGAGAATAGCCCCTATTACCGGTGGCAGCGGACCATAAATCCTCCCCTTGAAGCGTGATCCAAGCCAGATTCCTTGACAATTCTAATTCACCTAGCACCTGGGGTTTACCAGTACCCCAACGGAGTGTCAATAAAGCCTGATCACCCAGAGCCGCTAACACATTTTCCTCAACAGATAGACTACGTTGAATAGAGACAGGACTTTCTAAACGACCCGCATCTTCAATCTTGTCATTGGCTAAGGAGACAATTTGTAAATGAGTCGCAGCCTCGCCTTCATAAGTTTCTATCGGCAACGCAGCAAAGGCTTCTTCCCAATTCAATAACAAAGCCCTTTCATCATATAAAGCGGGTGACGAACTATGGTTGACTTCACCTGCCAATGGAGTGAAACGATTAATTAAAGTTGGCAGCGTCGGATCTTTCACATCAAATAGTGAGAGAGCGACTCGTCGCACCCAACGATTTTCTTCGTTTTCCAGCGGTTGATCATCTATGCCAACCGCAAATAAACGATCTTCATGGAAAAACATTTTTTCAGACCAGCCTGGCACATGCAATTCACCCAATATGCTGGGGGAAGTGGGATCAGTGAGATCAATCACCCATAAGGGATCTGTGCGTTCAAATGTCACCACAAAAGCGCGATTATTCACAAAACGGGTAGCAAATAAAGCTTCACCCGGGGCAATTTCACTCACTTGTCCAACGAGGTCCATTGATGTCAAATCATAAATCGCTAAGGTGCTACCATGTTGACGATCTTCTGGACCATAAACTACACGCAACAGTTGATTTTTCACGCTCAAATGAAATTCCGAAGGCACTTGCCCTGGCACTTTCAAGGTTGGTAAAGCCACCAACGGATCAGTTTGTGATAAATCAAAAACTTGGATTTGCGTGGTTTGCCATTTGTCTTCCTCTGGATTATGGTTAGTAATCACCAAATTATCTTGGAAAATGGCTATGGTGGGCGAATAGCCAGGGATTGATGCTTTATCGACTTCTTCTAATAGCCCTTCTTCAGTCAAATGTAACACGTTGATATTAATCAAGTTTTTGGATATGCCGCTACAATCAATGCAGTCTATCGCCACGGGGTTAAACTGTTCCGTTACGCTGTATATAAACTCTCCACGCCGCCGTGATTCAATAAACCGCCCGGATAAGCTCATATCTTGCACCTTCGTTAGGCTATTATCTTCGTTTTGACGTAGTACCGTTAAATTGCTCCCATCACTTCCATAATGAGTTTGCAACAATACATAATAGTCTCCCAAGACGTAAAGTTCACGAGGGCTACCTGTTAGAGCGATCCATCCGGTTAAACGCGGATTGGATAAATCAGCAATATCAATGACTTGGAAACGCTGAGCTTGCCCATTGGCATAAAGCAGTTGATGACCGACTAATTTAAAAATATCGGGTTTTTCTGTCTGCGCAGTTCCTCCATCCATTTCGGGTGCAGCTTCTACTTTGTCAGCGGTTGCTGGAACGGGACCAGCACCAGCTGTTAATGAAACAACATCATCACCTTCATCAAAGCGATTAATACCACCGTCACAAGATAGAAAAAACCGTTGCCCCATAAAGCGTTCACAACCTGCCGATGAACTTAATGGCAAAAAAGAAGCCGCTTGCCAATTTTTGGAACCGACTAAAGGGTCCTGTCCACTTGGCGTTGCTACAAATGCCAAAAAACACCGATGATTTTCAGGGCAAGTTTTATCCTGAAATTTGACAGTGTAGGATTCAAATTCAGGTAAATCAATCGGTGCTGAAAAGACAGGCATGAATTTATTTTGCCAGCCCCGATCAAATTCCCACGATAAATATCGTTTACCAGGTTTCCCATCCAAATCAGCCCAAACTAAATAAACATCCACCTGATTTATTTTATTCGTATTACTAACGATAACTTGCGGTGTTGCCTGACTTTCACCAGATTGCACATTAACTTCCCAAGCTAACGCCGGCAGGTTAAATAAGGTTAAAATTAATCCCCATAGAAAAAGGGAGCGTGTCACTTTCATAAATGTTCTCCTTAAATAATAGATTAGATACATAAGTAGAACCACATCAAACTTTTAACATTTTTAAAAATCGGATATCTTGAACAGGTTTAAAATGTTAAAATACTTTTGCGTACCTACATACTATCTATTATAGTTGTTAAATTAAAATTTGCAAAGTTGTATTTTATATTTAAGTTTTCAAAAATATTTTAACAGGTTCTATTTTGATAAATCTGTTAATAATCAGTGCTTTATAAAAAATATTAAAATATTTATGTATACCTAATTAAAACAACACTGATAACTGATAACTGAACAATAAGGTAAAATTTCCCAATATGAAATTAGACTCAAAAATCCCATCCGGTCCATTAGCAGAAAAATGGACAAAATATCAGTTCGACTTAAAGCTCATTAATCCCGCTAATAAACGCAAATATGACATCATCGTTGTGGGTACAGGCTTAGCTGGTGCATCAGCTGCTGCCACTTTAGCTGAATTAGGCTATAATGTCAAGGCATTTTGCTTTCAAGACAGTGCCCGTCGGGCGCATAGTGTCGCCGCTCAAGGCGGCATTAATGCCGCAAAAAACTATCAAAATGATGGCGATAGCGTTTACCGGTTATTTTACGATACCCTCAAAGGCGGTGATTTTCGGGCGAGAGAAGCCGATGTTTATCGGCTTGCCGAACTCAGTAATAACATTATTGATCAATGTGTCGCGCAAGGTGTCCCCTTTGCCCGTGAATATGGCGGCTTATTAGATAACCGTTCCTTTGGCGGTGCGCAAGTGTCACGGACATTCTATGCCAGAGGACAAACAGGGCAACAATTACTTTTAGGTGCCTATAGTGCTTTAAGTCGGCAAGTTGCCCTCGGCAAAGTGCAAATGTATCCTCGCACCGAAATGTTAGATTTAGTGAAAATTGATGGTCATGCGCGTGGTATCGTCGTTCGCAACTTAGTCACAGGAAAAATAGAATCACACAGTGGTCATGCGGTATTATTATGCACGGGTGGTTATGGCAATATCTATTTTCTCTCAACAAACTGTATGGGGGCGAATGCGAGTGCCGCTTGGCAAGCGCATAAAAAGGGCGCATTTTTCGCCAATCCCTGTTTTACCCAAATTCATCCCACCTGTATTCCTGTTCACGAACGGCATCAATCCAAATTGACTTTAATGTCTGAATCCTTGCGAAATGATGGTCGTGTCTGGGTACCTAAACAGACAGGAGATAAGCGTATTCCCAATGAAATACCTGAAACCGAAAGAGATTACTTTTTAGAAAGAAAATATCCCGCTTTTGGTAATTTAGTGCCAAGAGATGTCGCTTCCCGGGCAGCTAAACAAGTTTGTGATGAAGGGCGAGGTGTGGGACAAACGGGTTTGGCGGTTTATCTGGATTTTAAAGACGCGATTGAAAGGGAAGGTGAACCGGCTATTCGGACTCAATATGGCAACTTGTTCCAGATTTACGAGAAGATCACTGATGAAAACGCTTACCAAGAGCCGATGAAAATTTACCCCGCTGTGCATTATACGATGGGTGGACTCTGGGTGGATTATAATTTAATGACGACTATTCCAGGCTTATATGCCCTAGGCGAAAACAATTTTTCAGAACACGGCGCTAATCGTTTAGGGGCGAGTGCTTTAATGCAAACCTTGGTTGAAGGTTATTTTATTTTGCCACATACCATTGCTGATTATTTGGATAATGAACCTTATGATAAAATTCCAACTGATCAGCCGGCTTTTCAGGAAACGGAACAAGAAGTTAAGCAGAATATCAATCAACTACTAGCGCTCAGAGGGGATAAAACGGTTGACGAATACCACAAAGAATTAGGGCTAATTTTGTGGAACGACTGCGGTATGTCACGCAATGCCGAAGGTTTAAAAAACGCGCAAGAAAAAATCCAAGTCCTAGAAGGCGAATTTTGGCAAAACCTTAACATGGTTGGCACCAACGATGAATTCAACCAAACCTTAGAAAAAGCCATACATATGGCTGACTTCCTTGAACTGAGTCATCTCATGGTAGAAGACGCGCTACAGCGCAATGAATCCTGTGGCTGCCATTTTAGAGAAGAACACCAAACTGCAGAAGGCGAAGCAAAACGCGATGACGAAAATTATGCTTATGTTGCCGTCTGGGAATATCAGGGAAAAAAACAACCCGAAGTCCTCCACAAAGAACAATTAGTTTTTAAAGAGGTGACACCAAGCCAGAGATGCTATAAATAATATTGCACACAACTTAAACCTTTAGATAGGCGAAAAAAGTTTTGATGTAGGGGCGAACCTGTGTGTTCGCCCTTATGAAAATATTTACAAAATAGAATTAACACTATCAAACTTGAAGTAATTAAATCCGATTCCTTCGTTATGTCTCTCAATTTTGCCCATACCTACCTGGATAAAATCAACGCCTGCATCTCTAGCGGCAATGTAATCACTGGTCGAATTACCAATATAGACACATTTGCTCATTCCCACTTTAAGCCTTTTAACACACTCTAAAATGGGTTCAGGACTGGGTTTTTCAGCGATTAATTGCGCTTTCTCATTTTTGCTGCCAATACTGATAATAAAATGCTCACTTTCAATAAATTCGTTGAGCAAACCATTGACATTTTTCAAGGTATAAAGTGCCTCAACCGTAGGGCGACTCGTGACAATAGCCATTTTTACACCCAGTTTCTTGAGTGTCGGAAAAAAGTTATCTGAGTACATTTTTTTCTCAGCCATATCAATTAAACCTTGCCCATTAAAATAGGGTTTGCCAAGATAAAGATTTTGAAAAAAGTCTTTTATTTCAAGATATTCAAGCGAATTGGGTTTGATTTTCTCAAGCCTTTGATTTATTAAAATGCTTTCCCATTGTTCTACGGAAAAATGTTTAACTAACTGTATCAAAAGCCAAGTCACATTCCAATCATTATTAACACCATAAGAAATACCATAGGCGCGTACTAAACTAATTTGTTCATTGCTCACCTCTGCAAGGGTATAATTTTTCACGGTTCTCTTTATGGCTACATCATAAGATTTGGAAGTATCGATCAACGTATCATCGACATCAAAGATAATAGCTTGGTAAATTTTAGAGTTGATTTTAATAGACATAGATTTTGTTCACAAACTGCCCTTGGTTGATGGCATCATATTATGCATCCGCGAATCAAATTCGACCGCCATACGTATCGCTCGCCCAAAAGCTTTGAAAACCGTTTCCGCAATATGATGAGCATTTCTACCACGCAAATTATCAATATGCAAAGTGACTAATGCGTGATTCACAAAGCCTTGGAAAAACTCTTGAAATAAATCAACTTCAAATTCACCTATCTTAGCGCGTGGAAAATTGACATGAAATTCCAAACCAGCTCGCCCTGAAAAATCTATCACCACCCGCGACAGGGCTTCATCCAAAGGAACATAAGCATAACCATAGCGGAAAATACCTTTTTTATCCCCAAGGGCTTTAGAAAATGCTTTTCCTAATGTAATCCCAATATCTTCAACGGTGTGATGCGCGTCGAACTGTAAATCGCCTTTAGCTACAATCTCTAAATCAATCACCCCATGTCGTGCCACCTGCTCAAGCATGTGTTCAATAAATGGTACGCCTGTATCAAAATGAGATTTTCCAGTGCCATCAAGATTGACTTGCACCTCAATTTGGGTTTCAAGAGTGTTGCGTTGGACCTTAGCATTGCGTTTTGTCATGTTAATTTCTGTCATAAACTCACATAATCGGTATAAAGAAATGGTTCCTACGACTGACTACTCTTCTTCAGAAAAATCATATTCTAATTCTTCAAGTGGCTCTTGGATATAATGCCCTTGGGCAAAATCGACTTCAGATGACCACAATACAGTCAAACTGTTAGCATCTTCCACTGCCTCGGCAATGGTCAATTTTCCATATTCGCGTGCCACTTTAACAATTTTTTGGACAATTTCCTGACTTTCTGTATTAGTTGATAAGCCCTTGGCAAAACAACGATCAATTTTCACATAATCAACAGGAATATGTTGAAGTGTGGACTCAAAATTCAAGCCCATACCAAAATGTTCTAGTGCAGATTGACAGCCGTATGTTTTTAATTGATTAATGAAAATGTTAGCTAATTTAAGTTGGCTGATGACTATTGAATCACTAATTTCCAGTATCAGGTGTTTGCCAGGTAATTTAGCCGCTCTCAGAAGTTTCCTAATATAAAGTAGGATACTTTCATCTCTAATCGCTTGATCAGATAGTTTGATAAAAAAATGAGTTTTATGCCCATTTTTTTCTTGTGCTTCCAAGGTGTGGATTGCTTTTTGGAGTACCCATTTGTCTAAAATTGTACATAACTGAGCCGCTTCTGCTTCCTCAAAAAGATCGCAAGATGGCACATTTTGTCCTTCTTGGTCCACCATCCGTAAAAAAACTTCATAAATTTCTTGAGTTTCACCATGCAAACTAACGATAGGTTGAAAACGTAACGATAAGCGATTTTCTTCACTCGCTGTTTCTATCAGTTTGGCAATATCAGAACCTTTTGTTTTGTCGTGTTCGCCGCTTTTTATCACGGCTTTATAAACTTCAAAACGATTACCGCCTTGTTTTATAGCTATTTGACAAGCAGCATGAGCCTCAGTTAGAATATCTTGTGGACTGGTAGTGGAACCAAGAACTTGAGTAATACCAACACTACAAGTGGTAAAAAGCGTTTTTTGATCACGTAATTCTATAACAGATGCTTCTACAACTTTACAGATTTCCTGAGCAAAATCACCCGCTTCCGCATATTTTTTTCCGTCTTTGTCAGCTATCAGGAAAGTTAAAACACTATCATCAAATCGAGCTAATTCACCACCCTTTGCTAAACTACTGATCTTTTTCGCCATATTTTTTACCACCGGATCACTGCCACCAACACCCACGTTTTCTACAATGCTATTAAAGTTATCTAAAGCAATATAAAACAATACGCTGCGTGTAGAGGTTTCTATTGCTCTACTTAAAGCTTTTTCCAGCAATTCAATAAAAAACTGGCGATTAAATAAATTAGTGAGTGGATCACGACGGCGCAAACGTTCAATATCTTGATTTTGTGTTTGGTCACGAATGATGACTTGAATACAACGTTCAGTATCAAAAATCGCTTGGCTGAGTTCCATACTCAATTTAAATCCTTTTTTATTAGATTTAAGTCCTTCCAAATTTATTTGTCGTTCTTCTGCCTTTTCTTCGGTCATAAATTCGCGCATAAAATCCCGAAACCGAGCTTGATCATTAATGGTGACTAAGTCCATGATGGGCAAACCTTCTAAGTCATCCATACTTTTATAATCAAACATTTTGAAATAACGAGGATTAGCATAGATATGCATACCACCTTGGACATAAGCGATAGCGTCACGCGATGTTTCTAGCAACACTCTGTTATGCTTTTGGCTTTCTTTATAAAGTTGTTCAAGATGCTTACGTCGGCGGCGTTCAGCTAAATTGTCTAGTTCTACACCAACCACAACGGGTAAACAATCATCACCTGGCACTATTTGTTTGACACCAATGTTATACAATTTGGTTACCATTTTGCAATTTAATTTATCAGCAACCACAATAACGGGAATATCCTGATTACAGGCTGAAACCATGTCGCAAATTTCGGAAATGGTAAAATCACCTACTTGAAGAACAGATATGACTAAATCCCATTCATGTTTTTCAGATAAGGCTTTTTGCAAATCTTCTTCATCTTCAACATAGCATGGACGAATAGGGTAACGTGCTTTACGTAAACGGTTTAGAATGATTTCTGCATCATTAGCTGATTCTTCAATCACAATTAATCGGATAATATCATCCTGTATCACAATTATTTTTCTCCAATAGTATTAATATTAGTCAATTAGCTATTTTGTACAGAATATTTTTTTGTATGATTCAGACAATTAAAGTTCATGCTAGTTCATTAGTTATAAAAATGTCCTATACAAAGAAATAGCTATTAATAAAGTTAAATCAATTAGTATTAAACTTTATCATAAAATTATAATGACATAATATATTAAATAAATCTTTATGAATACTGAAAACGCCATAAAAATATATAAATTATTGATTTTTTGCCAAAAATAGGATTTCTTAACACTTATAAGTATTTCTTCATATAATAATTTAGTATATACTAAATTATTTCTAAAACTCTGTTATCGATTTTATTTCAGGCACATTCCTTAATGGCATTGGGGCATTGAAGAGGTGGTTTGGAAATTTTCGCTTGCTAAGTTCAAATGAATACCAAAAAATAATGAATAAAATGACGACTCCAAAGTTAAGTATTGTTTTTCTTAATTATAACCGTCTAATAGAAACTCGTTATACTTTGGCGCAAATATCGTGCCTATTAGAACATCGTCAGGATGTTGAAGTGATTGCTATTGATAATGGTTCTAGTGATGGTACTTCCGATTATCTACAAACTCAAAGCGATTGGATCAATGTGGTTTCGCTTCCACATAATACGGGTATTGCCGGTTATAATGTTGGTTTTAAACAAGCTAAAGGTGATTATTTGCTGGTATTAGATGATGATTCACACCCGGTGGATAATATAACACTTGATCGTATTATTCAATGCTTGGACACCTGTCCAGAGGTGGGAGTCGTTGCTTGCCGGATTGAATCGATGAAAGGTGAACCTATTTATACTTGGCATTTGCCTAAAAATGATGATCCAGGTACCTCGATGGCATTTGTTGGCTGTGGCTTTGCGATTCGCCGCACCTTATTTGAAAAAATCGGTTGGTATCCGGCAGAATTTTTTCTTTACCAAAATGAAATGGAAGTGGCTATTGGCGTGATGCGCCATCACTATAAAATTTATTATGATCCCAGCTGTCGGGTTGTACACCGTCAATCACCACAGGGGCGTACTAATTGGCGACAGGTATACTATCCAACGCGCAATACTATTTGGCTAATACGCCGTTATTTTCCATTTCCTGCCGCTGCTTATTTGATAGGTTCGCGCTTGTGTTTTGGACTCATTCGTGCTATACAGTCACTAGAATTGGGTTGGTATTATCAAGCCGTTCGTGAAGCTTTGTATACCCCCATAGAACCTCAAATTTTACCGAGCATACAGCAAAAGCAACTTGCCCTATTTTGGCGGCAAAATAGTATTTTGCATCAACTCATGGGACGTTTATACTGATTCTGTCAGAGCGTGAAAATAATATACCAATACAAAGAAATCCGATTTTTTTAAAAAATCGGATTTCTAAAGTCAAATTTCTAATTATGCCAAACATATTAATTATCATTGTCACCTGGAATAAAAAATCATACATTTTAGAATTATTAGCATCCCTGGCAAAACCGGATTATCCCAGTCAAGCCATTGATATATTGGTTATAGATAACGCAAGCACTGATGGAACTGTAGGAGCAATAAAAGCAGCCTATCCATACATTCATTTGATCTGCAACCCAGATAATTTAGGTGGCACTGGGGGGTTTAATACCGGTTTGCAGTGGGCTTTTGAACAACCAGATGATCGTTATCAATATTTTTGGTTATTGGATAACGATGTTTTGGTACACCATCGTGCCCTTCCCGAATTAGTGGCTTTATTAGAAAAGCATTCGGATATTGCCGTAGCGGGTTCAACCATGATGCAATTAGATTATCCATGGCGAATAAATGAAATGGGTGCATTTATTGAGCGCACAATGGGTACCTTAATATTGCATCGTCATTTAGAAGACATTGCACCCTGGCAGGGTCGCTCGGTACAAGAATTATTGAACGTAAAGGCTGATTTAAGCCAACATTTGATGCACTGTCAACCTTATTATATGGATGTAGAATACGTGGCGGCGGCTTCGTTATTAGTGCGTGCCGAAGTTGCCAAGAAAGCGGGTTTGTGGCGCGATTATTTTATTCATTTTGATGATGTAGAGTGGTGCTTACGCATAGCAAAGATGGGGCATCGAGTGGTTGTTTCTGCTAAGTCATTAATTTGGCACTTATCCGCTGCCGCTAAGGTGCCTACTTGGGTTTTATATTATGATAACCGTAATGTCTTAGATTTATTGAAAACACACGGCGCGAACAAACAAGATTTGCGGCTTTTAAAACGACATATCTTAAAGAAGGGGTTATACTATTCTTTAATTGGCAAATCTGACTTAGCGCAACTACATTATGATGCCATCGCAGATTTTCAAGCGGGACATTATGGTAAAAAAGCAATTAAATTAGCTTATACTTATCAAAATAACACCCGCATCAAAAAAGTGTTTTTAGACCCATCAATTAAGCGTATTTTGATAGCTTGGTCGGTCAATCTCCAAGCAACGGGCATACAAGAAGCCTTAGTCCAGGCTCAACTACAACGTCCCGAATTGCAAATAGATTGTATGAGTCAACCAGATGGGAGAAGCGTTTATCAATTACCACGCGCTCAGTTTATCAAATTCTCGACATTTAAACTTAAACGCTGGTTAACCTATTGGCGATTACGGGGCAATTATGATCTGGTAATACAATCCGACTATCAAGTTGTAATAGGTTTATCTTGGTTAAAGAGTCGATTGTTATTTATTAATGATGAAGGATTTTGTGAACGCCCACAGCCTAAGTTGGCTGATGTTTGGTATGCTTTGAAGCAATGGTTTTTTAATGGTTAATAGTTAGCGTGTTAGAGATACTATATAATGTTCAGAAATCCGATTTTTTCCAAAAATCGGATTTTTCATGCTCAAAAAAAACGGATAAGACTTTTGCAAAAAATCCGTCAAACCCCATATCGGGTTTATCCGTTAATTTCCATAATCCGTTGTACTTAATTAAGGATTTATTAAATGACTGTAAGAAATGTAATCACTGACGTTTTAGATAAGCGGCACAAACAAGTGCTTATGCTTGAAAAAGTTCATAATGGATTGGCTGAACTAGAAATGCAAATGGATAGCCTCCAGCAAATGGCTGAAGAAGTATTGGCAGAAGCTGATGAAATTCCACAAGATATTGCGAGCCTCACTTCTAAGATTGCCACCTATATTGGTGGACCCCAGGAAGAAATGGCTCATTTAAATGCGTCCATTATAAGCCTGACTAAACGGTTTAGTAAGGAAACCATCAATATTGGTGTGGCGGGTAAGGCGCGTCAAGGTAAAAGTACGCTGCTCCAAAAAATATCTGGGCTGTCCAATAAGGAAATACCCACTTCTGATGAGCTGCCTTGTACCGGGACAAAAAGCAAGATTTATCATTCTGAAGATGATGCCTACGCTAAGATAGAATTTTATTCTAAAGAAGAATTTCTAAAGGAGATTCTTCATCCTTACTTTGATAAGCTGAAAATCTCTAAGCCATTTTCACTGAAACGTTTTGGTGAGCCTTTATCAGAACTGAATAATAATTTGAGTAAGGATCGTAATTTAGATAAGGCTATTTATGAAAAGCTTGCATTTATTCATAGTGCCTTTTCTTCCTATGCTGAATTACTATCTAAACCCCCAAAGACGTTAGAACTGGAAGAAATTCTCAATTACGTGACTCAAGGTAAGGGGCGCACCCGTTATTTGGCGGTTAAAAGTGCCGATATTTATACTAAGTTTCCTAATCATGACGTGACAGGCTTGTGTCTGGTTGATTTACCTGGGCTTGAAGCGGCACAGGGACATGAAATGAAATTGGTTTCATCGCTTGAGCATGAAGTAGATGCCGTCATTTTTGTTAAATCGCCTGATGTACTGGGAACGGATTGGGAACAGGCGGATTATAATGTCTTTGACTTAGTGGATAATGCGGTTAGAGAAGTTGAATTGGCTAATCGCTTATTTATTGTGCTCAATGAAAAAAATGATGGTTCTAATAAGAAACAAGTGCAATTGTTGAAAGAACAACCCCCGGAGACTTACAGCAAGCCCCGTATTTTGACGGCAGATTGCAGTGATGCTCAAGCGGTAGAAGAAAAAGTATTTTCGGTGGTGCTGCAACATATTGAAAAGAAGTTGGAAAGCACAGATCAACAATATATCAAGGCGTTAGCGGATAAAATGGAAAACATTTTGAAGAGGCTCACGCAAGCTTTTACACCGGCACTTGCTTCTTTTAGTACCACTAATGCGGATTTAACCAGGGAAAGAAAATATCGGGCGTTATCTGAGCAATTTATCAAAGATTTAACAAAGGGCTTGGAAAAACTGGTTTTGGATGTTCAACAAGAATTGAATATCAGCGAAGAATTTAAAGAAAAGGTTGAAGAAATTTGTGAAGCCGCGAAACAAAATGCGCCGATTCCTGGTAAAGATGAATTGGCTGAACAATACCTGGAATATAGTGGTTGGAAAGGTGTGGTAGGCGAAGAATTAAATTATTTACGCGCCTATCTGACAGAATTTTTGGCGACTCAGTTGGATGAGTATTTGCAAACCAAGATTAATAATACGCTTAGACAAGTTTTAAAACGTATATTTCCCAAAGTCTTGCAAAAAATATTGCCGCAAAATCAGGATAGCCAGGCTGAACCGCGTACACTCATACTGGAATTTCAAGATTTATTGGATAGGGCAGAACATTCCAATATTTATAATACTTTCAGTTACATACGTAAGTTTAACTTTTCGTATCATAGCCATTTTCATTATCGGGTTCGTGAAGAAATGGGCTTGTTAAGTACCTATAGCAGCGAATCAGTTGACGATATTGTGCCTAACGATGCGACACGGGCAAACTTCCTGGAAAAGGCGGAAGAAATCTCCAGGGGTTTAGATAGCCACTATCAGCAAACTATTTACCAACTGAGAAAAAAATTCAGTGAAAAAATGCAGACGGATCCCGCTAATGCGATTTTAGCCCTCGTTGAAGAAGCCAAGGATCGTCTCGTTAGAGCCAAGGGCATTAAGGATGAGTGGAAAAGTTTTCTGGATCCGATTCGTGAACAACTTTGGGCAGACGAGTTGAGTCGTTTTAATAAAGAGATTGCATTACGTAAACAGTGGCGAAATGCGCTTGACGATGCCCTAAAATGTGCTCAACAAATACAGGTTGCGTTTCACAATTAAAAAAGGAAAAAAATGGCTAATCGGACTGTGATGATTATGGTGGGACCTGATGGTGTCGGTAAAACGACACTACTAGCGACAATGTACCATGAACTGTTATCTATGGATAATCTATCGGGGTTTCAATTTGCAGCCAACGAAGATACACATCATGATCTTCAAGAGGCTTATCAAAAACTCAGTACTATCATGACACAGCCGACTTTCATTCCCACGGGTTCACTTTTGAAAGGAACTGCTGGTATTATTGAACGCCAATTTGAAGTTTTATTTAAAAATAAAAAAGAACTTGATTTGGTATTTTGTGATATGGCTGGCGGTATTATTCGTGCTAAAGAAGATAACCGGGATTTTGAAGAATTTAAACAAAAGTTACAAGAAGCTTTGGTGATTATTAATGTCATAGATGGTTCAGCCCTGGTAGAAGGGGATGAAGTCTTGTCAACCCAAAAAAATGATCCATCACATATTTATGATCTGTTGCAATCCCAATTTTTAGATGAGCGACATTTTATGATTCTATTTGTAATCACTAAATGTGAAGCCTGGTTAAAAAATGAGTCTTATCGAAAAAAATTGGAAGCCGCTTTTGAAACACGCTATAAAGTGATTCTTAAATTGATTAATCAAGCTGAAAATGTGGTAGGCGTATTAATACCTGTTAAAACATTAGGTTGTATAGAATTTACCCATATTAACTATCAAGAATCAGAACAAGAAATGATCTTTGTGAGAAAACCTAATTTGCGATTTAAGTCTGAAAATATTGATCAACCTCTTCGATATGCATTAGCATTTGCCTTGTTGCAACATCATCAAAATCGGGGACGTTGGAACAAATTGATACGTTGGCTTTCTAATCAAGATATTGCGTTTCAAAGGGCATTGACTGAATTTACCGAAGCGCGTTCTCATACCTTTAAAATTTATGGAAACTCTTCACTGATTGAGGTGACAAAATAATGATCGTGAAATCAGTTGCTTTACGCGGTGCTGCGGTTCATACTCGCAAAAAGGAACCTGGTCAAGATTATGATTGGTATGTCAAGGCGGGTCATTTACAACTCTTTGATAAAATGGATGAAATTTATCGTATCGCCCTACGTGATATCAGTGCCGAGGTACCCAAGTTAGCTGTGATTCTTGATGAAAAAAGTATCGGTTTTCTCATTGGAGACATGCCCTGCCAACGTATGGATCACAGTAAGCGAATCATACATGATACCCTTTATTTAGAATTTGACTTGCAATACCATCCAAGTGTTTTACATACCGCTGGTGTTTTATTATTGTGTTCAAAAAATGCTTATCAGATCCATGAAAAACATTTTATGGCGTATGCGGAAAGATTATTGGCTCATTCGCCATCAACACAATTGAGTTTAAAAAGGGTTAAATTGCCGGTTGTCAGTAAGCAACCCAATTTTAATTTAGCTTCCATTCGGGCAGAAAAATTGGCTTTATTTTCTGATTCCGTCAATCGAAACCGCTGTGCGCGTTATCTGATACATTTTAAATATCGTGACAATCATCGTTTTTCTTTTGTCTCTACTGGGCGGCTAAAACTAGAAAAATGCCAGCAAATTGCGGACAAAAGTGATGAATGTGTCTTATTGACGATTTCTTCCGAGGTACAATCTGAAATCAACTTGAAAAAAAATCGCTTTCCTCATTTTAGGAAAATGTTTGCCTAGATAACATGAAGGAGAAAAATATGAAAAAACTAAATGCTTTGTTATTTAACCAGGGCGGTAAATGTTTTTATTGTGATGCGGTTTTAGATATTCAGGAAGCGACGATTGAGCATGTAATACCGCAATCTAAAGGGGGCAAAAATGACTCCGATAATTTAGTTGTTTGCTGTAAATATGCGAATCAAGCTTTTAGGGATTATTTACCTAAGCAAAAAATAGCTGTCATTAAACAGTTCTGTGGTGTTTCTTCCGTTTGTCAAAAAATCTTTCCCAGGGAAGAACAAATAAATGAGGATGACTCGGCAAGTTTTGAAGATAAAGCACTGATTCAAAAGAGTCACATACCAATGGCTAACACAGAACCTGTTAAAAATACACACGATATTTCCATAGCTTATCAATTACTTCTTCAAGCTGTTGATTTATTTGAACAAGAAGGTAGGGAAGCAGTCAGTTCTCGAATTAAAAAGAAAATGTTAGAATTGAATCCTTCTTTTAAAGAATCCGATTATGGCTTTCGTCAATTTAAGAAATTTTTGCTTCGCGCCCAAGAAAAGAAAATGATTATCCTTGAAGATACCACAGGGAATAATTATGTGATCAAAAAACTTTAGAGTTGATTTATAGGGGTTGATTTTATACTGATTGTTTTAAAAATTTTATGTTAAACAAACCGTGCAAAATGCCAAACAATTAGATAATAATCCGAAAGCAAGATGGCTGAATCAAGTTGGAACAGATGTTTATAAAATTGTAGAACAATTAATAAGTAATTAACAACTACGTAAGTAACGGAGCAGACTAAATTTATAACTGATAACCATTTTTGGAGTATTTAAATGTCTAGCACAATAGTGAAAGAAAGAACTTATCTGAAATTAGATAAGGTAGCAAAAGAAGAGGCAAAATGTATTTTTAATCAATTAGGGTTAACGATGGGAGAAGCATTTAATTTGTTTTTACACCAAGTTCGCTTAAATAAAGAACTTCCTTTTGAAGTTAAGCTCCCAAATAAATTGACTCAGAAAGTGATTAAAGAAGCCCGTCAAGGGAAGAACATTGAATTATTTTTAATTTCTGAATTAAAATGAATTTAAAACGCCATAAACAGTTTTTAAAGGACTGGAATAAAATCAAATTAACCGATGGACAGTTTACGAAATTTATTGAATATTCTGAATGTTTACGGTTAGAAAAGCCATTGTCTGATGCTTCTAAAGATCATTCTTTACAGGGAGAATATCAAGATTGCCGAGAATTCCACTTAGGTGGTGATATGCTTGTTATTTATATGCCTTGTGAAAATTACACTGTTTTTTTAAGACTAGGAACCCATAGCCAATTGTTTAAGTGAAATTTAATGAGTACAGCGAATATTTTAAAACAACGAATGAATGTTAGTATAATCGTATAATTAATATTCGTTGTATTCCGTATTGGCTTGATGACGGAAATGACTTGACATTCCCGCAAAAAATTGATAATGTGAATGCGTAGTACATGTTAAAAATATTACGATTTGACTCGCCTGTTATAGCAGGTTTTTATTGATGGAAATACAGAAGGAAAAACAGATGTTCAATTTTTTTAAGTCAAAAAAAACCGATTTAGAACTTATCAAACAACTAGAACAAACAATAGGTAAAAATTTACCAAAATTAGATAAAATTAAATGGCGTTCAGTAGGCTATGTGCAGAATGAGCATAATCAAATTACGGAATTAGTTTTATATAGGTGTGGTTTAAAAGAGTTACCACCGGAAATCGTCAATCTGCAAAACTTAACGAGGCTTGATTTAGACTCTAACCAGTTAAGCTCCTTGCCACCTGAAATCGGAAATTTGCAAAACTTAACGGAGCTTAATTTATCCGGTAACCAGTTAAGCACCTTGCCACATTTCAGGCTACAAAGTTTTGTAGTTTAACAGGCAAACGCTTTGCACCCCATGTGCCTGCTTCCGCATCGAATAGCCCCGCACATGTCGTTCCACATTGATTACACTTACCATCTGGAGTCAAATGCCAATCACTTAATATATACCAATCGCGTTCAATAAGTTTATGATTACAGTGGTGACAATAGGTACTTTCACCAACTTGATCATGCACATTTCCTGTGTAGGCATAACGTACCCCATTCTTTAAGGCAATATGGCGAGCCATGCTGAGAGTGTGAGGCGGAGTCGGGGGTTTGTCTAACATTTTCCAGGTAGGATGAAAGGCGGTAAAGTGCATAGGCACCTCATGACCTAAGTTTTCCACTACCCATTGTGTCATTTCTTCAAGCTCTTTTTCGGAATCGTTTTCGCCGGGGATTAGCAAGGTTGTTAATTCAAACCACACTTGGGTTTCATGTTTTAGATAGCGCAAAGTCTCTAGTACCGGTTGTAAATGCCCTCCAGCTAATTTGTGGTAAAATCTTTCAGTAAAAGCTTTTAAATCTACATTAGCAGCATCCATATAGCTAAAAAATTCGCGTCGGGGTTCATCATTAACATAACCGGCGGTAACTGCGACTGATTTAATGCCTAATTTACGGCATTCTTTAGCCACATCAATGGCATATTCGTGGAAAATAATCGGATCGTTATAAGTATAAGCGACGCTGCGACAGCCCAACTTTTGAGCGGCACGAGCCAATGTATCAGGTGCTGCTTGATCGGCGAGCGTATCCATTTCTCTGGATTTACTTATATCCCAATTTTGGCAAAATTGACAGGCGAGGTTGCAGCCGGCAGTGCCAAAAGATAAAATAGGGGTTCCTGGTAAAAAATGATTGAGTGGTTTTTTTTCAATGGGATCAACGCAAAAACCGCTAGAACGTCCATAGGTGGTTAGTACAATTTTTTGGTTTTGATTGGCTCGTACAAAGCATAAGCCCTGTTGCCCTTCTTTGATTTGACAGGCGCGTGGACAGAGATCACATTGGATACGTCCCTCTTCTAATTGATGCCAATAACGAGTGGGTATCTTGGTTTGTAATGTTGAAGTTTTCAAGGTAATTATCCTAATTATGTGAATCAGAAAAGAGAATAATTAAAAAGCAAGTGAGTGTAAATAGGGAAAATTCAAAAGGGCTATTAAATGAGTACACTCAGAAAAGTCGAAAAATATCTGTATCAAAGAGAATGCTAAGGATTAAGGAATGTGCATGAAATAAAATCGACAACTAAACCTGACTGGGTTTTTTTTTGCCCTTTTTTTTTTGCCATTAAATGTGTTAGATAGTAGGGTGGGTAGGAACTTCATTACAAGCCACCATTTTTAATACTACATATAAACCCGATCTAATCCCTTCTTATATACCATCCTTGTCGTTTTTTGGTTAAAAAAATGGGTACAAGTATTTTAGAATTAACTGATAACAAATTAGTAAAAACTTATGCTGTTCTCTCAACCGTAAAATTTCAATTTTGTTAATATCAGTATATTATAACACATTTAAGAATGAAAATACAAGCCCTTTTTTTTCACCAAGCTGCAATATTAAGAAATGCTGATAAATTAAAAGGACTAAAATAGCCCGTTCAGCGCAAATATTCCCCACTAAAATTAATTTTTTAGGCATTTTTAGCCGTCATGGTTATTTTGTAAATCGAATTAGTAAGCCATTATTTTTTAGTCGGTCTATTTAAGTCCTAATTAAAAGGATAAATAGGTGCTTCCCAGCATAAACAGCCGCTTTATAAAAATTTATCCAGGCTAAAAAAGATGATTTTTTCATAAAAAAGTAATTTTGACGTAAAAACAATTTGATTTAATTTTTATTTGCTGTAAAATACATATCTAATTAATAAAAATTGCGTAAAAATAGTTTGGATGGAAAACATGAGTTTGCACTTTCAGATAGGGCAACTTCTGATGTGCAATAATTATTCCAGACTATTTTGGATGTCAATAAAAATGAAGACAAATAATTTTTACCTGCCAAGTCTGGTAGAGCAGCGTCTTTAAAACCAGACCTGCCAGGTTAAAACAAAACCTGGCAGGTCAATCGCAGCGTCCAAAACTTGATTTTGACCTGGCAGGTTTTCTTCCTGCCAGGTCTGGTTTAGTTGTAGAATTTATTTCATGTACGTTCCTTAGCACAACTACTTGAAGCATTCCCCAAGTTTCAAGCGGAGTCGGGTGGCAACTGCTTGCTTCGGAAAGCCTGATAAGTTTGACCGACAATTTGTTTTATAGGGGTGCCGAGATGACCAATTTTGGTAATTTTGGTAGGACGAAATGGGTAATTCTTTTTTTAATTAGGGATTAGCCATTTCATTATTTTTCATTGACCATGAAAGGAAATATGATGAACTCATATCTTCGACGAAAGCGTGTTCCTACGCGGGACACTAATTTGGGGCCACCCAGTAGGCGGTGGCGATTTATACCTGCTTTGGCGGTTGGGGTTACTTTGCTTGTGGGTGGAGTTTTGCCGGCAACTAGTTTTGCAGTGGTGGATATTGGTGGAGTTAGATTTGTTGACACCAATCCGGGTAGTCCAGAAGATAATCCCGGTACTGGTGATACTTCATTCATAGATGGTGGATATATTATCTTGAAACATCTTTCAAATGCCAATACACAGCCTACTGCGACTGTAGCTGATAGTGATGGTAATTATGCCCATCTTAATGTGGATGATGGTGAATATCTAATATGGCAGTATATAGATCCAACATGGCTTACAGATATTACTTCGATCCCAACAATACAATGGTCTTCACAAGAAAGTGCTTTGAAGATAAAGGTTGAGAACAATGCAATTTATAGGCTAGACAAACCTTCTGCTGTCCAAGTGACTGCAATCAACTTTCCATTTCCAGATTTAACTGACAACAGTAACAAGGTTGAAACTGCAAAATCAAAGGCAGAATCTTACTGTGAACAACCAGATGTTGTGCTATGTGGTACAGATGCACCTTCTGGCTGTCAGTTTGAACCAGCTGAGATACAAGGCGACACACCAATTGGTAAATGGCCAGCAGCATCAGGAACTGTAGATAAAAAAGTTGCTACTTATGGCGAAATCAAAGTACCTTATAACTCGAATAACGCTGATCAGCAAGTGAAGGTCAAAGGACTTTGCAATTATGGTACGCTCACGAATGAAATGGATGTAAATGTAAAAGAACTAAATTTGCGTATTTGGTTTACAGAGCAACTTGCTAACTTTGGTAAGATTGTTAGTTTGGATGCATCTTCATACTCCAAGAAAGGAAGTAACATCTACCTAGTTGGTGAGGTTGAGCTTGATTTTGGCACCACAACTGTTGGTACTTTCTACAACGGGGGAAATATACTTGGTGGTAATGGTGCTAAGGTACAAGGATATTCTAGTACTACTACTTCCAATAATGGAGAACGGTGTACGGTGTCAAGTCTGGAACTTGGTAATTGGGTTTGTAATAGATGGTGGAATGGTTTTCCTAAAAAATCAATTCTCCAAAAGCACTTTAAGGAGGATGTACCAAGTGGTGGTTCTGTAGAGATAACTGCCGAAAAAATTTACCTAGATGGTAAAATCGCAGCAGGACAAGGTACAAATGTATGGTTCAACAAGCATGGGGAAGCTCCATATTGGATTGCTAAATATGATCACCTCAGATTTGGAGGTAAAGGAGGAGATGTTTCTATAACTGCTAAGGGTGGTAGTGGTACTTCAGGAGAGATTATTGCCGTAAAAGGTTCTAAAACTTCTGGTGGTAATGGTGGAAGCGTCACAGTGAAAAATACTTGTTCTAACTGCTCAAAGGTGGAAGCAAAAGGCGGAAAAGGTGGTAATTTGACGCTAAATGGCGAGGATTTGAAATTGGGAGGGGGATTTGAAGGTAGCTCTGTGTTTATTGACCCCGTTATTACCTTTGCTGGTGAAGACCTTCAAATAACCGCCGAAGAAGATGTAGTCATCTTTGGAGGTGATAATTATGAACTCAATTTGAATAACTTGGGTGAAGGTGCAATTACAGCAGGTAGAGATATTACTCTTGCCGTTGGTGATGGTGGCAAAATTGACCTGACTGGAAATACTCGCAGGATATTCAAAGCTGCTAACAAAGTTGAAATTAATGCTGAGAATGTTATTGTAGATGATGATGTTAAGGATATAATAGAAGCTAAGGAAACAGTTGTTATACCACAAAATAAAATTATCTACCGTGTCACCATGAGTGGACAAAAATTGGCAAAAGGTCAACCGGGTACTACCGTACCAATGAGCTTGACAGTTTACAATGCTGGCTCTACGGAAGACACTTATACATTAAATGCCGTGAGCAAAGCTGGTTGGAATGTTAGTGGTTTGCCTTCTTCTGTAACTGTTAAAGGACTTGCACAGAACGAGTTGGTTATGAATGTCACTTTACCCGCAACACAAGGGATGGCTGATACTATCACTGTGACAGCTACTTCACAAGCAGACGCAACGGTGGTTGCAACGACAGAAATGATAGCTACCACCGCCCAACAACCAACTGCTGGATTTGGTATTTCTGCAATCAGTGGTATTGCACCACTTACGATTAATCTGGACGCAAGTGCATCTGCTGATTTGGATGGTGATATCACCAATTACGGATGGTCTGCTTCTGATGGTCAAACGGCAACGGGTAAAATCGTAACCTTAACGTTTAATAACATCGGAGAGTATACTGTCACTCTTGAAGTAACTGATGATGATGGGACAACTGCACAAGTTCAGAAGATGATTACTGTACAGGAACTTCCCAATGAATTGCCAACAGCTGCCGCTTCCATTATACAAACTTCAGGTAAAGATCAGTTATTCACCGTTGCTTTAGATGGTAGTGCTTCTACCGATACTGATGGTGAAATTGTTAGTTATACATGGTTGGCTTCTGATGGTCAAATTGCAATGGGCCAAAATGCAGAACTGACATTTAACGAAGCTGGAGAGTATACAATTGCCCTTGATGTAACGGATAACGACGAAGCAACTGTCCAAGTTCAAAAAGTTATCTCTGTACAAGAGATTTCTAATGAACTGCCAACAGCTGCTCTTGCAATTACCCCAGAAACCGGTGAAGCCCCACTAACCATTGCTTTAGATGGTAGTACTTCCACCGATACTGACGGTACAATTGCCAGTTACAAATGGACAGCATCTAATGGACAAACTGCAAATGGGCAAACTGCTGAATTGACATTTAGCGAAGCGGGAGATTATACGATCACCCTTGAAGTGACCGATAATGAGGGAGCAACTGCCCAAGTTCAAAAAGCTATTTCTGTATCTGTACAAGAGGCTCCTAATGAACTACCAACTGCTGCCCTTGCTATTACCCCAGAAACCGGCGAAGCCCCACTTACCATTGCTTTAGATGGTAGTGCTTCCAGCGATACTGACGGTACGATTGCCAGCCACGTATGGACAGCATCTAATGGACAAACTGCAAATGGGCAAACTGCTGAATTGACATTTAGCGAAGCGGGAGATTATACGATCACCCTTGAAGTGACCGATAACAACGATGCGACAAATTCGGCAACGAAGAATGTGAAAGTAGAAGCTGCCGCAAATTATGTTGCCTCCGGTACCATCCGCGACAAAGCTGGCAATCCAGTTGCAGGTGTCACGGTACAAATCGGCGATAAAACCGTTGTCACCAATGAAGCAGGTGATTGGGAAATCACAGGCTTGCCAGAAGGCGATGACTACACCGCTACCGCCAGCAAAGATGGCTACACCTTCGCACCCATCGAGTTTGCGCTTGGTAATGAAGTGTTCAAACAAGAAGTGGTTATGAAGCCCTTATCCGCCATTAACGTAAAAGTTGTCGCGGAACCAACTGCTCCAAAACAAGGTGAAAACATAACCTTTATTGCGACTGTCATCAATGGTGGTAGTGAAACTGCAACCGGTGTTGCCTTAACTAATGTATTGTCAAGTGGCAGCCTAGTTTCTATTGAAGCATTGGATGGCGGCGAATGCGATGCAGACACTGTGATATGCACCTTGCCAGACTTAACAACGGGCGCGACTGCCAAAGTAAAACTGGTGGTTAGTAACTCAGCTGCTAATAAAGTGGCAAACGAAGCAACTGTCACCGCCAATGAGTATCCAGCCGATGTCCATAAAAAGAGTGTAAACATCACACCACATCTGTCGGTAAGTGCCAGTTGCACTCCCCAGACAGTTATGCCAGAAGGTGGATTGCACTGCACGGCGGAAGTCGTACTCAGTTCATTAGCACCGAATGCCGCGACAGGTGTTGAATTAGTCATGACACTACCGAATGGTGTTGAACTGCAATCACTGAATACAGATTATGGTATGTGTGATGTCAGCAATATGCCGATTCTTACTTGCTCGATGACTGACTTGAGTGTTGATAGCCCTGATGATATAAGTAGTGTTGCTGTCAACTTTGAAGAAGTGCTTCAAGACCCTGGGTTGTTAGCATTGACACACGATGTCAAAGTAACAGCTAATGGATATCCTGCTCATACAAGTAGGGCGCGTACCAAGATATTCATCCCACCAGAATATCAGGTGGATTTTGCCATTGTCATAGATGTCACTGGTAGTATGGAGAAAGAGATGGATGGCACCAAAAGTGCTGTGAATAATTTTATAAAAGGTTTGAAGGCGCAAAACCAAGATTCACCACTCACGGCTTTAGTTGTCTTTAGAGATGAAGTCATGGTGAAAGCGGTGACGACTGATCTCAGTCTGGTGGAAACTGCCATAAGCAAGATGGAAGCCTCTGGTGGTGGAACCTGCCCTGAAGCATCTGTTGAAGCCCTTGATGTTGCTATCACGCATGTAAAAGAAGGCGGAACGATTTTCTTCGTAACCGATGCGTCTCCGTATGAAGATGCTGATGTTGCTGGAATTATGGAGCGTATGGGAACTAAAGGGATTATCTTCAATGCGATAATAACGGGTGATTGTACTAATAAGGATAGTTGGAATGTTCAGCCCTAAATAATCGTTATAAACTTAAACGAGTTTAGAAATCGGATTTTTGCCAAAAATCGGATTTCTTCTTAATAAACCTGACAGGTTTTCAAAACCTGTCAGGTTTTTTTTTGCCCTTTTGCCCTTAAATGTGTTAGCGAGCGTAGGGTTGGTAGCCAAACCCACCACAAAATGATTATCGTATTCATTTACTTCGGAACGAAGTTTCGGTGCGGTGGTTTTTCTACCCACCCTACGCTGGCTATTCGTTTTAATGAGGAAGGTGGGCAACTACATATACTGATAGGTTTAACAATCATTCAACACCAACGGCGAGCATTCCAAAACATTTGCATCCAAGGACCATCTTCACTTTGCCAATCATTAGGCAACCAAGAATATTGATGACTCAAAAATAATCTTTCCGGATGGGGCATCATAATGGTAAAACGACCATCTTGCGTTGTCAAGCCGGTGAGTCCTAAAGGTGAACCATTAGGATTAGCAGGATAAGTCTCTGTCACCATGCCCTCATTATCTATATAACGAAGTGCTACCAAGCTATTTTCAAGCGAGTGCTTACCTGGCACACCTGTAACTCGCCCTTCACCATGAGAGACAACCACCGGCAAACGTGAACCGGCCATGCCTTGCAAAAATATTGAAGGAGAATCAATGACTTCCACCATCACTAAACGTGCTTCAAACTGCTCCGATTGATTACGGACAAAAACCGGCCAATGGCTGGCACCCGGTATTAAATCACGTAGTTGTGCCATCATTTGACAGCCATTACAAACGCCTAAAGCAAAGGTATTGGAACGATGGAAAAATGCTGAAAATTCATCGTAAGCTCTGGGATTCAATAAAATAGATTTGGCCCAACCTCCCCCGGCACCCAATACATCCCCATAAGAAAATCCGCCGCAAGCAGCTAACCCTTGGAAATCTTTCAAACTAACCCGTCCGCTTAAAATATCACTACTATGAACATCAACACTCCTAAAACCCGCCCTATCAAAAGCGGCAGCCATTTCCAATTGTCCATTAACGCCTTGCTCGCGCAGAATGGCAACACGGGGGCGAATCCCACCAATACTCGGAGCCTGACATTTAAAAGTACAATGAACTGATAAACCTGGATCATGATGATTTAATAGGGCATCATATTCTTGTTGGGCAGTGACGGGATTATCACGTCGCTTTTGTAGACGATAACTGGTTTCTGTCCAGGCGCGTTGCAATGTCGCACGCTCCAAACTTAAAATCAGCTTCTGATTTTGATAAAAATTGAGTGTATCACTCTGATTGAGTGTTCCTAAAATATGGACATGCTGACTAAAATTAGTTTGACGAGCAAAGCTATTTTGCACTTCAGCCAGCTCCGCTTTTTTAATTTGGATGACGGCACCTAATTCTTCATTAAACAAACTAGAAAAATTATCGGAATCCAAATTGTCTAAATGAATATCTAAACCGGTATGCCCTGCAAATGCCATTTCGCACAGCGTTGTAAATAAGCCACCATCGGAACGGTCATGATAGGCTAATAATTTGCCCTGTTGATTTAAGGTTTGGATCGTGTTAAAAAAATCCTTTAAATCTTGTGGATGATCGACATCGGGGGGTATTTCTCCCAATTGATTATAAACCTGTGCTAATGCCGATCCGCCTAACCGATTCTGCCCTTTCCCCAAATCTATTAATAACAAGACGGTATCACCCCCCTGCAATTGAGGAGTCAGACTACGGCGAATATCTGAAACTCGCGCAAAGGCGGAAATAATCAAAGATAAGGGTGCTGTGACAGATTTATCATCCCACTGGGTGTGCATAGATAATGAATCCTTACCCACCGGAATATTAATACCCAGGGCTGGGCATAATTCCATCGCCACTGCTTTGACAGTCTCAAATAAAGCCGCATCCTCACCCGGCTGTCCACAAGCTGCCATCCAATTAGCCGAAAAAACAATATCACTCAGATTATCTATACAAGCCGCCGCAATATTCGTCAAAACTTCACCGATTGCCATTTTCCCAGAGGCAGTGGCATTGAGTAGGGCTAAGGGAGTCCGTTCACCCATTGCCATAGCTTCGCCGGTGAGACTGCCATAACTGGTTGCCGTCACGGCGCAATCAGCAACAGGTACTTGCCAAGGACCCACCATTTGATCACGCACCGTTAATCCCCCGACAGTGCGATCACCAATCGTAATTAAAAAGTTTTTGTTAGCGACGGCGGGTAAATGTAGCACTCGTAATGCGGCTTCTTCTAAATTAAAATCAAACCTGACAGGTTTTAAAAACGGGTTAGGTTTAGTTGCGAACACCTCGCGGCACATTTTAGGCGTTTTTCCAAATAACACCGATAAGGGCATATCAATACAAGTCGTATCCCCCTTTGATAGCAACAAATTAAGGGCATCAGTCGTTTTCCCAACCAGCGCAAAAAGGCAACGCTCCCTTTCACAAAGTTTTGAAAATAAAGATAACTTTTCGGGCGCAATCGCCAAAACATAACGTTCTTGCGCCTCATTACACCATATTTCCATGGGCGACAAACTGGGATCAGCAGAATGAATCGCATTCAAATCAAACTGCCCTCCACAACCTCCCCCCTGTATTAATTCGGGAAAAGCATTCGATAACCCCCCGGCACCGACATCATGTAAAGATAAAATCGGATTATCAGCCCCCATCCGCCAACAAGCATCAATCACTTCTTGACAACGTCGCTGCATTTCAGGGTTGCCCCGTTGCACAGAGGCAAAATCTAACTCTTCCTGACTTTGCCCGGCAGCCATTGAGGAAGCAGCACCGCCTCCCAAACCAATCAACATCGCTGGACCGCCTAATATGATTAATAAACTTTCTGGGGGGATTTTGTTTTTTTGGATATGAGATGGACAAATATTACCGACTCCACCGGCTAACATAATGGGTTTATGATAACCGCGCCGTTGCCCATTATGCTCAATCTCAAACGTCCGAAAATAACCACACACCGCCGGGCGACCAAATTCATTATTAAAAGCACTCGCACCAATCGGTCCTTCCAGCATAATTTGTAAAGCTGTTGCCATCCTGGGCGGCGTATCATAAGGTGTCTCCCAAGGTTGCGGTGCATCAGGTAAACGCAAATGGGAAACGGAAAAACCGGTCAACCCCGCTTTGGGTTTAGCACCGCGCCCTGTTGCCCCTTCATCCCGAATTTCCCCACCCGAACCGGTCGCAGCCCCAGGAAAAGGAGAAATCGCAGTAGGATGATTATGGGTTTCCACTTTCATTAAAATCGCCGTGTCTTCTTCAACATAACGATATTCATGAGTCATCGTATCCGGCAAAAAACGTGAACTTTCAAAACCTTTGATCACGGCAGCATTATCATGATAGGCAGACATCACGGCACCTGGATGTTGCTGATGGGTATGGCGTATCATCTGAAATAATGACGCGGATTGTGCTTGCCCATCAATAATCCAATCCGCGTTAAAAATCTTATGCCGACAATGTTCAGAATTAGCCTGAGCAAACATCATTAATTCAACATCCGTCGGATTTCTTTGTAACTGATTGAAATTATTGAATAAATAAGTTATTTCTTCCTCAGATAAAGCCAAACCTTGTGCTTGGTTAGCCTGAATCAGAGCTTGTTTACCCTGCCCTAAACAATCAATCGTTTGCAACGGGCGCATAACGCCTTGACTAAACAGCTTAGTTTCTTCAAGACTAAACAACACCGCTTCCGTCATGCGATCATGAATTAAAGCACTTAATTGAAGGATTTGTGACTTATCCAGGGGAATATCAGTCATCAAATGCCACAAAACACCTCGCTCAATTCTTTTCACCATTGACAAACCACAAACCCTGGCAATCTCTGTCGCCTTACTTGACCAGGGTGAAATAGTGCCGGGGCGCGGAACTACTAAAAGTTCCCCTTTTTGAAAAAGGGGTGTTAAGGGAGATTCACTATTTGGCAATAAAGCCAATAAGTGCGCCTCCTCAATCTCTGACAAAGAACGCTCAACATCAACAATATAAAGAGTTTGTGCTTCAAGCTGAGTCAAAGAAGGTGTATAAGTTTTTGCAATTTCTAGTATTTTTTCAAGACGATACTTTGAGATCGTACAGTCGCCAATGTAGTACATAAATTAGTTAGAGATTTTCAGTAAAATAGGGTAACTACTCAGAATGTAGGGTCCGGAGTGTTTCAATTTCAAGTCGTTCTAGTGTTAATTCCATTTGTCAATCCCTATAATGATTATTTTTACCAAAGGTTAACAAGTAGAAAGTAAATAGTCTGAATCAGGATTTTCAGGATTTTAGGATTTTCAGGATGAGTAGTGGGCTTTGGTTTTTATCCGGTTAATTCTTAAATCTGGCAATCCTGATTCAGGCAATTAAAGATTAGTATGGTAAAATGTTTTTTCACTTCTCAAAGAGTGGTTTATTCCAATGAATCGAAATGACTTTCAATAACTGGCTGATATTCGAGTTCAAGAAGCCAAAGTTCTCTAGCCTTCAAAAATTATTGCGTGTTGCCGTTTTAGAACAAAATATGCAAAATGATTGGCAAACTCAGCCCAGATTGCAATCAAATTGGGCAATTGTAACAAGGTGGTCAGAACAAACCCGTTATCAACATCATATCACTCAAGCCACTGCCCAAGTTTTATATGAAGCTGTGACTGAAAACCAAACTGGAGTATTATCATGGCTAAAGAAATTTATGTAGAAAAATTTCTCAGTGATGACATGATTGTCGCTGGAAAACAACTTATGAAGCGTCTTGAAGCAATTATGCCAGTCACCGGCTCATTCTGGTTGTATACATCAGAAGCGGAAGCTTGGCGTTTATATGTCGTTACCCCCCGTGTTTTAAGCGATGGCATTAGAAAAGTGTATGACACTATTCTCAATGCCCTTGAAACATCACCTCAACACGAATACATTTTGCCACTGGTTTGTGTGTATCCCACCGACGACAACAACCATTATGTATCACTGCTACATAATGTGCGTCTCAGCGATAAACTCATTGATACCAGATTAAGCGGGGTTGGCATCAATGGCTCCGGTTATATTGAAGATGCCTACATTTATCGTTTATACGAAGCGAAAGAATCTTCGCTTTTATCATCAACAGCATTCAATGAAAAACCAGCGGTGGCTTAGCCAGGGTTGGCAAACGTGTTTTTGTGTGCATCGACATTTATTTCATAAGGCATTTTGTGAATCATTTTCGGTTTTAATGAAATGCCGTTGCACTAAAAACACCTTGCCCACCCTACCTGGCTATTTTCATCAACCCACGTTATCCATCTGGAGCATAATGGACATAAACACAACGCAAAATGTTAGTATATCAGGTTATGTGAGAAACAATGTCGTCGTTTTTGATGACAAGATTCAATTGCCTGAGGGGATTAAAGTCAATGTGATCGTGCCTCGTCGTGCCACAAACTCTTCTGGTTTGTGTGGCATTTGGAAAGATGATCGGGAAGTGGCAGAAATTGTCAATGACATCATTGCCTCAAGAACAATGGGGAGAGAATCACAATGATAATGTATCTATTTGATACAGACACGATTATTTATTGGCTAAATGGCAACCAAGAGATTGAGGATAAAGTAGAAGCGGTTGGATTGGAGCGTATCGCTTATTCGATCATCTCACAAGTAGGTAGGTCGGGTTAGCGATAGCGTAACCCGACAAAAGCTGACTTATTTTAGTTTAATTATTAACTTCGCTAAATACCCAATTTAACGTATCAAATACCACTTGTAATTCTCTGGTAGCTGATATTTGAGTCGGATCTTTAGTAAAGACGTTATTCTCAAACTGACCAAACTCCCAAGCCTTCCCTGTAGTTACAACACCATAACAGACCTTTGCGCCCTGAAGAGAAGCAGCATACATTTCCGCCAAAGTCTGCGCCCAACCTCCTTCCCAATTTTCTTTCTTAGCTTCCATAACACAAAGTGGTGGTATCCCCATTCCGCCATATTTTGTTCTAATGGCAATTAGATAATCTGGTTCACCAACCAAGTCTTTATCCTTATCTACATTGTAGGCTACGTGTGACCATATATAGAGCGATTTATATTTTGCACTTACCTGGGTTAAAATAGGCTTAATAATATCCTCGCAAATAGTCACCTCGTTGATAAAACTCATACTATCATTAAGTCGTCTTGTCATTTCAGAGAAAAAATAATCTGGTATCGCTATATCCAGCGTATCAATTAAGCCCTTATCTACAACTTCAATGTCGAATTTTCCGGCGACTTCTTCAATTGATTCAAATTGACCGTATGACATAATTATTTTATAATTGATAAAATCTGTTTTTTTATAACTTTGCTATCATTTTAATTATAAAAATCAAAAAAAAGTTAAATTAATCATGTAACCATGTAGATCGGGTTAGTGATAACGTAACCCAATATTTTTACTATAACATAAAATTCAAACTTGGCTCCTTTATTTCACTTTTTTTCCTTTTCGCTATAAAACTGATTTGTAATTTTTATGACAGTAATCTGTGTTACAATAGTTAGATGAAATTCTATAACCGTGAAACGGAAACCAAACAGCTATTAAAATGGTCACACCAAGCATCGGGCGGGCAATCAAACTTGAGCTTATTGCTTGGTCGCCGCCGTGTGGGTAAAACAGCATTACTT
>Ga0190358_1000026_pt1 | contig 67016 bp, 46 predicted proteins | sample 48721812_MG_FD_161666 | JGI IMG/M metagenome (GOLD analysis project Ga0190358, IMG submission 161666) | Hydrothermal vent microbial mat bacterial communities from Southern Trench, Guaymas Basin, Mexico - 4872-18-1-2_MG | ecosystem: Environmental > Aquatic > Marine > Hydrothermal vents >... | reverse complement strand
ATTAATTAAGGATATTAAAAATATGTTTAAAATTGCAACGTGGAATGTGAATTCTCTACGTGTTCGCTTACCACAAGTATTAGATTGGTTAAAAAACACGAAACCAGATATTTTGGCTTTGCAGGAAATCAAAATGACTGATGAACAGTTTCCTCTTGAGGAAATACAGGCAGCCGGTTATCAAGCTCTCTTTGCTGGACAAAAATCCTATAATGGGGTTGCCTTATTGAGTCGTTTAAGTTGCTCCGATGTCATGACTGATTTACCCGGATTAGATGATCCACAACGGCGCGTTTTGGGTGCGACTTATGAGAAGTTAAAAGTGCTGAATGTTTATGTTCCCAATGGAACTGCGGTTGGTTCTGAGAAATATCAATATAAACTCAATTGGTTTAAGCATTTACATCAATATATCAGTGAAACCCTCAAGCAGTTTCCTCATTTAATTGTGCTAGGCGATTTTAATGTTGCGCCTGATGACCGGGATGTGTATGATCCGGTGATTTGGAAAGAACGCTTGATAGTTAGCCCACCGGAACGTGCTGCTTTACAAGAGTTGAGCAACTTAGGCTTACACGATACTTTTCGTTTATTTGAACAGCCACCTGCACTTTTTAGTTGGTGGGATTATCGTACCCGCGCTTTCGAGCGCAATCGTGGTTTGCGTATTGATTTAATTTTAGCGAGTACTGCCCTTAAATCAAGTTGCACCGCTTGTACGATAGATATTGCTCCTCGTTCTTTAGAACGCCCTTCTGATCATACGCCGGTATTAGCGACATTTAATATTTTAGACTAACTAAACCTGACAGGTTTTGAAAACCTGTCAGGTTTGATAGAGGCTGAAAACAGCAAAATGGATTCAAATTTGACACCCAAGATTCAAACCCATATCAGCTAGTTCCAAGGTTAAGTAGGGATTATAGTAAGGATCACCTTGTTTTAACCAGGTACTCCACTGTTCAGCAAAACGTTGACGATCAAGCCAGGCATCTGGGCTTTGCCATTGGCTTGCTTTAAAGCGAGCAAATGGAGTATAGACAATACGTTTTCCTGTTGTCAATGCCCTGAGAGCAAAATCTAATAATGCATGGGGACCAATATAGTCAGTATTTAATCCTCCCAGGCGATTCCATAAAGCGCGTTCCACTACACAACAAGCAGGGTGTGGGGTGCTCAGATTCCGCACAATCGCGGTGATTGCCATATAACCAGGTGTATTTTCTGGAAATCCTGCATACAATGCTAATGGTATACCACTGGGGCGTTGTACTAAGCCCGCATGTAATAAATGCCCTTGAGTATCAAGCACTTTGCCCGTTACGATGCCGACTGCTGGAATTTGTAACCAAGTCATTAATTCTGTTAGTGCTTCCCTGTCCACCGCTTGCACACTCGGACCTAATATGACTAAGCAATCGCAATCTGTATCGTGTTCAAAGGCTTGATTAATTTGTACTGCGTAATCTTGTAGCGTGTTTAAGTGCAAGCATTGATAACGGTTAGACGGCGACTGATTGAGTTTTATCCGATAATGACCCCTCCATAAGTGAGGGTTTTCACTGACATTACCTTGTAATCCGCGCCGTTTTAAAGTATCTTGAATTGCTCGTACACCGGCGCTGTAAACATATTCTTTCACATTTTCTGCCAGGGCGATTGATTGCTTATGTTGCCGCCAATGGTATAATACTTTAGGAATATGTCGTACCTTGGGTTCTATTTCTTGGGCACGCAAAATCAAGTCGTAATCCTGAGAACCTTCTAAACCGATACGCACTCCACCTAATTGTTCAAGTAATTCACGCCGATAAACAACTAAATGAAATAAGTAATTACCTGATAACAAGGTTTCAGGCGACCAATCAGGCTTAAATAGGTGCATAAAGCGAGAGCCGTTTTCGGATATCGAATCGCGATCTGAATAAATAATGTCGGTATCAGGGTGATTTCGTAGGGTATCCGCTATATGATACAAAGCATCGGGTGCCAGGCGATCATCATGATCTAAAAAGACAATATATTCTCCACAAGCCATCGCTAATGCTTGGTTAGTAGCATGGCAAATGCCTTGGTGACTCGGAAAATGACGTAGGCGCAAACGGGAATCTTTGATAACTAATGCTTGTAAATACGCCACAGTCGCCTGATTATCACTGCCATCATCTACTAAACACATTTCCCAGTCGGGATAAGCTTGGGTTTGCACTGAATAAATACATTCACGTAAATAATTGGAATCCGTATTATAAACAGGTGTCACAACACTTAAAAACGGACGATGCTGCCAAGAAAGTGCATTATCACGTAATTGTTGCCAATCATATAGGCTCAAAAAACCATGATGGAATAGCCAAGCTTGATATTCTATCCATTCACTGTTAGCCCAACGTTTGAGTTCGGCTTCTGTTGGTTGATTGATAAGCTGATTTTCTGACTTTTTGGCTAATATTTTTTGCCAATATTTTTTTAATAGATTTTTTAACATGCTTGTAATAAAATCAATAAATACTAGAACCTTTTGCAAAACTCGCTTTTTTGAGTTTAGATTTAGAAATCGAGGCTAGAGTTTTTTCAAAAATTGGATTTCTGCCTTTCTGAAAATGTGAAAAAAGTAGAATGACATGTTAAAATAATAACATTAAAATTTGATATTCGAGTTTTTTTAATTTTGGGAAAAAATTGAAGAAAGGATAGAATCAAAGTAGGTATGTCAAAAAAAACACTATATGAATTTTTAGGCGTTGAGCCGGAAGCCACTTCCGATGAAATTAAAATCGCCGCTCAACATTTAGCGAAAAAATTTCATCCGAGCAAATATCCTAACAATCCTCGGGTGAAAAGCTATTTTAAAAAAATCAAGTTGGTTTACAATACACTGGCTAATCCAGAAAAGCGAGCTGCTTATGATGCGACTTTAGCAAAAAAAATAGCTGATAATCAATCAGAACCACATTCTGCACCTCATGATTCTGAATCCTTCAAGCAGAATGTTTCACCCCCTCCCAAAAAGAATATCGCTCAGAAAACAGTTGAAAGCACTATTAATAAGGAAGGGAGTGAAAAAATTATCTACCGTGCGGATATTCATTGGATTGGTTATTTGAAGGCTTTGCTGGTGATGGGGATTTCAGCTTATTTATTATGGGTTGATCAAACACCTTTAATAACTCTTGTTGATAAACTGGATTTTTTAACTGATAAATTACAGTATATCAATCTGGGTTTGCAAATTTTTTTAGGCGTGGCTGGATTGATGTTGCTGCAAACCTTGTTTCAGCAATTCACGACTATTTTGACAATCACCTCCGAACGGATTATCGCAAAATTTGGTTTGATTTCAAAAAAACAGGTTCAAATGGAACTCATTCAATTTGAACACCTTGAAATTAAACAGGGCATTTTAGGCAAAATTTTCGGCTTTGGTTTCGTCAAAATTAGGGGAAAAAGTGGACAAAGTGAAAAAGGTATTGGTGGTCTAAAAATCCACGTTAAGAATGTAGCATCTCCTAAAAAGTTTGAAAAACGGTTGATGCGTGTTATTAAACAATTTAGTTATCATCAGATATAAAAGGAAAATACTATGCGCCCTAGTGGTCGTGCTAATAATGAGCTACGTAAAATTAAGCTCACTCGTCATTATACAAAACATGCGGAAGGCTCGGTTCTTGCCGAATTTGGAGAAACTAAAGTTTTATGCACCGCCAGTGTTGAAGAACGGGTGCCTCGGTTTTTGAAAGATAAAAAAACCGGCTGGATTACGGCAGAATATGGTATGTTGCCCCGTTCCACTCATTCTCGTATGTTCCGCGAAGCGAGTAAGGGCAAGCAAGGGGGACGTACTTTAGAAATTCAACGCTTGATTGGACGTTCACTCAGGGCAGTGATGGATCTAAATGCCCTGGGCGAACGGACTGTAACGCTTGATTGTGATGTCATTCAAGCAGATGGTGGGACACGCACCGCTGCTATCACTGGTAGTTATGTCGCTTTAGTTGATGCGATGCGCTATTTGCTGAAAAGGCGAAAGATTCGCACTAACCCGATTCATGGTGCCGTTGCGGCAGTATCTGTGGGCATTCATCAAGGGGCACCGATTTTAGATTTGGATTATAAAGAAGATTCCGATGCTGAAACGGATATGAATGTTGTTATGAACGATGGCTTTGCCTACATTGAAATTCAAGGGACTGCTGAAGGACATGCCTTTCGCCCTGATGAATTACAGGCGATGTTAAGTTTGGCTAAAGAGGGCATTGGTGAATTGTTGGAAAAACAAAGCGCGGTATTGTCGAAGTGATAATTGGAAAATCAATTAAAAAAGGGGTGCTTTATGTTGTTGCTACCCCCATTGGTAATTTGCAAGACTTGAGTCCACGAGCGCAATCTATTTTGCGTGAAGTGGAACTCATTGTCGCTGAAGATACGCGCCATAGTTGCCATTTATTAAATCATTTTGGTATCACAACACCGTTGCAGTCTTTACATGAACATAATGAGCGGCAACAGTCTCCGATTTTATTACAACGTTTGTATGATGGTAATAATATTGCGATGATTAGTGATGCTGGAACACCATTGATTAGTGATCCTGGCTATCATTTGATTAAGTCAGCTCATGCCGCACATTTGACCGTTGTACCTATACCAGGGGCGAGTGCTTTAATTAGTGCTTTGTCGGTTGCGGGTTTCCGGGCGGATTGTTTTGTATTTGAGGGCTTTTTACCGTCGAAATCTATGGCTCGTCAGCAACATTTAGAAAATTTAGTAAGAGAATCAAGGACTTTAGTATTTTATGAAACACCGCATCGTATTTGTAATTGTATCAATGATATGATACAGCTATTTGGTGAAAAGCGGGAAGCGGTTTTGGTTAAAGAGTTAACGAAAGTTTATGAAACGGTTCATCGGGACCAGTTGAGTGGCATAAAAAGTTGGCTAAATACAAGGGCAGAACGGCAAAAAGGCGAATTTGTGATTGTCGTCCAAGGCGCACCAAAACCTGATAAGAATGCGATTGCTCCGGAAACGGAACGAATTTTTCGATTATTACACCAACAATTACCGCTCAAACAAGCGGCAAAATTAACGAGTGAAATCACGGGTGTAAGTAAAAATAGTTTGTATGCATTTGGACTAAAAGAATTGTGATAAAAAAATTGTGAATTGATAACTAAAAACCCCGTTTTTTGAAAAAGCGGGGTTTCTAAAATTGATAACTGATAACTGATAACTGATAACTGACATGATTTCTGATTTTTTTCAACTTGCAACGCATGGGGTACAAGGTTTACACCCCTATCAACCAGGCAAACCCATCGAAGAATTAGAACGGAAATATGGGATAAAAAATATCATCAAACTGGCTTCCAATGAAAATCCCTTAGGACCAAACCCATTAGTGCTTAAGGCGATACAAGCGAGTTTACCAAAAATAACCCGCTATCCCGATGGTAATGCTTTCGAGCTTAAAAAAGTTTTAGCTCAAAAACATAGCATTAGTCCAGACATGATTACTTTGGGTAATGGCTCTAATGATGTACTTGAATTGATAACCCGTGTCTTTGTCAGCCCAACGCAGTCTGTTATTTTTTCAAAACATGCGTTCATTGTTTATTTCATGGTAACACAAGCCATCGGTGCCAAAGCTATTATTACGCAGACTAAACAATGGGGGCATGATTTAACGGCTATGCAGGCGGCGATTCGCGAAGATACCCGTCTCATATTTATCGCTAATCCCAATAATCCTACCGGCACTTGGCTGGATAAAACCAGCTTAAAAAGATTTTTGGATGCCGTTCCTAAATCTGTGATAGTGACGGTAGATGAAGCTTATTTTGAATATGCTTCGGATAATTTGGACTATCCCAACACTCTAAAGTGGTTAAACAATTATCCCAATTTAATTGTCACGCGAAGCTTTTCAAAAGCTTACGGATTATCCGGATTGCGAGTTGGTTATTCTATTTCTCATCCAAATATAGCTAATTTACTCAATCGATTACGGCAACCTTTCAATGTCAATAGTCTCGCACTGGCTGCTGCCACTGTTGCTATAGCGGATGATGACTATCTTGAAAAAAGTATTGCCTTGAATCGTGCCGGTATGCAACAACTGACAGACGCTTTTAATCATAAGAAATTATCCTATATTCCCTCATTAGGCAATTTTGTCTCAGTCAACGTGGGTAAGGGCGCAAAAGTTTATGAATTGCTCTTACGCCAAGGTATTATTACACGCCCGCTTGGGGGAGGGTATGGTATGCCCCAGTATTTGCGCGTGTCAATTGGCTTGCCTGAAGAAAATGAAATGTTTCTTCAAGCTTTAGATAAAGTGTTAAATTAGCCGGGTAGGGTGGGCAACGTCTTTTTAGTGCAACGGCAAAATGTTAAAATACCACAATATTTATCATATATCATGCCTACGATGGTGGGAAAAAAACACACTTGCCCACCCTACGAACTATAGATGTTATTATCAGAACGATACAAGATTGTTATAAACAGTCGCTTTCTTAATAGATAGTTTTTTTATGTGGGAGTAGATTAATTAATAAATTCGTTATCAGTCTGGTCAAGAAATCCGATTTTTGAAAAAATCGGATTTCTGATTGGTTCCCGTTAAAAATCCGATTTGGGCAACTTGGGCAACTTAAACTGGTCAGTTACATGGAACGGCTCGCCGCCGCTCCTTTCATAAAAATAATTTCATATGCGTAAGGGCAACCATAAAGAATTGCCCCTACTTTTGTGAAATTATTTTTATGAAAAACTATATATTGAACAAATTATCATCAACATAATGTTTGAAAACGACGAAAATGCTATCTATTTGCCACCGAGCATTCACATTAGCAATTGCTGAACCTTTGTACAGATTGTCTCCTGACGCAAAAAGAACGCCACTCAATCTGGTTGACTATTTTTCTATTGCCATGAAGATAATTGAGCGGGTGCTTAATGGACTTCATTTAGGTTCAATGGAGGGAGGTATCCGTAGAGAAGTTTTGCGAAATGATATCTCAGATTGGATTGTCACACAAGTTAAGGCATTGTGCAGAGAAAGTTTAGCTGATTCTGTTCCTAGTCAAGATATGATTGGCAAACAAGCAGACGATTTGATTGATGTGCTTTTAAACTGTAAAGCAGGCACATCATTTGAAGCACGTATCTTTTCCTACCAAGATAATCTATTTAAAACCGTTAAGTTTCGATTACTTGAAGAATTTGACGGTTCAGATGGTTATTTTTACCTCCGCCCATCAATTGAGTGTGCTAACCTTTATTTCACAGCGTTGAGCCAACCCCTTGAAGATAAACAGGTTGCCATTCAAGCTGTATTAGATCATCAATTGAAGGCGGGGAAAATAGAAGAGGCAAACAAAACGGCTGATGAACATCGTTCAGCAACCTATCAACACCGCAATATCTTAATGAGTTTAATTCGGAAAATACGGATTAATGTTCGGAATATGGAATGGCAAAGCCAAATTCGCCCTCAAATTGAGGATGCACTTGTCAATATTCAAAAATTTCGTGATTCTGATAATCTTATTATTGCTTATATTGAAAAAGACTTAGCTGAAAAGCAAGTTACCAATACCTATCTGCTGATTCAATTAAAAAACAAAATTCAGCACTGCTTAGATATTTATCTTGAGCTCTATGAAATTGCCAATCGTTTGGATGACGAATTTCTGGATGCACAAGTTCATCAATGCTTTTTTGATTCACAATATGAAAATTTACCCAACCTGACAGAAGAAATACTTTTACCATTTCTAAAGTTACCATTTAATAACCTTGAAAACGTATTGGATCGTCTTGAACCTGTTATTTTATATCCTGTAACGCAACCATTGCACGATTTGGTTAGTATTGTGCAAAACGCGCTTATGCCTCGTAAGGATTTAGATGATCAAACGCTTATGTATGAGGAGGAACATTCTGAAGAATTGAGCATTGAGATTAATGCTAATGTAACCAAGATTGATATTGCTAAAGCGGAGGCACTTATCAGGCAAGGGTTATCGAAAGGCAGTTGTACCTTACATGAATTAATTGAGTGTGTTCCTCCCGACAAAGAAAATGAGGGTATAGTTAGAGCGTTAGTTGCCTTAGTACATGCCGCTTATACACAAGACAGCGCCACGTTTTACGCGACTAAAATGGATAAAAGATTTGTTACCCCATTTTGTTGTGGTGATGATTTAATAATTAAGCACATTGTAGTATAAAAATAAGGATTAGTGATGTTTCAAAAAATAGAAGATGCTGCTTATCTTGTCAGTTGTGGTTTAAAGCCTAAGTTTAATCCACATAATAATATTCGTTATCGCGAATGTATAGACGCTTACCAAACTGATGATGAGTATCGAGAAATGGTCAAACAAATAGCAACTGGATTTGGGTTGCGCGTGTTAGATGTATCCAAACTGGGTATTGTGATGGCAGTGGTAGAAAAACAAAGTCCGTTTCGCCCCATCCTTGCAGATCATATTCATACCCGTTTTGCTGAAGTTGAACAGCGTCTAATGTTTGGTGCTACTATTATCACTATTGCGGCTATTTGTTTTCCTAATGAATCAAGTTTTGACTATGATCGTGCTCGTTATGTCACAGTTAAGGATGTTCGTCAACGACTCATTCAATTAGCTGAATCTTTTAATGATAAGCGTGATGAGCAAGAGGTTGTGCCAGGATTAACTGACGCTTGGGAAGTGATTAAAGAAAAAGCATCCATTATGCGTACTCCATCAGGGGCACACAAAATTGGCTCCTTAGCTTGGGTAGTTGAACAAACATTTAAATATCTAGCAGAGCAAAAATTTATCTCCCTGAAAGTAGATGAAGAGGGTGAAACATACCGTACCCATTCCAAATTTCGTATCTATGTGCGCGAATTTGCTGCCATGCGAGCCTTTGAAGTGATTAAAGAAGCAGTTGTCAAAACAGAGGATACAATTAACTATGAGTAAATTATTGAATTTATGGTTTTCTCGTGTGGGACATAAAGAAGCCAGATTGCACGGGACTCACATAAAATTTTCTGATCCTGAATTTAATGATAAACCAGTTGATACCATCATTAGCCTACGCAATGGCGGTGGTAAAAGTTCCATTATTCAACTGCTCTATTCCGTATTCCAACCCCGTAAGCAAAAATTTGCCAGGGCTGAAGGGGAAGCTCGGAAGTTTGAAGACTATTTCAGACAAGGTGAATTGGGATTTATTGTTACCGAATGGACTATTGAAGGAGGGTTATTTGGAACCGCCACTCGAACCAGAATGATTGGGCAATGTGTTTTGAGAACATCACAACTCAATGACAGCGGCTCACCTATTTTGAAACGGTTATTTTTTAGTTTCATTTCGAGCAAAAAACTGTCTTTTCATCATTTACCATTAGGCTTCAATAACCAACCAGAAACGAATTTTGATGATTTCCGACTTTGGTTTAATGAACAGGTTAGAAATTTACCCGCATTAGAGGCATTTATCAACGATACGCAAAAAGACTGGTTAGATTTTTTACGAAGGCGTGGATTTATCCCTGAACAATTTCAGTTGCTCACCAAAATGAATGAAAAAGAGGGGAGTGCGGATGACATTTTAGCCATTACCAAAATCGAACAATTTCTTGATCTTGTTCTGACACCGCTTATTGATCCGAATAATGCCAAAAAACTGCCCAGCGTTATTGAGCAACATAAAGAAAAACTGAAGAAAGTGCCAATACTCACACAAGAAAAGGCACTCGTTGAGAAACTACGCAATCACTTTATTGCCCTTCAGGAACCTGCTAATGAATACCTTTCTTTGCAGGAACGAAAAAAGGAAAATGCGATTGCACGTCAACAAATCGCGGCAAGGGTTATAAAGACTGATATTTCAATCCGAAATGCTCAGAATAAGTTTAGGATTGACTTTAATAACCTAAAAGATGAGCAAGCTCGTAACCAGCAACAGATAACGAAAGTATCAGCGGGGATTCAATGGCTGAAATCTGAAAAGCTGCGCCTTATCTATGCTAAGGAAACGGCAAGACATCAATCTGCCGTTAAAGTTCTCAACGCGCAAAAACGTCAATATGACTTACATCTTGCAGCCCAGTATCTTGAAAAACTACGCCAAATAGAAAATAGATGTACTACTTTACAGAATGAAATTGAACAAGCCAACGCGCCAGTTGAGGAAATCGCAGCCCATCTTCATACCATTGGTTTGCTTTATCATGGGATTATGGATAACAAAGCTAAAGTCATAGAGGCGGATTTAAGCAAGAAATCTGAAAAACACCAAAAAATCCAGAACACGATAGCAGCCACCCAACAAGAACTGGGTAAAACGAAGGGGCGCATTGACACGCTGGAAACAGAATCCAATAAGTTATTGAAATGGTTAGAGAAAGCTGATATCCAATTAAATCAGCTACGAAAATCGGGGTATATCCAAGCTGATGAAACCACCAGTGTAGCAATAGCGCGTATTGATGAACAGCTTGCCACAACAGAAGAAACGATTAGCGAACTAAAAGCCTCCAGAGAAGAAATCAAGGAGAGCATTAATCAGTTTGGGTTAGAAAAGCAATCTGTTACCAACAAGATATCTACGCTGGAAAAGGATGCTGAAAAAGCCTCCAACAGATTACTGGCATACCAAAATGAGTTACAAAGCTTATCCCATCATCAAACATTGTGCGATTTGGTAGAAACTGACGAAATAAATCCCTATTCCCCTGATTTAGAAAACAGTCTCAAAAATGCTCAAGAAAAATTGAACCAAGAGTTAAGACAGGTTCAAAATCAGCTTGACTTGGATCAAGAAGATGTTGATGCGTTATCAGAATCTAGTGTTTTACCACCAGGGCGCGATGTTCGTACCGTCTTACAACATCTCAAAGATAATAGTATCGGTGCCTATAGTTATGGTGAATACTTAACAAAACAAGGCGATATAACGCCAGATACAATAAGAGAAAAAATGAACCGTGATCCGGCACGGTATGGTGGTATTGCGGTTATCAGCCCAGAACATTTGGAACGTGTTAAACAAGAATTCCAAACGCTTAAAAATCTGCGCTGCCCTGTGCAAATCACGCTCGTCAGTTGCCCAGACACCGTGAATCAGTATGATGGTATGACGACTGTAATGCCTACCAGCAATGCGACTTTTGACAAAGAAGCGGCGGCTATTGAAAAATCGCGCTTAGAACGTAACATTGAAAACAACAAGACTCGTTTGTCTGATATTAAAGAAGAGTACACCGCTTATGGTGAAATCCTAAGTACACTCAGAGCATTTTTGAAAGCGCATCCTGAAGGCGCAGAAGCACGTTACCAACAAGCCATTACCGATATCCAACAGCAAATAGCAAGCAAGCGTGAACACTTTGAAAAGCTTGAACGTGATATTGGGATACTCGAAGAACGCCAAGAAAGCGTTTCAGTCTCTTTAATGGAAACAGAGGCAAAAGGAAAGAAACTGAATAACTGTCGAAAAGCAGTTGAGAAATATATTAACCGTTATGAGGAACAACGCCAAGAAAAACAACTTGAATTGCAACAAGCCAAAGAAGAACGATCCGAAAAACTGAAAGAGGTTGAGGAGTTGGAAAACGCCATTACCCAATATAAGGATCAAGAGCAACAGCTTGTTGAAGCGATTAAGAATCAAGAGAACGATCTTAGAACTTGCAGAGACGCTCTGAACAATATTGTACACCGCTCGCCCAAAGATCGTTCGCTAGTAACACAGTATGAGCATAACACCGAACTGCAATTACGTGAGATTTATTTTGCTAAAAAAGTCTCTTATGACGAAGGAGTAAAAGCGTCAGATAAGTTGAGAGGACAACTGGAAGAATTGACTAAGCAACGAACCGTGGCTCAAAAAGAGTATCATGCCAAACGTGGTTCGTATGGTGAACAAGAGGTTAATGATATTTTAGCCCGTTGTGAACAATCTATAGGCGATAGCTTACTCGAAACGTTGAATGAAAAAGTTCTCAAAGCACGGGATATTGAAACATTAGCCAAAGCTGATAAAAAGAAAGCCAAGCGTGAATTTGATGAATTCAAGGCAAAAGGTGTACCTCAAAAACCAGAGGAACTCACTTCGTTTGAATCGTTAGAGGCTTGTAGTGATACACGTAGCCAATGGGATAAGCAACTTCAAGAGGCGCAATATACTGAAGAAACAATAAAGGCATCAATTGCCACGACAGAAAAGAAAATGACTGAAATCAAGCAAAGTCTCGCTTTGTTGAAAACAGCCGTCAAAGCGGCAAAAGAAGAATTTCCTGATGAATCACTTTGGGAAACTTACAAGCCGTTTGATTCTGCTGAAGAAGCCGAAAAGGAATGGGGCAATATTGGCAAACTGAGTAAAACACTAGATAAGCAACTCAGTGATGCTAAAGGCAAAGTGAATAGTTTGCAGAATGCAATCACCAAGATGCTCAATGATGACACTTATAGAGAAGTTAATCAAGTCTTACGTTCCCGCCTTTTGGAGATGCCGAACTATTATAAAAACGTGGGTGAGCGTATCAATGAATTGGCTAATAGAATCGAGGCACTAAACGACTCACTAGAAAGAGCCGATAAAGGACGTACTGAACTCGTTGGATTTTTTAGAGGTTTAGTAGAGTCAGCCATTCGACAACTGAAAGGTTTGAACACCGCCTCCAAATGTCCTCCAAATTCAGGTATTTGGAAGGCATGGAGTAGCCATCCTTTTATTGATGTTAAGATCAACCCCAAAGTGCTGAAAGTAGATTATCTCCAGCAAACGTTAGAAGAATACCTACATCATTTAGTTAACAACAAAAAAGGAATAACAGAAAATCCAGTATTGCTCATCCAACAGGGTGTTCATAAGGTGCTACATAATAACATTTCTATTCAGATATTTAAGCCATCCGACACCCCCACCTTAGAGCGAACTTCGGTTGTCGATGTCGGTAGATTTTCTGGTGGCGAGAAGCTCACTACTGCTATAATGATTTACTGTGGTATTGTACGACTTATCGGTTTTCAATACAGTGAAAATCGAAATCCCTCCAACTTCCTTTTACTTGATAATCCGTTAGGAAAATGTAACTATATTCCTTTTGTGCAGATGCAACGGGAAATGGCAAAACTAACGAATACCCAATTAATCTACGCAACTGGTATTCAGGAAAAAGAGTCTCTGGGAGAATTTCCACGCATTGTGACATTACAAAACCAGCACAGAGATCAGAAAACAGGTGATCGCTATGTGAAAGAATTACAAATACCTGACATTGAAACAGTCGAAGCTCAATTTAAAGAACAGGTTGATCTGGAAAATGAAAGTCACTAAAGCCGCCATTGATCGCTTTGAACAAGCCTTATCGTTGGATAAACATCGTATTCCTATAGAATTATTATGGGATGCGATGGCAAAAGCACTGCCTGAACAAATTGCTGGTGATTCACGACAAACCCTACATGCTTTAATTACTGGTATTGAATTACGTGGGTTTAGCTTACCAAAAACTAAGAAGTTATTTGATCATACAGCACAACCGCCACTACCAAAATGGGTTCAACAACCTGAAAAAGCAAATGACGATAAAATTTTGTTGTTGGAACCAAAGACTTATTTATGGGCTAGAGAATTAACTTTTTTAGCTGATGGGAGACGCTTACCCAATTACCAGCAGTGGCAGATGCTAGATAACTGGTTAAAGTCAGGGGGACGTAACGCACCTATTGTAGCAGTACGTGAAAGATCGTTTGAAATATTTAATGACGAAAAATTATTAGATGAATTTTCAAAAACTCAACCTTTCAAGCAGGGGCGTATTGAGTTATCAGTATTACGTTGTGTCATAACACCAGAACCACTGGCTTGGGAAAAAGGCCCTTCAGGCTCTGAGTCAAAACCCTGCTTAGTCGTAGAAAACAGCGCGACTTGGCGTACTTTATCTCTGTGGAACCGCGACAACGGTGCCTATTCATCCGTTGTGTATGGCGGTGGCAACAAATTCTCACAAACTTGGCAGGGTTTAGAGTTAATACGAGAAATCGCACCATTTGATTTGATCCTTTACTTCGGGGATGTCGATTATGATGGGTTAATGATACCATTTAGAGCCGCTCGCAATATACATGAGTCACTGGATGTCTCCCTCATTCTTGATATTGAACTCTATGAAGTTCTTCGATGTGCTGTTCCAAAAAATCGTTGGTGTAAAAATCAGCAACGAACGATAAATGATGATCTTTTGAATTGGCTCCCCGCCAAGCTGAAAGATTGGCTTGTAGAAGTGATTTCTAATCATTTTCGTATTCCACAAGAAGGACTGCAACGTAAACATATGGTGCCGTTTAATAAAAAGGGCTCAGGTTCAAATTTTAAATAACCTGAGTCTGTTCCCTTTAATTGCTGAAACATCTTGTCTAAACTGGAAATACAACCGCCTTTTTACCTACTACGTGACTTTTACGTATTGAAGAAAACGACAGACCTGACAGGTTTCTAAAACCTGTCAGGTCTAAAAGGCTCCATCCTGGTATTAATTCAATTGCTTTACCACTTGTTCAAACACCTGCCCTCGGTGTTCATAATGATTAAACATGTCAAAACTGGCACATGCCGGTGATAATAACACCGTATCCCCTGGTTTGGCTAAACTTGCCGCTTGTGTCACCGCGTCTTCCATACTGTTTGCATAATGCACTGCTACCGTTAATACTTCAGCAATCAGCGGCGCATCTCGCCCTATTAGTACAACGGCGCGACAATGTTGAGCGACTACCTTGGTTAAGGGCGTAAAATCTGCCCCTTTACCGTCGCCCCCAGCAATGAGAATAATTTGCCTGTCTAAACTGGAAATGGCGGCAATTGTTGCGCCGACATTGGTTCCTTTGGAATCATTAAAAAAATCAATACCTTGCTGATTAGCAACCCAGGCGCAGCGATGAGATAAGCCCCGAAAAGTTTGCAGTGCGTCTAGCATGGCTGACTGGGCTAATCCTACCGCTTCGCCCAAAGCGAGGGCTGCTAAGGCATTAGCTTGCATAATAGTGCCGTTTAACCGCATTTTTTTTATGGGTAATAAGGGCGTGAATGAGTGATTATTAGCGCGGGCTAAGTATAATTCGCCGTGATGTGAACATATTCTGTAATCGCTGCGATGATTATATAGACTAAAAGTGAGATGTTGGCGATGAGGGGGTAACATGGCAACGATGTGTGGATCGTCGGCATTGATAATGATTTTGCCCTCTCCTTGATAAATTTTTTGTTTAGCAGCTATATATTCTTTAATATTTGTGTAGCGATCTTGATGATCTTCGCTAATATTCAGTACGACTGCGGCTTTAGGATTTAATGAATAGGTGCTTTCAAGTTGAAAACTGGAGAGTTCTAATATATATAAATCGGGAGCAGGGGTGCAAAGTAATTCAAGTGCAGGCGTGCCTAAATTACCGCCCACTTGTATTTGCCAACCGGCTTGTTTTGCCATTTCACCTAAAAGGGTGGTGACGGTACTTTTACCATTGGAGCCAGTGATAGCAACAACCGGCGCATTGACATAGCGAGCAAATAGTTCTATTTCACTGATAATAGGTACCCCATTTGCCAAAGCTTGAACCAGGGCGGGTTCTTGCCGCGATAATCCAGGGCTAATAATAATTTCAGCGGCTTGTGCTAATTGTGCGCTGTCAAAATAGCCGGTGATATAGGGTACGTTTGGGAAAGTTTGTTTAAGTGTCGTTAATCCAGGGGGCGTAAGGCGATTATCCATCACGCGCACCGGTTTATGATTTTTAACTAAAAAATCGACACAAGCCATTCCGGTTTTTCCCATACCCATGATGATAGTTTCACCGGGTGGCTGCTTCATAGAATTATTCAATGTTTTATTCTCAATGAGTACAACGGATTTAAGAAACGCAGTCACTTCGCTGTGTTTCGATAATTCAATTGATTTTTTCGATTATACTATAATGTTGAGTGTAGAAATCCGATTTTTTCAAAAATCGGATTTCTTTCTGAAATTATATCAAGCTTAATATGATTATTGAAAACCGACAACTGATAACTGACTATGACATATTTACTTGCAATTGCTATCACTTTACATACTTTATCTGCTGTTATTTGGGTGGGTGGAATGTTTTTTGCTCATTTTGCTTTACGCCCCGCTGCGAATCATTTGTTAGAGCCGCCTTTGCGTTTGCCTTTGATGTCACAAGTATTGGGAAAATTTTTTCCCTGGGTATGGGTGGCAATGGTGGTGTTATGGATTACCGGCTTAGGGGTGATTTTTGGCATTTATGGGGGTATGGCTAAAACGCCGATATTTGTTCATATTATGTTGGCATTGGCTATTATTATGAGCCTATTATTTGTGTATATCTTTTTTATCCCTTTTCCTGGCTTAAAAAAGATGGTTTCCCAAAAGGATTTTAAATTAGCGGCTCAATATTTAGCGACGATTCGTCAATTGATAGTGACTAATTTGTGGTTAGGGTTAATAACGATTATCGTTGCTATTGCAGGGCGGTATATTGTTATCTAAAAATAGTTAGAATCAAGATTAATAGGTTCAGGCGTGTTAGAAATACCATTTTTTGAAAAATGGTATTTTTTTAATTCGTATTTTGTTTTATATAGCAGGAATTAATTATGTTTACTACCGAACCCTTTTCTATTACCGCTTATATTGTATTAGGATTACAAACATTAAATCCTTATATAAATATCATCACCGATTTTTTTATTGTGAGTTGCGTTTTATTACTGATTTTGGCTATTTATAAACGTCGGTTTGCTGAATTTTCGGCAACGTTGTTAACTAGTTTCGGCATTTTAGGTATTTTTTTAGGTTTTGCCATCGGTTTAAGCGGATTTGACGGGCAAAATCTTGAAAAGAGTCTTCCTTATTTAATGAATGGATTAAAAATGGCTTTGATCACTGGGGTTGTTGGTATTTTTTTCGCCTTTTTAATTAAGTTGATGAATAGTAAACAGGCTCAACAAGCCGCACTTCCTAGTCACCAGATTACGCCGGCTGATATTTATCGAGCTTTGAATGAAATTAGCGATCATAATGCTGATCAAAAAGCAATTCTTTCAAATATGATGGAACAGGCGAGTGTTTATCAAAAAAATGTCTATAAAATCATAAAGTTACAAGAAACCCCTCTAAAAGAACTCAATTTGAATAAGGAACAAACTGAAAACATCAAACAACTTAACCAAGCGGTTGGGAAACTTGTCACTTGGCAAAAAAATTACCAGGGGCAAATGACACAGATGTCTGAACAATTTACGTATTCTCTTAATGGCATAGAAAAATCGCGTGATGCTTTGCAAGAGATTGGCACTGTGATGCAATCCATTCCACAGACAGTACAGCAACTTGCCCAGGTAATGCAGGGCTTACATCAACAAGTTGAAGAACATGAGCTTCAATTAGAAAGTTTTCAGCATTTGCGTCAACAAGCCGGTGACGCTTTTCCTGTGATTGAAAAGAATATTCAGGATTTGACGCGGGGAATGCAGCAAGAAGTTCAGCAGCATTTGGAATTACTTGAAATGGCTTTAGAAACACAAATGGATATGGCAGAAGTTTCTTTAGAAACGCAAATAGAGGGCTTTGAGGCTTTACAAAATAAGTTTGCTGAGTTATTAAATGCTAATGTACCTAATGGCATTGAAAATTTAGAAACACCGGTGCTAGAAACACAAAATAGTGAAGTTTCATCTCAAAAAATGATTGATGTTGTTGATAATCCTGATTTACCGAGCGATTATGAAATTTTACAAAATCAAGCTTATAGTTTGATGGAATCGGAGCTTTACGAAGAAGCAATTGTTCATTTTAAGCAGGCGATTGAAGTTAACCCGACGGATTTTTCGTTATTTTATAATCAGGCTTGTTGTTATACTTCACTGGGTGAAATTAATCTGGCTATTACGGCGTTACAAGAGGCAATAGCTTTAAATGCAGAATGTTTTGAAATGGCAAAAACGGATTCTGATTTTGATAGGATACGTTATAGTACAGATTTTCAATCTTTACTCAAAATGGCGCACACCCAAAGCTAAAGCTTTGGGCTCCAAAATCACCACAAAAAAAATAGGTATCTTCTCAAAAAATGTGGTTAAATTTGCCTAAACCTGACAGTTTTTGGAAACCTGTCAATTTTTTTCCACCGAGTTTAGAAAGGATACGAATACTATTTAGCTCAGTTACCAAAAATATTAGGCATATTTATGGAAAGTGTTGATGAATTAGGATTGTCGACAATTAAAATTTGATTCAACTTATAAATGGGCATGAAATGTGCAGGAAATAAAATAGACAACTAAACTTAACAGGTTTGAACGTTTTAGAAATTATTCTATGTATATTCCTTACGCATTAATAACTGGTAACTGAAATGGAACTGGAACAAATTTTTGGACAAACTTCAAATGTTCAACAAAAGTCTTTAATTTCAATTTATGATGTCATTTTAGGATTGTTGATACTTGCCATCACGCTGCTCTTTTTATTAGTATCTATTAGCTATTCATTGAATTCAAAGCCTACAAACTCTGAAATTCAAAAACCTATATTGACACAGGTGGTAGCGTTGGACAGCCATAAAGTGCAACCAATAATGGTTACACAATCCATAACACCGCTGCCATCGGTACAAGAAACTATTTATCAAGCCTTGTTAGATGAATTTGAATCTGATTTATCACGTTGGTTCGCAAAAATTGATAAAACGACTTTAACGATACGTTTTCAAAATACGACAATTCCTTTTGAAGTGGGTTATTCTTCCCTTAATTCACATTATCAAGTGCTATTAGCTGAATTTTTTCCGAGATATGTCAAACTCTTAAAAAAACATAAACAGCACATAGAAGCTCTCGGTATTGAAGGGCATACTTCTTCAGAATGGCAAGATACTATTTCTCAAGATGAGGCTTATTTTAATAATATGATATTATCTCAAAAGAGAACACGCGCTGTTTTAAAATATTGCTTACAATTACCATCCGTTAAGACTGATAAAGCTTGGCTGCGTAGCATTTTGACGGCTAACGGATTATCGTCTAGTCGCTTAATCAGAGAAAATAATTTGGAAAATATTGAATTTTCTCGACGAGTCGAATTTAGAATTTATATTCGTTGTGAATAGGGAATTGGAAAGGATATTATTTATTAAGTCATTGTTTTTATTTATAATATTGTTATTTCTATTTCCATTAGTTAATGAGGTAAAAATAATGCAAGTTGGCAGATTGAGATATGATATTTTTTTTAAAAAAGTATTTCACAAAAAACACATCCTTAAAGCTTTTTTAAATACGGTGTTAGCTCCCGAATTATCGACACCGATTAAAGATGTGACGTATGAGCCCACCGATTTTATTATCAAGGGCAAAAACCAATTAGTTCAAAGTACAAAACATGATGTGATTGACGTGTTTTGTATTACTGAACAAAACCAGCGAATCCTGGTAGAATTGCAAAAGGGCTATAGTAAACGGGCAATGGCACGTTTTATGGATTATCAGTGTCGTAATTATTCCAGTCAATTTCCAACCGGTTCTGACTATTCCGTCGTCTTACCGTGTTATAGTATTTGCTGGTTCTTTGATTTACAGCCGCCCCATAGTGAAATCAAGGAAACCTTGACACTCCACTCGAATTGTAAAGAAACCGATTGGCAGTTTGATTGGGAAATTATCGCGCTTTATCCTCGTAATATTCCACCCGCTCATATTGAGCAAGAAACCATTAGCGATCTTGAAGAATGGTTACTGCTTGATGTGGTTGATAACATCGACAAGGCAACTAAAATTCAAGCGTTACTGCAAACAGAAGAAGTTAAAGAGGCATTTGAAGATATGGATCTCTTGGGATTGTCAGAAGAAGAGATTCGACGAACTCTGGATTTATATGAAGAAAAACGGCAAGCAGAACGGGAAGCCGCAAATCGTGAAATCGCCAAAAGTTTACTAGATGTTTTAGACGTTGAGACGATTTGCCAGAAAACAGGATTAAGCAGGGAAGAAATTAAAGCATTACGCTCTTCTTGACAAAGTTTAAAGTGCGTGGAACGCATCTATATAAACCTGTCATGTCTTGGATACCTGACAGGTTTTTCTAATGACATTATTCCCCATTCCCATTGTTTTGAAAATTATGCAGCCTATCAAAGAAACTATCGACAACATCGTTGCTCAAATCAGCCAAGTCATCCTGGGCAAAGAACTCAAAATTCGTTTAGTCTTAACTGGCTTGATGGCGCGTGGACATGTCTTAATTGAAGATGTACCAGGCGTTGGTAAAACGACTCTCGCTCATGTTTTAGCCCAAGTGCTAGGTTTAAGTTTTCAGCGTATTCAATTTACCAGTGATTTACTCCCCGCTGATATTATTGGCGTGTCAATTTATGACAAAGGGCAATTTAAATTTCATGTCGGACCTATTTTTGCTCAAATGATATTAGCGGATGAAGTCAATCGTGCCACCCCTAAAACGCAAAGTGCTTTATTAGAAGCAATGGGAGAACATCAAGTCACGGTGGAAGGTGAAACCCGCCTTTTACCTGTCCCTTTTTTTGTATTAGCTACCAAAAATCCACTCCACCAAGTTGGTACTTTCCCATTGCCTGAATCACAATTAGACCGTTTTATGATACGTTTAGAGCTTGGCTATCCTAACCATAGCACAGAGCGAGCTTTACTCAAAGGGCGAGAGCGCCGTGAAATAATTAATGAGTTACAAGCCATTGTGACTGTTCAAGACATTTTAGAAATACAAAACGCGGTGCCAAAAGTCCATGTGTCTGAGTTCCTAATAGACTATTTACAAGCGATTTTAGAATTTAGCCGACAATCACCACGCTATCGAGTCGGCTTATCCCCCCGTGCCGGACTCGCCATACTCCACTGCGCCCAAGCTTGGGCATTAATGCAAGGGCGCGATCATGTTGTTCCAGAAGATGTACAAATGATATTACCAGGCGTTATCGGACACCGCCTAGTTGCCATGACTGAACAACAAAATGCCCAAATCCTCGTTGAACAACTTATTGAAGATGTTGCCATTCCATGAGAGAAGTTTTAGGAACATTGGATGGCGTTGCACGACCTAATATTTATTTTTTGGAATCCAAAGCGAAGGGGTGAGTTTAATATGCTCGTTCTGCGTTGATACATCAAAATGTATATCATTGATTTTCAGATTAGCGGTTTTCAGTTGTTCCACTTTTAAATCGCCATTTAGGTTTAAGGCGCGTAGTATTCCCAGCGGCAAGATTATTTCTTCGCCACTCAGTGGTTTGGGTTCCGCTTTGCTTTTGGGTGGAAAATAGCGATCTATGTCGATTTTGTCCAATTTTAAATTAAAAGCAATGGCTGGTTTTTGGAAGTTTTGAATTTTAATATTTCCTTGTAACTGACTGTTATCTAAGGATATTTTAAGATTATCTAAGTTTAATTGGGAGAAATCGCCCTGCAACTGGGTTTCTAAGGCGAAGGCTTTTAACACAGTTGGATCGGTTGTTTTTGGAACCGTTTGCCCTAGACGTTGCAATACCAAACGTGGATTAAACTTCGCTATTTTAATAGCACCTTGTAACAAAGGTTGATTTGAAACATGCTCAACTGATAAATCACCATTAAGAGTTGTTCCTAATACTTTAAAAACCAACTGATTGAATGTCAGCGTATCCTGAGCAAAATTGAAGTTGACTTGTTGACTATCAAGTTGGTTGTCATCAACGACAATCTGTAAATCTCTCAGTGTCAGGTTTTGGGGTGTTATATTTAAATGGGTTTGCAAGGCTGCATGAGTCAACGTGAAAGGTGCCGGCAATTGTATAGGGGCTTGCCCTAAAGTTAAAAGCACTTGTTGGGGGTTAAATGCTGCCAGAGTCAGTTTTCCCCAAACAGTCGGTTTTTGGAATAATTGCTTGACATTGATTTTGCCCTGCAAACGCATATCTAATGCTTGAAGTGAAAATGCACCTGAGTCTAAGGTTTCTCTTTCCAAATTTAGCGTGAATTGAGGGGTGTTAAATTGCTTGTCATCTAGGCGCAGGTGGAGATTTTTCAAATTCACTTTATTGGCTTTCTGAACATGAAATTCTGTTTTTAACGCTGCCATTTTCAAGGGCAATAATTTTTCATCTGGCAGTGGAATAGCAGATAAAAGCTGTAGCTGTTCTAACTGTTTAAGTAGCTTTCGTAAATTAAAAGGGGCGAAAGTCAGTTTACCCCAGACAGTGGGTTTCTGAAATAATTGCTTGACATTGATTTTGCCCTGCAAGTGCATATCTAATGCTTGAAGTGAAAACGCACCTGAGTCTAAGGTTTCTTTTTCAAAATTTAGCGTGAATTGAGGGGTGTTAAATTGCTTGTCATCAAGGCGCAGCTGGACATTTTTCAAATTCACTTTATTGGCTTTCTGAACATGAAATTCTGTTTTTAACGCTGCTGTTTTCAAGGGCAATAATTTTTCATCTGGCAAAGGAATAGCAGACAACAGTTGTAGCAATTCTAACTGTTTAAGTAGCTTTCGTAAATTAAAAGGGGCGAAAGCAAGTTGACCGCTCGCGCTTGGCTTTGAAGAAAATATCTGTTGAGCGTTAAATTGACCGTCCACGTTGATATTTAACACCCGAAGTGAGAACGCCTTTAAATCCAACGATTTTTTTTCAATATCAAGATTGATTTGAGGTGTTTTAAATTGGTTATTATCAACCGACAGGCGTAGATTTTTTAAGCTGATGTCGGCAAAATTCGCTTCAAATTGTGTTTCTAAGCCCGCTAGTCCAGGTGTTTGTTCAAACAGCGGCTTCAAACGCGCTAAGGGATTTTCAGCGGAATGTCCAGTCGGCGGTGATTTAAAATATAGCTTAATCCATTTTTGCAGGTTTAAATTTGTCAATTTAACTCTTCCTGTGAGTTCAGGATTCGTTTGAAATTGCTGGACTAACAGCTCGCCGCTCAAAATAGCATCCATGATTTCTGCTATTATGCCATCTAATGTCACCGTTTGTTGTTTTAAATCGACTTCAACAAGTTGTGTATTAATAGAAAGCGTACCCTCTGGAATGTGATCGCCCTGCACCAAAGCTATCAATTGCAAAGGTTCTAAGCGATATTGTTGTTCCGCTTGATTAAGAGTGACTTGACTGTCCAGAGCCAATTGTCCTCGGAGTTGAGTTGCCCCGATAATCTCAAAATCGCTATTAAATGAGAATTTAATAGGTTCATTCAATAATAGAGCGGAAGTTCTGAGATTGGCATCAGAAAGGACATAACGTGAATCCGCTTGTTGATCATCCCAAACAATTTTGCTATTACGCAAATCAATACCGTTCAGTGTCAGTTTTTCAATCGTTTTGGAATCTTTGGCAGCCTCTGGTTCTCCCCCCAAAGCTGCTAAATCGTTCCAATTATTAGTACCATCGGGCTTACGTGTCAAAGTGAGTGAGGCACCCTCTAACAAAATAGTGCCGACTTCAAGCTGTTTATTTAGCAAAGGCACTAGTTTCACTTGCACCTGCGTTTGAACAATTTTGGCAAATTCTGATTTTTCAAAGCCAGGCGCATTATCTAAACTGACTTTACCTAAATCAAGTCCCAGCCACGGGTAAAAAGTCAATTTAATATCACCTTCAATGGTTAACGTGCGTCCCGTTACGTTCTCAACTAAGCCAGCAATTTGCTCCTTATAATCATTGGGATCAACCACAAACAGGATGACAAGTATGGCGATTAACACCAATGCTATCGCAGCACCTAATAATTTCAGTAGGATTTTGAAAAAACCTTTCACTTTTTATTTATACTTTTTGTCACTTAGCTACAGGGGGAACCTGTGGTAATGCCGGTAGTGGTTTAAGCTTTATTAAATTGCATCATATTATCCCGCCAATCAGCTTCAATCGTATCCCCAGCCACAAAATGACTCGCTAAAATTTCTTGGGCTAAAGGGTTTTCTAAATGGTGTTGGATAGCACGCTTTAATGGACGCGCCCCATATACTGGGTCAAATCCGGCTTCACCCAATTTATCTAAAGCGGTATTATTTACGATTAAACTTATATTGTGTGATTTCAAACGTTTACGTAAAAAGTCAATTTGCAAGTGAGCAATTGCACGAATCTGCTCCTTAGCCAGAGGATGAAATACCACTACATCATCAATCCGGTTAATAAATTCTGGGCGGAAATGTTGCCCAACTATATCCATAATAGCCGTTTTCATCGTATTATAATTTTCTTCTCCTGCCATTTCTTGGATTAATTGTGAGCCAAGATTAGAAGTCATCACAATCACGGTGTTACGAAAATCGACCGTTCGCCCTTGCCCATCCGTCAAGCGTCCATCATCTAGCACTTGTAATAACACGCCAAAAACATCGGGGTGCGCCTTTTCTACTTCATCTAGTAAAATCACTGAGTAGGATCTGCGCCGCACGATTTCTGTTAAATAGCCCCCTTTTTCATAGCCGACATAGCCAGGCGGGGCACCAATGAGGCGAGCAACCGAGTGTTTTTCCATAAATTCAGACATGTCAATGCGTACCATTGCTTCATCCGTGTCAAATAAAAAGCTGGCTAACGCTTTACATAATTCTGTTTTACCCACGCCAGTTGGTCCTAAAAATAAAAATGAACCATTGGGGCGATTGGGATCCGCTAATCCCGCACGGGATCGGCGGATCGCATTGGAAACCGTTTGCACCGCCTCTTCTTGCCCCACCACGCGCCGATGTAAGGCACTTTCCATACGGAGCAATTTATCACGTTCGCCTTCCAGCATTTTGGTGACGGGAATACCTGTCCATTTAGAAACAATTTCAGCAATTTCCTCATCAGTCACCGCATTGCGTAGCAATTGCATATTTTGATGCTGTTCCGTTTGGGAAGCATTTTCCACTTCTTTTTCCAGTGTCGGGATACGTTCATATTGCAGTTTCGCCATACGTTCTAAATCCCCAGCGCGTTGAGCCGTTTCCATTGCTAAACGCGCCTGTTCCAGTTTTTCCATAATTTTACTGGCATCTTGGACATTTGCCTTTTCAGTCCGCCACAATTCATTTAAATCCGCGAGCTGTTTTTCTAAATCATTGATTTCTTCATTCAGTTTTGAAAGGCGCTGTTTTGAAGCTTCATCCTTTTCTTTCTTTAAAGCTTCGTTTTCAATTTTAAGTTGAATCAAACGACGATCTAACCGATCAATGCGTTCCGGTTTGGAGTCAATTTCCATGCGAATACGACTGGCGGCTTCATCAACTAAATCAATTGCCTTATCAGGTAATTGCCGATCTGTAATATAGCGGTGCGAAAGCGTTGCCGCTGCCACAATCGCGGGATCGGTGATATTGACACCATGATGAACCTCGTAGCGTTCTTTCAATCCGCGTAAAATGGCGATGGTGTTTTCCACATTTGGCTCATTCACTAAGACTTTTTGGAAACGCCGTTCTAGGGCAGCGTCTTTTTCAATGTATTTGCGGTATTCATCTATTGTTGTGGCACCGACACAATGTAACTCACCGCGTGCCAAAGCGGGTTTTAGCATATTGCCGGCATCCATCGCGCCTTCGCCTTTTCCCGCACCCACCATCGTATGCAATTCATCTATAAATAAAATGATTTGCCCTTCTTGTTTGGCTAAGTCATTTAATACCGCCTTTAAGCGTTCTTCAAATTCGCCGCGATACTTAGCGCCCGCAATTAATGCGCCCATATCCAGTGAGAGTAAGTGTTTATTTTTTAAGCTTTCTGGCACTTCACTATTGATAATGCGTTGCGCTAAACCTTCAACAATAGCTGTTTTTCCAACTCCAGCTTCTCCAATTAAGACAGGATTATTTTTCGTGCGCCGCAGCAATACTTGCACGACACGGCGAATTTCATCATCGCGCCCAATCACAGGATCTAATTTACCTTGCAATGCAAGCTCTGTGAAATTAATTGTATATTTTTCAAGGGCTTGACGTTGATCTTCTGCATTAGGATCATTGACATGTTGCCCACCGCGCATTTCTTTAATCGCTTGTTCCAATAAAGCTTTATTCGCACCCGCTTTACGCAGTAATTTACCAATATTCCCCTTATCTTCTACCGCAGCTAGTATAAATAATTCACTGGGAATATATTGATCTTTCCGCTGTTGCGCTAGTTTATCACTGAGATTCAATAGGCGGTTTAAGTCATTAGAAATATGGACTTCCCCCTGATGTTCCCTGACTTTAGCAATACGTTCGAGTGCTTCAATTAAAGCGGAACGGATTTGATTAACATTGGCACCGGCACGCGTTAGTAATGAATTGATGCAGCTGTTGGTTTTATTGAGCATGGCTAATAAGACATGCGCTGGTTCCATAAAACGGTGATCATGCCCAACTGCTAGACTTTGCGCCTCAGCGAGGGCTTGTTGGAATTTAGTGGTTAGTTTTTCCATATTCATTTAATTTGCAGCTCCTAAGGAATGAGATTTTAATAACTGAAAAAACTTTCAAGCCAAACCTGCCAGGTTTTTTAAACCTGGCAGGTTTAGTATTCGTGTTTAATATAAGAAATAAGGATAAATTTATGAAAATCAACTTTGAAAATGAGATTTTAATAACTGAAAAAACTTTCAAGCCAAACCTGCCAGGTTTTTTAAACCTGGCAGGTTTAGTATTCGTGTTTAATATAAGAAATAAGGATAAATTTATGAAAATCAACTTTGAAAGGGCAACCACAAGGGTGTGCAGCCTACTAATTGCAATTTTTTCGTTTAAATGTTTTTTGCTCAGATGTTAATGGTCTTATTCCTAAAGATTCCTGGGAGAGTATATTAATACACCGTGAGGGGAGAGATCGTTTATGTTTTTTTGGAATCGCAGTACGTTGCTTGGATGACGATGAGCGTTTTTTTGCCTTTGCAGATTGCGGAGGCTTTGAAGGTGAAGCTCGTGGAATTGTTACGGTGCTTCGCCGTTTTGAAGGTAATGATTTCTGAATAGTTTTTGAAGGTAATGATTTCTGAATAGTTTTAGTGCGTTGCCGTTGTTGCTGCTGTTGCCGCTTTTTTGTTTTTTGCCGTAATTTTGCTAATATCGGTAAATTGGGATTGATTTTAGCTAAGCGTTTAATGTATTTACGTGCGCCTGATAGTTTGCCTTTTTTCAGTGCCTGTTCTACCCATTGTTGGTAGCGTGCTTCAATTTTTATCTTGCCTTGTTTAGCTTCAGCATTATTGGATTGTAGGAGCAAAACCTGGTTATAACAATCATAAGCCGTACCTCCCTTTCCAGTTGTGAGACGATTAGCTTTAAAATGAATTTCACATTGTTGTAATAATGCGACAATTTGATCATCTATTGTGACAGGTTTTGGCGCCGGGTGATGGGGTATTTGTTCTAATGGTATTGCCTTTTGGACCGTTTTATGAGGTATGTTGTTATTTGAAATAGTTTCTAACTTAGGTATAACTGGAAGGTGTTTATCCAAACTAGGTTCCAATTGGGGAGAAATCAGGGTTTGGTTTATCATTGGAGGCGATGATCTGATTTCAGTGCTTGGTGCAGATGCTTTAGTATATTCAGAAGAGTACTGATGCACCGAATATAATACGATAAAAATCAGGAAAAGAAATGAACCAATACGCCAGGGGGTAATGATATTTCTTTTAGGATCATGTATTTTAATCCAATGCTTACCAAAAATGGTAGTTTTGTGTAAGTAATTAAGATTTAATTTTTTAGGATACATTTTTCAACTTTTTTTAGCTAAAGTATCCTTAAGGATACTCGGCAATGGGTATAGTCGGTTTTAACCGACTTTAAATACTGAAAAAGCTTTAGCGACGAGATTGTTAATGTACAATATTATTTTATAGAGTTTCTTGCAAAATTATAAATCTATTCGAGGTTTCAGAAATTTAAGTGGCAAGCGAGTTTTGCAAGAGCCTTTATAATAATCCGAAAACCAGCCCGCGTGGCATCAATTTTTATTTTTTAAATATTATCATCATGAACACACATTTTTTAAAAACCATCTTAACAATATTAATGATACTGAGTTCCACAGTATTAGCTCAAAAGCCCCAATTAAAATTTCAGCATCTCTCACTTGAGGATGGCTTATCGCAAAGCACTGTCTATACTATCTTACAAGATAGCAAAGGCTTTATGTGGTTTGGTACGCAAGATGGGCTAAATAAATATGACGGTTATCAGTTTACGATTTATCGCCATGATCCGCAAAATGCTAATAGTTTGAGTCATAATGAAGTATTTTCCCTTTATGAAGATAAGACCGGAACATTGTGGATTGGTACCAATAACGGACTCAATCAGTTTGATCGGCAACAGGATCAGTTTATCCATTACTTTCAAGAGCCGGAAAATCCCAATAGTATTAGTCATAATACCGTCTGGTCAATTTATGAAGATAAGGCTGGTATGCTGTGGGTGGGTACCAATGGCGGGGGGCTTAATCAGTTTGATCGTCAGAAAAATCAGTTTGTGTCATTTCAGCACGATCCCAAAAATCAGGATAGCCTAAGTCATCAGTCAGTTTGGCCTATTTACCAGGATAAAAAGGGTATCTTATGGATTGGGACTGATGGGGGTGGCTTAAATCAGTTTGATCACCTGAAAAATAAATTTAAGCATTATTTGCCCAATGCAGTAGATATTGATAGTTTAAGTAATGTCATTACTTCTATTTACGAAGATGGGAACGGCACCTTATGGATTGGAACGAGTAAGGGGCTTCATCAATTTGATCGGCAGCTTAAAACCTTTATCCATTACTTTCACGAACCCAAAAATCAGGATAGCCTAAGTCACCGTGCCGTCTGGGCGATTTTGGAAGATAACCTGGGTCATCTATGGATAGCTACTGATGGAGGGGGGCTTAATTTATTTGATCGCCAAACAAATAGTTTTGTGCATTACCAGCACGATCCGCAAAATCCGAGCAGTTTAGGCGACAATGCTGTTTTATCACTTTATCAAGATCGCGCGGGTACAATGTGGATTGGCACAGGAGGTGGAGGGGTGAACTACTTTAACCCGCAGCCAGAAAAGTTTGCCCATTATTTTCACGATTCGCATAATGTGAATACTTTGAGTAATAATTATATATTATCAATCCACGAAGATCGACAAGGTATATTGTGGGTAGGTACACAAGGCAGTGGTTTAAATCGCTTTGATTCTAAGCGGCAAAATGTCACCCATTACCAGCATGATCTGCAAAATCCTAATAGTTTAGCGCATAATGATGTCTCATCTATTTATGAAGATAGCCAAGGCGTTTTGTGGATTGCTACTTATGGTGGCGGTTTAAATCAATTTAACCGTACTAAAAATAAGTTTATTTCCTATCAGCATCATGCGGATAAACCTAATAGTCTGAATAGTAATTATGTCTTATCCATTTATGAAGATAGCACCCAAACACTGTGGTTTGGTACACGAAAAGGATTTGACCAATTTAACCGTCAAACGAACCAATTTATCCATCATATTCATGATCCTCAGAATCCTAATAGTTTAAGTCATAATACGGTTGCTTTTATTTACGAAGACACAAAGGGGATATTGTGGATTGGAACTTATGGCGGTGGCTTAAACCGCTTTGATCGCCAGCAAAATACTTTTATCCGTTATCAACACCATAAAAATGACCCCACCAGTTTGAGCTACAACGAGATTGCCAGCATTTACGAAGACAAAACTGGAACGTTATGGATTGGCACCCTGGGTGGCGGACTCAATAAATTTGATCGGGAAACAGGGCATTTTCACGCTTACCGTGAAAAAGATGGTTTAGCAAATGATATGATTTATGGGATTTTAGCCGATAATCAGGGCTACCTTTGGCTATCTTCAAACAAGGGCATTTCTAAATTTAATCCAAAAACGGAACAATTTAGAAATTACGATGTTTTAGATGGCTTACAAAACAATGAATTTAATACAGCAGCTCATAAAAACCCGCGTGGCGAGCTATTTTTTGGTGGTATCAATGGCTTTAATGCCTTTTACCCGGCGCAAGTTAAAGATAATCCCTATATTCCCCCTATTGTCGTAACGGATTTTAAAATTTTCACGAAATCCGTACCATTCGGAAAAAATTCGCCCTTGCAACAACACATTAGCGAAACAGACAAAATAACACTGTCTTACAAACAATCATTTTTTTCTTTTGAATTTGCGGCATTAAATTTTATACAATCTTCAAAAAATCAATATGCCTATCAATTAGAAGGGCTTGATAGCCATTGGAATGAGATAGATAGTCGCCACCATGCTTATTATACTAACGTTCCCCCTGGTCATTACACTTTCCGCGTTCGGGGTAGTAATAATGATAATGTTTGGAATGAGCAAGGTGCTGCTATCAAAATAACCATTTTGCCACCACCTTGGAAAACCTGGTGGGCTTATACCTTATATATCCTAATTATTTTAGTGATTATTATTTATTATATTTGGCTCCAAAAGCAAAAATTACGAGAAAAGCAGCAAGAATTAGAGTATGAAAAAGCAATGGCTGCCAAATTAAAAGAAGCCGACAGGTTAAAAGATGAATTTTTAGCAAATACTTCCCATGAATTACGTACTCCGCTGAATGGTATTATTGGTATAGCCGAATCTCTAATTGACGGTGCCACCGGTATTTTAGGCAAAGCGACTCACACTAATTTGGGAATGATTGTATCTAGTGGTCGCCGCCTTCTTAACCTGGTTAATGATATTCTAGATTTTTCTAAATTGAAAAAGAAAGATTTTGATTTGCAACTGAAAGCAGTAGATATTCGTACCATTGCTGAAGTGGTGTTAGCGTTAAGCCAACCACTGATTGGTCACAAAAAGGTGGAATTGATTAATGCAATTGATTCTAATCTACCCCCCATCAATGCTGATGAAAATCGGATTCAACAGATTTTATATAATTTAGTAGGCAACGCCATTAAATTTACGGATAGCGGCACAATTACAGTTTCAACTGAAGTCATCATGAATAATCAACTTCATGAAAAGCAGATGAGTGACTCATCCCTAATGCCAAATGCCCAATTAGCGATTACGGTATCTGATACAGGCATCGGTATTCCAGCAAAAAAACTGAACCGCATTTTTGAAGCTTTTGAACAGGCTGATGGTTCAACGGCTAGAATTTACGGCGGGACTGGATTAGGATTAGCCGTCACCCAACAATTAGTCAATTTGCATGATGGTCAAATGAACGTTCAATCGCAAGTGGGAGTGGGTTCAGACTTTAGCTTTACGCTACCGATTTCTGAAGATAAAGTAACAAAGCCCTCATCTCAATTATCTGTTTCTCACCAATCGCCCTTTTTAGAAACCAATACTGTTGAATTGAATTATGAACTCACAGAAAGCGATGTACAAGCCAAGATTGATAAGATTGAGAAAAGAGATGAGCTAATCTCTTCAAAACAGGTCTCTTCAAAATTGGAAGGTCAATTTAACATTTTGATTGTTGATGATGATCTGGTTAATCGGCAAGTACTCCTCAATCAATTGTCATTAGAAAAAAACTATTATCTCAATCAGGCAGCTTCCGGCTTAGAAACCTTAGAATTTCTTGAACAGGGCTACCAACCGGATTTAATTCTACTTGACGTGATGATGCCCCATCTCACCGGCTATGAAGTCACCCAAAAAATCCGTGAAACCAAAACTCCCGATGAATTACCTATTATTTTACTCACCGCAAAAAATCAAGTAACCGACTTAGTCACCGGTTTAGAAAGCGGTGCAAATGATTATTTGACTAAACCTGTTTCAAAATATGAATTGCTCGCGCGTATAAGAACCCATCTTAACCTCTTGCAACTTAAACAAGCCAGATTAGAAGCAGAAGAAAAACTGCGTTATGATGCCACCCATGATCAACTCACCCAACTATTTAATCGCAAGGCTTTCACCACCCACTTAACCGCAGCCCTCGAAAAAATACCCAATGAACCAGGCAAAAACGAAGTAACCCAATTCCCAATCCCCTTTGCAGTGCTATTTGTCGATTTAGATCGCTTTAAAATTGTCAATGACAGCCTGGGGCACTTTGTAGGCGATCAATTACTCACCAAAGTTGCCAAACGTTTAAACCATATCGTCAGTGAAAACGATCTAGTCGCCCGATTTGGTGGCGATGAATTTGCCATCATATTAGAAAAAATCTCTGATTTAACGAATCTTGAACAGCGCGTTGATAGCATTCAAAAACATTTAAGTCAAGCCTATCAATTAAAAAACGAAATATTTAATACCACAGCCAGTATTGGCATTGCCCTTAGCGAGCCTCAATATAACAACGCCGATGAACTCCTACGTGATGCCGATACTGCCATGTACGAAGCTAAAAAACAAGGCGGCAATAAATCGGTGATTTTTCAGCCTGGTATGCACACCCATGTCATCAATATGCTCAGGATGGAAAGGGATCTACGTAAAGCCTTAGAACGGGAAGAATTTTGTCTATATTATCAGCCCATTATATCAGTAGAAACATTCAAAACGGTGGGCTTAGAAGCATTAGTGCGTTGGCAACATCCTGAACAGGGATTAATTCCCCCAGATTTATTTATTCCCTTGGCAGAAGAAACCGGTTTAATCAAAGATTTAGGTTTATGGGTATTTGAAACAGCCTGTATTCAACTACGCAGTTGGCAAACCCAATTTACACACCACGCCAAACTCGGCATGAACATCAACGTATCACCGGTTCAACTAAAGCAACCTCATTTAGTTCGTCATATTAATGATATTATTACCAAAACCTGTATTGATGGCCCAACTTGCCGTGTCGAAATAACAGAAAGTGCCATGATGCAAAACCCTCAAACAGCACTAACGATACTCAACGACTTAAAAAGTTTGAACGTGCTGTTATACATTGATGATTTTGGAACGGGTTACTCCTCTTTAGGCTACTTACAACAATTTCCGATAGATGCCCTGAAAATTGACAAAAGCTTTATCCAGAAAATTGATGATTCAGAGCAATCAGCACAAATTGTCAACGCCATTATTGCATTAGGAAAAGCATTTGATTTAAAAATTGTAGCCGAAGGTGTCGAAAACAACTTACAAATAAATACATTAAAAGCAGCACACTGTCACAATTTACAAGGCTATTTCTTCTCACGCCCTAAGGATGCCCAATCTATAGAAGCGTTTCTTAAACTTGAAAAACACGATATTGGGTGATTTCTATCAAAAAACGACGTAGGGTGGGTAGAAGCCATGTAGGGTGTGCAAACGTGTTTTTGTGTGCATCGGCATTGAAATTAATCATCAATATCATATTGGTGGGCTAAAACACGTTGCCCACCCTAATCGAACCTTGATGGGAGAACGAATCATTATTGAGCAAGAAGGAAAAGCCGCAGCTGCTATCATCACTTATGTTGATTTACAACGATTTGAAGCAGTAGAAGCCCTTTTAGAAAAAGCCGAACAGGAATCCTGCCTTTGATTCCTTAAACAAATCAGAGGAAGAGATTTATACATTGAAAGACGGTAAGGCGTTTTACGATCTTAAATGGACAAAAACAGTTGTTAGCAACTCCTCTTTTAGTCGTTCCACGCAAGAAGAAGACATATACACTCAGCAGCTTGTTTAACAAACCCGCTGGGAACGCGTCGTCATGTTCTGTTAGCTTATGATTCTCAAATGAAAGACTTTATAATTATAGACACCGAAGGCAAAGATGAATTAACTGAAATCGCTATCATTGATAGCCAGGGCAATATCATCTATGAAGCCTTTGTTAAAGACGAATTAAATGCTGAGGGACCCAAAGTCAACGCTAAAAGTCTCAGAGACATTATTGGGGATTTTTTAAACCAAGCGAATGATAAATTAATTATTTGCCATTATGCTGAACACGACATTGGGGTATTGAAAAACAGCTTTAAAAAAGTGAATATCAAATGGCAAAATTTAGAATTTGGTTGCACCTTTGAGCTTTCAAAAAACCATTTTAAAAGTGTTAAAAGTTATTCATTAGAATATTTGAGTCAATTTCTTAATCTAAAAGTTGACGAAAAACTGTTTAATCAAAACTTTGCGCATAGTGCTAGATATGATGCCCTGTTCACTTATCAACTTTATATCAAATTAATGTTGCAAATCATGTTGCCACCTAATCCATTTGGAACCAGTCGGGTTGATACCCCTTTTCAGGATCATGTTGATTTAAAAAGCATTTATCAAGATGAATTTAAAATTTTGAAATCTATTCTCGTGGAAATAAAGCATGATCCAAACAATCAAAGTAAAGGTGCTGTTGTCATCGGTGAAGCGGGCAGCGGCAAAACCCATTTGATGATGAGACTGGCAAAAGAATTACTCAACAGTCATCGCCTTCTCTTTATAAGACAACCGAATAATCCTAACGCGGTTTTATATCATATTTATAGCAGAATCTTGGAATCCTTTGTGGAAATGATTCCGTCAAGCCATTATTCTCAATTGGAATATTTACTTGCCCGAAGTTTCTCTAAAATAACCATTGATTTTCTGAATAATAAGGAGCATCTCACACAAAACCAAGCCAAAATTTTAGACACACTCTCGCCAGAGCCACTAAATATATACAACCTGTTAGGGCATGAAAACTCAGATCGAAAAAGAAAGAATTGGCAATGGATTGAAAAATTAACCCTGGAATGGTGGAGCAAAACTTATGGATTTGGGGGCTATGCCATCGCCATCATTAAAGGGCTAATCAAATTTTGTAGTTATTCCACTCCCCTAAAACGAGAATTAGTCAGAAAATGGTTATCTGGCAACCAATTAGAACAAAGTGAATTAGAACAAATTAAATTAGAAAACTGGGCGGATGAAATCAGTCAAGAAGATTTTTCGCTAGAAGCCATCAGTGTCTTTAGTAAACTATCCATTGTCGATGAACCATTAATTATCATTTTTGATCAATTGGAAGGGCTAAAATACCACGAACAATTACTCTCAAACTTTGGCGAAGCCATAAAAGAAATATTCACTCACGCGCCTAACTGTTTGATTATACTCAATTTATTTCCAGATAGATGGCAACATTTTAAAAACTTCTTCAATGATGCCATTGTGGATAGGGTTTCCCAATATGAGGTAAATTTAAACAAACCAACTGATGATCAGTTGATATTGATTTTAGCGTTAAAAGCGCAAGCGTCAGATATTGAGCTAAAAGCCCTTTTTACTCAAAAAGAGTTAAAAGTGATTTTAAATCAAAACTCAATCAGGGCTGTTTTAAATTGGGCTTCCCATTACTACAGACATAAAGTGGATGGCATTCCCTTGCCAAAAAGCATGAGAAGCTTTGAAGATGAAATCAGACAAGAACTCAAAAAGCTGAGAGAAGATGTCGCGTGGTTAAAACAAGAAATCTTATGTATTCAGGAGCCTAAAATGGCACAAACCACAAGCCATTATCAAACAAGCGAGCCAGAAAAGGTGCCACTTCATCAGGAATTGAATGACGATGAAAATCGCATCAAAGTCTATCTCGAAGAACAGAAAGTGCTACTGGAAAATGCCTATCAAAAAAAAGTCATTATCAGCGATTCTGACGATATTGGCAAAGTCATCACCGTTTCCGAAGTCTTTAAAACCGTTAAAAATATAGAAACGGATTACTTGAGACTTGGCAAAAAAAAGCTCCCAGCGCATTTGCTGATAAAAACGCAAAAACAATCTTTTGTGGTTGGTTTTTTACATCAGGGCGGCTCCACCTTTACTTCCAGACTAAAAAACTTTAACCAATTAGTCATAACTTACAAAGAGATACGCTTTGGGCTATTTAGAGATGTCAGAGAATCCGATATTACAGGCAAAGTGGGCATTAACGAAATAGAAAAACTCAATAATGCCCCCAATGGCAAATTTATTTATATGGAGCCAGAAGATAGAGTTTCCTTTGAACTGATTTATAAACTGATAGTTGATATTCAAAACTATGACTTAGAAATTGACTTACAAAAAGCCCTAAGCATTTTGGAAACTTTAAAGAGTGATTATTGGCTTCTCAAGATTTTTAGGAATTAACTTTTGGAACGGCTCTATGCACACAACTCGTAAAGTATGGTGGGTCGGGTTACGTTTTTTTGCTGCGCAAAAAAATCTAACCTGACCTACTTTGCTTATCACCATTAGTGGGGTGGGCAATAACATTGCCCACCAACTGAATTGACAAAGGAGTATTATTAATCATGATGAGAGTAAACATGCCTCTATCAAATGACCGTTTTCCAGAACTCATTAATCGAACCTTGATGGGAGAACGAATCATTATTGAGCAAGAAGGAAAAGCCGCAGTCAAAGTAGGGTGGGCAACGTGTTTTTGTTGCCCACCAATATCTTTCAAATGAAAAGGTGGATTAAACGAGTTTAGAAATTCGATTTTTTGAAAAATTCGGATTTCTTGATTCGCCAAAGTCACAAATTTCAAACCTGACAGGTTTTCAAAACCTGTCACTTATTGATTTTTAAGGTTATTTAATTTTTAGCCTAAAATTATATTTCTTTTAAAATCAATGATTTACAAAAGAAGAACGAGTAATATTTAGTAACTACTCAGGACTTGAGCAAGGGATTGCCCTAGCCTGTCGAAATGGATTATACTCAGCGCGGGCATAAATTTAACTTTTTAAATTAGTTTTTATGTAGGGTCGGCAAGATTTTTTTCACATTTCTGAAATATATAATCAAGTATTCCTAAAACATGACTGATTTCACTCAAAGCATAAGGTAACGTTTCATAAACTTGTCCTGCAAAGCTCAGTTTATAAAATTTCCAAACTTCACCATTAGTAACTATACCATAAACCTCAATTTTTTTACCAAGTTGCTCATTATTCCATTGGCAAGCCTGCATTTCAACTAAACATTGAGCTAATCCTTTGTCAAACTTATCTTTTTTAGCTTCGACAACACATAATAATGGGACATCTAAATAAGCTTTTTTCTCTGTTATTAAATAATCAACAAAACCAGTTAGTTCATCACTTTGCAATGGAGCTTCTTTCCAAATTTTGAGATTAAGATGTTGTTGAATAACTTCCTCACAAATTGCATCAATAAGTAGTTCTTTAGCTCTTTCAGAAATATTTAAATCGAAATTTTCAAGTCGTTGCAAACGGATTTGAAAAAATTGACTTGGTTCAAGTGCTTGAAAATCAATACTCCATTTTTGTAAATCATTTAATTTCAATTGTTTGAATGCTTCTTTAGGAGTAAATCTGGAAAAGTTTTTTCTTTTCATATTCTCTTAATTCTCGGTATTGTTGTTTTTTGGAGATTATCAATGAGTTTTAATACTTCGTCTTGAACATATATTTTAGCAATTAGTGAACGTAGGGTGGGTAGCCAAACCCACCTTATCATATGATTTGTCAGATATCATTGATTTATTTTTTAGCCGTGTTTAATCTAGCGGCACCGTCACCAAAGTTATGGATAGCAGTCACGATACGATCTTCTATCTTATCTGCCTTCCAAGGACCACATCGGTTATTGTTCAAAAACAATGCATAGCCATAAACTTTCCCATCTTGACTGGCAACATAACCGGCTAAGGTACTAACACGTCTTAAAGAACCCGTCTTAGCACGAATTTTACCGCGAGCAGGGGATTTAGCTAAACGCTGTGATAAAACGCCATAAGCTCCCATGACTCGTAGGGTAGAAATAAAATCAGGTCCAATATCAAAACGTGAAAATAAACTCGTTAGTACATTTGTGATGGCACGAGTTGTCATACGGTTTTTTCTGGATAAGCCAGAGCCATCTGCTAATACGATCCCCTGCATATTAACATGACTGAGGCGTAAAAATTCTTTTATTAATCTTAAGCCTTCAGCATGAGTCCCGGGGGTACCGTATCGATCTGCGGCGATGGTTTTGACAATTTGTTCCGCCGTCAAGTTATTGGAGTAAGTATTCAATGTCTTTAAAATGATTGATAAAGGATCAGATAAGTGTTCATACCACTCGTTTGCAACAATGGGAGTATGGACGACTTTGGTGCTACCGTTTATTTTGATCCCAGCTTGACTTAACAAAGCACGGAAAGTTTCGGTGGCATAACGCATTGGGTTGTCAACATTCAAGCGGATGATTCTTTCTTTAGCACGTATTGGCAATTTTCCTCTCAGAAGCATTTCAACCGTGCCATGCACCTCTTCACTGCGGCGAACTGATACGGTATTTTTTCCCCGCTTAATGGTTTTAGCGGTATTACGTAAGTTTATATAAGGGAGTGCGGGTTCTAGCCAAGCATTTGGCTTATTTCCTACACCTTGCCCTGGTTGGACATGGATAGCAAGAGAATTATAATTTAAGGATAAGGCACTCAATTTGGCATCATAAGCACGTTGGCTACGTTCCACTTTCCAGTCGGGTGCCCTGTCATATTGGTCAAAAAAATGTGCGTCAATGATAAGGTTGCCAGTAATCTCATTAATACCACTGGCTTTGATTTGTCTCACAATTGGCCAGAGTTTTTCGGTAGAAAGTGTTGGATCACCACCTGCACGAATAATTAAATCACCAAGGAGCATGCCATTTTTCCGTTCACCGCTATATAAAATTTGCGTTTTGAAACGGTATTCTGGTCCTAAGTAATGCAGTGCCGCGGCGGTTGTAATGATTTTCATCACCGAAGCGGGTAATAAGGGCAGTTCGGTATTGTTGGCATAAACGACTTTGCCGCTCGGCATAGCGACTATACTGACAGAAGTTTGACTGTCATCTAAACAACGGGCTTTCAATGCTTTGTCAATATTTTGGATCAGTAATAAGGAGTCTTGTGAATAGGCGGGAGTAGCCAACCACATTAATAGAATGAATCCAAATAAGTATGAACGATAGGGGGAGAGGTTTAACATCATTTCAGTTATCAGTTATCAGTTATAATCTGGTAAAAATATATACCTTGCTTGATAGTTTGGAGTATAAACTTTAGTTTGTGCTTATGCAAAAATAAAGCTTGGATTTTATCATAAGCAAACTGACAGCAATAAATATACCATCATATCAGGCAAGTTAGAAATACTATTTTTTTTCAAATCACGTGTATTCTTTTAAATTTGATGTTCAAGTTTTTGATGGTGAATCCTGTTAGTGTCCAAGCAAAAATAACCTATCTAAAAAATCCCTCCTAACCCCCCTTTAATAAAAGGGGAAACTAAAGGAAAATGTCTATTTTATTTTTTCTTGGACACATAAATATTTTAACATTTTTGTTTTCTTCTAAAGCACTTATTATTAACGGATTTATAAAAATAGAAAATGTTAAAATACTTTTGAGTACCTACTTATATCTTGTTGCAAAAAAATTAAAGGCTTTAAATGGATACCGCATTGCATTAGAAAATTTTTCAGAATCCAAGGGTTCTTTACCGTCAAGCCAATCTTTAATAAGAAATACTGAATAGGAATGCTGCTGGGTTAAAAAATTGAATACTTCATCCGACGTGATACCAAAAGACTTTAACCCAGAACGAGTACATTCAAACAATAGGTGAGGTTGACAACGTTGTAGCAGATTATTAGCACCACGAAAAGCTTCTAACTCAGCGCCTTCTAGATCAAATTTTATAAAATCAATAGTTTTATCCGATGGTACCACATCATCTAATCGTTCACACCTAACCGTTAATTGTTTTACGTCATCACCAAACTTTTGTATCGGCTTGAATCCACAGAAACCTGAGTGATGAGAGTGGAAATAGAAGGCTGTCTCACGGGGGGTGTCACTAAGTGCTATTTGTAGAACTTCCACATTTGGAAATTTGCGTCGTAGCCATTCTACCTTATATGGAATCGGTTCAATAGCAATATGATTACCGTTAGGTGAAAGCTGTAACATTCGATTTAGCATTGAACCAAGATGACATCCTGCGTCAATACAATTCATGGGTTCAATTATCATGCGTTCCATCATCTGATCAATTCGTGAACTTTCCAAGTATATGTCTTTTAATTCAGGATGTTTCCAACGTTTCCTGAAATTCACCATCTTCATGAAAGATTGTACTGGCTGCTGAAGATGTGTACCAATGATAAGGTGAGCAATATAATCTCTCAAGGTATATTCTTTCATTGTCTATCTTTGGGAGTTTTAAAAACCATCGCATTTAAACGACAGCTTTAGTATAAAAAAAAAAGGTTAATGGTTAATTCTACTTTGTCAAATTTAATGTAGGGCTTCTAAAGCTATGCTAATCCATCTGATTAACCAATCATTTTGGTGGATTAGCAAATTTTTAGGAGCCTTACAAGTAATTGCTTATGAAATGTGACAAAGTAGAATTAATCATTAACTATTAATTATTTGTCACTTTTTTCATGTTGATATTGCGTCAGCAAATCTGTTTTAAGCTGGACACCACGCCGAGAAGTGGCCTTTCTCCTTGAATTTCTCGATGTGGTTGGCTTGTCTGCTCCGTTCTCTGTACTTGGAGATTCCATGTTCTGAACAACTTGAGACGGTTCGGTTGTTTCAGCATTTGGTGTCAAGGGTACAGGTGGTTCAATTGGCGCAGTATTCGTGCGAGGTGCTACCTGTGGTGGCTGCTGGCTCACTTCAGGTGCCGCTGCTTCTACTTTACTCTCCGCTTTTGGTTCGTTAGGCGCAACACTGGGTGGTGGCTTTTGATGCGGTGTTTTTTGACTGGGTTCTGTCATCTCTGCCGATATTTTCCGCCCCATATTACTAAAGGCACTGAAAATGAGAATGAAGATAGCACGGATAACATAAAATACTACTTTCACTACCCCAACAATCTTATTAATGACGTTAACAATCGCCAGTATGAGTCCAATGGTGAACATCCAAATACGCAACCATAAAGGTAGCTTTTGTGCTGGTGGTATTGACTCTTCCTGAGTCAAGGCTTCTTCAGTCAATTGCGGTGGGGGCAAATCACCTCCCCCAGTGTTAGTGTTACAGAGTGCATCAGGACCAATACTAATACAACCCAAGGGAATGACAATTAGGGTCAGTAGGGTCGAAATCAGTACCCCAAACAACAAAGAAATCGCCATGCCCTGGAAAATGGGATCCAATAGAATAACAAATGAACCGGCGACTAAGGCAAAGGCAGTAATCAAAATAGGGCGAGTACGAGTTTTACAGGCTAAAATTACGGCATCTTGTATGGGCGTACCTTGTTCTATTTCTTGGATAGAATAATCTACCAACAAAATAGAATTACGCACAATGATGCCCGCTAACGCTATCCAACCTATCATTGAAGTCGCTGTAAATTCAGAACCTAACAACCAATGACCAGGGATAATACCGAGTAGCGTTAGCGGAATCGGTGCCATAATAATAGCCGGTACGATAAAATTACCAAACAACCACACAACGAGTATGTAAATCAGGACCATTGCGACAGCAAATGCTAATCCCATATCTCGGAAAGTTTCATATGTGACAGTCCATTCACCAGTCCACTCAAAACCCGATTGTCCTACGACTTCAGGTGGTCCAACATATCGATCACAGAAGGAGATAACGCCTAAATTGACGCAACCAGAATCGACTAGATTGATGCCATCAGGCGTTTCATAGTCTTTTAATAAGTTTTCAATTTCGAGCATACCATAAATCGGTGCGCTCTGACTATATTCACCGCTTTCCTCATCATAAAGACCAACTGGATCCCCTACAACATACTCAACGGAACGTAAATCCTTTTGGTAATAAGTGGGATCTTGCATCGCTTCAACGAATTGTCCTAGTTCAGCTAGGGGAATTATGCCACCAGTTGGTGTCGGAATAGGCAAATCATACAAACTGCTCAACTGTGAACGTTCAGTCAATGGTACCTGAATAATTAAATAAGTCGGTTCAAGCACATTGCCCTGTTTAATATCACCTAATTTAAAACCACCCAATGCCATCATCAAATTACGGTTGATGGTATCAACGGAAATACCTTGTCGCACAGCTTTTTCAGTATCGACTTCAAAATGCCAGACTTTATGTGGTTCGGGCATGTAATTATCGACATCATCTAAAATTTTAGCTTGTTCAAAGACTTGCGTCATTTTTTGAGCCACTTCGCGACGTGTTTTATCATCCGGTCCATAGACTTCCGCTACAATAGACTGGAGTACTGGCGGACCCGGCGGCATTTCCACTACGGTGATTTTGCCATGACTATTTATCTCTTTAATAAGTGCCTTTAACTCTTTCCTAGCGGCAAGAGCAATTTCATGGCTAGTACGATGTTCCTCAAGATAACATTTAAGTGTTTCCTTATTCCATAAGCTGATACCACAAGCTTTCTTTTCAAGTTGCACATGAATGTCTGCGTGCCAAGGCCGCTGGCGCAAATAATAATGACGCACCATCCCATTGAAATCAAAAGGTTGTGAAGTACCTACATAAGTTTGTAGGGCGATGACTTCTGGAAATTTTACAGGATCACGCAAACGTTCAGCCAGTTGATAAGTTAGATTCGCTGTCACGGGTAAAGCAGTGCCTTCGGGCATATCAATAAAAACATTAAATTCAGGCTTTTTATCCAGTGGCAACATTTTAACTTCAACTGATTTGAAATAAAACATTGAACAGGCGGCAAAAAATGACCCAATCAGCAAAATCAAAAATCCCCAGCCGAGGAGACGGTTACTAAATAAGGGCGGTAAAATGTATCTGAAAAATTTTTCAATTCTTTGGTTTGTTTTGTGTTCTTTAATTTCAGCCCTTTCAAGTGCCGCAATAGAAGGTTTAAAACGCATGGCTAACCAAGGCGTAAAAACAAAAGCCGCAAATAGGGAAAATATCATAGCCACTGAGCCGAGAGCCGGAATAGGCCCCATATAAGGCCCCATCATGCCTGACACAAATCCCATAGGTAACAAGGCGGCTACCACAGTAAATGTGGCTAATATTGTAGGGTTACCTACTTCGCGCACTGCATCGACTGCCGTTTCCGTATCGGTTTCACCGTGAAGCAACCAGCGACGGTAAATATTTTCTATGACTACAATGGCATCATCGACCAAAATACCGATGGAAAAAATCAAGGCAAACAAACTCACGCGATCAATGGTATAACCTAAAATCCAGGCTGAAAACACGGTGATTAAAATCACCACAGGAATGACTAACGTCACCACAAGAGAGGGGCGCCATCCTAATGAGAACAAAACCAAAAAAGTCACTGCCCCCGTTGCAATGAATAATTTTTTAATTAAGCCATTAACTTTGTCATTAGCAGTTTGCCCATAATTGCGAGTCACCTCCACATGCACATTATCCGGAATAACCCCCTTTTTTCTTAGTGAATCAACGTGTGTCAAAATGTCCTTAGCAACTTGGACTCCATTCGTATTAATTTTTTTTGAAATGGCAATCGTAACGGCTGGGACACCATTGACCTCAGGAACTGCGACATCTTGAGCCAGCCAAAAGGTATCATGTTTTTCGTAGGCGGGACCTGAATAATAATTGACCATTTGATAGGCTTCTTTTTCAGGTCCCTGAATAACATTTGCCACATCACGCACATAAACTGGCGCATCTTGAAAAGTACCAACCACCAATTCTTTAACATCTTCTGCGTTGCGTAAAAATCGACCGGTATAAACCGTAAAATGCTTATTACCAGATTCCACCAGTCCAGCTTGAATTTCATTATTAGCTGTTTGTATGGTATTCGCGATTTGCCCGATACTGATACCAAAACCAGACAAATCTTGTGGCTTAACTTCAATAAGCACTTGCTCGGCGCGTCCACCAACCACAAAACTTTGTCCCGTATTATGAATACCTTTAAGACGTTGCATCACCTCTAAAGATAATGTGCGTAAAGCCCCATCGTCCAAATTATCAGACCATAAAGTTAAAGTCACGAGCGGGACATCATCAATGCCCTTTGGTTTCACCAAAGGCTGCATGACACCGGGGGGGACTTTATCCATATTTGACTGTAATTTATCGTAAACTTTAAAAATAGAATTTTCTAATCGCTCACCCACTTCAAACTCGACTGTCACCATGCCCTGTCCTCGTTCAGAGGCGGAATAGACATGTTTGACATCCGGAATTTCACTCATAATGCGTTGCAGTGGGTCAATAGCTAAACTGGCAACTTGTTCTCCTGAAGCTCCAGGATATTGAATAAAAATATCCACCATAGGCACAGAGATTTGGGGATCTTCCTGACGGGGCGTGAACATCAAGCCCATGATGCCCATAAATAGCATGGCGAAGAAAAATAGGGGAGATAGTGGCGAGTGGATAAAAGTTTGCGCCATTTTCCCAGCTATACCTAAAGAATTTTGTGGCTGAGTCTCCATTTCCATCGAAGAATATTGGTCTGTCATGTTAAATTAATAGTGTTAAATTAAAAGTGAAAAATTAAACATGATCGTAACTACTTAGCCTTAGCATGTTTAAAAAAGGAATAGTATTTAGATAGAAGAACACAAATTTTTTTGAAAAAGGGTTACGAGGTTTTAGTTTTTGTACAAAAAAATTAAAACCTCGAATGTGCCTCAAAAAACTTAGCAACCAAAAAAATACTATTTTTTCAAAAAATAGTATTTTGGGGAAAACTCAACGCGAATTTGGAACAACCTCAAAAATTAACAAGGTTTTTTTCTAATTCCCGTTAGAATCACAACAGTATCACCCACTTTTAAGCCACTGAGAATAGTCACATAATCACCAAGCGAGGGATCAAGTTCGACAATGAGTGCAGGATTAATACTTCTACCAAGCCGTATCATACGCCGTTCATATTGATTATCGCTTCTTAAAACACAAACGCCTGGCAAACTTCCTCCACCATTAACTACCGCGGATTTGGGAATTAAAAGTAAATCTTGTTTAGCTGCTCTGACATCTGGTACATCTACTTGTGCATATTGACCTGGACCGACATATCGAGCGTCTTCACTTTCTTTATCTATGGATAAGTTAAATTTAACTTTGACAGTGTGACGTTGTGCATCCGCGATGGGAAAAATTTGCTCCACGGTTACAATTACACGCTCATCAAGCACATCCAATTTAGCGGAAAGGCGTTGTCCTACTTCTAAACCACGAACCAAACGAGCAGGTACATTGACTTCAATTTGCAGTTTTCCGAGATTGGCAAACTTCAACAAAGGTTGACCGGGTTGCACGGTATCACCCACTTCTACCGACTTTTGGATGATAACACCATCAAATGGTGCCAGGCTTTGGGCATCACGTAGTTTAGAATCAATTTGTTCAATGTGTGACTCAGCTTGCAATAAGGCAGCACGAGCATTTTCGATCCGAGTACCATGACTATGGAGTTGAGTGCGACGGTCAAGCCCTTCATCACTTTGTCCAAGAACATCACTAAGGGGCTTGGTAATAAATTGATCAAATAAATGTGGCAATCCCATACCCCCTGGGGCCTTACTAAGAGAATCAGGTGACAAGAGTTCACGCTTGTACTGCATACCCGCATTGCGTAGAGCTAAATCGGCCTGATGCCACTTAGCGACGGCTGAACGCCGTTGAGCAAGTAATTCACTATCATCTAAAGCCACTAAAACCGTGTCTTGTTCAAATGCTTCACCTTCTTCACCCGCAATCTTTTCAATTCGGCTTGGGAGTTGAGCGGATAAGGTAACTTCTTTTTCAGGTATGACTGTACCACTTAAGGTGATGGGTGGACTCAGATCATGAGCACGTACTTCATAATAACTTTCTGCCTTGACAGTCGTGCTTAAAAATATTCCAACAATAGTTGCGATTCTAATAAATTTTTTTAACATGCTATTTTTAATGGTTAATGGTTAATGGTTAATGGTTAATGGTTAATGGTTAATGGTTAATAGACTAGTCCCTTAATAAGCATAAACCCTTGAAAAGACTCAATATCAAAACGATATAAATCAATAACTTAGCTGATTAAGGGACAAGTCTAATGATTAATGTGGAAACTTCGTTACCCGTTAATGCAAAGTACTATTTTTGAAAAAATAGTATTTTTGGCATACTATCCTGTTAAACATTAACCATTAATCATTAAGCATTAAGCATTATTAAGAAACACGCCCCATCACGGTAAAACTCTTTACAAACGGTCCAGCCATGCGTGGCTCTTTGATCATGGCACTGTAATCGCCGGTCTTGAATTTCAATTTACCACTCACATAGGCTGCACCTAAGCTTGCCATACCTAGGCCCTTATCAAGCCATTTTTGCCAGCTTTCGGCTGTGGCACGTAAATCCCAATTAACTTCTTCGCCATTATACGCACCCGCGGATGTGACTTTGCCATTTTCAATCACCAAAATACCTTTGGCACTGTCTTCATCTTTAAACCCATAAGCAATATTGGAGCTAAAATTAATTTTAGCCAATGCGTCAGCCAAATCCTGCTCTTTATTCCATTCTTCCATGTAGCTTTTCATCCAAGCGTCTGAAAATAAATCAGCCATATATGTTTCCTCATTATTAGTTGGGTCGTTTATATTATACTCAGCACTCATCATTATAATAGATGTTCAGAAAAATAATTTGCTTCGGAACAACGTTTCAGACGCAGAAGGGCAATAATAAAGGATTGCACCTACTTTTGTGTTCAAGGTTCAAGTTTTTTGAAGAAAAACTTTAGCCTCGATCATTATTTATCTGAAAAACTATATATAAGTTAAAAATCAAGTCGGGCCATTTTCACAAAAAAGACTTTAAAATCAATCATTTAAATACTTATGTCTCACAATGAATACTTAGTACGGGAACAAATTGAACTTATTATCCACCTGCGTTTTTTGAAAAAAACGGGGAGACATCACTAAGAAAGCTTATTTATAACCGCACTCAGTATATATATATAATAATGTAGGTATGCAAAAGTCTTTCCGATATTTTTAAAAATCGGAGCTTGAAGAACTCTCAAAAATGTTAATATATTTATGCGTACCCACATTATCTTATATATTATTTTTCTAAACAACTAATGATAACATAGTTTTGTGTACTATAAATGATTTTTTTTAAATCAAGTAAGCATGTTATACTGAATCAACTTAAATTTCGTTAAAATTAAACCTTCAAGCTTTTTTGAAAAGTTTAGATCAAAAAAATGTTGAAATATAATTTGTCAAATCTAAATAATTTCACGGCTCACACTAGCTTTACAAACCGAAATAATTAGGAGCTTGTCTACCCAATGCCATTAAGTATCGCTGCGGGCGTTCGCGGTGGTTAGCACCGAAAATCACATAATACGTGGAGTTTTGTAGGGGCTGATCTGCGTGTCAGCCCGATACTTAATGGCATTGGCTTGTCTACCCCTTTAGTGAATTTATTTTTCTGAACATCTATAGTATAAATAAGGTGAAATGAGTTGAAGGGAATGGGAAAAGTTTAAAATCAATCTTAAATAAAAGTTTGATTAATCAATTCTTAATTTACAATTCCTAATTAAGATTTTGAATGACAATTTTATAAATCACAATTATTATCAATAATACTTTTTTTGGGGATGATTTAATAAAAAATTAGGGTATGTCAATGAATAATAAAAATTTAGCTAATAAAATCAACTCGTTATATACTTGTTCTTCATGTTTTTGATGTTATTTAGGTTTTGCATTAATCAATTTTTGAATGTTTAAATAAGAAATGTGCCTAAAATAACTAGGCAACTTTTATTGTAACTACTCAGGGAACCATAAAGGATTGCCTCTACAACAATTTTTATGCTACGTAGTAGGGCAATCACACTTACCGTGCGTAGTTACTTTTTATGAGTGTGATCTCAATTTGATGTATGCTGGCATGATAACTCATTGATTTAAAAGGATTTTAAATATTTTAATTCACAATTGGGGTCACACTCCTTTTTGTTTTTCAGAAGGAGATATTATATTATGAGTTTTATTACAGTTGGTAACGCTTTAGGTTGCACGATTAACTCACATCGTCGAGGTTGGGATGGCGGTATTTGTAAAAATGCTGAAACTTGGAACTGCTCAGCAAAACAACAATTTCGTACCGATTATTGTCAACAAGGCGATCCACGTTGTTACCATATTCATATTTTTGAAGAGGGTAATCCCTATTGCCTCATAGACGATTTAGGCATCGGGTGGTTGCTTGAACCGTATCCAGAGGCGTTGAATAACCAAATTTTACTATTTTGGGGTAAACGTTTTCAAGAACCTCGGGGTATCAGTGATATCAATACCAGGCCCAAAGATTACGTTTTCGGCGCCTATCGTGTGCGTAGCGTTTCTCCACAAAAAATCAATGAGTTTAAGACTCTGTGGCAAATAGAACCTTATCCAGATGGGTGGACACGCTTTCAACAACCCTATATCCTAACTGTCTACTATAAAAGTATCATAGGTGGGGTTTATCTCAAAGAAGTCAATCGTGTGGCGGTGGAAAATATGTTTGAAAAAGCCGCCGAACAAGCCAGCAGTCCTCACCCCAATTGGACCAGTTCCAAAGATGCCGAACGGTTTGAATATTTTCACTCCCATCTACATGAATGGTTTGAAGCAGCTCGTGAAAATGCGTTCAAGATTCAACAAAATATGGTGCGTACCTACACCAGCAGAAGTACATCGTCAGTTCTTAATCGAGGTCCTTTTGTTGATAGTCTAAAAAACTTAGAGCTTAAAAAACCCTCACATCAGGTAGCCACCCCCCTCAAATCCACGCCTAAAAATGGTGTAGCGATTTACCCTTTGATAGAAAAAGAGACAGCTAAAGAAAAAATCAAAACGATTTATAACAAGGAAGTTTTGGATGCAGTCATGGCGGTTTCGCTGACTAAAAATATTCTCATTTTGACTGGCAACCCTGGTGTGGGTAAAAGCAGTTTAGCAATTGATTTAATTGACGATCAGGAACGCAAGCTGATTGTTCCTGTGGGTTCGACTTGGCGAGGTCGTGAAGATTTATTAGGTTATGTCAATCCAATCAGTAATGAATTTGAACCGACGGATTTTACTCGTTTTTTATGTAAAGCTGAAACAGCTTGGCGAAAAAACGACAAACGTACTTTTATGATTATTTTTGAAGAATTTAACCTTAGCCAACCTGAGTATTGGTTTGCGGATATTTTAGTACGTTCGCAATATTCCGATGAACAGGAAAAACTGCGAATGATTGAACTCGGTGGTAAAAGTATTCGTGGTATTACAACTACTGGTAGTAAGGTTTTTATTTCTCCTGCGTTGCGTTTTGTCGCGACGATCAATAATGATCATACAACTTTGTCATTATCACCCCGTGTTTTAGATCGTGCTTCTATCATAGAGCTGACTTTAGAACCAAGATACACCTTAGAACGAATTAAACTTGAACTAGATGAACAACAAATCATGTCAGTAGAGGAATTAGACGCACTGCTCAAGTATAAGAATGGGATGTTTTCCCTACGCGCTGCGGAATCTTTGAAACGTTGTTTAGATAATTTACAAGAGTTGGATATGAACAGCAGATGGGATGCTCTAGATATCGTATTGTTACAACAAGTACTAACTAAAGTCAGATTGATGGTGGGTGATCCAGCGAATGATAGTCTCATGCAAGGTTTGGAAGATTGGAGTGAAAATTATGGTAAGAACCTCCGCAAATGCGCTAGTCTCATTAATAATTGGACAGAGGCTTTAAAAGATGGACGAGATGTCATACAGGCGTAAACTTTAGTTGATGGGTATATAGGGCGAATTTTTGTTATCGCCCTTTTTAAAGGTATACTTTAAACGGTTGAAATTTTAGATAAATAAAACTACGGTGTGCGATAAGAAGAGTGACAAGCCACACAAATAGTGGTGATATTTTGCAAGGTGGCATAAGCCTTTGTCGTCTCACCGGTTCTAGCAATTCGCGCAAATTCATCTACCAATTTGTGCATACTCATACCAATTTTTCGCATTTCAATTGGCATAAATTTACCAGGTCCCATACCCGTACCAGCACCGATTCTTCTATCACATATTTGAATTTCGGCAATCTTAGCGGCATCTTTTAGCTTGTTCTCTGCGAGTAAACCCAAAATCTGATTTAAGGCGATGAGATTGCTTAACATCCTTTGACGCATGATTTTTTTTGCCATTTCAGGCATTTCTACAAATTGACGCACATCATCTGCTATTGCTATTTGATTATCAAGGCTGTTTTGCCCAAAATGCTTTTCCCTACCCTGTTCCATTCTTATACCTGGTCCACAAGGGTCCATTTGTCCACAGAGTCCAGTTCCTTGAACAGTGGGTACGGCGGCATTTTGTGGTGCTTGTGCGAAACTATGACTGCCTATCCAAGTAGATAGGGCTAAAACGACAGTGGCGAAAATACCTAAGATTTTGTTTTTCATAATTTAAGAATTGATATTTCAGGCAAATTATTTGTAGTGGCAAGACTGACTGGTTGCCCTTCGTCAAAATTTTTTAAAAGATAGTCTGTCCATCATATTTTATACCCCATTTCTTAACCATAATTCCCATCAACTCTGGGATAAATAAGGATAGGAAAATAAACATATAAAAACCCAGCAAAAGCAAATATCCAAAAAATTTGAGATAATGTGATCCAAAGTAAATAAAATGAACTATCTATTAAGGGAAAAATAACTCGGATTAGTGCACCACAAAGGAGCAATAAGAAAATCCAGAACAATGAGCGAGGGGGATCAAATACATTTCTGCCCGTATGTCCCAATGAGACACGCGCCATCATACCTATTGTTATCATCCCAATTCCGCCAAAGGCGAAGGCATGAATGGCTAAATAAATGGATACGCCATTCACAATTACTAAGACTTTAAGCGCGAATCCCAGCACAATAAATGCGTAAGCCAAGTAAAGTATCCACAACAAGGGCTTTTTCCAAATACCCGAGGTGTACCAGCCCACGAGTCGAGTACCATGAATTATACATGATAAAGCAGCTAATCCAGCAGTGAGGTAGCTATTAGAATTGTTCAAATCTGCTATTCCAAATAGCCCGAAAACAATTAGATGACTTTTATCAACCCATTTCCAATTTTTTAATTGAACAGAATTATCTAGCCCTCTTTCTATGAAGAAAGGGATCACTTTTCTGCCCATAATAAAAATCAATGAGAGGATCAGGTAAAAACCGGCATACAAACCGTAATGCATACCATTAGGTAACCAGCCATAAGCACCCAGATAAAATACAATATTGCTAATCAATAGCAACAATAATAGCGACACGAGACCAAAACTTTTCCAGTGTTTCGCTTTCAATAGTGGTATTGATAGCGAAATGCTGAGTAAAAGGATAAATAAATTGTCGATAACAGCTATTATCTCTAAAGGCGCGGCTGAAAAAGGCAAAATTCGAGCAAGCACCCAAAGCAAAAATAAAAATAGAAGTGGGTAGCCATGAAGAGTTTGTATACCTGTCCAGTTTTTAACTGCCGTTAATAAAAATCCCGCGACAACGGCTATGCTATATCCAAAAATCATTTCATGAGCATGCCATGTCATGGGGATAAAATAACTGAACTGGATTGTCCATCCTAAATAGTGCATCATCCACACCAACATCGCTAAAAAAGCAAAACTGCTGGCTCCCAGGAAAAATAGCCTAAATCCCAAGTGTAAAAAGGCATATTTACCCACATTTTTTTTGGGTTCCAAATTCATCATGATATTCGCCATTTTAAAAATGTCTCCATTTGTTTGGCTTAAATTTTTAAACCGAGTTAGACTTATCCCTAAATAACTAAAACTCAAAGTGTATATGTCGGGTGGGTAGAGCTTCGCTGCACCCACCTGACAATTAAAAAGGGAAAAGTCTATTATATGAGTAGTTATAAAAAATAACATCAACTTTTAATAAATATTGATAACTGAACACTGATAACTGAAATGACAGAAAAACCTTGGAGTGGGCGTTTTACTGCCCCGACTGATGCTTTTGTTGAGGCGTTTACTGCCTCTGTGAATTTTGATCAACGTTTATATCAACACGATATTATCGGCTCAATTGCTCACGCTCGTATGTTAACGCATGTCAGTATTTTGAGTGAAGCGGAGTGTACGCAAATTGTTGATGGCTTAACCGAAATTAAGGCTGAAATTGCGCGGGGCGAGTTTAATTGGTCAGTGGCGTTGGAAGATGTCCACATGAATATTGAAACGCGATTGATACAAAAGATTGGAGTGGTGGGTAAGAAGTTACACACTGGACGTTCTAGAAATGACCAAGTTGCAACAGATATTCGCCTTTATTTGCGTGATGAAATTGAATTGATTCAGACTGAATTAACGCGCCTACTCATTGCCTTAATTGAGGTTGCCGAGCGGGAAGCGGATACCTTGATGCCGGGCTTTACCCATTTACAAAGTGCCCAGCCTATTACTTTTGGACATCATTTGTTAGCTTGGTGTGAAATGTTAATTCGTGATAAGGCGCGTTTAGAAGATTGTCTCAAACGAGTCAATACGATGCCCCTGGGTGCCGCCGCTCTTGCAGGTACCAGTTATCCGATTGATCGTCATTATACGGCTCAATTATTAGGCTTTGATACGATTGCCGAGAATTCTTTGGATGCTGTCAGTGATCGGGATTTTGCTATTGAATTTAGTAGTTTTGCTGCTATACTGATGATGCACTTATCCCGTTTTTCTGAGGAATTAATATTATGGTCATCGGCACAATTTCATTTTATTGAGTTAAATGATGCTTTTTGTACCGGTTCCTCCATCATGCCACAGAAAAAAAATCCGGATGTGCCTGAATTAGTGCGGGGTAAAACGGGGCGCGTGTATGGTCATTTAATGAGTCTTTTGACTTTAATGAAATCGCAGCCACTTGCTTATAATAAGGATAATCAAGAGGATAAGGAACCGTTATTTGATACGATTGATACATTAAAAGGCAGTTTGCGCGTTTTTGCCGATATGCTACCAACGATACAGGTGCAACGTGAATCTATGCGTACTGCTGCACAATCTGGTTTTATCACTGCTACCGATTTAGCAGATTATTTGGTACGCAAAGGGGTAGCTTTTCGGGATGCCTATAAAATCGTTGGTGAGGCAGTGCGTTATTGTATTGAAGCTGATTGTGATTTGGCAGCTTTGAGTTTGGATACTTTTCAAAGCTTTTCGCCCTTGATTGATAATGATGTCTATGGCATCTTGACACTTGAGGGTGCTGTTAATGCGCGTTGTCATTTTGGTGGAACCGCACCGAGTCAGGTTAGAGCGGCGGTACAACGTTTGCGTGAACGTTTAGGTATGACCACGAAATAACTTTCCGTTAGTTTCCACCGGTTCCACCGGTGGTAAGTTCAAAAGTCACTTCAAAAGCAAAGTCACAAATCTCACAAGCATTTATGTCATTAATCTGTTATACTATGATTGATACTCATTCATTATAATGTAGGATAAATCTTATGTCGTCAATTTTTATCACTTTGATGATGACAGTTTTACTGTCAGTCTTATCACCACTGGCTTATGCCAGTACACGTCCAGGCAATCTAGCTGATGGAATGAATCCTGGCAGCCTTGAGGTGTTGAAAATCGGGAATGAAAAACCTGATGAAAAAATAGAAATGCCGCTGAAGCATACTGATGTCAAGATTGAAGTTTCTGGCTTTGTTGCTAGTGCTACGGTGACGCAGCATTATCATAACCCTTTTGAAAAGCCAATTGAAGCGGTTTATACATTTCCATTGCCTGATGATGCGGCTGTGGATGATATGCAGATGATGATTGGTGAGCGAACGATTAAAGGGCTGATTAAGCGTAAAAAGGAGGCTCGTGAGATTTATGAGCTGGCACGGGAAAGGGGACAACGTGCTTCGTTGTTAGAACAGGAACGTCCCAATATTTTCACTCAATCCGTCGCCAATATTATGCCAGGCGATAATATCGTTATCACAATTCGCTATGTCCATATTCTGCATTATGCGGAGGGTCATTATGAATTGATATTTCCGATGGTAGTGGGTCCGCGATATATCCCAGGCAAGGTTGCCACTGGGCAGAGTGGTACCGGCTGGGCTGTGGATACTGATGTGGTACCTGATGCTTCCCGTATCACACCGCCTGTCTTAAAACCGGGTACACGCACGGGACATGATATTGCTTTGTCTGTGAAATTGGATGCTGGGGTTGCGATTAAAAATATACAGTCCATTTCTCATGTCATTGATATTAAACCGATTAATTCGCATAAGAAAGAAATCCAAATTCATCGTGCTGATACCTTGCCTAATAAAGATTTTGTGCTACGTTATCAAGTTGCCGGTAAAGCACCTGAAATAGCGACAATTGTTCACCATGATGAGCGCGGCGGATTTTTCACTTTGATGATTCAACCTCAAGAGACTGTCACTGATGAGCAAGTGATTCCTCGTGAGTTGATTTTTATTGTTGATACCTCGGGCTCAATGAGTGGTTTTCCGATAGAAAAGTCTAAAGAAGCGATGCGCCGCCTTATCAAAGGTATGCGTCCATTAGATATATTTAATGTGGTGCGCTTTGCCGGTGATACTGGTACTCTGTGGAAAAAACCTCGCCCTCATACCACCGCTAACGTCAATGAAGCTTTACGCTATGTGGAAAGTTTTCGCGGTATGGGTGGCACGGAAATGCGTAAAGGGATTGTAGAAGCGTTAGCGCAACCGGCTGCTTATGGTTATTTACGCATTGCTTTTTTGCTAACCGACGGTTATATTGGTAATGAGTTTGGTATTTTTCAGGCGATTGAAAAAGAAAGACGCGGTGCTAGGGTGTTCAGTTTAGGTGTAGGTTCCTCGGTTAACCGTTATTTGTTAGATAGAGCGGCTGAAATAGGTCGAGGCGAAGCGTTTTATGTGCGTCAAGATGAAGATAGTCAAAAAGTTATTGACAAATTTTTTCACCGAGTTGATCGCCCTGCCCTAGCACATATTGAAATTGATTGGGGCAATCTGGATGTCACTGAACTTCAACCGGCTAAGGTGCCTGATTTATGGGCAGGGCAACCCATTCGTATTCATGGGCGTTATACCAATGGTGGTAAAGAGACTATTGTGGTGCGGGGTCAATTGGCGAATCGATCTTATGAACAAAGATTGCGAGTGCAGCTTCCTAAAAACGAGCCAGCCCATGAATCCATGGCAACCGTTTGGGCGCGACAAAAGGTACATCAATTGATGAACCAAATGGTACGCGATGGACAAACCAAAGAATTGATTGAAAAAGTAACGCAATTGGGCTTAATTTATCGGTTAATGACCCAATGGACGAGTTTTGTTGCTGTCGAAGAAAAGGTTGTCAATGTTAATGGGAAACCTCAGACGGTCGTTCAGCCGGTTGAAATGCCTGAAGGCGTTTCTTATGATGGCGTATTTGGTGAGCAATCAGCTGCAATGCCTATGGATGCTATGAAATCGCGTAGATTTGTAACGAAAGGTTTATCTTTATCAGGACGTTCATCTCATCAACGTTCTATAAATAGGGGTTCGTTACAACAACCCTCGTCAATAGTACCGTCGTTTAAGTTGATGCCATCCGCGCCCCCCAGGGTATCATCTACGCAGCAATCTCATCAAATCGAAAGTATCGAAAGTGATGAGTCGGGGCTTAAAGAAGAGGTATCGGAGGCTAGAGATGATAAAGTCTCGAAAAAGGTTAAAGCTAAAAAAGCAGAACCTCCCCAAATTACTTTTGAGCCTGGTCAAGCCAAGCTGACTGATCAAGCTAAGCGTTTGTTGAATAAATTCGCCAGGCAAATTTGTCCGGATGTTATCCACATTAATTATATCGTGATTACCGGTCACACGGATAATAGCCAAGTTGATGATTTGAAGGAGACATTATCACGAGCGCGTGCAACGACTGTGGCTGATTATTTGGTTAAACACTGTGTTATCCTGAGTTATGCGAAATTGGTGATAAAAAGTAGAGCTGATCGCAAACCGATTGCGAGTAATGATAGTGAGGTAGGACGTGCTAAGAATCGGCGAGTGGAAATATTGGTTTATAGGTAGGAAATAGCTTATAGTATTAGGCTGGGTTCCTTTTCTTGTCCACTTTAAAAATGGTGGGCAAGAAAAAAGACTTTGCCCACCCTACAAAAAAACTTAATTTTCGGCTTTCCAGGTACCATCAGGCTGCTGGCAAGCACTCCCTTCTAATGTTTCCCGATTTCCATCAATGACAGCAACGGTTGTATAGTTACGGCAATTTTGCCCTTTACTATTCGTGAAGTTACCAACGGGAGTCACCGTGTACTGGTCTTTACTGTTGGGGTTAGTCCAAGCGACTGGTTCGCCCGTATTCAGAGCCTGTTGTGTCTTGACAGTATCACTCTGATCCATAGAAGCACCAATTGCTGAACCCGCAACGGCTCCTAGCAAGGTACCGACAGCAACTGCTGCGACTCGACCTTCGCCTTTACCAAAACGAGAACCGATGATAGCACCCATGCCGGCACCCCCTACCGTACCCATAGCTTGTTTAGATGGCATAGTGGCTTGACAACCGCCGAAACTGGCTAAAGATAGACTGGCAATAGCAAAAAAACCAACGATTTTAATTTTCATCATAATTTTCCTAAAAAGGGATAAATATTATTCAATATTTTTGCCATTGACGATTTGCCAATAGCAAAGGGTTTTATTATTATGACAGATTTTCAATTTAGTACAACTGATTGCGGAAATATTTCCGAACTAATAATAAGGATACCATAGTATCCATAGTCCACCTAATAAGATGGGTTGATGTAGCATATAAATCAATAAGCTATGTTGTCCCATCCAAATTAATTGCCGTCCCCAACGAATTTTTTTTGCATAAAGGTATCCGCCTAAGTGCAGATATTTACCTAAAGCCATTCCTAATAATAGCACACCAAACCAAGGTAAAAATGGGACATAATCTTCTGTAGCCGGTTTGTGAGTCATTAAACCAATCCATTGTAAAATCTTTTGATCAAAGAATGAATGTTGTATAGTTAGCCCAATGACTATTAAACTTATGCCACAGATAAAATTGAACCAGAGCCAACGCAAAAAAAACATTCCGAGTACACTTGCTAACGCAATAAAGTGTAAAATACCAAAAAAAATAAAGCGTTCTTGGAAAAGTATAAAACTGACGATGCTAATCAATACGGCGCATAAAATCAAAATGCTTAATCGTTTGATTATAGCGGGTATGTGTCGTCCAGAAATGCTGGCTAATTGTAGGCTAATACCCACAATACCGACAAATAAAGCCACAATGAGGGTACGCAAATTTAACCAAAATGGATGATGGTAAAAATCAAAGCTGACTATTTGTAAATAGTTGAGATCATAACAAAGATGATAAAAAATCATCAAAACACAAGCAATGCCACGCCAAGCATCAACGTATAAGGAACGTTTGGGTAATTGATAATTTGAAATTGGGAATTGGGAATTTAACATTTTCAATTGTCAATGACTTCAAAAAAATTAAAAGGCTCTTAATTGCCTTAAAATTTATTTTAAGGCAATAGGATTAATAATAATGAGTATTTTTAAAAATATTTTTTTAGTTGGCCCAATGGGCGTGGGTAAAACCACAATCGGTCATCATCTTGCTAATGAATTGCGTAAAACCTTTGTAGATAGCGATCATGAAATTGAAAAACAAGCGGGTGTCAAAATTCCTGTTATTTTTGAATGTGAAGGTGAATTGAGTTTTCGTAGGCGTGAGCGAACGATTATTGCAAAATTGACTCGGCGAAATAATCTTATTTTATCCACTGGTGGTGGGGTTGTTTTAAATGCTGATAATCGTAAGTATTTACAAAGTCGTGGATATGTTATTTATTTGCAAGCGCCTGTTGATGATTTATTAGAACGCACTATTCATAATCATAATCGTCCATTGTTGAAAACGGCAAATCCCCGTGAAAAATTAGAAACCCTTCTTTTAGAACGGCATCCGCTGTATCAAAAAGTAGCGGATGTGACAATCAAAACGAGCAGGTGTAGTATACGTAAGGTTGTCACGATCATTCTTAAACATTTGCAAGCATTATAATATTAATAAAAGAAGAATCATAGCTCATAACGAATGATTGATAGCAAATATGAAGACATTACAAGTTGATTTAGGTACGCGTAGTTATCCTATTTATATAGGTCAATCATTATTGGGACAAGCGGCGTTAGTTAAGACGCATATTAAGGGGCGGCAAGTATTGGTGGTCAGTAATGAAACCGTTGCTCCTTTATATTTGGACAAAGCCCTAGCTGCTTTGACCGATTTTCAAACCACTTCAGTGATTTTACCGGATGGGGAAGCGTATAAAAATTTAGAGGTGTTAAATCAGATTTTTGATACTTTACTCCGTGAGCGTTTTGATCGTCAAACAACATTAGTTGCACTAGGTGGAGGTGTGGTGGGCGATATGGCCGGTTTTGCCGCTGCTTGTTATCAACGTGGGGTGCCATTTATTCAGATACCGACGACTTTGCTGGCTCAAGTTGATTCCTCTGTTGGTGGTAAAACTGGGGTTAATCATCCTTATGGTAAGAATATGATAGGGGCGTTTTATCAACCCCAATGTGTGGTTATAGATACTGATACTTTGGAAACGTTAGACGATAGACAATTGTGTGCAGGATTGGCTGAGGTGATTAAATATGGATTAATCAATGATTTAGCCTTTTTTGATTGGTTAGAAATTCATACGAAGGATTTGTTGAATCGCGATTCGCAGGCACTTAGTTTTGCTATTGCCCATTGTTGTCAAAACAAAGCTCGGATTGTGGCAGAAGATGAACGTGAAAGTGGACGAAGGGTTTTGCTCAATTTGGGTCACACCTTTGGACATGCGATTGAAACAGGGCTAGGCTATGGACAGATTTTGCATGGCGAGGCGATTGCTATTGGTTTGTGTTTAGCAGCACAAATGTCGGCACGGTTGGGTTGGATAAGTGATGCTGATGTTATGCGGATTATTGCACTGATAGAAAATATGGCTTTGCCCACTCAGATTCCAAAAGGTTTGACAGCTGAACAAATGTTAGCATTGATGCGGGTTGATAAGAAAGTCTGTGAAGGAAAAATTCGTTTAGTATTATTAAAAGGTTTAGGGATGGCACAAATTGTTGATGAGTATGATCATCAGTTGTTAGAACAGACGCTGAAATCTACAATTGAAGTTTAGTATAGTAACTAAATATATTAAATAATATTAAAATATATATTTTAATAATTATAAAATATGTTATATTGGTATTTGTGAAAGTACAAAAAGTATTAAAGCTATCACAAATAACCAACTTTAAGCGAATATGTTAGGGTAGAAATTTGAGGTAATAGTCGTTATAATCACGCAGATAGATCGGTCTATAAATTTATCAATCAAGATATTTCAAGGAAAACTGTTATCCAATGCAAGTTACCAGAGTTGAACGACATATTGTCAATATGAATCAACGATTAATTGATTTATCTTATTCCTCAAAAAATTTATATAATTGCGCCACATTTATTATGAGGCAAAATTTTATAAAAAACCATAAGATTATCAATTATAACACGATGGATAAGATAATCAAACGTGATTATCCAGTGGTTTATAAAGGTCTACCAGCCCAATCTTCACAACAAGTTTTAAGATTAGTTGAAAATTCCTTCCAATCATTTTTTAAATCAAATCAGGAATACAAGAAGAATCCTGATAAATTCAAGGGTAGACCTAAATTACCCAAATATAAGGACAAAGAAAAGGGTTTGAATATCGTTATCTTTACTAATCAACAATGTAAATTAACCAACAATCAAATCCGTTTTCCCAAAAAGGCTGAATTGCCTGTATTAAATACAACTGTTAACAACCTGCAACAAGTACGTCTCATTCCAAAATACAGGCATTTTGTGATTGAAGTTGTTTATAAAAAAGAGGTGCCAAATGAGAAATTAACTCATGATAATGTTTTAGGTATTGACCTTGGGTTAAATAATTTAGCTACATTAGTCTCAAATCAACCAGATGTACATCCAATGTTGATAAATGGCAAACCCTTAAAATCCATAAATCAATACTTTAATAAGAAAAAAGCTAAACTGATGTCGTTTATTGGTGAATCAGTGCCAAGTCATTCAATTGGCCGTCTGTCAAAAAAACGAGAGCAAAAAATAGATGATTACCTTCATAAAGCGAGTAGAAATATTATTGATTATGCAGTAGAAACTAATAGTGGTTTAATTATTATCGGTGAAAACAAGCACTGGAAACAGGAAATCAATATTGGCAAAAAGAACAATCAAAATTTTGTTTCGATCCCTTATGATAAGTTCAAAGCAATGATTGCATATAAGGCCTTCGATATGGGTATTGATGTTGTTTTTACCGAAGAATCTTATACCTCCAAATCAAGTCACTTAGACAATGATCCATTGCCTATTTATAAAAAGGGTGAATCACATAGCTTTACGGGTAAACGTATTGGTAGAGGTTTGTATCAATGGTCTAAAGGTATAATTAATGCAGATTTGAATGGTGCGATAGGTATCATTAAAAAAGTAGTTCCAGAAGCTCTTGATTCACTTATAGAGATACGGAATAGAGGTGCCGGGTTCGCACCATTTAAGGTTATGAATACATTTTAATAAAATGTTTTAATATATTTTAATAAAGATTAATATTAATCGAACCTAGTTGTTTAGATAAATCATTTTAGTATCCTATTTTCAACGGAACGGTGGGTTGTAATGAAATTCCTACCCACCCTACATTTCTACATTTATGTTTGCAAACCCCGCATCAAAAATAAAATTCTTATTCCATTTGTGAAATAACAACTAACAACTAACAACTAATAACTAATATGCATGATTTTAAAATATCTCCATCACGCACTGATGATCCATTTGGTTCAACTATTAGTCGGTATTATCTCACACCTGAATTGAGCCAACGAGTTAATCTGATTTGCCATTTAATACAAAATAGTGAACAACTATTATTAGTGTTGGCGGAAACAGGGTGTGGTAAAACCTCTCTATTAAATCAACTTAAAAGGGTTGCGGAAAAAAAGAATGAGCATTGGTGGATTTACCCCCTTGCTAGTACGCCGGCTTTGTCTCCTGAAGCGTTAATAGCTGCCATCTTAGCTGCGTTTAATGTTCGTCAAGATGGTAAACCGATTCAAGTGTTGCAAGAAAGTTTACTTAGCCATATTGCGGCTACCCGTTATAACGGTCAATTGCCAGTGTTATTTGTCGATGATGCTCATAAGTTGCCCTTAGCCAGTTTAAAATTTATTATAGAGTTAGCTATGCAGGGCAAACCACTCACTCGTATGCGCGTGGTGCTATTTTGTGAACCTCAAATTACGAGCATTTTAGCAACACCTGAATTTGAGATTGTACAAAAAAATATGACTCATACACTTGATATTCCCGCATTTTCTGCAACAGGTGTGCGTGACTATCTCCAATTTCGCTTACATGGTAGCCAATATAGCAATTTTCATCCATTTACCAGTGATGTCATCAAAAAAATTCATACTGAATCTGAAGGTATTCCAGGAGAAATTAATCTCTATGCAGGGCAAATTTTGCAACAATTTGCTGAACAACGACAGGAGCCGATTCATCTCCAGTCTTTATCCTATTTAAAATTACTCTGGGGGATACCTATTTTGTTAATATTAATTGGTATTGCCTGGTTTTTTTATTTCCAAACACCCCAATCCCATTTACCACAAACGATTGAAACATCTGAAATACCGGTTGCATTACCCACACCCGCATTATATGACCATGCCTCTATTCCACAGCCTATTCTTGAAACGGGAGCCACAGATTTGTCAAATCATGATAGCGCGACTGTTTCAACGAATTCCAGTTTATCAGAGCTAATAAGTCACTCTGATAAACCAGTACCCCACAGCGATTTTACCCTACCAAATCAAATCGGTCAAACGGAAATCAATGGTAAAGACTGGTTACGCCGTCAAAATCCTAATGCTTATACTTTGCAAGTGTTGGGGGTTTATGATCGTTTGACGTTAAAAAAATTCATAGCCCAAAATAACCTCAATGAGGTTGCCATGTTTAAGACAATTTATCATGATAAGGATTGGTACGTATTGGTCTATGGTATTTATCAGACACGCGCTCAAGCGGAGGCTGCCCTTACACAACTTCCGGCTTCGTTACGGAATAATACTCAACCTTGGGCACGTTCTTTAAAAAGCATACAGAAACTTATTAAAGAATGAATGTTAAATTTAGCCTGGTTTTGCTGATTATTTTTCATACTCTTTTTCTGTCTGAATCAGAATTGATAGAATTTTAGAATTAACAGAATAAAACCTATACTCATTGAAGTGTTTTTTTGCCCACCCTACATAAAAAATGATTACCCAATTTTAATCTGTCAGGTCTCAAATCTGAAATGGGTTAAAATTGGTTAGTGAAATTTTTACTTTTTACTTTCCCCTTCAAAAATATCACAATCGCTTTGGCATCATTCGTATGCCAGATCATATTCGTACCGGATAATGAGCCAATACCAAATATTGTGCCAATGTCAGTTTCAATGCTACTGCTTGTGACTTTTGTTGGTTCACCTAAGATATTAATCACTTCTTCTTCTGTCATGCCTTTCTTAATTTGAGTAAATTGACTATAAGTCAAGCGCTGCGTCGCACAACTCAGTAGAAATGCAAGTATCATAAATATACTGATGGATTTGTAGAAATAAGCTAACATAAATTCCCCTTTTTCATTATGTTTAAAAAACGTCAATTGTTAAAATCTTCCCGCGCTATACTTATCACCGGTTGCTCAAGTGGTATAGGATATTGTGTCGCACACGGTTTGAAAAATCAAGGTTATTCTGTTTTTGCAACTGTTCGTCAGCCTAAAGATGTTGCTCGTTTACAAGAAGAGGGTTTGGAAAGCTTTGTATTGGATTTGAACGATTCTTTATCCATTCATGAAGCTGTACAAACCGTGTTAGAACGAACTCAAGGGCGATTATATGGTTTATTTAATAATGGGGCTTATGGACAAGCTGGCGCAGTAGAAGATCTTAGCCGAGATGCTTTGCGTCAGCAATTTGAAACTAATTTATTGGGTACACATGAATTGACTTGTAAAGTGTTGCCTATCATGCGCCGACAAGGTGAAGGGCGAATTATCCAAAATAGTTCTGTGTTAGGCATCGTCACTTTAGCTTATCGGGGTGCTTATAATGCGAGTAAATTTGCTTTAGAGGGATTAACGGATACTTTGCGCTTAGAATTAGCTAATACGGGTATTTTTGTTTCTTTGATCGAACCAGGACCTATTGAAAGCAAGTTTCGTGCTAATTCTTATGTTTCGTTCAAACGATATATTGATGCTGAACATAGTATACACCGGAAAAAATATACCCAGATGGAACAACGATTATTAGCAAAAGAAGCTGTTGTTCCATTTACTTTGCCTCCTGAAGCGGTGCTAAAAAGAGTGATTCATGCCCTGGAGTCAAAACGCCCACAACCACGTTATTACGTTACTTTTCCCACTTATTTGTTGGCTAGTTTGAGGAGATTGCTACCTCATCGTACCCTGGATTGGGTATTACGACGTTTATAATAAAGGGGCAACCCTGAAGGGTTGCCTTCCTTAATTAACCTAAACCACATGCCCCACCAGGACAGCAAGCACCGCTGGCACAACTCGGTTCAGGATTTCTCAAAGTTCCACTTTGAATAATCTGTCCTCCGGCAATTAAGCGTTCAACCGGGCTGTCTGCTGAGGTATCACCTAATTCGATACCTGTATAGTGACACACCTCACCCCAAGTATTCAATTTTTCCTTCATAGAATGTTTAACTTCTACAACTTGATTGTTTTCTTTACAACGATAATCATAACTTGGCATATTAATTTCCGATTTATTTATGTTAATAATAAAATTCATTGATAATGAAGCACTATTCACAATAGTGCTTTTAATAATCTAAATGTGGATATAATCAAAATATTTCAACTACAGTCTTTAATAAGCGGTTTATGAAAACTTATATCATTGGGCGCAGTCAAAATGCTGATATTGTTATAACGAATGCCGATCAGTCAGTCAGTGCTTTCCATTTAGAACTCACTGAAGATAGTAATGGCAAATACTTTGTGACGGATCGTAAAAGTGCTAATGGTACCTATCGCAAATATGGTGGACGTTGGATAGCCATTCAAGAAACTTATGTTAGCCTTAATGAGCAGCTATTGTTGGGTAAATATCAGGTGACTATACGCGAATTGTTAGCAATGCGTCTGAAACAAGTGCCACCTGTTAAAAATCTCTATAACAGGGGAAATTATTCCACGGAGATGTTATGAATAATTTTCACATCACAGTGGTGATTTATCATCACCTATTCCAAAATTAGGAGATCATTTTAATTGGCAAAACAACTTTTATATCGCTCCAAAAATTATGCTGGTAATTGTATTCAAGGTGAACGCAATTATCAGGAAGATGATTTTAGCTTTGATAATAGTCAGCAAAACGATTTTTTGATAGTTCTGGCAGATGGCATGGGAGGGCATCAAGGGGGGGCAGTTGCCAGCCGTTGTGCGGTTGATGCCTTTAAAAATCATTATCATACTGTCCGCGGAGAAGTCGCAAAGCGGCTATATAAAGCATTGCTACAAGCTAATCATCAATTACTTTTAAAGGCACAATCCCAACCTAAATTAAAAGGAATGGGCTGCACATTGGTTGGCGTTGCTATCCATGACAGCAAATTAGAATGGATTAGCGTAGGTGATTCTCCCCTATGGCTATATAGTGCTGGGCGATTGCGCCGCTTAAATGCTGATCATTCTATGAAGCCTTTTTTACAAGAACAAGTTAAACTCGGTGAACTCACTCCCCAAGAAGCGGCAATACATCCTGATCGTAATATGTTACTTTCTGCGCTTGTCGGAACTCAGATTGATCTGATTGATCAATCAGCTCAATCTATAGAATTATACCCAGGGGACCGTGTGCTGTTAGCCAGTGATGGCATATTAACACTTTCCAATGCAGAATTGAGCAAAATTTTAGCTAAACCTTTGTCGATCAAAAAATTAGTCAATAAATTATTAGAAGCTGTTAAAGATAAAGCTAAACCTGCTCAAGATAATACGACTGCTTTAGTTGTTGAGGTACCCAATGAATTCAATCCAGTGAAAAAACAAGCCAAATTTGGGCGTTGGCAAACGCGTTTATTCGTTTTATTGCTGATATTGAACCTAATATTCTGGGCGAGTCTTCATTTTTAAGTAGTTGATTTTGTTCAATTAATCACCCAAATGTTTGGCGTTTTTGTAGGGTGGGCAAGTGGTTTTTTGCCCACCATCATCGGTAAGGATTGCCCTATTCAATAAATTTTAGAACATTAACATTATGTTACCTTCAACTCTCCTACAATCCTTATTTGGTTCATTACTCGACAGCCCGGCTGTCGTAGAAATCGCTTCCCAGGCGGGAGCAAAAGCTTTATCCCTGGTTAGGGAACATTTTACCTACTCCGCTTTTGAAATCAGTAAAGCTTATCAAGATAGTTATGGCTATGCCCTAGGCTCTATTCGCGTAGGGCTTGCAGCACCTGATAAATTTTTTGCCCTTACCGATGAAATTTTTCAGTCAAAAATCACTCGCGAATTTGCGGCGCAAATTGAAAAGCATTATTTTTTGCCCTTCGCTGAAAAACAGGGCATAAAAAGTGATGCATTATCCCCGCTTCGCAAGCAACTCGTTGAAAACGTTAAAGATTTATCTAAACGCGACGATCAATTTCAATTTGAAGAAGTCACGGAAGAAGATTTATCTGCCCTGATTAATTATCGAGGCACAATTGCGATTACCGATTTGGTGATAGAGCAAATTGTTCCCCTGGATGATACCGTTGCTGATTTTCTGCGTTATGAAGGGCTGTTAGGTAATGCGCTACTTTTCTTCTTTCGGGAACGCCTTCGGCGCGATGAGCGGCTTAAAACGACTCAGGCTGCATTGCAAGGTGAAGGCTTATGTATAGCAATACAGGATATTAAAGTCGAACTGACAGCTATTAAAGAGCATATTATCGAAGCTGCTCAAAATAATTTGCCTATTTTGGAGCTGGCACAACATCAAGATCAGTTGATGCAAGTTGAAACAGCTTGGCAAACGCGCCATGCCCAATTAATTCAATTTAACCAGCGTTTTGAAAATCAATTAGGGGATTTGCTCACCTGGGCTGAAAATCTCCAAGAACAGGTTGAGGAAACTAATGAAAATGTGAAAGAAACCAAGGGCTTAGTCGAAGAGATTTTGGAAAAAGTCACAACACTCCTGGCGCGTCAAAATGTTTCAGCCCAAATTAAGCCCCGTGATGAATTTACGCATCATAATAGCACCAGCTTAGAATTGATTCGGGAACTGTTTAGCGAATTGAAACTGGTTTCCCCAAAAATGCCTGAATATTATCGCGCCTCAATTTTGGTAGGCAGTGCTTTATCTTCCACTGGGGATTTGGAACGGGCAGCCCGGTTATTTCAGCAAACCATTGATAAATCTAACAATTCTGCGGAAAGGGCATTGGCGCATTTTAATTTATTTCAGGTGCAATTGCGGGATAAGGCGTTTAGCGATGCCCTGAATAATTTGGAAACGGCGATCCAAATTGATAAAGAAGCATGTCATTCCGATTCTTCACAATATGCCCTACATGATACTCATAAATATCCGATGAAACGGATTTTGGGGGCGGGTGGTATGGGGTGCGTTTTTTTGTGTGGGCATCGCTTGAAAAAAAATGCGCGTGTGGCGGTGAAATGTTTTTGGGAAAATCGCAAAGGTTCACGCGATGCGATTTTTCGGGAACCCCTGTTAATGGCTGAAATTGCTGGCGAATGGGTGCCGGAGCCGCTGGATTATGGCTATCTTGATGATGCCGGGCAGGCACGCGCCTTTTTTGTCACCGAATATATTGAGGGAGCGATAGATGGTGAAGCCTGGTTAGAAAAAGAAGGGCATTTAC
>Ga0190358_1000025_pt1 | contig 68306 bp, 57 predicted proteins | sample 48721812_MG_FD_161666 | JGI IMG/M metagenome (GOLD analysis project Ga0190358, IMG submission 161666) | Hydrothermal vent microbial mat bacterial communities from Southern Trench, Guaymas Basin, Mexico - 4872-18-1-2_MG | ecosystem: Environmental > Aquatic > Marine > Hydrothermal vents >... | reverse complement strand
CCTTAAAATTGGCGAGAACCAAGTCAACTTGGGTTGTTATCCGCGATCTTTGAATCATATCAAAGGTCTTTGGGAGATTCCCCCACCCTTATGGGTGCTATTGTTAATGTTTGTTAATTTTAGTTAACATAAATGAATCGGCTATTGATAATGGTTTTCCAGTAGTGCAGTCAAAATTTATCAACTATATACAAGCTGCTTTAAAAGAATCACTCGCTGGTAAACCTATTCATCACCAGGAAACACAATCTTATGGTTGTTTGATAAAATATGCTTATTAAAGTCTTAATTCAAATAATTGAAAAAATTCTAAACCGACAGATGAAACTGATAACTGATGAAAGCGCGTATCAAATGGGTAGAAAATGCATGCCTTATTGGGGAAGCAGATAGTGGGCATGGGGTAGTAATAGACGGTGCGCCTGAAATAGGGGGGCGTAATTTAGGTGTTCGCCCCATGGAAATGCTATTAATGGGGCTAGGTGGTTGTAGTGCTATGGATGTTTTGAGTATCCTGAAAAAAAAGCGGCTGCAAGTGACTAATTGCGTTATAGAAATTGAAGCAGAACGTAGTGATAATTATCCCAAGGTTTTTACTAAAATTTTTATACACTTTATAATTAAAGGTTGCAATTTAAAGGATGCGCATGTTAAACAGGCGGTTGATTTATCTTTGGAAAAATATTGTTCCGTTTCCGCTATGTTAGGTAAAACGGCTCAAATCACTCATGATTATGAAATTATTGAAGAAAATGGGTAGGTTTGAAAAAACCTGATACTTGGTAAAAATACTATTTTTTCCAAAAAATCCGATTTTTAAAAAAATCGGATTTCTTATAACGTTCAGAAAATTTTAAAATAGCTTAATAATCATCATCTTATAAAATTAATTCAAAAAAATTAAATTTTTACTTGACAATTTTTGAAAAAGTCTTTACAATGTCTAAGAATAAAATTTATTGTTTTGGCTATGTAGCTCAGCTGGTCTAGAGCGCGGCACTCATAACGCTGAGGTCGGTGGTTCAAGTCCACCCATAGCCACCATCTCCCTCCGTTGAGTAGCGGCTGCTAGATTACTTGTCGCTACATTTTTTTCCAAGTCTGCCAACATTCTAAATTACTAAAAAATTTCTTCAATGTGGATTCGTATATCCAGTTGCTTGTCAAAAATTTCCCCGGTATTAAAGCGCTGTGCTTTCTCAGGAGATGTATAAACAATCACTGCCCCTGCTATTGGAACAACCAACCAACAAGATTTTATGACACCGGCAAAATACATAAAAAAGCGATCCAATATTTCTTCTATCGTCTGAGTTTGAGAAAGTATTTCAATCGCTAAAACCGGCATGTCTGTTATTTCTTCGCTATCGGCTAATGATAGATCAACTTCATGTTTTGGGTATACGCAAATGTCAGGCATATAATTTTTGCCATCAATCCTTAAAGTTAACTCAGAAAAAATGGTAAAAGGCTCAAGTTTGAGCAACGCACCGATTAGTTTAGCTTTAGTATAAGAATAATGGTAGGAAGGTGACATTTATAAAATTTCCGTGGTGTTGGGTAAAAATCGTATTTTTCACTCCCGTTCAAAGGCAATCCCTATCACATAAAACCTCAGCCACCGTATAGAATGAACCAAAAACCACTATTCTATCACCATCGGGTGCATGGGTAAGCAAATATTGATAAGCCTTTATTATAGAAGCATGAAAAATAATATTATCAGTGATACCAATTGTTTTCAAGTGATTAAATAGGCAAACTGGGGTAGCACTACGTGTCGTTTTTAAGGGGGCAATATGCCAAAAATCAATGCTATCGAGCATCACCTTTAAAACAGCGGCAATATCCTTATCATTAAGCATCCCAACGATAGCATGAGTATATCCCTGACAGGGGTGTTGATGAAGTAAATCGTTTAAGACTTTGGCACCTAAAGGATTATGTGCAACCTCCAATATACAAGTCACGCGCCCTGGTAATACTTGAAAACGACCGGGTAAATTAATATTCACTAGCCCTTGGTGTATCGCCGATTCGGGTATGAAAAAATTTTTTAATACCGAATGGAATAACGCCAATACCATTAATACCCCCGCCGCATTTTGCAATTGAAAATCACCGGGCAAATTAGGTAAAGGTAATTCACAAAGTTTTTTAAAAAAACTCGGTTTTTCAATTTCAACAAGTTGCCAAATCCAAGTGTTATCATTATTATTATGATAAGTAAAATCACGATTTAAATAATATAATGGTACTTCCAACTGCGCAGCGTGTTTAATCAAACTTTGCGGTGGATGAATATCAGAGCAAACTGCAGGGCGTTGTGCTCGAAATATCCCGGCTTTTTCAAAGCCAATGCTTTCCCTATCATGCCCTAACCAATCAGTATGATCGATATCTATTGCCGTCACGAGGGCAATATCGGGCTCAAAAATATTCACGGCATCCAATCGCCCTCCTAAGCCGACTTCAAGTATTGCTAAATCAACTTCATGGTGCTGAAATATTAACATAGCCGCCAAAGTACCAAATTCAAAAAATGTCAGAGCAATCTCATCACGAACTTCTTCAATTAATTCAAAGGCTTGACAAATTTGTGCCTCACTCGCTTCAACACCGCCAATACAAATACGTTCATTATAACGTAATAAATGAGGGGAGGTATAACGCCCGATATGATAACCGGCGGCGGATAATATAGCATCAAGTAGGGCAACACTGGAACCTTTACCATTTGTTCCCGCGACGCTGATAATAGGAAAAGGGGGCGATAATAAATTGAGACGTTGGGCAACGGTGCTAACACGATTAAGCCCTAATACTATTGCATGGGGATGTAGCGAGGTTTGCCAATTGAGCCATTGTTCAAGAGTGGTGAATTGCATTAACTTTCCTAAAAATATGATTTCTTCAAGAAAATAGTCAGTAAAAATCCGATTTTTCAAAAAAATCGGATTTCTTTTCCTAAATCCGTTGTACTTTCTTAGGGCGAATTTGACAAGAATCTAATTCCGGCGGCAAATTATCACCGGTTATTTCTTTTAATGTTTGACAAATAGATTGCATTTTCTTATCTATCTTATGAATATCGTCAAGCATATTATTAATAGCATATTGTGTCGGATCAATATCAGATATATCGTGGGGATGCCCATAAGCATCAAAAATCTTTTGCGATAGGGCTTGTTTATGACGTTCTTTATAATCGGCATCCACTTTGATAACTCGCCCGGGAATACCAACTACCGTTGCACCATCGTCTACAGGTTTAACCACGACGGCATTTGAACCAATACGAACGCCATTTCCGATGGTAATGGGTCCCAATACTTTAGCCCCAGCTCCCACAATGACATCATTACCCAGGGTAGGATGACGTTTACCTTTTTGCCAGGAAGTACCCCCTAAGGTGACACCATGATAAAGGGTACAATCATTACCAATGCATGAAGTTTCACCAATGACAATACCCATACCGTGATCAATAAAAAAACGACGACCAATAGTAGCTCCTGGATGGATTTCTATGCCGGTCAACCAACGCGCCAAAGTAGATAAGGTACGGGCTAACCAAAACCAATTAGCTTGCCATAAACGATGATAAAGGCGGTGCCATAAGATGGCATGTAATCCGGGATAATTCGTTAAAATTTCAAAAGTAGTACGCGCTGCCGGATCGCGCTCAAACACGCAAGCAATATCTTCTTTTAAACGTTCAAACATGGTTATCAGTTGTCAGTGATTTCTATGATTTTAGCAACATAAATATTTGGTTGATATAATAATTGAGATTTTAGAAATTCGATTTTTGGAAAAAATATAATTTCTGTATTTGTATTATAGTGATAGTGTGATTAAATAAACTTTGATACAATAAAAAATAAAATTGACTTAAACCAACTGATTGTTAGTATTAATGGAGGTGTTAAAATGGCACATATCGTCATATTGGGGGCAGGGCTTGGAGGTATGCCGGCTGCTTATGAAATGAGGAATGAAGTGGGGAAACAGCATGAGGTGACAGTTATCAACGCCTCAGAATATTTTCAATTTGTTCCCTCCAATCCGTGGGTAGGTGTTGGTTGGCGCAAACATGAAGACATTACTATTCCCATCGAGCCAGCACTCAAAAGCAATAAAATTAATTTTATCGCTCAGGCAGTTACCCAAATTGAACCCAATAAAAATCGCTTAACGTTAGCGAATGGGGAAACGGTTGGATACGATTACCTTATTATTGCCACGGGACCCAAATTAGCTTTTGAAGAGGTTGAAGGTTTAGGACCAGCAGGTTTTACACATTCGATTTGTACCCTGGCTCATGCCGAAAAGGCGTATGGAGGATATCAAGAATTGCTGGATAATCCAGGTCCTGTCGTTATGGGAGCCGCTCAGGGAGCCAGTTGTTTTGGTCCCGCTTATGAGTATTCCATGATTGTTGAAACGGCTTTGCGTCAGGCAAAACGTCGTGATAAAGTACCAATGACTTATATTACGAGTGAACCTTATATCGGTCATTTGGGATTAGGAGGGGTAGGCGATTCTAAGGGCATGATGGAATCGGCAATGCGTCAACGCCATATCAAGTGGATTACCAATGCAAAAGTCATCAAAGTTGAAAATGGCAAAATGTTTGTCGATGAACACAACAACGAAGCTGAAGTCATCAAACAACATGAGGTGCCTTTTAACTATTCCATGATGCTACCGGCATTTAAGGGCGTTGATGCCGTTGCCAATGTGACAGAATTATGTAATCCGCGCGGATTTGTAAAAGTTGACGAATATCAACGTAACCCCACTCACAAGAACATTTATGCAGCAGGAGTATGTATTGCTATTCCACCTGTAGAGGCAACGCCGGTTCCCACGGGTACCCCAAAAACAGGTTATATGATCGAATCGATGGTAACTGCCATTGTGCATAACATTGCTAATGAAGTTAATGGCAAAGAACCGACTGAAAAAGGCACTTGGAATGCGATCTGTTTAGCAGATTTTGGGGATACAGGTGCCGCATTTGTAGCGATGCCACAGATTCCACCGCGCAACCTGACTTGGTTTAAAACCGGTAAATGGGTACACGCAGCAAAAATCGCTTTTGAAAAATATTTTCTGGGTAAAATGAAAAAAGGTTCATCGGAACCAATGTTTGAGAAGTATATTCTCAAATTGCTGGGAATTGAACGGTTGAAATAGGTATTTGTTTTTGAAAATAAGGGTATTTCTGCCCCTTTGAAAATGCTTAGGAATGAAAATTTAATAAAACCTCGAAAACTAAACCTGCGAGGTTTTTTAAACCTGGCAGGTTTGGCTTGAAAAATTTGCAAGTTATTAAAGTTTTATTTCTAATGGCACTTTTATGGTTGTGAATAGTTACCTTATTTCCATAATCCGTTGTACTTTGTTAACTGCCAAGCCAACAGTACCCCAATACTATTAGCGACTATATCCATCCAATCAGCATGCCGTATTCCACTCAATCCTTGCAAAATTTCCAGCACCCCTCCTAACAATAAAAATCCGATCATATACCAAAAACGCTGCCGGGGCATATGATAAACCAGGGCAAACCATCCCATTAACACAAAATAAGCAATAAGATGTCCAATTTTATCCCCATAATCTATGGTTTGCATCATCAAAGGAGGTGACGGTATTAAAGATAATACTATCACTGCTATCACCAGCAACCAACCTATACCCACCCACAATTTTTTTAAACCTAAACGGGATGAAAAATCAATTTTCATATTTTACACCACCCATAATAACAACGCTATTCCCAATCCAACACGATAAATCACAAATGGCAACATGCCAATACGATCCAATAAACTAATAAAAACACGGATACACAAATAAGCACTCAGTGCCGAAAAAACAACCCCCAATCCCAAAGCGTACCAATTAACAGGTACATTCTGACTCATTAACTTCAAAGTTTCACTCATACCCGCCAAAATAATCACCGGTATCGCCAACAAAAATGAAAATCGCGCCGCCGCTTTACGATTAAGCCCCACTAATAATGCCGCTGTCATCGTCACTCCAGAACGTGAAGCCCCAGGAATCAACGCCAATGCCTGAGCTAATCCTATCAACAAAATATCTTGCCAACTTAACGTCAACTCATCACGTTCCCGTTTCCCAATTACATCCGCCCACCACAATAATAAACCAAATACAATAGTCGCTGTCGCAATAATAAGAGGTGATCTCAAATAGCCCTCCAAACCTGCACCGACAATAGCTAAACCCATTAATCCCACCGGCACCGTTCCCACACCAACTCCCCAAACTAAGCGACTTTCCGGTGTTAACTCCCAAGTTTTCATTGACTTAAACCAACTCACTAATAATGGCTTTAAATCCGCACGAAAATACATTAACACCGCAACCAGCGAGCCAACATGCACCGCAACATCAAAAGCTAACCCCTGATCTTCCCACCCCGTTAATTGTGGAAATAAAATCAAATGCGCTGAACTAGAAATCGGTAAAAACTCTGTCAACCCTTGTATCACAGCCAAAATAATAATATGCCAAATATCCATTTTTTTATCCTTAATCTCATTAGTTTTTAAGTATACTGAACGCTGTTATAAAAGCTTGGTTTCTAAAAAGCTCAATTTATTCCCGTGCTAAGTATTAATTTTTAAATAATTTGTAAAAAATAATATACCAGTTAAGGGCAACCATCAAGGATTAACCCTATAATCATTACAGTTATATTTCACTTATTATCGAAGGCGACATTTTGGTATTTTTGACAGACTTTTAACGATGAAACATGCGCATTTTGAATAAAAAAAATTATCCTTAATAATCAAAGAGTTAATTAACATCTCCCGCCCTGGCGGATACCCTAATTTTGCCAAAAATTTACAGTCTAAAATTGTAAAAAAAGACTGTTTTATACAATTTTTCATTCAAAAGCTTCAAAAAGATAAGAAATATTTTTAAAAATAGCCATTTTTTGAATTTTTCACCCAATTTTAGTTAAAATAGTAAAAAAAATAAAATGATAAAAAACAATAACTTAGTTAACATCTCCCACTAGGCTTATAAAAAAGATTTTTGCTGATTTCATGAACGAGCCGCAAAGTCGAAAAAGGCTTCAAAAAAACATTTTTTGAACATATTAAAAATACCCTTTTGTCAAAAAAGGTTGATTGATCAATTTTTATTAAAAACATTTCACTATTTTCATAAAAATGATAAAATGCACTTTGTTTTGGAAAAACTATCAGGTTAATTCCACCTTAACTAACTCACTTATAAAGGTAAAATTGGAAATGATAAAAAAACAGCTCGCTGAAAATGGCGGGCAAACACAATATCTCAGCTTCTTATATCTAATAGGCTATGCCCTGGGTATTTTGATGACTGTGAATGTCTCTGCAGAGACAGATCCCAAAATTGAGATAGGCATATCCGAATATACACAAACCGGAGGTGCCTCTGATCTCAAGGCAACTATTGCAGCGTTCAATAAGAACAAAGCAAGCACAACTGATCACTCAAAACTCAAGGAACTTGAAGGTCCATTTTCCAGCGGACCAGAAGTCACCAAGGCTTGCCTCAGTTGTCACAATAAAGCCGGTAGCCAGTTCATAAAAAGTATTCATTGGACTTGGAAATACAAGCACCCAATCACTGGGCAAGAACTGGGCAAAGCAACCTTGATCAACAACTTCTGTACCAATGCCAAAGGTAACGAAGGTATGTGCGCCCAATGCCATGCAGGATACGGATGGAAAGATGATACATTCGATTTTACCAACGAAGAAAATATTGACTGTCTTGTCTGTCATGAATCCACCGGTACCTATTACAGAGTGCCCAATTCAAAGGGCAGTAAAGCCTGTTCAATCATGTTTGAAGGAAAAACGCCTATTCAATGGGCAAAAGTCGCACAAAGCGTACAAATGCCAGGGCGCAATAATTGTGGTACCTGTCATTTTTACGGGGGCGGCGGCGACAATGTGAAACACGGCGATCTTTCATCAGCACTTTTTAATCCATCCAAAGAAATTGATGTCCACATGGACAGTAAGGGATTAAATTTTGCCTGTATTACCTGCCATGTTGATAATGGTGAAGGACACCAATGGGCTGGAAGCCGTTACCAGATGCACGCTAAAGATGAAGAAGGGCAAGGAAAACCCGGCATACCTCGGCAACGCGCCACTTGTGAAAGTTGTCATAGCTCTCTACCGCATCCCAAAACGACGCTGAAAGGGATTAAACTCAATGGTCATACCGACAGAGTCGCCTGTGAAACTTGCCATATTCCCAAGATTGCCAAAGGCGGTGTTGCAACCGAGATTGACTGGGATTGGCGCACGATGGGTAAACTCAAAAACGGTGAAGGTTTCAAACTCAAAGAATATACCCAAGGCGATGGTCATCACCGCGCCACCTACAAATCAATCAAGGGAGATTTTGTTTATAATGAAAACTTCAATCCCCATTATGCTTGGTTTGATGGCGTGATGAACTACACAACAATTGACACCAAATTCGATCCGGCCAAAGCACCTATTGACATCAATAGCTTTACCGGCGATTTTAATGATCCAAAATCACGCATTTGGCCCTTCAAACGTATGCACACGACTCAGCCCTATGATAAAGGTAACAACACCCTAGTCTATATGCACCTATGGGGTGAAGATGATAACTCACTATGGGGTAATTATGACTTTGGAAATGCCATCAAAGTCGGCATGGAAAAAAATGGCATCCCTTACAGTGGAGAATATGGTTTTATCGAAACCTACTCCTATTGGCCTATTAACCACATGGTTTCACCAAAAGAAGATGCGCTCGCCTGTTCAGAATGTCATGCGCGTGGTGAAACCGGACGCTTGAATGAACTCAGAGGATTCTATATGCCAGGCCGTGATTATTTCAAATGGCTCGACATCATTGGTTATCTGACCATTCTCGGCGTATTTCTGATCATCTTTTTGCATATTGTTATGCGTATATTATGCTATAAAAGAATTAGCAAATCCTGTCATATTGGAGGTGAAAAATAATGGAAATGGAAACTGAAAAAAACGCCGTTGTAATTTATACACGCTATGAGCGATTTTGGCATTGGTCACAAGCGGCTCTGATATTTATTCTCGCCTTTAGTGGCTTCGTGATACATGGCACATTTAATGTGGTTGATTTTGAAACAGCAGTTACTGTCCATACTTACAGTGCCCTCCTGTTGCTACTGTTATGGTTGTTCACAACCTTCTGGAATTTCACCACAGGTAACTGGAAACAGTTTCTGCCAAGAATTCAGGGCTTGCCCGCCGTTATCCGCTATTATGCATGGGATATGCTATTTGGCAAACCGCATCCACATACCAAAAGCATGAAACGTAAACAAAATGCCTTACAAGGGCTGGCTTATCTTACCTTCATGGTCATTATTGGTCCTGCCCTCTGGATTAGTGGCATTATCTATTTGACGTATGATTTATGGAACGTGATGGAAGGCTCGCAAAGTCTATTTCAAGCCGTCACATTTTTCCATACAGCTGCAGCCTTTATGATGATGGCTTTTGCCTTTATCCATATCTACATGACCACAACGGGCAAAACGCCTTTCCATTACATCAAGACGATGATCACAGGTGTAGAAAGCATCGAACTGACTCAAGCTGAAAAAGCTTACTTTTCAGAACAGCACCCTAAAATATTACGTGATCATGATTGATTGACATTTCTGCCTAACGACTAAGGTTAGAAATCTGATTTTTCCAAAAAATCGGATTTCTAACCTTCCCAATCTCGGCAATCTCAATTGCTTCTCCAAACTCACCTAGAAGAATATTCTAATATAAAAATATAGTAATATTAGAATATTAGAATATACAAGTTATTGAAACCAATCACAAATATTATACTAATAATAGACTTTTGCATTATAATCTATAAGAATTAAAAAAACAAGTCATAATTTTATTTATTATTTCAAAATCATAATAAATTGAACAAGTTATATTTAAAATTTTAATAAAAAAGTCTAAAATTCGTACTCTTTTTATTAAAAAAATTTCATTATTTTCAGAAATGTGATAAGATGTGCTTCATTTTGATTTTTTTGAAGCAAACTGACTTATTAAAAAAGGTGAATAGACAACCTCAACTTTATCTTTTAGCAAGCGGGTTATTTAACCAACCAACACCTGCTCGCATAAATGATTTGTGTCGCCTACTCAATGATCTATTGCAGACGACACCCAAAAATGCGCCGATGCTTCCAATATTAAAGGCATTAAAACCACAACTGAACTATAACAAGGTTCTGAAAACGGAATATAGTCGATTATTTATATTAGCTTTTCCTAATGAACCTGTACAACCGTTTGCTTCATATTGGCTGGAATCTGATCACAGCTTGATGGGAAATTCTACTTTAGAAATTAAAAAGATGATGGCGGAACATGGCATAGAAGTCGCTGAAAACTCAGGTTTGCTGCCAGACCATATCGTCTCAGAACTAGAATTTATAGCCTATCTTGCCAGTCAAGATGATGAAAAAGCACGGCAAACACAACGGCAACTATTGGAACAACATTGCGCTCGCTGGATGCCACAATTTATAGAAGCTCTTAACAAATCGAACCCAATGCCCTATTACCAATTAGCTGCCGATTTTCTTAAACAACTTATGGTATAAACCTGTCAAAAAGCTTCTACTTAAACCTTAAATAAGGAGTATTAATATATAATGAGTACCCATGACCACTTTGATCCCTCTCGTCGCGCCTTCTTAGGTGCAACGGCAGGAGGGACCGCACTGACTATCGCAGGATTGCCTAGCCAAGCCCTCGCGAGAATCAATGCGCCACATGAATCCGAAAAATTAAAAGAAACCACAGAAGTCTTTGGTTTCTGCGATATGTGCTACTGGCGTTGCGGTTTAAAAATTCGCTCTCGTGATGGACGAGCCGTTAAAATTGATGGCAACTCAGAACATCCAAACAACTGGGGGGTCGTATGTGCTAAAGGCAACTCAGGCTTAATGGTCGCTTATGCCCCTAACCGGCTCAAATATCCCATGAAGCGCGTGGGTGAAAGGGGTGCTGGTCAATGGGAACGTATTACCTGGGACGAAGCATTAGATACTGTTGCCCAAGAACTCAAAAAAGTCAAAGAAAAACACGGCCCTCAAGCACTATCTATGATTGGGCATGGTACATGGGAAAAACCTTACCATCGCCTCGCTCATGCTTTCGGTACCCCCAATACAACCAGCCCCGTTTTTGGACTCTGTTGTGGACCCCGTGGCTTATCTAATATGATAATAATAGGGCGCAATCTGACAGGCAACGAAACCATAGATTTGGAAAATTGTAAATACTTCCTGATGATGGGACGTAATATCACCGAATCATTGCATAATGGCGAAACCCTGGGCTGGGTAAATGGCGTTGCCAACGGTGCCAAAGTGGTTTATTTTGATCCGCGCTATACGATTACGGCTTCTAAGGCTGATGAATATTATGCCATTCGTCCACTAACCGATCATGCTTTTTTGCTAGCTATGATCCATGTTGTGATCAACGAAGAATTATATGACAAAAAATTCGTAACAGAATATGTCGATGGCCTTGATGAACTCAAACAACGGGTGCAGAAGTACACCCCCGAATGGGCAGAACCCATCACAGAAGTACCCGCCAAAGATATTCGCCGACTTGCAAGAGAAATGGCTGCCAAAGCTCCATCAGTCTTCGTTTATGCACCGCGCAGGATGACCCGAACTTCTAATGACTTCGGTATGGGGATGTCAATCACCATTCTGAATACCCTGTTTGGTGTTTGGGGCCATAAAGGAGGCGTTTTCACACCTCAAAAGTACAGCGTACCCGAAATAGATTTGCCTGAATTTAAACATGCCCATCTTGCTCGTCGGGCAGAAGATGGTGGTGATTTTGATTACTCAGATATGATGGACTTGCCACCTGAATATGATAGTAATCATATTGCTGACAAACATGGTACAATCTATCGAGCTGATGGCGCTGGCGTACCCACACGTTGGCCGGTTGCCAATGCAAAGTATGGCTTAACTAACGAAATGTGGCGTGCGATAGCTGAACAAAAACCTTATCCGATTCGGGCATTGATAACAGCCGGTGGTAATGGTTTTCTGAACAGCACGAATTACGATATCATTCGTAAAGCCCTTGAAACGGTTGATTTTTATGTCGCTGCTGATGTGAGTCCTAACGAGATGAACATGTATGCCGATATTCTCTTGCCCGAAGCGAGCTACCTTGAACGCTATGATGATTTACAAGTTGGTGGCGCCCGGGAAGCTTATGTCGCAGTGCGGATGCCCGCTATGAAACCACTGCATGACACTCGTGATGCATGGACAATCTGTAAGCAACTCGCAGACCGCATGGACTTGGGTGCTTATTTTCCGCATGACTCCATTAAAGAGTTATTGGAAGATCGAATGAAAAAAGCAGGCTCATCCCTAGCCGAAATTGAAAAAGTAGGAATTCTCAAAATCCCCGCTGATCCGGCAAAGAATTTTCCACTTGAGCATGGTGGGAAGTTGCAAATTAAAACACCTAGCGGCAGTACCAAAGCTGAACTCATTCCTGGCATGCTCAAAATGATGGGATACGATAAAGCCTTGGATTACGTGGAACAAGTACGTCCCAATGAAGACGAATTTCACATGACATTTGGGCGCATCGGCTTCCATACGCACGCCCGTACTCAGGATAATATCTGGACAGCTGATTTTATGCGGGAAAACGTGTTATGGATTCATCCAGAACCGGCGGCTAAACGGGGAATTAAAGAAGGTGATCTCGTTAAAGTCAGTGATCGTAACGACCGTTCTGGAGAAATCAAAGCAAAAGTCACGGCGCGGATTCGCAAAGACAGTATTTTCATGGTCCATGGTTTTGGCCACTGGGATAAACGCATGACCACAGCTTATGGCATGGGTGTAGCAGACTCAGATTTGGCTTCTTATGCAGTAGATCCCCATATCGGTACTATGAGCATGGGTCTATCTCTTGTCAAAGTCGAAAAGGTATAAGGAGGAATAAATGACCAAAAAATATGTTATGCTTGCTGATACAACACGCTGTATTAACTGCAAAGCCTGTGTTGTTGCCTGCCGCGCTGAATGGGAAACCCCAATGGGACACACTCGCGACTGGGTTAAAGAAGTCGAATGGGTCCAAAACGATCAGCCGAAAGTCATGTTATTTCCGGGTCGCTGTCAACATTGTGATGACGCACCCTGTATAGAAGCCTGTCCTTCTGGTGCCGCCTATAAGCGGGAAGAAGATGGTATTGTTTTACTGGATAACAGTATTTGCTCTGGTTGTGAACTCTGTATCCCTGCTTGTCCTTATGAGGCTCGCTGGCTTAATCCAGAAACTAACACTATCAGCAAATGTACTTTCTGTCAACCCCGTATTGACGAAGGACTCGCGCCGGCTTGTGTTCAAACCTGTGTCGGTCGCGCCCTTGTTTTCGGTGACAAGAATGATCCCAACTCTGAAGTATCACGCTTGTTGGAAGAAAAGACCTGGGTGAAACTCACGACAGATGAAGTCAATGTTGGGCCTAACCATTATTACTACACCGCTGGTGAAGCATTACCCGATGAAGTCATGCCCAAACAGTATGATCGTCATCTATCTGGTAAAGTCATGGAAATCGTTAATCCCGTTGGGGCTATTGGCCTCGGTGCCATGCTGCTAACATTTTTAGGTGCAGGCGTGATAAAGTTAGTAGGTCGTCGCAATGAAGTTTGTGCATCCGAAAATAAGGAGGAGAAATAACCATGAGTGATACATCCCAAATGATCCCGGTGCGGGAAAAGAAAAGTATTTATATGCATTGGTTCAATGCAGGTATTCGCTTACTGTTGCTTCTCACCGGTTTTGGCATTATTTCAGGCGAACTGGTCCGGGTAGTACCGGCTTTTTGGCCTGAATTTATGCAGGGACTCTTTGGTGGCAATGATAACCTGATATTAACCCATTCAGTTTTGGCGATGATTTGGATAGGCGTTTTTGTGCTATTTATCCTCTTCAATTTCACCAACATCGTGTTGCCCTTTCTTAAAAACGTGTTGGTGCTGACTCCTTCAGCCGCCATAAAAGATATGAAGTCAATGACCCTCAATTTACTCCAGTTATTTGGGATAATGAAAAATGTGCCTATACCACCGCAAGGGCGCTATAATGGGGCACAACGGTTATTGGGAACAATGATTATCTTTTGTTCCATCATCCTTGCCTTTACTGGATTATACTTGTTTTTCGGACCACAAGTTCTGAATTTTTCTGAAAATCCTCTATATGGCGCAATTTTCCGCTGGTCTTTAGTCGCACATATTTCCTGCGTTTTCTTAGTCGTCACTGGAGTAATCGCCCATGTTTACTTTGCGCTTGTTGAAGAACCAGAATGTATGGATGCCATGAAATCCGGTCATGCCAACGTCGAATTTATCAAGCACCATAATGCATTATGGTATGATGAACTGAAACAGGAAGGTAAAGTGTAAGTCCAAAAGGGCAAACACGCAGACTTGCCCGTACGTTGTGTTATACGATGTAGGGGCTTCCTTATCATAATGATTTCATGTAGGGGCGAACCGAAGTGTTCGCCCTATATCATACAATATGAAAAGAAAACAAAACTTTCAAACAATCTCTTGGTTTTGGGATTTATATACTCGTGATAAACTTGATTTAGAACCACCATATCAAAGACGGAGTGTTTGGAATCGCGACTTTAAGGATTATTTCGTTAAACAGTCAAAAATAGTCTTATCAAGGATGGTTGGACGATTACACATGATCAATTTAGTATAAAAATAGGTAGAAAAACATTGTATGCTGACTTAGGGGCAGAACGTTTAATTTCGGCTAAAAAAAATCTCCAAAAAATTGTTGTCGAGATTAAAAGTTTTGTCGGTCATTCTGAAACCTACGATTTACAACAAGCATTAGGACAATATATTATGTATAAAGAGATTTTACAAGAACAACATTCAGAACGATTACTTTATATGGCAGTCAATGACATCACCTATCAGAGCATTTTTTCTACTGAAATTGGTCAACTACTTTTAGCTAAACAACCACTGCGCTTAATTATTTTTGATGAACATAATGAGGTAATTACCCAATGGATAAATTAACCTATCAAGAAATTATCAAGCGCATATTGAAAGAACATGCCCAATATCGCTCCCAAAGCGACGATAGTCTTTCTTCACAAGTGGTGTTTGATGATGAACAGGGACACTACTTGCTATTAGATGTGGGATGGTATGAAAAAAAATATTGGCATACGAATCCCATCCATATTGATATCATATCGCGCAAAATTTGGATTCAATATGATGAAACTGAAGATAGCATTGCCACCGACTTGCTAGAAGCCGGGATACCGAGAGAAGAAATTGTACTAGGCTTTAAACATCCAATGGTACGACCATGCACGGCTTTTGCAGCGGCGTGAATCTGAACATCCATAGCGAGCGTAGTGTGGGTTTCGTTATAACGATACTTCGTATTGCTACGCTAACCCACCACAAAGTCATTTAGGGTGGGTTTCATTGGCTCCAAATTAGTGTAAAATCTATCATCACTTCCTCAAATATTTTTTCAACACAAAAAATGCAAATCTTCCAAAAATCAGTTATCCAAAAACACCTAGCTAATCTTGAACAAAGTCAGCTTGATGATGCCTTCCAAAGATTTAAACAGAATTACAATGCTGATAAAATTCAACTGATAAAAACGCTTAAAGAAGAGGAATATCAAGACGGCTTTTTGCGCGATATTTTTGTGGATGTGTTTGGTTATACTTTGAAGCCAGATAAGAATTTTAATCTGGTTAGGGAATTTAAGAATCAAACGGATGGCAAAAAAGCTGATGGTGCGATTCTTAAAAACGCAAAGGCTATCGCGGTAATCGAATTAAAATCTAATAAAATCAAAGACTTAAAAAGTATTACCCAACAGGCGTTTAGTTACAAAAATAATCAGCCATACTGTCAATATGTCATTACCTCTAATTTTCAAAAACTGCGCTTTTATATTGATTATGCCAATGAATATGAGGAATTTGATTTATTTAATTTAGACAGGGAAGCGTTTTCTTTGCTTTATCTCATTTTGAATAAAGATAATCTGCTTCATGGTTTACCTTTAGTGCTAAAAGATGAGACAAAATGCCATGAAGAAAATATTTCGGCGCAATTTTATAAAGATTATTCTCAATTTAAGCAAGATATTTTTGCTAATTTAACCAAAAATAATCCGCAATTTGCTCAACTGCTGCTCTTTAAAAAATCTCAGAAATTTTTGGATCGTTTACTATTTGTGTTTTTTGCGGAAGATACCGGTTTAGTGCCACCTAATTCGATTATAACTGAAATTGAAAATTGGGAAAAGTTGCAAGAACTTAATGCTTATGATTCCTTATATAATCGCCTGAAAAAGTTTTTTCAACATCTCAATATGGGTTATCAATCTTCAATTTATGATATTCCAGCTTATAATGGTGGCTTATTCTCAACGGATAAGATTTTAGATAAGTTGAACATTGATGATGAGGTGTTGAAAGATAATTTGCTGAAATTGGCTGCCTATGATTTTAAGACCGAATTGGATGTCAATATTTTAGGGCATATTTTTGAACATTCTCTGAATGAGTTGGAAGAAATTACGGCTAAAATTGAGGGAAGGGCAAAGAAGAATACAAAACGTAAAAAGGATGGGATTTTTTACACACCTAAATATATTACCCAATATATTGTTGAAAATACGCTGGGAACGCTTTGCGCCGAAAAACGCCAAGAACTGAATTTAGTTGAAATTGAATTTGATGACTCATATCGAAAAGGTTCGCTTTCAGCAAAAGGGCAGAAGTTGTTCAAGGCTTTGGAGGCTTATAAAAAATGGCTATTGCAGTTAAAAATACTTGATCCAGCTTGTGGCTCCGGGGCATTTTTGAATCAAGCCCTGAATTTTTTAATCGCGGAGCATCAGGAGATTGACAATATCATTGCTGATCTGACTAATGCCATGCCCAAGTTTTATGATACGGATAAGATGATATTGGAAAATAATATTTTTGGCGTGGATATTAATGAGGAAAGTGTTGAAATTGCTCAACTTTCGTTATGGCTACGCACTGCCAAGAAAGGCAGAAAGCTTTCTAATTTAAGCCGTAATATTAAATGTGGTAATTCTCTGATAGATGATTCGGCTGTGGCTGGAGATAAGGCTTTTGATTGGAATAAGGAATTTCAGAAGATTATGGGGAATGGTGGGTTTGATGTGGTGATTGGGAATCCGCCTTATGGGGTTGTTTTCAACAATGCCGAAAAACAATATTTAAAGCCGTTTGATAAATTAGTTCCCGATTATGAGATTTATATTTATTTTATTTCTTTAGGTATTTATAAGCTACTGAAGCCGTCTGGCTTTTTGTTTTATATCATCCCCAACACGTTTTTATCTATTGTATATGGACAAAAATATCGGGAATTTCTCACAAAAAATTATCAAATCCCTTATATAGTCGATTTGTCTGAAATTGATATATTTGCAGATGCCCAAGTACGAAATTGCATCTTTGGTTTGCGGAAAAATAATATCGAGAAAAAATATACCCAATTCTTTCGGATAGAGCCGATAAATAAGACTTTTTGGCTTAATAAAATTTTAAATCAAGAAGTTCTATCTGAAAATACAGAAAACTGGCTAAACTTGTCTTTTAATCGTTCAGTTTCTCGTTTAATTACAAAACTGAATAAAAACCAGAAATTGGATTGTTTTTTTGAAGTTTCTCAAGGGCTTATACCTTATGATAAATATAGAGGGCATAGCCAAGAAACTATTGAAGGTAGGGTATTTCATGCTGATTATCAAAAAGATGAAAGTTATAAAAAGGAATTAAAAGGCTCTGATATTTCTCGGTATCAACTGAATTGGAATGGTGATTTATGGATAAGCTATGGTGAATGGATTGCTGCACCTAGAAATCCTAAGTTTTTTGTAGAAAAAAGAGTGCTAATTCGAGAAATTACCAATTGTTATTTATTTTGTACTTATACGGAGGAAGAATATTATAATACGCCTTCAATTATTAACATTGTTCAAAAGGAAAAATCTTTAGATTTAAAATATTTGTTGGCTATTCTGAACTCAAAAATGATGGGCTGGTATCATAATAATACTTCTCCAAAAGCCAAAAAAGGTTTGTTTCCCAAAATATTAATCAATGATGTTAGAAATTTACCCATAAAATCGCTTTCAAAGCAACAACCTTTCATAGAAAAAGCAGATTTAATGCTTGCGTTAAACAAAGAACTACAAGCGAAGAAAACCAGATTTATCAATCGCATAACCAGCAATTTAGAAATCACAAAATTCACTAAAAAATTAGACGCTTTTTACAATTTTGATTTCAAAACCTTTGTAGCCGAACTCAAAAAACAAAAAGTAACCCTCTCCCTTGTACAACAAGACGAATGGGAAGAATACTTTGCTGCCTATAAAACTGAAATCAACCAACTCCAAATCCAAATTGATGCGACTGATAAAGAAATAGATCATAAGGTTTATGAACTTTATGGGTTGACAGAGGAAGAGATTGGGATTGTTGAGAAAAACCTCTAGCCGATGCGGGTGCCTTCAATGCACCTACGTTTTTATGAATTAAACAAGGAATTAACACAATGCAAATCTTCCAAAAATCAGTTATCCAAAAACACCTAGCTAATCTTGAACAAAGTCAGCTTGATGATGCTTTCCAAAGATTTAAACAGAATTATAATGCTGATAAAATTCAACTGATAAAAACGCTTAAAGAAGAGGAATATCAAGACGGCTTTTTGCGCGATATTTTTGTGGATGTGTTTGGTTATACTTTGAAGCCAGATAAGAATTTTAATCTGGTTAGGGAATTTAAGAATCAAACGGATGGCAAAAAAGCTGATGGTGCGATTCTTAAAAACGCAAAGGCTATCGCGGTAATCGAATTAAAATCTAATAAAATCAAAGACTTAAAAAGTATTACCCAACAGGCGTTTAGTTACAAAAATAATCAGCCATACTGTCAATATGTCATTACCTCTAATTTTCAAAAACTGCGCTTTTATATTGATTATGCCAATGAATATGAGGAATTTGATTTATTTAATTTAGACAGGGAAGCGTTTTCTTTGCTTTATCTCATTTTGAATAAAGATAATCTGCTTCATGGTTTACCTTTAGTGCTAAAAGATGAGACAAAATGCCATGAAGAAAATATTTCGGCGCAATTTTATAAAGATTATTCTCAATTTAAGCAAGATATTTTTGCTAATTTAACCAAAAATAATCCGCAATTTGCTCAACTGCTGCTCTTTAAAAAATCTCAGAAATTTTTGGATCGTTTACTATTTGTGTTTTTTGCGGAAGATACCGGTTTAGTGCCACCTAATTCGATTATAACTGAAATTGAAAATTGGGAAAAGTTGCAAGAACTTAATGCTTATGATTCCTTATATAATCGCCTGAAAAAGTTTTTTCAACATCTCAATATGGGTTATCAATCTTCAATTTATGATATTCCAGCTTATAATGGTGGCTTATTCTCAACGGATAAGATTTTAGATAAGTTGAACATTGATGATGAGGTGTTGAAAGATAATTTGCTGAAATTGGCTGCCTATGATTTTAAGACCGAATTGGATGTCAATATTTTAGGGCATATTTTTGAACATTCTCTGAATGAGTTGGAAGAAATTACGGCTAAAATTGAGGGAAGGGCAAAGAAGAATACAAAACGTAAAAAGGATGGGATTTTTTACACACCTAAATATATTACCCAATATATTGTTGAAAATACGCTGGGAACGCTTTGCGCCGAAAAACGCCAAGAACTGAATTTAGTTGAAATTGAATTTGATGACTCATATCGAAAAGGTTCGCTTTCAGCAAAAGGAAAGAAGTTGTTCAAGGCTTTGGAGGCTTATAAAAAATGGTTATTGCAGTTAAAAATACTTGATCCAGCTTGTGGCTCGGGGGCATTTTTGAATCAAGCCCTGAATTTTTTGATAGCGGAGCATCAGGAAATTGACAATATCATTGCTGATCTGACTAATGCCATGCCCAAGTTTTATGATACCGATAAGATGATATTGGAAAATAATATTTTTGGTGTGGATATTAATGAAGAAAGCGTTGAAATTGCTCAACTTTCGTTATGGCTACGTACTGCCAAAAAAGGCAGAAAGCTTTCTAATTTAAGCCGTAATATTAAATGTGGTAATTCTTTGATTGATGATGTGGCGGTGGCTGGAGATAAGGCTTTTGATTGGAATAAGGAATTTCAGAAGATTATGGGAAATGGTGGGTTTGATGTGGTGATTGGGAATCCGCCTTATTTTAATATTGAAACATTGGGGGCAAAATCACCAATTGCACAAGCAATTCAAAATTCCTATCCTGAAATTTGGCAAGATAAAAGTGATATTATTTTTTATTTTATTGCAAAATCAATAGAACTCACAAAAAATAAAATAGGTTTTATTGTATCAAATGCCTTTTTATTTTCAAATAAAGCTGAAAAACTTAGGAATTATATTTTAGAAAATGTGTCAATTGAAAAAATTACCAATTTTGAACAGTTTATGGTATTTAAAGATGCTTCTATCACAACATCTATTATAGAATTATGCAAAAGCAATACAAATACATTGGCTTATTCTTTTAAGGCAAAAAACTATACAGAGGAAGATATTTCTAAAATTATCAATAATGTAAATAACTATTTTGAGGTTAAATTGCAAAAAGATGGTGTATTTGCTTTAATTGACAAACAAGTTGCTATGTTAAATGATAAAATTGATGCCAATTATCAAAAATTACATCAATTTTTTGAAATAGGTAAAGGTATGGAAACAGCAGCCGATAAAATTTTTTCTTTTAAAGAATTTCCACGCCAATTTCCAAAAGGGTTTATCAAAAACAGAGTAACCGGCAAAAACATAGAAAGATATTTAATAAATCAAACAAGTGATTATCTACTTTATTTTGAAGACGTAGAAAGTTTTGAAGGCTTACCTTTGTCTATTCAAAATCATTTGTTAGAAAATAGAACTTTTTTGGAAAATAGAGCAGATAAAAAAAGAAGAAAAACATCCAAATGGTGGAATTATACTTTCCCTATACACAAAGAATATTATCATTTAGATAAGATTTTTTGTAGCAGGAGAGCTTTCAATAATACATTTGTTATAGATAGCAATAATCAGTATTTAGGTTTTTCTAATATGACAGTAATTTTTGATACAAATGAAAATTTTAACATAAGGTATTTATTGGCATTATTAAATTCAACAACATTAAATTTTAGGTACAAAAGTATAGGTAAACAAACTGGTGGTGGAAGTTTTGAGTATTTTCCAAATGGTGTAGGAAAATTACCAATTCCACAAATTTCACAAGAACGACAACAGCCATTTATTGATTTGGTAGATAATATTTTAGCAACAAAACAGCAAATAAAAAATTACCAATCCTTGTTAAATAATGCTGTGAAAAATGATAACTTCGATAGAGAAATTAAGCTCAAACAAGCTATTCATCATTTTGAAAGCAAGGTTATTCAAACCGATAAAGAAATAGATAAAATGGTTTATGAACTTTATGGGTTGACAGCGGAAGAGATTGGGATTGTGGAAAGTTAATTGTTAAACATGCCACTAATTAATGTAACTATTTTATGAATATCACACTTAAAGAAGTCAGAATTTGGAATTTTCGCTCAATCAAAGCGGTGCAAGTCACACTTGATCCAGATGTCACTGTTTTAGTCGGAGCCAATAATACCGGCAAAACGAATTTTTTGAAAGCGTTACAAATTGCTTTAGGAACTAAATTACGTTTTGTGAGTCAGAAAGATATTTTTATTGACAAAGGTGAAACATTACCTAAAGATCGTGCTGCCATTATTGATATAAAATTTGTTCCCACCGATAATCAAGATCAGGAAAAACCTGATTTTAATGAAGTTTGGGCTGAATATTGGGGTTCTATAATTAAGCAGGATACCCGTAAATTTGAACAATTTGTGTCAATTCGCACCCAAATTAAATATGATGACAAACGTTTAGGATATGTTACCAAACAATGTGTATTACAAGATTGGAAGGATGAATTGTCTGAAGTTGATCCGTATTTTTGTGAAAATAAAACATTATCTCGTAAACAAAGAGAAGCTATTCCACTAGAATTTATGGATGCTCAACGAGATATTTACGAAGACCTTAAAGAACGCTACTCTTTTTGGGGGCGTATGGTTGCGGATGTTCCATTGGAAAAATCTGAGATTGAAGAGATTGAAGAGATATTAGATGATATTAATAAACGGATTGTTGATTCTAGCGATGGTTTAAAACAGGTGAAAACAAAGTTAGAATTGCTGAATAAAACAATTGCTAATTCAGATAAAGGGGTTAGTATTGCTCCAATTCCGCCTAAAATACGAGACTTAAATCGTAGTATGGACATTCATTTTCAATCTGAAGGGAGTGAAAGTTTTCCCTTATCTTATCATGGAATGGGAACACGCAGTTGGTCAAGTTTATTAACGTTGAATGCACTGATTTCTTATCAAACGAAAAAGAATAAGCCTTACCACCCATTATTAGCCCTCGAAGAACCAGAAGCACATTTACATCCTCATGCTCAACTTCATGTCTTTGACCAAATTAAAGATATTCCAGGACAGAAAATTGTTAGTTCACATTCGCCTCATATTGCTAGTCAAGCCAGTTTAGCTGCGTTACGATGCTTTGGTCGAAATGGTTCTGAAACGCAAGTATCGCAAATTGATATGAGAAAGCTTGATGATGAGAGCCAAAGAAAAATTCGTCGTCAAGTTCTCAATACTCGTGGCGAATTATTATTTGCTCGTGTTTTGGTTTTATTTGAAGGCGAAACAGAAGAACAAGCATTACCTATTTTTGCTCATGCTTATTGGGGTAAACATCCTTATGAATTAGGTATTAGCTTTGTTGGTGTCGGTGGAAAAAATGGATATTTGCCATTTATTCGAGTGGCAAAGGGTTTAGGAATCAAGTGGTTTATATTTTCTGATGGAGAAGCAGACACCTTAAAAAAGTTGAGTAAACAACTTAAAGATGCAGAATGTGAAGAATATCAAAATCTCCCTGAAATAGTTGTGATAGAACAAGGAGAACATTTTGAAACCAACCTGTTAAGTTCTGGATACAGAAACGAACTGGAAGAAGTCATTAAACAACACGACTTAAAAAATGCTAAGAGCGAAGAGCATCGGCAAGCAATAGAATCGAAATGGCAATCACTAACAGAGGAGAAGATTAAAAATACTCTTGAAAGTGGTAAAACATCTTGGGCACCACTCATTGCCGAAGCATTCGTAAAATTGCCAGATGAAAATCGTCGTTTCCCACCCAAGATAAAGGCGTTATTTGAAATAATGACAGAAAAACTTAACTTATCGCCCAAACAACAAGAGGTAAATAATGAACAAACCTGAACTTTCTCCAGAACAACAACGTGTTGTTTGTCATGGCGAAGGGCCTTTATTATTAATAGCTAGTGCTGGTAGTGGTAAAACCCGGGTTTTGACTGAAAGAGTCCGTTATTTAATGGAAAACAAAACCGGTCATTATCATCTTCTTGCCTTAACCTTTACCAATAAAGCAGCAGATGAAATGCGGAAACGTTTAGATGTTGATGAAGAGGAAGAACATCTCTATATCGGGAATATACATAAATTCTGTATGCAAATTATTTGTGACAGAGGGGTTTTTATTGGATTAAGTCGGGAACCACAGATTTTTGAACGGAAAGATTGTTTAGATGTATTACGTCAAGCCTTTGATTCTGAACCGAGGTTGCAACAATATCTTCAAGAGAATAGCAAGAATAAATATTTTCTGAATAACATTTTAGATAATATCTCTAATGAAAAGAAAAATCTGCGCCCTCCATGCGATGATACTGCTTTGCTGATGGATAATGAAAAGCAAAATTTTGCTTATCTTTATGAAAAATATAACGAAATTTTGCTTAACCAAAATGCCTTAGATTTTGATGATATTCTTGTGTTCACTTATCAGATTTTTAATGAGTTTCCAAGGATTGCGGCATTTTACCGGCGTTTGTATCGTTATATTTGCATAGATGAGGCGCAAGATTTAAATTTTGCTCAATATCACGTCATTAAATCATTATGTGGTAAAGAGATGAGAAACCTGATGCTTGTCGGTGATCCCAAACAAGCCATTTATGGTTTCAATGGCGCGAGCAGCGATTTTATGACGAAGCATTTTATCCAAGACTTTGATGTACCTAAAGAAAATCAGTTTGAACTAACTGAAAATTACCGTTCTTCTAAGCGGATCATTGCCACAGCTAATCTTTTGCAACCTTCCTCTATGAAGGAAACCGATCAAGCCAAATCTGGTGACATCCAAGCCCTCAGTTTTCCAAATGAAGACGCTGAAGCGGATTGGGTTCTTAATCGTTTACAAATGCTGAAACAAGAAGGACATCCCGATGTAGAAGGCGCGATTTCTTTGGAAAATTGTGCTGTACTTGGTAGAACTCGTTATGTCATGTTAAAGTTGGAAGAAAAATTGAAACAACATGATATTCCTTATTATTATAAGCGTACCCAAGATTATATCGAAAGTGAATCAGAATTTATACGGTGTTTTGAACTCGGGATGCGCTTGTTGATGAATCCACAAAATCGTTTGCATTTTCAGAAACTATTGAAATTGCTTCACTTAAAAGATTTCGGTGGAGAAATTGATAGGCAAAATTGGCAAAACGGTTTTGCTCTGTTGACTTGGATAAATAGCCATATAAAGACTGACTTTGCACCCCACTTTGAAACACTACTCACAGCATGGCAATCCTTGACTGGTGAGCAGATAAAGTTTAGAGAAGTTGGTGAAGATTTAGAAAAATATTCCCAAAAAACTTATGTTGATGAAGAACGGGCATTAGTTGACAATGACATAAGATTGTGGTTAGAACATTGGCGAAGTTATGTTAAACAAACAGATAGTGAACGACGCTGTTTACCCGACTTTTTAACTCAAGTCTCCTTGGGTGCCACTCACCAGTTACAAAATCATGGGTTAGCACTTCTAACAGTACATACCGCGAAAGGATTAGAATTTGAAGTGGTTTGTATTATGGGAATGTGTGAAGGTGTTTTTCCTGATTATCGTGCTGTTAAGAAAGGTGGAATATTTATGAGAGAAGAAGATAATAATATTTATGTCGCCTTAACTCGTTCAAAACGCATTGCTTATTTCACTTCTCCTCTCCAAAAATTGATGCCTTGGGGTGCTATTAAGCGACAACAAGCATCACGCTATCTAAAAAAAATGAAACTTACTTTGAAATAAGAATTAAACAGGAAACACTTCCAAAGCAAGTGTAGGGTCAATGGCATAAGTAGAATAAATATTTCGGAGCAGATATTGTATGGGATTTGGAAGTTTTAAAACAGATGCAGATGTCGCTGAAAAATTCAATCTGATAATAAAAGAAGGATTTTTCATAGAAACTTTGCCTTTTAATATACCAGAGAACAAACGTGAGGAAATTAAGGAGTTATTAGACGATCCTCTGGCATTTGTTTCTGAATACGCCATTTGTGAAGATATTATTAAACCGATATTAAGGGTACTAGATAAAGCCTATAAAGAATTTCGTGTTTGGTCACATATATTCTATGACGTAGATGCCTCTGTGAATCTTTCTGGTACACCTGATTTTCTTATTGCTCGTCCAAAAAAAGTCGGTATCGGTAATTTGATAGATGTTCCAGCCATCTGTGTAATAGAGGCTAAAAAGCGTGATTGGGATAACGCTTGGGGGCAAGCATTGGCGGAATCTTATGCCGCATCGACACAAGGGGCGACTATTTGTTATGCGATTATTACTGACGGTAAACAATGGCAATTTGGTAAATATACTAAAGAATCTTTATTATTTCTAAAAGATAAGAGAAATTTACAAGCTGAAGATGCACCAAACGAAGAAAATCTACAAAGATTGTTTGATACCTTAAATTGGATATTTGCTGAAGCAAGCAAGGTTGTTATTGAGAGATAGCTCGTCAGTTGGACTAAACTTGTGAAATCCAACAAGTTTAAAGGTAAGTATTCAGTGCAACCACAAGAGTGTGCAGCCTACATAAAAATATTTTCGTCACTCGACAAATGAATTTCAACAACTCACCACGAATTGCCCTTTCGGTGTAAACGTGATCGTACCAACCTGACAGGTCTTCAATACCTGTCATGGACCGACTCTATGCACATATAATCCGCCTTAGAATAAATTCTAAAGCAAGCGTTAGGTGGGTTCCACACACCCTTTCCAAATAGATAATCAATTCGAGTCCAATGAACCTATTTCACTATGCGATGAATTAGATGATTTAGGCATCTGATGATGAGGAGCAAACAAAATCATTAAACCAAATAAAATCACTATCACTCCAGCAATTCTACGTACTATAAGTCGGTGAGCAAAGCGCGTTAGCCATTGCGCCGTTGCCCCCATTGTGAGTAACATAGGTAAAGTTCCTAAGCCAAAAGCTAACATGAGTAAGCCACCATGCCATGCACTATTTGATGCGAGTGCAAAAAATAGAATAGCATAGACTAATCCACAGGGCAACCAGCCCCATACTAAACCCAATCCAAGTGCTTGTAATGGATGTTTGACAGGCAGAAAACGCCGCCCCAATGGTTCAATTTTGCGCCAAAGATAACTACCCCCTTTTTCCAAAATAGTTAGAGCTTGCCACCATGCGCCTATATATAATCCCAAGGCAATCATAAATAAAGCGGATACCCACATAGCAACCAGGCGAGGGTTATCTAATGGTAACCATTGGGAAAATTGTTCTCCTAAAAAACCTAATAATACGCCGGCAATGATATAACTACTGATACGCCCTATATTATAAGTTAATAAATAGGGGCTTAAACGTAAATAAGATTGACGCACCTGATCAGGTAAGCCCATCGTCAACATACCGACAATGCCACCACACATACCGACGCAGTGTATAGAACCGACTAATCCGGCGATAAAGGCTGATAATAAAGTTAATTCAGTTGTCATTTTTCGTTTTTTAGTTTAGTTTTTTTAATGTGAAGATATCAGATTTTTGAAAAAATCGGATCTCTGAAGGCATTAATGGATACACAAAAAAAAACCTCAAAAGTTTTAAAAACTTATGAGGTTTAACAAATTCAAGAAATCCGATTTTTGAAAAAATCGGATTTCTTCTTCTAAAAAATGATTGTATCTACTTAATTATTTCACAGCAACTGTATTATCGTTCTGAGACGATATACTATAAATATAACTGGCTAACAAATGCACTTTGTCGCTACCTAAAAATTCACCGTGCGCTGGCATTTTGCCCTGACGACCATTACTGACGGTTTCTGTGATTTGTTCTACTGAACCACCATAGAGCCAAATGTTATCAGTCAAGTTAGGTGCCCCTAAAGCTTGCATACCTTTACCATCCATACCATGACAGGCAAAGCAAATTTTCTTAAAGACTTTTTCACCTGAAACAACTTTGGTTTGATCATGTTGAGCCCCACTCAGACTAAGCACATATTGTACGACGCTGGTTATTTCTGCATCTTCTTTCAAGTTATTTTGCAAAGCAGTTGGCATCATCCCGTTACGTCCATTCTTAATAGTGCCTTCGATAGCTTCAGGATTACTCCCATAAAGCCAATCATCATCACGCAAGTTAGGAAAGCCAGGAATACCACGCGCATCTGAACCATGACAGATAGTACAGTAAGTCATATATAAACGATGACCGAGTTGAACCGCTTCTGGATCCTTTGCTAATGCCTCAATGGAATCTTTAGCATACTTGGCATAAATCGGACCATAGCGCGTTTCGGCAGCTTCCATTTCTAATTTATACTCCTTCAATTCAGTCCAGCCCAAAATGCCAGCAAAAGAACCTAATCCTGGATAAAGTATCAAGTAAACGATACTGAATACCAAGGTGAGATAGAACATATTCAACCACCACCGAGGTAAGGGGTTGTTATACTCTTCCAGGGTTTCATCCCAAACATGCCCCATGGTTTCAACTTTTTCGTCTTTAGGACGATCACCCCCTAACCAAAGAATCAGGGCAAAACAGCCTAGAATACCGCCCACTGTTAGGATAATAATATGCCATTCCCAATATAGGCTCGTAAAAACGCCACTGTCAAACATGATGTTTCTCCTTAACCGTTGTTTCAATTGAATCATCGTCATCAAGTGGTAGGCGAGCCGCTTCGTCAAACTCCGGTTTGCGTTTGCGGCTATATGCCCACACCACAATCGTTAAAAAGATGACCATGACTACAATAGTCCAGACGGACTGAAAAATTGCCACGATCTCCAAAATTTCACCTCACTGTTTTAATCGTTGTACCTAAGTCTTGCAGATAAGCGATAAGGGCATCCATCTCCGTTTTGCCATCTACCACTTTAGGTGCATTGGCAATTTCTTCCACGGTGTAAGGATGATCAAACCAATCTTTTAACACCTGCATTTTGTGTTGAACGTCCTTCCCATCAATGAAGTTATCTTCCAAAGAAGGATAGCCAGGCATTACCGATTCTGGCACCACATCGCGTGGGTTAATTAAATGAGCATAGTGCCACTCGTCACTATAACGTCCACCAACACGGTGCAGATCCGGACCCGTTCGTTTAGAACCCCATTGGAAAGGGCGATCATAAACAAATTCCCCAGCAACGGAGTAATGCCCATAGCGTTCCGTTTCAGCCCGAAAAGGACGAATCATTTGGGAATGACACACCATACAAGATTCACGAATATAAATATCGCGCCCTGCCAATTGCAATGCGGGATAAGGTTTTAAACCTTCGACCGGTTCCGTCATTGAGTTCATAAAAAACAGGGGAACGATTTGTACTAACCCCCCAATACTCACCACAATGACGATAAGTACAATCATCAAGCCTATATTTTTTTCAACTTTTTCATGTGCTGCTGCCATGATTATCTCCTTAGTGTGCTAAAGCCGGGGCTACAATGGCATCATTGACTTTGCTTACTTCAGAACTCGTTACCGTTTTGAAAATATTGTAAGCCATAATTAGCATACCAGCTAGGAAAAATACGCCACCTAACCAACGAGTTAAATAATAAGGATGCATGGCTTGCACCGATTCTACAAAGCTATAAGTCAAGGTACCATCAGCATTGACTGCACGCCACATCAGCCCTTGCATGATGCCTGAAACCCACATTGCGGTAATATACAGTACTACACCTATCGTTGCTGTCCAGAAATGTATTTCCACTAACTTCAAGCTATACAGTGTACGTCCAAATAAACGCGGAATCAGATAGTACAAACTACCCATCGAAATCATAGCCACCCAGCCAAGGGCACCCGAATGCACATGTCCAATCGTCCAATCGGTATAATGTGATAGGGCATTGACGGTTTTAATCGCCATCATCGGTCCTTCAAACGTGGACATACCGTAGAAAGAAACAGACACGATCATGAAACGCAAAATGGGATCACTACGCAGTTTTTCCCATGCACCCGATAAAGTCATAATCCCATTAATCATTCCGCCCCAAGACGGTGCCAATAAAATCAAGGACATGACCATCCCTAAAGACTGAGTCCAATCCGGTAAGGCAGTATAATGCAAATGATGGGGACCAGCCCAAATATAGGTAAAAATCAAGGCCCAAAAATGGACAATTGACAACCGATAGGAATATACCGGCCGCTGTGCTTGTTTAGGCACAAAATAGTACATCATGCCCAAAAAGCCGGCGGTTAGGAAAAACCCAACAGCATTGTGACCATACCACCATTGCACCATTGCATCCTGTACGCCAGCGTAAGCCGAATAGGATTTCCACCAGGAGACAGGCACTGCCATATTATTGAAAATATGCAGCATCGCAATCGTGATGATAAAAGCACCATAAAACCAATTAGCCACATAAATATGGGAAACTTTACGTTTCACGATAGTACCAAAGAATACAATCGCATACGCTACCCAAACAAAAGTAATGAGGATATCAATTGGCCATTCTAATTCAGCATATTCCTTGGTCGTTGTCAAACCCAACGGCAAAGTAATAGCCGCCAAAACAATGACTGTTTGCCAGCCCCAAAACGTAAAACTAGCCAGTTTGTCAGAAATTAATCGCACATGACAAGTGCGTTGCACGACATAATAAGAGGTTCCTATTAAAGCCGAGCCACCAAAGGCAAAAATCACGGTGTTAGTATGTAAAGGTCTCAAACGACCAAACGTAAAATAAGGCACATCAAAGATGTTATTTAGCCAGGGCCATGTCAACTCAGCAGCAATATATACCCCCACTGCCATGCCAATCACTCCCCAAATAATTGCCATAATGGAAAATTGCCTAATAACCTTATAATTATAAGTCTGACCCGCTATAACATTTGCGGTTTCTACCATAGTTTTCGTTCTCCGAATTTAAAGAGTATTTAAGAACATGAGTATATTACCAAATTTTAAAATCATAAGTCAAATTATTTGCTATTTTCATTTAAAAAAATCATTTCAATTATCCTTTGAAGAAGGCAAATTATCATTATCCATTAAAATTTCATGTGCAGGACCTTCTAAATCATCAAATTGCCCTGCATTGATAGCCCATAAAAAAGCCCAAATAATCAATCCTATCAATATTAATGATATTGGGATTAACAAAAATAATATTTCCATAAATACCCCTATTTTTAAAGTGATTATTCAATACTACAAATCAAACAAAAAATCGCCAAAATAATTTAATTTTCATTATGATTTCTCAAACCTAACAGGTTTTTAAAGCCTATCAGGTTTAGTTTCTTAAACACCGCTAAACATAAATAGCAATCCAACTAGCCCTGTCAAAGTAACGAAAGTCATATTAAAAAAAATAATCTAAAAACATGGCAGGTTTTTTAAACCTGCCAGGTTTGATAGCTTTGACTTTTCTGAAAGTCTATAATCATTATTCATTATTCTTCACGCCGACATTCCCCATCTATGGTTACTTTCGTTCGCGGTTTTGAGCTAGAGCTAGAATACGCATCAGACTGTTTCATTTGAATACGTTGACTCAACCAATGAATTAACTGTTTACGGACGGCAGGCATTAAACAGCTAAATCCCACCACGTCGGTAAAAAAGCCGGGTGTTAATAACAAAGCACCACCCAGTAAGATAAAAATACCTTCTAATAAAACAAAGGTAGGCAACTGTCCCTGCTGTAAGGTATCTTGTACCTTTTGTAAAGTAGCCAAACCTTGAGCGCGTAATAGATAAGTGCCTAAAACAGCCGTGAAAATCACGAGCAAAATGGTGGGCAAAACCCCAAGAAAGCTACCGACGCTAATTAATAGGTAAATTTCAAAAATGGGGATCAGAATAAATAAAAGTAATAAACTTTGAAAAGGAGTCATTATTTTGTTATCAGTTATCAGTTATCAGTTATCTGTTATCAGTTATCAGTTTGCCCTAATGGCATTGTAATCTATCTTACATCACTATGATAATGAATGTTTATAATATCGGATCCAGGCAATTGCTATTCGTTAGTGGCGAAGTTTTCATAATAAGTTATACTATAGCTTTTCAGATAAATATTTTCACAAATTATAGCCATTTGCAGTATATACTTGTATAGAATAACAAAACATTTAAAACTATTTATAATTCGTAAATATGGTGAAGATGGAAATAAAACAACAATTAGGTACTACCCCGTTATTTTATTCACAATTACTTGAGCAATGTAAAATAGCTGCACCGAGTGGACACGGTGTGTCATTTGTTCAAAAAAAGGTTAAGGGACGTGTTTATTCGTACCTTCAATCAAGGCTCGGTAATCAGCAAACACAGCATTATGTTGGTGCCACTTCTCCTGAAACCCAAAAAGGAATTGAACTGGAAAAGCAGCTATGGAAAAATGCTGAACCTGACATCGAAAAACGTCAGAAATTAGTCGCTCTGCTTCAAGCCGGTGGGGCTTTTGTCGTGAATCGCAATGAAGCTCGCGTGTTTGAACTTTTGGAAAGATGGGGTGGATTTCTTGTTGGCGGCGTTTTAGTCGGCTCTTATGCCTTTAATCTTTACCAAAATGTCTTGGGAATTCATTGGCAAACCCAAACAGATTCCCAGATTAAGGTCATAGATAATAGTTGTTTAATCAAAATTGGATTTTATAATCAGGATGTCAATTTGAAAGAAGCACTCTTGAAGAGTGGAATGGGAATGTTTAAAATTTCCGCCCTCAAGCGGAAAGAATCTCTGACGACTTTTTTTATGCGTGGGCAAGAATTGAAAGTTAATATCTTGACACCGAAATTTAGTGAACCCCCTGATAAACCGATCTTTTTAAAATCCCTGAATGTTTCAGCTACCCCCGTGCCTTTTTTAGAGTTTTTACTTGAAGAAGTCCAACCGGCTGTCGTTGTGACTAATACGGGTACTTTGGTTAATATTCCTGTACCAGCACGTTATGCCTTGTATAAATTAGTTCTTTCTCAATCTCGGGAACCGGGGGAAGAATTCAAGTCAAAAACAGATATTGCAGAAGCTGAACAATTGTTATCTGTTTTGATAGAAAAAAGGCAGGGCGATATTCAGTTAGCTCTTGAAGCCGCTAAATCTCGTACTGCTCAATTTTATGAACTATTAGTTAAAGGAATATCGCTACTCCCGCTCAACTTACAAGAAAGGTTGAATAATTGTTAATGCTTATAAGTTAAGAGCAATCCCTTGTGGTTGCCCTGAGTAGTTGAACGTGCTAGAAATACTATTTTTTTTATTAACCATTAAAAAGCATTATGCCAGGAAATACTATCGGAAAAATTTTTACCGTCACGACTTTTGGAGAAAGTCATGGTCCTGCTATCGGTGGTATTGTCGATGGTTGTCCACCTGGTTTGGAATTGGCAGAAAACGATCTACAAGTTGATTTAGATCGGCGCAAGCCAGGCACTTCTCGACACACTACCCAACGTCAAGAAGCAGATATAGTTCAAATTCTATCAGGTGTTTTTGAAGGAAAAACCACCGGTTGCCCAATTGGGCTATTAATCAAAAATACCGATCAGCGTTCTAAAGATTATGGCGACATTAAAGATAAATTTCGCCCAGGTCATGCCGATTATACTTATCAACAAAAATATGGTATTCGGGATTACCGGGGAGGCGGACGATCATCGGCGCGTGAAACCGCTATTCGTGTTGCTGCAGCTGCCATTGCCCAAAAATATCTTAAAATTCGCTATGATATGCAAATACGGGGATATTTAGCCCAATTGGGTCCTTTAAAATACGCCCCTGAAAATTTCGATTGGGCGCAAGTCAACCGTAACCCATTTTTTTCTCCTGATGTAGCGCATGTTGCTGAATTGGAAGCTTACATGGATACTTTACGCAAAGAGGGCAATTCTATTGGGGCGCGGGTGACTGTTATAGCCAGTGGTGTACCGGTTGGTTTAGGTGAGCCGGTGTTTGATAGATTAGATGCGGACTTAGCGCACGCGCTTATGAGCATTAATGCCGTTAAAGCAGTAGAAATCGGTGATGGCGTTGAATGTGTCAGGCAAAAGGGGACAGAGCATCGAGATGAAATGGCACCCACCGGTTTTTTGAGTAATCATGCAGGGGGTATTTTAGGCGGGATTTCGACAGGGCAAGACATTATTGCCACGCTCACATTGAAACCCACTTCGAGTTTACGGATACCAGGGAAGACAGTTGATATTCATGGACAAGCTACCGAGGTAGTGACAACGGGTCGTCATGATCCCTGTGTGGGGATTCGCGCTACCCCAATAGCAGAAGCGATGTTTGCTTTAGTTATAATGGACCATCTATTGCGTCATCGCGCTCAGAATTTATGAGTTTTAGACCTGATAGGTTTAAAAAAACCTGTCAGGTCTGTCATTTTCAAATCTAAATGGAATCAGATGAAAACCATTCCCTATTATTGGCGTTTATCCGCCTTTTATTTTTTCTACTTTGGCAGCCTGGGCGCATTCATGCCCTATTGGGCTTTATACTTACATACACTCGGTTTTAATGCCCAAGCTATTGGCGAATTAGTCGCAATTATCCTAGCAACTAAAATCATTGCGCCGAATATTTGGGGGTGGATCGCTGATCATACCGGGCGACATATTGCTTTGGTGCGCTTCAGTTCTTTATTAGCCGTTTTATGTTTTATGGGAGTATTAATAGGAAATAGCTACCTTTGGCTGGCATTCATTATGGTTCTATTTAGTTTCTTTAAAAATGCCGCCCTTCCCCAATTTGAAGCGGTTACACTCGCCCTGTTAGGAACACAAGCTCATCGTTATAGCCATATTCGTTTATGGGGTTCCATCGGATTTATTATCACCGTCATATTTTTCGGTTGGTTATTTCAATATGTCAGTGTGACTTTATTACCTATCTTATTAATTAGCCTCTATACCTGTGTCTGGCTCACCAGCTTATTAGTTCCTGAAAGCGTCACAACACACCACTCAACTTCCTCCCAATCTTTTTATCAACTCCTTAAACATCCTGCTATTATCGCCTTGTTTTTTATCTGTTTCTTAATGCAAGTTAGTCATGGTCCTTATTACACCTTTTACTCTATTTATCTGGAACAACAGGGCTATACTCATTATTTAATTGGACAACTATGGGCATTAGGTGTAATAGCCGAAGTCGGCACATTTTTAGTCATGCACCGTTTACTAACACGCTTCCACCTTAATCACTTACTAATGATTAGTGTCGGTTTAACCGGCATTCGTTGGCTCCTCATAGGCTACTACGTCGAATCATTGACTATATTACTCTTTGCACAACTCTTACACGCCGCCAGTTTTGGCATGTATCATGGCGTGGTGATGCAATTGATTCGCCAAACCTTTGCTGACTGCCACCAAGGTAAGGCACAAGCATTATACAGCAGTTTAAGTTTTGGTGCTGGCGGTGCAGTAGGTAGTTTAATCAGTGGTTATACTTGGGAAAATGCGGGTAGCCAAATCAGTTACTTATGGGCGGCTTTGATTTGCTTAGTGGCAGTGTGGATTAGTTGGCAATATAAAAATATATAGATGTTCAGAAAAATAAATTCACAATGAGGGCGATAACAAAAGTCCGCCCCTGATGGTCTTTCTGATGGCGTTTATTTCTAGTTCGTAGGGTGGGCAAGTGTTTTTTTGCCCACCATCGTAGGCATGATATATGATAAATATTGTGGTATTTTAACATGTTGGTGGGCAACAAAAATACGTTGCCCACCCTACCCGGCTGCCATCTTTAATGAAAGAGAAGTAAACGTAGGGTGCGTCCCACGCACCTTTTACATAAGGTGTGTGGATTGATGGTGCTAAGGTAAGCACCCTACGCTCGCTTGGTTTCTTCCGTACAAGGGCAAAAGCGGCTCATTCCTTCTTTAATTTGGAATTAATAATTACCAAGAAATTTTTTCAAAAAGGGTTTGATCATTTTTGAAAAACGTGGTAATATTGGCACCCTGTTAAAAATCATTTATGACGATTAATGATTGACTGAATAACTGATAATTGATTAGAAATACCATTTTTTGAAAAAATGCTATTTCTTTTATTCACCTGCGTTTTTCAAAAAAACTTTGGATCAAAATTATGGGTGCTGATATAACCTGTTTGGTTATTTACTTCGGTAACGAAGTTTCAGTCGGAAAAATGGGTAATTTTTTATTTAATTTGCGAACGTAGGTGGATATTAGCTATCACTCCATATTTTTTCAAATGGTGGGTTTCGCTACAGCGAAACACACCCTACGCTTGCTTTTTCTTATTTTCTTAGGATGAATGTATGGTAAAAAGAATTGCAATGTTTAATCACAAAGGTGGTGTAAGCAAAACAACAACCACTTTTCATCTCGCCTGGAAGTTAGCTGAAAAAGGTAAGCGGGTTGTGATGGTTGATGCTGATCCACAGTGTAATTTGACTGGAATTATTATTGATCAAGATAAACTTGAATCACTTTACAAAAATAAGCAAAATAATATCAAAGATAATTTAACCCCAGCTTTTAAAGCACAACCAAGATTAATCAAACCGGTTGAATGTATTGAGGTTAAAGGAGTTGATGGATTATTTTTATTACCCGGTCATATAGGACTTGCTGAATATGAAGTGACATTAGGTATAGCACAACAACTATCCAGTTCTATTTTTACACTACAAAATATACCCGGTTCATTTTCCTATCTGCTGGAAAAGACTGCTGACAAATACAATGCAGATTACATTATCATTGATATGAATCCAGGCTTAGGCTCTATCAATCAAAATTTATTAATGACCAGTAATTACTTCATTATCCCAATTGCGCCTGATTATTTTTCTATTATGGCACTAAAATCTCTTATTTCTATTTTGCCTCAGTGGTATAAATGGTCACAAAAAGCCGGGGCAATGAAGACGCTTACTGAAGATGCAGAATACCCATTTCCTGATGATTTATACCCTAAACTATTAGGTATTGTTATTCAACGTTATACAATGTATAAAGGTAACCCCGCACGCAATTTTCAGAAATGGATTGATGATATTTATGATGTAGTGGAAAAACAGTTCATTCCTAAATTACAAGAAATAGAAATGACTTTTTCAAGTCAAACATATAAGTCTATTGATAATGAAAAGCCTTATTGTTTAAGTGAAATATCAGATTTTTCGACATTAGCGGCTGTTTCTCAAAGAGAAAAAACGCCTGTTTTTGCATTAACAGATAAACAACTCAAGGAGGCGAAGCAAACAGGTATTGTTGGAGAAAGACAACAAAAACGCCTTGTTAAGTTTAAAGAGATATTTTCTAAATTTGCTGAACGTGTAATAAAGTTAACTAATGATGAAAGCAGCAATTGAGCAATTTCGAGAAAATATTCAACGTGTCAAAAATTTAGAAGCATCACACGCTTATTTAGAGGTTAATACTGAACTGGATATGTCTGATATTTTGAGGGCAGAAGTTGTCCTCATAGTGAGTGCTTTGGATACTTTCATTCATGATATTGTACGATTAGGTATGTTGAAAATACTGAAAGGTGAGCGGAAACAAACACCAAAATACCAAAATTTTTCAGTCAAAATGAAAATCATCAATTTTGATGAAAAATATAGTTGGTTTGAAGAAGAAATTCGTAGGAGACATAGCCAATTAAGCTTTCAACAAGCTAAAGATATAAGAGAAGCTATCGATCATGTTTCAAAAAAAGATATCTTGGAATTAGTTGCTAATAAAATTGAAAAAAACAAAGATGAGATTATTAAGTCTTTGAATTTGATTATTAAACGACGTAATCAAATTGCACATGAATCAGATATTGATCCAACAACTAAATATCCTAACACTAGATATCCTATTGATGAACAGCAAACAAAAGAAATAATAACATTTATAGAAGAAATTGTGGAAACTATCTATATTGTTATTGAGGAAAACGATAAATAAATAATTTCATCATGGCAACAAACGTAGGGGAACGAGAATTAAGTTAAGGAATATTTATTGGAATCCAAACCTTCAAATTTGAATTATTCGGCTTAAATATCAAACACTTCCAAATTTAAAGGTTTGGACTCCAAGGTGTGACGATCTTCTCGTTTCCCGACGCTTGCTAACTGAATAAAATAATTGGGATCAAAGTAAAATTAATAGGTGAAAATATACATGATAAAATTATTATAGATATAAATGTAATTGTATATAATACCCAGGAATAGTCATAAATCTAAGTCATAATTTGGCATGATTTTTGTTATCCATTAGATATAGCGGTTCCCGTTTGCATAAAGTACAATTTTAGAGGTCATGTTGAAAGCAGTTTTGTGCATCTAAAGGAGTAATTGTTTCTAAAGCATCTGCTAGAGCTTGATAAAGTTCTTCAGTTCGTAGGGTGGGCAAGTGTTTTTTTGCCCACCATCGTAGGCATGATATATGATAAATATTGTGGTATTTTAACATGTTGGTGGGCAACAAAAATACGTTGCCCACCCTACCCGGCTACCCGGCTTTTTGGACACGGGTTTCATTCCAACCCGGTGGAAATTGGTTTTCATAAAATACTATTGATATGCAAAAAATACCATTTTTTCAAAAAAGGGTATTTCTGATGGCGTTTATTTTTAGTCGCGTTTTAAAACTAAACATTATGCAATAAAAACACAGTAGCTAATCCTAAAAATGCGGAAAAACCGATGATGTCAGTGACGGTTGTGAGTACAACACCGCCTGCTAATGCGGGATCAATGGATAAGCGGCGGAGTAGCAGGGGAATCAATACACCGGCTAGAGCGGCACAAAATAAATTAATTATCAGGGCACTGCCAAGAATTAATCCGAGTTTCAGACTACCAAACCAAAGTATTGCAATCAGGGCAACTACGAGTGCCCACATCATACCATTTAATAGGCTGACAGCGAGTTCTTTTCTCAGTAAAAAGGGGGTATTGGTGTCTGTAATTTGCCCAACAGCCATGCCACGAATGACAATTGTTAGGGTTTGAGTGCCGGCAATACCGCCCATGCTGGCAACAATGGGCATCAGTACTGCCAAAGCAACCACTTTATCTAAGGTCGTTTCAAATAAACCTATCACATAAGCGGCTAAAAATGCCGTTATCAAATTGATGCCTAACCATAGGGCGCGATCACGAGTCGTCGTGAGTATCGGTGCAAACATGTCATCTTCTTTATCTAAACCTGCCTGGCTCATCAGATTATGATCGGCTTCGGCGCGAATCACGTCAACCACATCATCAATGGTAATACGACCGACTAAAATACCTTGTTCATCAGTCACTGGGGCTGATAACAAATCTCGTTGTTCAAATAAGAGGGCGACTTCATGAGCTGACAGATGGGCAGGAATCGCTTCCATCTCGGTCTTCATGACTTTTTCAACTGTTAATTTAAGCGCGTGAGTCAATAAGTCTGTTATTAACAACACGCCTTGATAATAATTATCCTTATCTATCACCATCAATATATCTGTTTTTTCAGGCAACTTATCTAAGCGGCGTAAATAGTGCAATACCTGTTTTAAAGTCATTTCAGTACGTACTATTAAGACATCAACATTCATCAAGCCGCCTGCGGTATTTTCGGGATAAAACAAGACTTGTCTTAAACGCCGATATTCCTGTACGTCTATAGCTTGCAGCACTTTTTCAACTGACTCATCCGGTAAATCTTGTAATACATCTACCGCGTCATCGGTGTCCATGCTTTGAATAGCTTCTGCCACTTCAGTAGGTGGCATATCTTGCATTAATTCACCACGAACACCGTCACTTAGATGGGCAAGTACTTTTTCCTGATCCACACATTGCCATAATTTATCTCGCTGTTTTTGCGGTAATGATTCTAAAATATCTGCGATTTCAGAGGGATGTAATTTTTCAACTTGTGCATTAATGGCTGCTTCTGAGTCTTTTTCTAAATCAATAGGCGTAGTCATTTATCATTTATCATTTATCAGTGAATACCAAATTTTTTAAAAAATCGAATTTCTTATTACGAATGAAAACCTTTTCCCCAAGTCGCAGTCGCTTTGTCAACTATCGCATGGGTTATTCTATTTTCTCCCATTTTTTTAGCACAACGCTCTACTTCTAATATAACCATACCTCGTACAAAGCTTGGAATGCGTTGAATTCTTTCCCAAGCCGTTTCTTCCCAATTGAGGGTAGCACTTTGTTTTTCTGAACCGGTTGCCCATTGGGCATATTTTTCATCAACCAATGCCGGGGTAATGATATTGATACCTTGATGACGCGCAAAAGCTTCCACTCGTTCCCGTGTCATTTCGCGCATAAAACCATCAGGCACTTTTTGCATACGTTCTTCTGCTTCTGAACTCCAAGTGATTGATTTTTCAGCGTTTTTAGATTTTTCCCGTTTAGGATGTTCACTTTTTATGCTTTTTTCCATCGTATTGCGAAGCTCAAGGATACTTTGCTCTACTAATTCTAGTGTAATTTCACTTAAATCTTGTTCATAAGCAGCGTTTTCAACGCGATCATGGGTACGAGCCCGCATGAAACCTTCAGGTACTCGCATCAATCTAGCCAGGGCGGCTGCTTGCCAATGTAATTTAGGCGATTCGGATTGGCGTTTTCCTGCATCATGCGCGGCGACTATTTCACCCATTGCTTTTTCAGCATGATGGGGCATCAGTTTAGTCGTCGCCTCTTCTACAATACGTTCTGTAATTACAGTATGACCCTGTTCCTGGGCATAGCGCAAAATAGCCATTCGTGCCATTCGACGCACAAACGAAGGAACTCGTTCCATACGTTTTTCAGCATCAGTCGTCCAAGTCATTGTCACATCTGCTATGACATCTAGGCGAGGTTGATATTCCCGCTGACTGAGTAGGACCGCACATTCTACATTGCGTAGTAAGTTTTCAGCGTTGCCACCAATATCTAATTCGGGATCAGCGTGGATACCGATTTTGCCGATAATCAATAGGGAAGGGTTAATTTGATGGCAATATTTTTCTATCGCCTGGTAGGGCTTACCATCTAATAGGATCGTTTCCACCGTCATATCCTGTTCAGCGGCAACGCTTTCAGCAACTTTGAGATGTCCTTGATAAATCTTAGCTAATCCAGAATCAATAATTTCTTCATGTAATTTTTCCTGTTCTTTGAATTTAAAGATTTTTTCGGCTTCTTCTGAGAGCACATCGGCTATGCGATTGAAAGCGACATAGTGATAGTAAGGATCAAAGGCTGCAACTATTTTCACGGGAACTTGCCAGTGCTTTGCTAAAGAAAGGGCTGTTAGTAAACCACCATAGGAGCGTGTAGAACCATCTACTGCAACGACGATGGGTCCTTCCTTTAAAAGGCGTTCCGGTTCTTTAATGATGAGGGTATCAATATTGGTCCGACGAGTCACCCGTTCACAAACCGTGCCTAAACGGCTACCGGCTACCGCACCAACCCCTTTTGCGCCCATAACTAATAATTCATAGTTCCCGCTATTCGTTTCTTTGACTAATTCTCGATAATTTTTGCCTTCCAAGGCACAACGAGTCAATGGAATAGATTCCCGTTGGCAAGCTTTTTCAACTTGATCAAGGTAAGAGTCCGTGATAATAGATAAGCCACGAGTAATGAGATCATCATGAACATCTCGCTGTCGTTCTAACTCATGTTCTTGGCGAAATGATTCTGGAAGCCCTCCTTCCATTTGACGAAAACGAACATCATGTAATTTGGCAGCATAGACATGGATACCGGTCACTTTAGCCTGGTATAAATGAGCCAAGGCAATGGCTTCCGTAATCGCACGGTTAGCATAATCTGAAGAATCGGTGGCAAGTAGGATCGATTGATAGTTTGGTAAAAATTCAATGTTTTCGTGTTTTGTGGTTTGAGACTTCATTATATATTTAGTTGCTCCTATAGAAAATTATCATCAGCCCTCTTTAACATTTTTTTAACGAGTCAAACCCGTCGGTGCAAGTGTATCCGGTTGAGTGGGATCCGGTAAATAAACTTGATATTCGCGCAAATCTCCTGATAAGCTCGCATCTTTAATCACGACAGGGCGTAAAAAAATAACCAATTCAGTTTTTTCATACAGATCATCGCGATAGCTGAATAAATCACCAATCAGTGGTAATTGTGATAATAGGGGAACACCTTGAGTCTTTTTTGTCGTGTCATCTTGCATTAACCCCCCAATAACTGCTACATCACCACTATTGATTTTTAGAATGGATTCAATTTCCCGTACTTGTATTTCTGGTATTCTGTTGGTTGTCTTCGCGTCAGCCAACATGGGATTAGGATCGTTCTTGTAACCAATAATACGTGTGATGGTTGGGCGAATATTTAAAGTCACGACATCATTCTCACTAATTTGGGGAGTGACTGTCATAACTAAACCTATTGGCACCGTCTTAATTTGGGTGGTAAAAACTTCCCGATTTCCTACATCAGTGTTACTAATATCCACCTTGGTTGTAAAATAAACAATATTATTAACCACCTTTAAAATAGCCGTTTGATTATTCAGTGCCATAATTTTAGGACTGGATAATACTTTTGTTGTTCCAAACTGTTCTAGTAAGCGTATTTTCGCAGCAATATTTCCAAATTTGCTTTGGGGATTAGTATAAGAAAAAGAATAAAAAGGGGACGTTCCTAAATTACCCCCTAGCATTGATTGTGCATAATCAAAGTCTCCATCAATGCGTTGCCAATCTATCCCTGCTTGATACTGATCACTGAGTTTGACTTCCGCAATTGTCACTTCAATAAGCACTTGTCTTTGTACATTAACAAGTACCCGGTCAAGAAAACGCTGTATTTCATGATGCTGTTTATGAGTGGCACGAATAGTTATGACACCACTTTCGGCATTAACGATGACTTGGTTTTCTATATCTTTTTTTGTAACCTTTGCCATTTGACTGCTTGTTAAAATAGCCACAATATTGTTTTCAAGTCTTTCCCAAAAACGATTGTTTGACTTATTAGTAATTGAAGTAGTCGAATTATTACCTTCTCCTTGAGTGTTACCACCTGCTCCTCCACTTGCACCCGCTTGATTGATACTACCACCGGTACTCGCAATTTGTGTAGCAACAGTGACTTCGCTTGTGCTATCCCTGGACATATTGACATAAGGAATTTTGTACAGGCGCATATAGGGTAAATCCTGGGAAATAGTCAAAAGAGTCCCGTCATTCTGATAACGCAAATCGACTTGCTTGGCAATCCGTTCAAGCAATTGCGGTAATGTTTGATTGATAGCATTGAGGGTGACAACGCCATTGATACCTGGATGAATATCAACATTTAATCCAGCATCCCGTGCCAAAGCAAATAGCAATTTATCGACAGGAACACCATCTACCACAACGGTGAAAACTTCTAATGGGGGGGTTGGTAATGGGGGGGGTACAAACGGATGTTGTCGTATTATAGGAGGAATATCATTTTTAGGGGGTGAAATAACCGCCGTATTGAGATGCCCTGGTGATGGAATCGGTGGTTGCGGCGCACACCCATTTAACCCGTATAAAATTGATAATAATAAATAAAAAAAAAAGTGATTTCTTGATTGACTAAAATAAAATCTCATAGGAAAATATGGTTAGTTATTATCATCAGAACTCTCAAAAACGGAGGTGAGCCGTCGCTCAGAAGGGCAAGCCTTCAGTCTTGCCCTTACTGTCATCGAGGGTTTGTAGGGGTAATCCCTTGTGGTTACCCTGAGTCGTTACGAATCGTCAAGCCTTAATTTCCATACTATGAATATAATTCTTAACAGCGATCATTGCCAATTCAATTTCTTTAGCCACTTTCGTTTCACCTCCCCATTTATCGACTTGGATAAAAACTTTACCGGATAAAAGAGTGGTTGAAGCGAAAACAGCATCACCAACTCCCTTTTCAAAAGCTTGAAATTCTTTAAAAAGACTTTTTTGATCAATTAAGGCATTGCCTTCAGTAATGAAACCATCTATCGGTATTATTTCATTGGCATTGACAACGATGATATCGCCCGGCTTTAAGCTACCAATCGGCGTTTCAATTTCAGCTCCCTCTTTTAATAGCCAAACCACTTTTGGCAATTTTTCATAAGCTTGTAAAAGCTCTATTCTAAAATTTTCTTTTAAAATTTGAATTTGGGAGACAAAGTTTTGAATTAAATAACATAACCAGTTGAGTAAAGCAACTATAACATAGTGTTTACTCATAATAAGCAAGGGAAAGGTGATGGATTCAATAACCGCTATATCAACTTGCCGTTTTTTAAACAGAGACTGAGAGCCTTTTTGTAAAAGGGGAATGCTGGTATAAATAACGCCAACAACACTGGCGAGCATCAATGGTAAATAAAATAAACTGCCGGCGACCGCTAAAAAGAGTGATACTTTTGCAATCGAAAAATTTTGTTGAAGCTTATCTTGGGAATTAATCAATGCTTGCCGATGCACTTCTGGTGATATAAGGCTCTTGACTTTAGAGGCGGTTTTCTCATTTAAAGACGGCTCGTTAAGTGTTTTTAAATCTTGATATAATTTTGCACCTGCGTATGTGAGTACGCCAGCAATAACAAGTAAGGGTGACATAATGATTATCTGGTAAATAAATATGGGAAAACGACAAACCTGACAGGTTTAAAAAACCTGTCAGACTCTACCTTTTATTTTTCTGAAAAGGAGATAGCAGCCAATTGTTTATAATAATTAAACCGCTTTATGGCATTCTCCTGAGCTTGCTGTAGGAGCCTTTCTGCCTCTTCAGGGGCAAAGCGGAAGAGCATATTGAACCGAGTTTCCGTTTTAATAAAGTCTTTGAGAGGAATCGTCGGTTCTTTGGAATCCAACTGTAATGGATTTTTGCCCTGCTCTTTTAAGCGCGGATCATAGCGGAATAATGGCCAATGACCACTATCTACAGCCAGGTTTTGTTGACGTAGATTGAACGACAAATCTATACCATGAGCGATACAGGGGCTGTAAGCAATAATCAGTGAAGGACCATCATAAGACTCCGCATCTTGAAAAGCCTTTAGAGTGCGTATGTCCTTAGCACCAAAAGCGACTTGGGCTACATAGACATGACCATAGCTTATGGCAATCATGGCTAAATCCTTTTTAGCAATGGGTTTACCACTGGAAGCAAATTTGGCGATTGCCCCCATAGGCGTTGATTTGGACATTTGACCGCCCGTATTGGAGTAAACTTCCGTGTCCATCACCAAGATATTAACGTTGCGCCCTGAGGCAATAACATGATCTAAGCCACTAGAGCCAATATCATAAGCCCAACCATCGCCACCGAAAATCCAGACACTCTTTTTAGCGAGTGCATCAATTACCGATTCCAAATTGCGGGCATCTTCTGAATTAATGCCCTTAATACATTTTTTCACTTCTTCCAAGCGTTCGCGTTGCCGAAAGATACCAGGTTCCGTTGTTTGATCCGCGTTTAAAATATCTTGTACGAGTTGTTCGCCGATCTGATTTTTAAGTCCGGTCATAAGATGACTGGCAGTCGCAGCCTGTCGGTCTATGGATAAGCGGAATCCTAATCCAAATTCGGCGGTATCTTCAAACAGGGAATTATTCCAGGTGGGACCACGTCCCTCTTTATTTGTCGTATAGGGGGTAGTTGGTAAGTTGCCACCATAGATGGAAGAACAGCCTGTCGCGTTAGCGATGAGCATTCTATCTCCGAATAGCTGGGTTGCCAAACGGATGTAGGGGGTTTCGCCGCACCCAACGCAGGCACCAGAGGCTTCAAACAAAGGCTGTGCGATCATCGCGCCTTTTAGGGTATTGAAGCGGAGTTGTTCGCGGTCATATTCAGGCAATGTCAGAAAAAAGTCCCAATTCTCCCGTTCTTGTTCTCGTAGCGGTGGTTGTGGTGCCATGTTCAATGCTTTGCGGCTGGGATTCTTTTTATCTACCGCCGGACAGATCTCCACGCACAGCCCGCAACCCGTACAATCTTCGGGAGCCACTTGATAGCTGATATGTTCATCCTTTTGAAATTCTTTGCCCTTGACTAGAACATGTTTAAAGGTAGAAGGCGCATCTTTTACGAGAGCTTCTGGAAAAACCTTACTACGAATAGCAGAATGTGGACAGACAAATGGGCATTTGCCGCAGTAGATACAGAGTTCTGCATCCCATACAGGAATCTCCAAGGCAAGATTGCGCTTTTCCCAGGCGGAAGTGCCTGAGGGCCAAGTTCCATCCACGGGTATTTGGCTAACGGGTAGCTTGTCTCCTCGTCCAGCAACGATTTCACCTATGACATTGCGAACAAATTCAGGAGCATGAACGGAGACCGGTGGTAGTTTTTCAAGCGTTGAAGTAACTTCACTTGGTACTTCCACTTGCTGTAAATTAGCCAGTGTCGTATCAATGGCCTGGAAATTCTGATCCACCACCTTTTGCCCTTTTTTCCCGTAGGTTTTCTGAACAGCTTCTTTAATCTTGCTGATGGCTTCTTCCTTCGGTAGGATACCAGATATGGCGAAAAAGCAAGTTTGCATGATGGTATTAATGCGTCTGCCCATACCTGATTGACTGGCGACTTGATAGGCATCAATAACGTAGAACGCCAGTTTCTTTTCAATCAGTTGCTGTTGCATTTTTTGGGGCAGGGTTGCCCAAATTTGATCAGCAGGGATGGTCGAATTGAGTAGGAAAACGCCATTTTCCTTAGCTTTATCTAGCATATCGTAGCGTTCCAAGAAAATGGGCTGATGACAGGCTACGAAATGGGCTTGGTTATCGGCGATAAGGTAAGTGGAACGAATTGGATTAGGACCAAACCTTAAATGGGAAACAGTAACGGCACCTGCCTTTTTAGAGTCATAGACGAAATAACCCTGGGTATAAAGGTCCGTGCCTTCACCGATAATCTTAATGGAGTTCTTGTTAGCACTGACGGTGCCATCTGAACCGAGCCCATAAAAAACGCATTGGTTTAGCGCGTCGGTCGCTTTGTTGTAAAAGGTTTCATCCCAATCCAGGCTGGTATGGGAGACATCATCAATAATGCCGATGGTGAAACTGTTTTTGGGTGTTTCTTTGTTTAACTCATCAAAAACGGCTTTGATCATCCCAGGCGTAAATTCTTTGGAAGATAAGCCATAACGACCGCCTACGATGCGGGGTAATCCTTGGAATTTGTTACCACCAGTGGAGACGTATTCAGCCAGGGCAGTCAGAATATCTTTATAAAGGGCTTCGCCATCAGCTCCCGGTTCTTTGCTGCGATCTAGAACGGCAATTTTACGTACCGTGTTAGGCAGTGCTTCAATAAGGTGTTTGGCGGAAAATGGGCGAAACAGCCGTATCCTTAACATACCTATCTTTTCACCCTGCTCTAATAGATATTCGACAGTTTCCTGAACCGCTTCTGCGCCTGATCCCATGAGTACGACGACCCTTTCAGCATCTGGCACCCCTAAATAGTCAAAAAGGCGATATTGTCGCCCGGTCAATGCTGCAAAGCGGTCCATGACTGATTGCATGATCCCAGGGACTTTTTCATAGTAAGGGTTGACAGTTTCACGCCCTTGAAAATAGACATCTGGATTTTGAGCGGTGCCACGAATGACCGGACGATCTGGTGTCATGGCGCGTGAGCGGTGGCTACGTACTAATTTATCCGTTACCAGCGTCCGCATAATTTCATCATCTATTAACTTAACCTTTGCTACCTCATGTGAAGTACGGAAACCGTCAAAGAAATGCATAAAAGGAATCCTGGATTCCAGGCTTGCCGCCTGGGCAATCAGGGCACAATCCATGACTTCCTGGGGTGAACAGGAGGCTAACATAGCAAAACCGGTGGTGCGAGCAGACATGACATCATTATGATCGCCGAAAATGGATAAAGCTTGAGCGGCAATGGCACGGGCTGCTACATGAATAACCATCGGGGTCAATTCACCTGCGATTTTATACATACTGGGGATCATTAAAAGCAACCCCTGGGAAGCGGTAAATGTTGTCGTCAAGGCACCCGTTTGTAAAGCACCGTGAGCTGTACCTGCGGCACCGCCCTCATGCTGTAGCTCCATGATTTCTGGTACGATACCCCATAAGTTGGTTTTTCCCTGGGAAGATCGTTCATCACAGATTTCCCCCATACCTGATGAGGGAGTAATAGGATAGATGGCGATGACTTCATTGGTTTTATGTGCAACGTAGGCAGCAGCATCATTACCGTCAATAGTCAGTATTTGTGGATTAGACAAGTGAATCTCCTATGTAAGTGAGCAAAATTAAAGAAATCCGATTTTTTGAAAAAATCGGATTTCTAACACGCCTGAATTTGACTGACTTCAAGTAACTTAAACTTAACACATTCCCAATTTTTTTTCCAAATAGTGAATATTAATACCACCTGCTTGGAAACTAGAATCGGTGAATAATCTTTTATGGAGAGGGGTATTGGTTTTGATGCCATCAATAACGACTTCATCTAAAGCCATCCTCATACGTGCCATAGCTGATTCGCGTGTATCACTATGAACGATGAGTTTACCAATCATGGAATCATAGTAGGGCGGCACACGATAGCCATTATAAATATGCGTATCAACACGTACCCCTGGACCACCCGGTGCATGGAAGCGGGAAATGACACCTGGTGAAGGTAAAAAACTATCTGGATCTTCGGCATTGATCCTGCATTCCATCGCATGTCCCTGAAAATGAATATCTTTTTGTTTATAGCTCAATGGTTCGCCGGCGGCAATACGCAGTTGTTCGCGTACAATATCAACACCGGTTATCCATTCCGTCACGGGGTGTTCCACTTGTAAACGAGTATTCATTTCAATGAAATAAAATTCTCCCTCTTCATATAAAAATTCAAAGGTACCGGCTCCCCGATAGCCTAGATTTCGACAAGCTTGAGCACAACGTTCTCCCATTTTATTGCGTATTGTTTTAGTCAAACCGGGGGCAGGTGCTTCTTCGATCATTTTTTGGTGACGACGCTGCATAGAGCAATCGCGTTCGCCTAAGTGAATGGCATTGCCATGACTATCCGCTAAAACTTGAAATTCGATATGACGTGGATTTTCAAGGTATTTTTCCATATACACTTGCTTATTACCAAAGGCAGCCGCTGCTTCACTTTGAGTTAAAGAAATGGCATTATGTAATGCCGCTTCGCTACGAACGACACGCATTCCACGTCCACCGCCTCCCCCAGTCGCTTTAATAATGACTGGATAACCAATATTCTTTGCCAATTTGAGATTTCTATCCATATCATCATCAAGGGCACCATCGGAGCCAGGGACACAGGGTACGCCGGCTTTTTTCATTGCAGCAATGGCGGAGACTTTATCTCCCATTAAACGAATGGTATCTGGACGCGGACCGATGAAAATAAACCCGCTCTTTTCAACTTGTTCAGCAAAATCAGCATTTTCCGACAAAAAGCCATAACCAGGATGAATAGCGACGGCATCAGTCACTTCAGCGGCACTAATGACCGCAGGGATATTGAGATAACTTTTAGCCGAAGGAGGTGGACCTATACATACTGATTCATCAGCCAGTCGTACATGTTTGATTTCTCTATCGGCTTCAGAATGTACCGCGACAGTTTTAATGCCCATTTCTCGACAGGCTCTTAGAATGCGTAGAGCAATTTCACCTCGGTTGGCAATAACGATTTTAGACAGCATGTACTTTAACCTCATATCAGTTATCAGTTATCAGTTAGGTTTTTTTGACTGATAACTGATAACTAATAAATTATTATTCAATGGCAAATAATGGTTCACCATATTCTACCGGGGCACCGTTTTCTACTAAAATTTTAGAAACAATACCCGCCTTGTCAGCCGTGATTTGATTAAGAATTTTCATGGCTTCAATAATACATAAGGTGTCTCCTTCATTAACCATTTGCCCTTCTTCAACAAAAACTTTACTACTAGGAGAAGAAGCCCTATAAAATGTGCCAACCATTGGTGACTTGATAATATGTCCCTCTGGCTCTACGTCAGTTGGCTCAGGCAGTGGGGGTGTCACCGGTAACGCTGGTGCCACTTGCATCACAGGCGAAGGTAGCATCGTTTGTTGTGCCATCACCTGCGTAGAATTTGGATAACGGCTAATACGTACTGATTCTTCACCTTCGTGAATTTCTATCTCAGTTACCCCAGATGCTTCAATCAATTCTACGAGTTTTCTAATTTTACGAATATCCATGAGGCTCTTTCTCATTCGATAAAATAAAAAGTGCGGCTTGTAAAGCTAAGGTATATCCTTGCGCCCCAAGTCCGCTAATAACACCAACGGCAATATCTGAAAAGTAAGATTTGTGCCGAAAATGTTCACGGGCATGTATATTGGATAAATGCACTTCAATAAATGGAATAGCAACAGCTAATAAAGCATCGCGTAAAGCTATACTGCTATGGGTAAAAGCAGCTGGGTTGATTAAAATAAAATCAACCTTTTTATGGCGTGCAGCATGAATTTTTTCAATTAATTCATGCTCTGCCTGACTTTGAAAAGTAGTCATTTGATGACCGGCAGCTTGTGCCATTTCAACAAGTTGTTGATTAATGCTTGCTAAAGTGCTCTTACCATATTGTGTTGGTTCACGCTTACCTAATAAATTGAGATTGGGACCGTGTAGCACAAGTATATTAAACATTTTTAATTTTGAAATTACCCCTTTGGTTTTTTAAACTTTATATTGTGTGTGAAAATAAGTTAACCCGTTTAAGAAATCCGATTTTTGAAAAAATAGTATTTCTTGTACACAAAATCATTATGAATAATAAAATGGCGGTGGAGATATCTAAACTCAAAAGACTTTGTATTAATTGTATGCAACACAAAGGACATAACTTATTATGCCCCGCCTGTGGCTACAATGAACGTCAATATCAAGCACATCCATTATATCTTAAACCAAGAACGATTCTAAAAAATCAATATGTGATTGGAATGACCCTGGGGCAAGGGGGATTTGGTATCACTTATATTGGGCAAGATTTATGGTTACAAAAAAAAGTAGCCATTAAAGAATATTTACCCGTCGCATTTGCTACCCGTGATGTTCAAACTTCAAATATTATCCCCGTCAAAAAACAAGAAAATACTTTTTATAAAGGATTACAGTGGTTTATTGATGAGGCTCGCAATTTAGCTAAATTTGATCATCCAAATATCGTTAGGGTAATTAATTTTTTTGAAGATAATCAAACAGGCTATATGGTTATGGATTATTTGGAGGGCTTAAGTCCAGAAAATAGGTTAAGTCAAGCCGGGGGGCATCTATCTGTTCCACAGGCATTAGCGATTATCCTGCCTTTACTTGATGCTTTAGCTTTAATTCATGCTCAACACATTTATCACCGTGATATTTCTATACAAAATATTCGTATTCTAAATACGGGTACACCTATCTTAATTGATTTTGGTGCGGCACGGCATATTGTAGGTGAACATAGTCATAGTCTAGATTTAGTACTTAAACATGGTTATTCACCTCTCGAACAATATTCCGGTAAGGGCAAAATAGGACCGTGGACAGACATTTATGCCTGTGGTGCCTTGTTGTATTTGATGATGACCGGTATTTTACCGCCGGCAGCAACGGATCGATCTTGTGAAGATTGCTTAGTTGCACCGGTGACGCTTGGTGTCAAAATGTCTACTTCAGTCAATGATGCTATCATGCGGGCGTTAGCCATTAAACATGAAGAACGTTTTCAAACTGTTTTTGCCTTTAAAGCCGCTTTACAGGGGCAAGTGCCTTTGAGTATAGAATCCCCCCTTCCTTTAATATCAAATCAGCCTTTGCAAAGTAAGCATCAAGCAGATGATAGTCCTCGTCAAAAATTTGTTCTAATAAGCATATTATTTTTTTTGATAATATTAAGTAGTTTATTCTTTTATTTGAAAAAGGAAACAGTTGATTTGGCTCCATTATTGCTACAGGCTAAAAATCAGTTAGCCCATGAAAAATTAATTCAACCAAATGGTGATAATGCTTATGAAACTTATCAACAAATTCTCACTGATGCACCGAATAATGCACAAGCTAAAGCGGGATTAGTTAAAATCGCTCAACACTATTTTTTTGAAGCGAAAAAAACAAGCGCGGCTGGGCAATGGGAAGAAAGTTTAGAAATAATTAAACAAGGTTTATCAGCTATGCCAACTTATGCCGATTTATTAGCTATGGAGCAAAGCGTGAAGGCAGAATTAGCTGTAGAAATAAACCATATTCGTACCACCCAATTAAAAGTGAAGTTATTAAACCAAGCTGAACAATATTTAGCCATGTCACAATTAGAAGCAGCTTATACTACCTATCAAAAAGTCTTAGTTCAAGAGCCTAATAATCAATCAGCACAAGTTGGGCTTCGACGGGTGTTAGAAACTTACATGCAAATAGCGCAGAACCAAAATGGAAATTTATCAGATCGTTTAGTTTTCATTAGTAATGGATTAACGGTGTTTCCAAAGCATCCTGGATTGCTCGCTCTAAAAAATGCGTTGAACGATGAAAAGAGAGCAAAACAACGTGAGTTGAAAGCTAAACAGACGAGGCAACGTCAATTGGAATTGGAAGTTCAACTAGCCAGGCAACGTGAACGGGAGATGAAAACTAAACAAGCTAGGCTACGTCAATTGGAATTGGAAGCCCAACAGGCAAAACAACAAAAAATGGCTCGATTGCTCAAAAAAGCGAATCATCAGTTATCTGCATTACGCCTAACAACGCCTGCGGATGATAATGCTTATGAAACTTATCAAAAAATACTCAGTATGGCACCTGATAATCTCCAAGCTCAAGCAGGATTGGTAAAAATTGCTAATAAATATGAACAATTGGCACGAATAAGTCGATATCATAAACAAACAAAATTAGCTTTTATTAAAAGAGGATTAAAAGTTTTACCGACACATGCCGGTTTACAAGCTCTCCATAAAAACCTTGTAAAAGCTAAGAAAAAAATAGTTCAAACGACAGCTCCCCAACAACCTGTCGTCAAACAAACACCGTCGGCTCAAATTCAAAAAACACCCCTGGCAACCAATCATCACGTCACAGAGCCTTCGACTCCTTTAAAACAGGAAAAACCACATAAGCCAGATAACACGGTACAAAATTTGCTAAAAATAGCCAAAGAACATTTTAAAGCCGCACAATTTGAAGCAGCCTATCAAACTTATAGAAATGTGTTAAGGATTGCACAAGAAAATCCTTCCGCAAAAAATGGCTTACTGCAGATTGCTCATCGCTATGAACAATTGGCAAATTCCCAATATAAAGAAGGTAAGTTGGTGGAAAGTTTATCCTTAGTTAAAAAAGGCTTGGCAGCCGTTCCCACATATCCAGGATTATTAGCATTGCAAGCTTCAATCACGCGCAGTATTCAGGAAAAAGCCGCTATTGAAAAAACTCAACCTTCACATCTTATTTTCACGCCTTCTTTTTAGAGAAAAGTTAAACTTATGAAAAATTTTTGGAAAAATCGGATTTCTTTGGAGCCTACTTTTGACTAGCGCGACGAGCATCGCCTTTCACCAGTTCAGCGGGATAACGAGTTTCGTTAATTTGGATTTTAGTATTGGCAGCGGCAATTAAATCAATATCAAGTTTATCAGCGATACGAATAAGATAAATCAACACATCGGCTAATTCATAACTAACTGCCTTAAGTTTATCAGGCGATAATTGATTGCTTTGTGCTTCACTTAACCATTGAAAATGTTCAACCAGTTCGGCTGCTTCTGCAATCAGAGCCATCGATAGGTTTTTAGGTGAGTGAAATTGATCCCAGTCGCGCACTTTGGCAAATTTCGCAAGACGAAAGCGCAATTGTTCTAAGCTGTCATTGGACATGGATGTCATAATCAGTTTAAGAAATCCGATTTCTGAAGAAATCGGATTTTTAGTTATAAAAATAGGCTATTCGTAAACTGCTGTCACGCGCCAATACCAATCTTGCATAGTCATTTGGATATGAACAGGATCCTGCCCTAATTGACCGAGTCTGATGGTAAAACGGGTGGGGGATTCAAAAAAGGCAAAAGTTAGCTGTTGCCAAAGGGAACCTTGCGTTTTATGCAAACGAGTCAATATCCAATTGACATCGATTACAGCATCGACGGCGGTGTCGCCCAATACTTTTACGCCTTTACGCATGGCATCAGCTACCATACCTTGTGGACCGGTGTTGTTAATTTGCCATTCGACATTTTCTTTATGAACCTTACGTACCTCTTCAATATCAATCAATTCTTCAAGTGCCGCGTGATTATTATTGACGACAGCGTTGTCGATTTGATAAAGATGGTAATAAGGCAAGGCGAAATAGGCTACAATCGCTAAAAATATCAATCCACTCAAATACTTCATTAATTTGCTCCAAGGTTGGTTTAGGAATAGGAAACTTCAAGGTAACCACAAGGGATTACCCCTACAGTTATTTAATGAAAAATGCGAAATTCAAATTAACATTCGCATTAAAGTTTATTAAAAATTAATCAGAAGAAAACACCTTACGATCATTCAACGGTTGTAATGGGCGAGCATTTTGAGGATGCACAGTATGATATAGGGAAAGTTGCGCTGCTGAAATCGAAATGGGTTGCCTGAGTATAATCCATTTGACACCTTCACTACAAGGCGGTGTCGTTAAGGAACCTTCAAAGGTATAATAATTTTTATCCTTTGGGAGTAATTGGTTAATGTCTATTTGTACATCATGTTCTTGAGGTTGCCCAGGTGTTTTAGGCATCGCTTGCACCAGGGTTTCAATCACGGGATTAGGCGTTTCTGTCACGTTTAAAAGCAGTGCGACAACCGCCAGTTGACCCTGGATATTTTGATGTACAAAATGGATAACCATATCAGCCCGTTTTCCCTTGAAAGCTTCTTCGCTGGGCGTATGGGAGTGAAATTGCAGCAATTGATAAGCGTTATCACCTATTTTCAGAAACCCTCCTTTATCGGCGGTTATCTGAACACTATGCCCGTTATTTTCAATGATTAGCCCCATTGGGCTATAATTAAATTCTAGCGGAGGTAAATCCGCTTTAATGCTTTCGGTAATATCAATCGGTGCTTGCTGTTGACCACTGCCACATAAAGCATATTCTTCAGATAAACAGTCCCAATATTGTGGACCGGTTTTGCCTTCGTAACTCCAAGAACTACTCATATCTAATCCTTATTCTATAGTTAGCCAAAAAAGTTTTATCCTGCCAAAATCAGATTTTTCTAAAAAATCGAATTTTTAAACATTTTCTAATGCTAATAAATCGTTCACTGTCTCCCGTTGGCGTACCACAGTCACATGTTCACCATCAACCATTAATTCTATAGCCCTAGGGCGAGTATTATAATTGGAACTCATGGTAAATCCATAAGCACCGCAAGTTCGCACGGCTAATAAATCGCCTTCACGTAAAGCCAATGACCGGTTTTTTCCTAAAAAATCGGCTGTTTCACAGATGGGTCCGACAATATCATAGTTTTGTATTATTTCATCTTGTCTCAGTTGTACAGGTAAGATATCCTGTTTAGCATTATATAACGCTGGGCGAATTAAATCATTCATTGCAGCATCAACGATGGCAAAATGTTTATTGGCTGTTTTTTTGAGATATTCAACTTTAGTTAATAAAATGCCAGCATTAGCAGCAATGGCTCGCCCTGGCTCTACTATAATTTCATAAGGCGTATTGCCTAATACTTGATTAAGTGCTTGTACATACTCTTTCGGTGTCGGCGGTGTTTCATTGGAATAACGCACACCTAAGCCACCACCAATATCAATATGTTGTAAATGGATGCCCTTTTGCTGTAAAGTTTCTACTAAAACCATTAAGCGTTGCAATGCATCTACAAAGGGGGCGATGTCAGTTAATTGTGAACCAATATGACAATCTATACCGATCACTTGTAAATGAGGTAAAGCGGCTGCTTCCCTATAAACGTCGGTGGCAATGTTGACATCAACACCAAATTTATTTTCTTTTAAACCGGTTGAAATATAGGGATGCGTTTTCGCATCAACATCGGGATTGACACGCAATGAGACAGGCGCACACAGATTCATATCACCAGCCACCTGATTAAGACGCTGCAATTCCGCTTCCGATTCAACATTAAAGCATCGAATGCCCACTTCTAAAGCACGGCGCATTTCTAGCACTGTTTTGCCTACGCCTGAAAAAACAATTTTATCAGCTTGCCCTCCTGCCCTTAATACCCGTTCTAACTCACCCCCGGAAACAATATCAAATCCAGAACCTAAACGGGCTAGAACATTTAATACTGCCAGATTAGAATTAGCCTTAACTGCATAACAAATCAGATGACGATGATTTATGAAAGCTTTATCAAAAGCATACCAATGTCGTTCAAGTGTGGCACGGGAATAAACATAACAAGGCGTACCATAAGTATCTGCCAGTGTTGTTAAATTGATTCCTTCAGCATGTAGTATATCATTATGATAATTAAAATAGTCCATTTTTTCAGTTATCAGTTATCAGTTATCAGTTATCAATTATTCAGTGGCTGTTTTTCCGTCGGTATAGGGCGTACTAAATCGCCTTTTTTACCACATCCTGTTAAGCCCATATTCAAAATCAATGTTAAAAAACATAATCCTATTAGTATTGTTAGCGCATTATTTTTCAAGGTTTATTATCTCACTTGATTTATAAGACATCTCAATCTATATTATAATATTTATTTAACTTGATGTTCAAGTTTCCCGCTTTAAAGGCGACTTAAAAATTTTTGAAAAAAATCTGATTTTTTTGTTGAAACTTGAATTTTCAGTCTATCCTAATTCATATTGTTAATTCTATATAGCTAATGTTTGGATTCAATAAAAAAACTGACTCACCTCAAGAAAATACACCTGCCAAAATACCAAATACACCTAAAAAACAGGGTTTATTTGCTCGCTTAAAACAAGGATTAAGCAAAACTCGTGAAAATTTAACAGCAGGATTGGCTCATTTAGTCTTGGGCAAAAAGGCGATTGATGATGATCTGCTTGAAGAAATTGAAACTTTGCTACTCACTGCCGATTTAGGAGTTGATGCAACTAATACCTTGCTTACAGATTTGACAAATCGGGTAGCTAGAAAACAACTAACTGATTCTGAAGCCTTATTTCAAGCCTTGCATGAAGATATGCAAGCTATTTTGCAGCCGGTTGAACATCCACTGGTTTTGCCTAAAGATAATAGCAAGCCCTTTGTTATTTTAATGGTAGGCATCAACGGAGCCGGAAAAACGACTACAATTGGAAAACTGGCTAAACGCTTTCAAGCAGAGGGACGCTCAGTTATGCTCGCAGCGGGAGATACTTTTCGTGCGGCAGCCATTGAACAATTAAAAGTATGGGGAGAACGGAATGATGTCCCGGTGATTGCCCAACATAATAGAGCGGATGCTGCTTCGGTCATTTTTGATGCCCTACAAGCGGCAACAGCGCGTGGTATTGATGTGCTGATTGCAGATACTGCCGGGCGATTACATACCCAGGATAATCTCATGGAAGAGTTGAAAAAAGTTCGGCGAGTCATTAATAAATTGGATTCGACTGCACCCCATGAAATTATGTTAGCAATTGATGCCGGTATTGGTCAAAATGCCTTGATCCAGGTAAAACAATTTCATAAAGCAATTGGGGTAACCGGTTTAACAATTACTAAACTTGATGGTACCGCTAAGGGCGGTATTATTTTTGCGATAGCTAAAAAAACCGGGTTACCTATTCGTTTTATAGGCGTTGGTGAGCAAGTTAATGACTTACGGCAATTTGAAGCCGCGAGTTTTGTAGAAGCATTATTGAGTCAGTAAATCAGTTATCAGTTATCATTAATGCGAATTAAGAGTTGAATTTTGTGAGTTACCACAGGTTCCACCTGTGGTAACTAAAAAAGCATATTAAGCATTTTTGCAGATGCTGACGAACTTGAACGAATACTTTTTTCCAGCCTCAAAAGTACACGCATTAAAAGCAAAACTGATAACTGAACACTGATAACTGGTAACTGAAAATGATCCTTTTTAACAAAGTCAGCAAACGTTATCCAGGCGGATATAAAGCACTCATCCAGGTTAATTTCCACTTAAAACGGGGAGAAATGACATTTTTGACGGGACATTCCGGTGCCGGCAAAAGTACATTATTGCGCCTAATTGCATTGATTGAACGCAATAGTAGTGGACAAATTGTCGTTGGTGGACAAAATTTAAGCCGTTTGCCTAATCATCATATCCCCTACTTAAGGCGCAAAATAGGTATGACATTTCAAGAACATCGCCTACTTTTTGACCGGACTGTATTTGATAATGTCGCCCTACCACTCGTCATTGCTGGTTTTAGGCATCAAGAAATTCGCCGTCGTGTCCGAGCCGCATTAGATAAAGTCGGCTTGCTTAATAAAGAAAAAAGTTATCCTATTACCCTATCCGGGGGACAACAACAACGGGTTGGTATTGCTCGTGCCGTTGTTAATAAACCACCCATTCTACTCGCCGATGAGCCCACTGGTAATTTGGATCCGGGTTTAGCCAGGGAAATAATGAATTTATTTGTGCAATTTAATCAAGTCGGAGTTACGGTATTAATCGCCTCACATGCTTTAGGGTTAATCAAAAGTATGGGATATCGTACTCTTATTTTGCAACAGGGCAACTTAATCGGTGATACCTATCCGCGCCGTTGATGAAACACTCTACTCATTTACAAAATAATCCACGCCGCAAAGCGAAACCTTCACAGCAAGGTCATGCTTGGCTATTACACCACCTTTACGTTTTATTTTCCAGTTTAGGGCGTATTGCCCGCACCCCTTTACCCAGTTTGATGACCGCGGCAGTCATTGGAATTGCTTTGGCTCTACCAACCGGTTTATATCTGTTACTAGAAAATGTTCAGCAAATCAGTAATGATTGGGAAAGTGTCGCCCAAATGTCCTTATTTATCAAACCAGAAATTAATGATGACGCTAAAATTAATGCATTTGCAAAACAATTAGAGCAACATCCTGATATTCATGGCATACGAATCATCACACCAGCACAAGCCCTGGAAGAATACCGCCAGTTATCCGGATTTGGGGACGCTTTAAAAGCACTGGAAGAAAATCCATTGCCGGCGGTAATAGTTATTCAACCGGCTAGTTCCGAGGTAGAAGCCAATCAACGTTTACTCAAAAATTTAGAACAATTGCCCGAAGTTGACATTGTTCAATTTGATATGCTTTGGTTAAAACGCCTCTTTACCATTATAACAATTATACGGCGAGGCGTATTAATACTAGCCGGTTTACTTTCATTAGCGGTGTTACTCGTGATAGGCAATACGATCCGCCTAGCCATTTATAATCGCCGTGACGAAATCGAAATTTATAAATTAGTTGGCGCAACTGATACCTTTATTCGTCGCCCTTTTTTATATATCGGCTTTTGGTATGGTTTATTTGGTGGACTCATTGCATGGGTATTAGTCAATATTTCACTTTGGTTACTAAAAAAACCAGTCAAACAGTTGGCTATTTTATATGAAAGCCAATTTGAATTAGTCACTTTAGATGCATTATCCAGTTTTATATTACTTTTTTGTGGTGCGCTACTTGGACTTGCAGGAGCATGGTTAGCCGTTGGACAACACTTAAAAAATATACAACCCCGTTAAATAATATGACTACTGAACCGACTATTTTTATTGTTGACGATAATAAAATCATACATCAAATGATAGAACAAGTCATTAAAACACTCAATAAAAAAATGGTTTCCTATTTTTCTGCTCTAGAGTTCTTAAACAATGTCAATCCTGATGCCGCCGGTTGTTTATTGCTTGATTTTATGATGCCCCTTATGAATGGAACTGAACTCTACGATCAGATGAGGATACGACATTTTTCCATGCCTGTGATCATGATCACGGCATTTGGAAATGTCTCTTTAGCGGTTGATGAAATGAAAAAAGGCTTGTTTGATTTTATTGAAAAACCTATAGAACCTCAGGTATTAATTGATACAGTTCAACGTGCGCTTGATTATGACGCGCAGCAGCGTGAAATCAATCTACAGCAGCATGAATTATTAGCCCGCTTAAAAACTTTGACACCGAAAGAACATGAAGTGATGGAAAAAGTGGTGAAAGGGAAACTTAGTAAAATTATTGCTTATGAACAGGGCATATCTATGAAAACCGTTGAAAAACACCGCGCCCACGTCATGAAAAAAATGCAAGCTAAAAACATTGCACAACTCGTCCATATCAGCGAACAGTGTGGTATTTTTACATCTCATTTTTCAGATAAATAATTTCAATTATCCGTCTTGGAATAAATTCCAAGGCTAACAGCTAAAGTCGGCTAAAGCAGACTAACGAAGATAGCATTTTTAGTTAGTTGGTTTTAACCGATTTTATTAGCCGTAAAAATTTACTTTTACGGCAAATGATGTGTGCAAAGAGTGACTTGCCCAAAAATGTTCAAAAAATTTTGTACACTTATATACTTCTCAAACTTGAACGTCCTGAGTATAAATTAAATCAGTAAGGGGACAACAAAAAAAACTTGCCCACCCTACGATACTATGATACTATAGCGGTTCTGATAATTAATTTCACAATGGCGATAACAAAAAACCATCCCTACAAGAAAAACATCTGTACTTTAGCTATTAGCTTTAGAATTTATTCTAAGGCGGATGATATGTGCATAGAGTAGGTACTGTAGGGGCAGACTTGCGTGTGCTCCGAAGTGAAGTTATTTTTCTAAACATCTATACTTTTTTAGCACTAATATTTTGGAGAAAGTGTCATGAAAACAAACCATTGTAAGTCTATGCGATGGTTCAATCGTTCTTATTTAGTATTGGTCCCTTTGCTAGGATTACTGTTAGGCAGTATTGAAGGTTCTGCCGAAACGATAGAAGCGACTCTGACTTTTGAGGGACATACTGATTCCGTGAATAATGTCGCCATCTCAAATGATGGTTCACAAGTCCTTTCCGGCAGTTATGATAACACCATGAAATTATGGGATGTCGAAACGGGAAACGTGATTCACACTTTCCAGGGACACACAGATTTTGTGATGTCAGTTGCTTTTTCTTCAGATGCTATTGCCTTATCAGGCAGCGCAGATAATACGATAAGGCGATGGAACATAGAAACAGGAAAAAACAGTGATACCTTTCAGCAAAAAATAGGCTGGATTTATTCTATTGCTTTTTCTCCTAATAGCAACCGTGCCATTCTATCTGGTAGTCGTGATAATGCACCCAAATTATTAAATACCTTGAAGGGAACAGAAATAGATTCCTTCCAAGGGCATACTGATTGGGTTCATTTAGTCGCTATATCCAACGATAGCCAAAAAGTGTTTTCAGCCACTGATGATGGCACAATGAAAGTTTGGGATGTTGAGAGTGGTAAAGCAAAAACGATCAATGAAAATGATCAGATATGGGCTGCCGCCTTTTCGCCTGATGGGAGCAAAATTCTATCAGGGAACGCTGAAGGTGTCATAAAGTTATTTGATAGCGAAAGTGGCAAAGAAATTCGCGCTTTCAATGGGCATAGTGCTCGTGTTGATTCTATTGCTTTTTCCCCTGAAGGCAATCAAGCAGTATCAGGGGGGCATGATGGGACCATTAAAGTATGGGATATTGATTCAGGTGAAGAGATTCACATACTCAAAGGGCATACTGATATTGTATCATCCGTCGTTTTTTCGCCCAATGGTAGCCAAATTCTATCAGGTAGTTATGACAATACCCTAAAATTGTGGGATATGATACCCACGACATGTACGTCTTCATGCATACAGATTGAAGGGTTAGAAGATGCTTATACTATTGGAACCGAGCTTGTTATGCGACTGGTGGAAACGGGAGAACGTTCTGAATTGATTGATCTTTGGTTAGCGATTGTACTCCCTGATAACGAGATGTTATTTGTGACTTCTTTCCCAGCCGCGTCATATAGTTTGAGTCCTCAACCCTTCAAAAGTGCTGTGGAGAGTTCAGCGAAAACTCACGCTTTGCTGGATATTCAAGTATCGCCTGGAACGGCTGCTGGAGAATACACCTTTTACGCGCTTTATGTTAAGAAAGGGAAAAATCCTTTTGATGGCGAAGGTGTTTGGTTGTCTAACCTTGCACAAAAGAAGGTGATGCTAGAGTAAACCATTAATTTCACAAGAAGGGCAAACACTATAAGGGTAGCCCTTGTGAACTAACCCTTGTGAAACTGAAAATATATATAAATGGCAACAAATCCTATCAGTCGTTTCCAGTTTTTACGTGGCGACTTCAGGGGAAAACAACCATTGCGTCCACCATGGGCTGGTAGTGAAGCAGAATTTGTGATCAATTGCCAGCGTTGTGGTGAATGTATTAAGGTTTGCCCAGAAAATATTTTGGAAAAGGGGCGTGGTGGTTTTTCCCAAGTCAATTTTCAACGGGGTGAATGTACTTTTTGTGGTTACTGTGTTGATCACTGTCCTAATAATGCTTTACAACGGACAAATGGTCCACCTTGGCAAATAAAAGCCCACATTGATACGCAATGTTTGATAAAACAAGGGATTACCTGTGTCACTTGCCATGAACATTGTGAACTTGAAGCGATACAATTTTCATTAGATCGCGTCGCTATCCCAACAGTCAATCTTGAAATATGCAATGGCTGTGGTGCTTGTTATCAAGGATGTCCGGTTACGGCAATTATTATTAAGGAACGTGCGTGAAATAGCGAGGGCGATAACGAAGGTTTGCCCCTACATAATATAAAGTTTCGTAGGGGTAATCCCTTGTGATTACCCTTACTTTTGTCGAAAGTTATTTCAGGCACACTCCTAAGTAGCACTTCAAATCAGTCCAAAGCTTTAGCTTTGCATAATGATGAAAAAAAAATGAATATGAAACTAAATCGACGAAATTTTATTAAGACGAATGCTATCGCCGCAACAGCAGCCGCTGCCGGAGTATCACTCCCTGGCATCGTTTCTGCAAATTCAAGCGATGACATTCACTGGGATAAGGCACCTTGCCGGTTTTGTGGTACGGGTTGCAGTGTATTAGTGGGTACTCAGAATAATCGAGTGGTAGCAGTACAGGGTGATCCTGATTCGCCTGTGAATAAGGGAATTCTTTGTGTTAAGGGTTACTTCTTACCCAATATTATGTATGGCGAAGATCGTTTAACAACTCCCCTATTGCGTATGAAAAATGGTAAATACGATAAAAATGGGGAATTTACAGAGATCACCTGGGATGAAGCCTTCACCATTATGGCAGAAAAGTGGAAAACGGCACTTAATGAAAAGGGACCCAACGGTATCGGTATGTTTGGTTCTGGACAATGGACCGTGTGGGAAGGTTATGCCGCTGTCAAACTGATGAAAGCCGGTTTTCGCTCTAACAATCTCGAACCTAATGCGCGTCATTGTATGGCTTCCGCAGTGGCAGCTTTTATTCGTACTTTTGGTGCTGATGAACCGATGGGTTGTTTCGATGATATTGAAGAAGCAGATGCCTTTGTACTTTGGGGTGCAAACATGGCAGAGCAGCATCCCGTTTTGTGGTCTCGTTTAACAGATCGCAGTTTGAATGCGCCTGATGTTAAAATGGCGGTTCTCTCTACTTTTAAAAACAGCAATTTTGATTTGGCAACACTTGGCATTGTCTTCAAACCACAAACTGATTTAGCAATTCTTAATTACATTGCTAACTATATCATTGAAAGTGGCAACGTTAATGAAGATTTTGTGAGTCAGCATGTTAAGTTCCTTATTGGTAATAGGGATATTGGTTATGGTTTACGTCCTGACGACGATAAAGAAGCCGCAGAAAATGCGAAGGATGACATTTTTAATGCAGGAAAACAATTTTCGGCTGAAAATGCAGGTGCCGCTGGCGGTGCTAAAGAAGCGACTTTTGATGAGTATAAAGCTTTTGTGTCTGAATATACGCTTGATAAAGTGCATGAACTCTCTGGTGTTCCTAAGAAAGACTTAGAAGCACTTGCCGAAATTTATGCCGATCCGAGTATCAAAGTGGTTTCCTATTGGACAATGGGGTTCAATCAGCATAGTCGTGGTACTTGGGTTAATCAACTTTGCTATAACCTTCATTTGCTCACGGGCAAAATTGCGGAACCGGGTAATGGTCCATTTTCATTGACGGGACAACCTACTGCATGTGGCACCGCTCGCGAAGTGGGTACTTTCTCCCACCGTCTGCCCGCAGATTTAGTTTCAGGAAATCCAGATCATCGTGCATTTGCAGAAGAAATATGGCAATTGCCATCGGGTGCCGTCGCAGATACCCCTGGTTATCATGCGGTATTGCAAAACCGTAAATTGAAAGACGGTGAAATCAATGCCTATTGGGTGCAATGTAGTAATAACCTGCAAGCCGCTGCTAACTTACAAGAAGAAGGTTATCCTGGGTATCGTAACCCAGCTAATTTTATTGTCGTTTCAGATCCTTATCCCACTCTGACTACAATGGCAGCCGATTTGGTTTTACCTACGGCGATGTGGGTTGAAAAAGAAGGGGCTTATGGTAATTCTGAACGACGTACTCAATTCTGGCGACAACAAGTCAAAGCCCCTGGGGAATCAAGGTCTGATCTTTGGCAAGTCGTTGAATTTTCAAAGTATTTCAATGTGGAAGAAGTTTGGCCAAGTGAATTGATAGATGAAAATCCAGAGTATGCAGGCAAAACGCTCTATGACATTCTGTTTGCGAATGGTGCTGTTGATGAATATCCCACACAAGATGTAAAGGATACTGAAGGTAATCTTTACAATAACGACGAAATGGCATCTTTTGGGTTTTATCTACAAAAAGGGCTTTATGAAGAATATCGCCGCTTTGGTGTGGAAGGGCCACAAAAAGGTCATCAACTGGCAAGTTTTGACCAATATCATGAATCACGCGGGTATCGGTGGCCAGTGATACAGGGCAACACGGGAGATAAACCGACAGAGACACTCTGGCGTTATAATGAGAAATACGACACCATTGTCGAAGAAGATGCCAAGATACAATTTTATGGCAATGCTGATGGTAAAGCCAAGATTTATGCCTATCCTTATGAGCCACCAGCTGAAGTGCCTGATGATGAATATGATTTATGGCTCTGCACAGGACGGATGTTGGAACATTGGATGACCGGTACAATGACGCAGCGTGTTCCAGAACTGTATCGGGCTTATCCTGATGCCATTGTGTATATGCACCCCAAGGATGCGATAAGACGGGGTTTAAGACGGGGTATGCCAGCAAGGCTGATGACTAGGCGTGGTGAAATACTCATCAATGTTGAAACACGAGGACGTAATCGAGTGCCAGAAGGACTGGTGTTTGTGCCATTTTTTGACGCGGCTCGTTTGATTAACAAATTAACTTTGGATACCACATGTCCTATCTCAAAAGAAACCGATTACAAAAAATGTGCGGTTCGGATTGAGAAGGTTTGAATGAATAGTCATGATACTATTGTTGCAATTCGTTACGCTTTGTACTCCTATCCTGAACAAATATATTTTAACCGGAGAACAGATTTTATGAAAATGTCACTATTATGGGGATTAGTTTTAGTATTAGCTTCACTTCCCCAACTTGCCCTGTCCATTGAGTCTTTGCGGGGGGATAACCCCATTGAGGATATATCAGAAATCACCGTTTGGAAAAGGGTTCCTCCTGATTTTCAAACATTTGAAACAGCTTATGAACAGCGAGCCCCTTTGATTAGTCATTTCGTTGAAGGCTATAAGATTACCCGACAATCCAACGATTGTCTTGATTGTCATGATACAATTCACTTCACAGATGGGGATGGCAATGCCCTTAGTAAAATAGACAGTCGGCATTATTTCTGTCTTCAGTGTCATGTTCCTCAAGTGGATGCTGACTCACTGAAGGAAAACTATTTTGAATCTGCTAATGACTGATTATAGTGTTTTTCGTTTGGGTGAAATACAAAAAAAGGCAACCAGTCAGTCTTGCCCCTACAAGAGATGTACTTCACTCAAAAGGGAAATGCTATATATACTGCACGAACATAATTTAAACTTTTATGTCGGGTGGGCAAAGTCTTTTTTTGTGCAACGGCTTCCTCAAATAAGAAAAGTTCAGTTTGTGCCCGTGTGCAGTATAGTGGGTAATTTATCACTAATCTCATTTTTGGATACTGTTAATAAACTTTTGTGTACCTACTTATATAAGCTAAAATACAAAACGGGAAGTTATTTCGTGCTCATTCCTAACCTGCGTGTTCGCCCTTATAGAAACCAAGTTTCTTTAGGATTCAGGATTTAATAAATCCCAAACTTGATTTGTCAAACCTGCCAGGTTTAAAAAACCTGGCAGGTTTAGTATTCGAGGTTTGAGTTTTTTGAAGAAAAATTAAAACATCCCACAACCCCACCGTCAGAATCAACCACCGAAATAGAACGAAATGGTGGGTTTCGCTATCCTACGCTTGCTAATTTCTCCTCTTTTGACATAATCAAGCAAACGTTTTGAAAATTGACAGAATTAAAACCAAACACCCAAGGACTAATTCTGAAAATCCTAAAATCCTGAAAATTCTGATTAAGACAAAAAATATAAACAACCCACACAAACCAAATCAAGCAACAGCAGGTTGAACCTAGCGGGTAACGAAGTGTAGCGAAGCTCTACCCACACATGTCATATATTACGAGATGAATGGTGGGAAAACAAAAAGACGTTTGCCCACTCTACCCGGCTTGCATGTTAACTGCCTACCAACCAAAATCTCCAATCCTCACCAGCATTTATGATTTCTTCTTCTGTTCAGTATTCAATTGTAAAATTTCTCGTTTAGATAATTGAGTAACCTTAGTAATTAGAGATATATCAATATTTTCATCAAGCATCCGTTTTGCCGTTTTGGTGATACCTTGAGTTACCCCATTTTGGTAAAGTGTTTGCCGTTCTTGTCTAAGAGATGTCAGCAACATGCTAACCTCCTGAGTTGTGGTATAAACTTTTTCTAAAGACGAATAATCGTTCTTATCTATCCGTCCATGTATGGCTAACTGTTTAAACCAATTTAAAAACAAGGAAACTGCCTGCTTATCAGGTTCCATTTGAAATAATTTAACCAATTCTTGTTCCAATTGCTCCATGTCATAATTATTTTCAGCTAAAAATAAGGTCGAAATGATATTCTTAATTTTGAGCAAGTTTTCTTGACTGTAGTAAAATGTAGGGTGGGCAACGTTTTTTTTGTTGCCCACCAAAATCGTTAAAATCAGATATTATCCACACATATAATAACATCGGGTCCAAGGTGCGTCCCTTTACCAAAATGTTAAAATACTTAATGGAACGGTGGGTTGTAATGAAATTCCTACCCACCCTACATTTTATTTACCTCTAAATTTTGATAGGATACAAATAAAATATGACATCAAAAAAATTTCTGATTATATTTGGGACTTTATTAAGCTTCGTTTTACTTTTTATCGTCTTTTCCACTTTAGATTGGCAGGCTTTTTTAACAGCCCTTAAAACGATTCGTTTAACAAAAGTTTTATTAGCTGGGGGAATTATTATTATTGTTATTGCCTTACGTTCATTGCGTTGGACTTTAGTCACTCGTATGCCCTTGGCAGAATTTAAACATTTTTGGCAAGCGGTTAATATTGGTTATTTGGGCAATATGATTTATCCGGCACGGGCGGGCGAGGTGTTGCGAGTCGTTGCTATTCATCATTTTGCATCGTTAAAACTAGGGCGTGCTGTATCAAGTGCAGTGATTGACCGAATGCTAGATATGATTGTGCTGGGCGTTTTTACATTATTGGTACTTTGGATACATAGTCATCGAATTGATCCTAATATTGGCAAAGGTGTTGTGGGTATTTTTATCCTGGCTACTTTAATCTTAATTCTATTAGTCGCCTTTGTTGATCATTTATTGGCTTATGTACAAAGCTGGGTAGTCCAAAAAAAATGGCAACAACAGTTACAAGAATTAATTTCACATGGCTTAGAAGGGGTTCAAGCTTTTCGTCAAACTCATAATGTTGTCATCGTTTTACTATTGACATTTTTTATTTTTATGTTAGATTATTTATTGATGTGGCAAATAATGGCGGCGTTTGGGTGGCATTTGCCCTTTGAAGCGGCTTTAACTGTAGGTGTTTTTCTATTGATCAGCATTTCAGTGCCATCTGCTCCAGGTTATGTTGGTATTTATCAAGTGGCTTGTGTATTGGCTTTAGGACTCTATGGCATTGATCAAAGCCTGGCAGTCGCTTATTCGATAGTATTGCAATTGCTCAGTTTTTCAATTATGGGGGTGCAAGGCGTATTAGTGACTATTTATTGTGGATTTAATTTATCGCTGGAACGACAATCAGATTTAAGCCAATAGTGGTAACTAATATGGGCAACCACAAGGGATTGCCCTTGCATATTGATAATGGATAACTGAATGAAAAAATCACTTAATGCTATTATTAACCGATATTTTTTAACATCGTCGTTAATGCCCGTTCTTACGGTGGAGTTACTACTGTTGGCTCTTTATTTTGGGGTAAGTGCCTTTATCACGAA